>Ga0210003_1001888_pt1 | contig 18063 bp, 22 predicted proteins | sample LantaG_FD_182804 | JGI IMG/M metagenome (GOLD analysis project Ga0210003, IMG submission 182804) | Deep subsurface microbial communities from Baltic Sea to uncover new lineages of life (NeLLi) - Landsort_02402 metaG (SPAdes) (version 2) | ecosystem: Environmental > Aquatic > Marine > Oceanic >...
CGAAGATGACTGGGACGACGACGACGACGATCTGGACGAGTCGATGGATGGCGATTTCGATTCTGGCATGGCATCGGCCGGATTCGGCTATGATGAACAATACGAGCATGATACGCCCCTGGGCGATCTGTACGGTTCTGGGTTTGGCGACGATGAGGGTTTTTAGTCGCTAAAGCGTAAAGCCCCGTTGGACAACAAAAGCCAACGGGGTAGCTTTTTGTCCACTATTTATTTACCCCGAAAAGTGACAAAGAATTGTAGTAATTGGGTCGAGAATAAAATTCAGTCAGTCTCTAAAACTGTCAATGTGAGACTAGCAGGCTCACCGCTCGGGCGAAACTGGGCGTATAGAAAAAATGGAAATAACGGCTAATTCTCCCCGTTTTTCAGTAAAAAATTGTAGTAGGTAACGAAAGGAAACCTACCATGAGCAAAAAAGATCCTTATGAGTCTGGCAGAGAAACCGCCCGTCGCTGGAGTCGAGGAGATATCCCGTGGCAAGAAAACCCTTTCGATGAAGAAACCGAGGATTATGGTAATTGGCAAAGGGGTTTTGAAAACTATTTGGGAATTCCCTCTCGACAGACTTTCCCAAAATACCCAAAATAGTCCCCGATAATTCATAAAAAATTGTAGAGAGTAGAGAAAAGGATAAATCAGTCGATGGCCACGATTGGGTTTATTTAAAAACAGGAAGGCGTACAACCGCACCTTGTAGGACTGGCAGACCTACCATCTTGGCGAAGTACACGCCTGGATGTATCCTAAAAACGGCCTACTTTTCTCTATTTTTTTTGCCCACTGTTTTTCTTCCCCGAAAAAAGAGAATAAATTGTAGACAATATGGCATACAAATGGTTCGACAATTCGGTTACAAAAGACCAATGCCTCTATGAAGGGCATAATAAACTTATCGCTATATTGTTATTCTCAAAAGGAGAATATAGGTTGGGATGGGTCGATAATAAAGGTTTGTTGATCGAAGATTTACACGAAATAACCGATAAAATGTCAAGTCTCAATCATTCCCCGAAAAGTGATAAAGAATTGTAGATACTATGGAAAACGAAAAAACAATCAATACGTCAAAGTTCCTGTCAGGCGATAGAGTCGAGGCCACCGACCAATTCGGGAACTATCATCGGGCACCGGGCGTTGTCTCCGGTTTCAGCAAAAATACTTTTAATCGGTTGCTGGTATTGGTCAATTTAGACTGTAACCGGGATTGGGGAAAAACTTCATCTTTTTATGCCAGCGAATTGACGTTGCTGGAAAGACCGGAAAGTCCTGTTCCCCGATAATTCGTAAAGAATTGTAATAACTATAAGGGTTGCGGGTTGAGACATAAAAACCTGACGGGCGACAAACCCGTAAATGATGGACTGGCAGGCCATCTATCCGGTACGCCCCGGATGTAAGGTAAAGAGTATAACTCGAATTATACAACGGCCAACTCTCCCCGTTTTTTATAAAGATACAAACACAATTTCTTTTCTATTCTCGGGGTAAATAATGAATATCCCCGATAATCTCTAAAGAATTGTAGTAGGTAGAAAGGAACTTGAAAATGGCTAATTCCAATTTGTATTTTGATCTGATAACCGTGGATAACGAGACTGCTCAACTGACGCTTGTTTATGCAATCCAATATATCCGGAATGCTCAACGAAAAACATACGGGTTGTATCCATTTTTTAATGAAACCCTTAAGGCTTTGGAGAAATCAAAGACCGCAACGGCTATCGCCGAAACGCTTTATAGCCATTATAATGATGGCCAGGCATATGGCATTAGGGCATTATATAGCCAGTATGCTTCACTAATCCGATATTGGAAGTATATGAACGGATAACTTTTGACTTTCCCCGATAATTCGTAAAAAATTGTAGTAGGTAACGAAAGGAAACCTACCATGAGCAACGAAACAATCATCTGCAAGACCCCCGAAAGTATCGCAATGTTTCGTCTGTTGTCTCTCAAGGGACGACTGAAATTGGAAGTCCTGGGACTTCGCTCCAGAATCTCGACTTATGCCGTTGTCAAGCGGGAATTCGGATTCAAGGGAAATAAAAAGGCGGTACTGGCTCAACTGGAAGCCTATATCGAAAGCCTGATGCCCCCGAAAACTGAGTAAAAATTGTAGATAATTCGTAAAGAAAGCCGCACAGAGAAAACTTCCTCCCCAGAAGTCCGGGACCGGGGAAGTTTTTTTTGCTCAAAAAATAATTTCCCCGAAAAAACGAGAAAAATTGTAGAGAGCGTCAGGGGAGAGAAGTTTAGGAATAACAATGCGAAAGCATTAACGGGAATTGAAATGAAACCGTCCCTAAATCTTCTCTCCCCGTTTATTTATAAAAAATTGTAGTTGACAACCCTAACGAAAGGAATCGAAAATGTCTGACAAGCAAAACAGTTTCAATCGAGGATGGAATGAGGCGATTCAAGGGCTGTCCCGAGCAGAAAATCCTTCCGTCTATATCGCTAAGGTAAAGAACCACCTGGCAACTCTCAAGCTGACCACCTGGCATAATGGCGTCCTGGCAGCGTTCAAGGCATACCAGGCCCATGAAAAGCTCGAAAACAAGCAACTCGTCGCCTAAAACAACAAAAGCCCTTAGAAACGATTCTAAGGGCTTTTTTGCGTAAAAAAAATAACTCCCCCGAAAAACAGTAAAGAATTGTAGAGAAGATGAATAATAGAGATAAATCCAGAAAAAACTTCGAGGGCTGGTGGAAAAACTATCATCAAGGACAAGGGGGCGAAGAACTTGCCTGGCAAGCCTGGGAGTTTGGTAGACGAGAAGGATACCAAAATGGGTGGGCAGACGCGAACTATTTGAGAAATGTAGGGGGCAAGAAAAATAATCTCCCCGATAATCAATAATAAATTGTAGTAAGAGTAAGAAACAAAAACCCCTAACCGACTGAGGAGAAAAACCAATGAAGTCCGCAGAACTCAAGAGAATCCATCGAGAAGAAGCAGAAGCCCGAAAAATCGAGTCCGATAAGCTGACCCCGGCCCAGCGAATCGCAAACCTCGACAAGCTCGGCCTGACCGCGACAAGAGAGCGTACAAGGCTCCAGAAAATCATCGACGCAGCAAAGGTCCAGGACGCCCCCGAGTCCGGCGAATCGGTTAAGAACGCCAACAACGCCGCCCAGAACGCCCGCAAGGAAAACGCCGCCAAGCATAATAAGGAAATCGCGGAGAAGTAGTCCCCGAAAAACAACAAACAATTGTAAAGAATATTAAAAGAGAAACCTTCCTCTAAACCTTCCAATTAAATCAGGAAGGTTTTTCTTTTGCCCCGATAATTATAAAACAATTGTAATCAATAGGTAAGAAACCCAAAACCACCCAGATGAAGGAACGAAACAATGAACCTGATGGAAATGGCAAAGAAGCGGGAAGTACAGCAGAAAAAGCTTCAGTTGGCTTTGGAAAGGCTCCAGGAGCTCCAGAATGAAAAGAATCGAATCGAGACAATCCTGGACGGACTCAACAAGAAAATCGCCCAGGAAGTCGCTGGAGAGGCAAAAAAGCCCTTGAGTAGAGAGGATATGCGGCGACTCTATGAAGAGCATAGCTATCGCTTTAACTCCTGTTGCTGGCCAAATGAACTCGCCCAGGCCATGGCCGATGGTACGCTCCAGCCCAACGCAAAGGGTATTTTCACGGTCCTGGATGCCTTGGCCTTTGCCGAAGATTTCGAGAGAGTAAACTACAAGACAATTTACAACGCCATGCGAAAAATCGCCAAAGTCTACAATATCGCTTGGCCCAGCCATGCCGCCGGAATGAAGGTCTGCTGAAAACAACAAAACTCAAGAAAAAGGGAGAACTAATAATTCTCCCTTTTTTGCGCCAAAAAATTAAATTCCCCGATAATTAAGAATAAATTGTAGTAAGTATGAAACCAGAAAATAAAAGAATGAAAGACTTCTTGAAAGATAATGGCATAACCGCCAAGGCAACCTGGATAAGCACCGGAAGCCTGAAAGGAAACTGGAGACTCTATAACCCAGAACAAAAGTGGACACCCGAACTCCAAAAACAATTGACTCAACTCGGTTTTGTTGGTTTTGATAATAAACCACTTACCTGGGTCTCAGGAAATGGCGGAATGTTCTCCGTCTTTGTAAAAGGACACGAAAACCTGGCTCCCCGATAATTCAAAATAAATTGTAGATACTATGACTAAGAACGAACTAAATCGAGCCCTGACAATCGCACAGTCAACCGAAACCCTGGAAAACGTAGATATCTCGATCTTCGCCGGATTCGTACTGCCAGGATTCGCACCAGTCAACGTCACAAGCCGACAGATCGCAAGCCTTATTCGATGGCAAGCATTCCAGTTTTGCGGCGAAATCGACGCACAGGCGTTCAACGAGATAGCTACGGCAGGCCGTAAAAAGTTTAATGTCTGCGGATAATCCCCCGAAATCCCCCAAACAATTGTAGATACTATGACATTAACAAAGAGACAATTCGGTATCGAAATCGCTTGGGCCGGCGGAAATGAGGAATTTCATCAAAAGCAAGATAATTACGATATGTACTATTACTGGAAAAACAAGCGACTAAAGCTAGAACGACAATATCACCAGTCTTTCCCCGATAATACGAAATAAATTGTAGTAGGTAACGAAAGGAAATTATCATGCTACAGAAAATCAAGTTTCATTGGATCGACGGAACAACGGAAATCGGCTTCGGAACAGATGTCGCTGACGCGTTCACCCGACTCGGCTATGGACACGGAGCAATCGGAGGATTGGACTACTACGAAGCGGAGTTCGAGCCCCTCCCCGTATAAGGGGAAAAAATTGTAGTAGATAACGAAACAAAACATCTTCCCCCTATGAACGAAAAACTTAAGGATAGGGAAGATGTTTTTATGCGATGATATAATGTTCCCCGAAAACCTGGAAAGAATTGTAGTAGGTAGAAAGGAAAACTACCATGCTAAAGAAATTCAAATTCCATTGGCTCGACGGAAAAACAGAAGTTGGCAAGGGAGTAAATGTTAGCGATGCCTTCACCCACCTGGGATACGGCGCTGGAGCAATCATAGTCCTGGACTGGTACGAGATGCTCCCCGATAACCAGTAAAAAATTGTAGTAGGTAGAGCAAGAGCTTATCTCCGAGGCGGGACAAAAGGATAGCGGAAAGAAGAGGACTAGGCATAGACCTAGCCATCTTCTTATGACGAATAACACACAATTTATATAAAGAGTTCGGGGAAAATGTATTTGGGGCACCCTATACCCCTACCTAACCCATTCTCAGCACTTTACTTACGATATACCACCCTATGATTCTGGAATATCACACAAAAATTTTCCTGGCGGAATTGAAACTTAATTTTTTAATCTATTCGTGGGGGTTATTTGTCATAGTCAATAATATTTTTTCTATAATTAGATATTTCAAAATCGAAAAAATTCCTGGAAAATTTTCCTGAGAAAAAGTAAACTTAATTTTTTAATCTATTCTGAATAATAGATTTTCAGTTTAAAGGGTTGACAATATATCGATAACAGGTATATGATTAAAATAAAGTACAAATCATCGCCTAAATCTTCTAAAGATTCTTTAGTTGACTTTTTACAATCTCCTGCCATAGCGATAGTTATATTACAGCATAAGCGTGTAATTGCTCCTTATATATTTTGCAAGTATTTATATCCTATTTACAAGAGCTTATATAGTGGTCGCATAAACTTACATATAGTTCAGCACACTTCTGACTTATCTACGTCATCATCTTTTTTGAAGTCTTCATCTTTTCCTAAAGAGTGTTTAGGGGTTGTTAAGTTTTGGACTCAAAAGGAGAGATTTCGTGGAGCCAAGATTTTTGCTCACTCTCAGAATCTTGTTAGTTATCCCTCCATTCCTTCTGTTTTGAAGAGTTTTAGTATAATTAAGACGGATGATCTTTGTTTACATTTAGAAGACGACAGTTTAGTGATGGACAGTAGCATTAGCAAGTGGGACGAAATTTTATCTGAATATGAGATGGGGACTTATCGTCTTGGTTCATTTGGAGATAGTTTTTATAGTGAGAGTGCTCGTTATATAAGCAGAAAGAGTTTTCGCAAGAGATTTCTAGCCAAGTATAACAAATTAGAAAAATGGAGCAGTAGTTCGATTAAAACTTTTTATGATAGATTAGAGATTCGCATGTCTAATATAATTTCGCAGAAGATTTTGGAGTTAGAGGGTTTTTCTTTTAAAGATTCTCCTCCTGACATAAAAAGTCAATCGGACTATATAAATTATAAAAAAAAATATTTATTTAACATAAAAGAATTTTTGAATAGGAGTGAAATATCTTATTTAGACAGTGATTTTGATATTTTTGAAGGTGATTATATTTATTAGAAAGTTAGAATAGTAGGATTATTTAAATTTCTATCTAGGACTTTTTCCAACTTTTCCATTAATTTATCTTCTCTATTATAGAATATTTGTTTAAAGTTCGGATTAACAGACATCCAGGGAACTCTCGTTGCTGATGCTTTTTGTTTCTTTTTATCATATCTTCCCTGGTATATAACTTCTTTTCCTTTAAGAGCATACTGGAAATCTGGCCATCCCCAATGTGTTTGTATTTCTGGAGTAACGGGTGTCATATGAAAAACAAAACGGGTATCTACAAACCAGAGCAATATATCATTTTCTTTATATTTAGGGTCATCTCCCTCATGTCGGAAATCCTCATATGTATCGAATGGATTTCGTTTTGTTGTAATAGGGAAAGCTAATTTTGTTAGTGTGTACCAATTCATTTATGGATTATCTCAATTCATATTTATTACATAATAGAGATTTAGAAAATATCCTTTTTTTTGATAGAGGTTATTTTTCGATTACAAGGAAATAAGAGTTGAACTTAATATACTGGAGAGATAAAACATGAAAATTTTTAGTAGTAGAGGTCGTGGAAGAGGAAGAGGCTTAGGTCGAGGTCGTGGAAGAGGTTGTCCGGCTCAAGACGGTTCAGGTCGTTTACTTGAAGAGGGTGAGGGTCGTGGCTTAGGCAAAGAGCTTGGTCCGAAGCCTGGTCGCGGATTAGGCCCAGGTAAGGGGTTAGGTCCGAAAGGCAATAAAGGTTGTTTTTGGTCGCTTTTAAAAAAGAAAAAGAAAGACAAGAAATAGCATGAATTATTATAAAACATTAAAACGATCTTCTCAAGAGGGTCTTTCTCAAGAGGGTCTTTCTCAAGAGGATTCTTCAATGCTTTCTGCTTTAGTTTCTGCTCAGTTTCCCAACATAAAGAGGATCTTAGCTATACATCCGATGACAGTATTTAGGGGTCGTGAGTTTAGTGCAGATCCGAATGTACCTTTAGAGGGTGCTTCTATTAGTGTATTAGATGAGAACAATAGACCTGGGACGATAGATTGTCAGAAGCAGCCTCAAGGTTGGGAGATATATGATACTCATTTTAGGAAGAGATAATCGAACCACAAAAACAAAATAATTTTTTGGCGAAAAAATAAAAAGGTTTTGTTCGGTTTGTGCTCTTGGAGTTCGTTAAAATGAAAAAGAAGCGAATATTATTTATACTACTCATGCTTCTTATTCTGGGTATTATTGGGCACTTAGCATATAGGACATTTAACGCAGATAATGTTTATGCTCGAATCGCTAGTAGTGAGTGGATTGGTCGCTGGCAGAGTGAAGGTATCGGTGACGGAGGCAATTTAAAACTCAAATTTGAACAAATTGGAGATAATCAATATAGAACTATTTGGTTAGCCGAACATTATGGGATATGCAAAGCCGCCTTTGACGAGCCTTTAAAATTTGTCACACGTGATGATGGACTAGTAGAGATTCAGGGATCGATTAATCTTGGAATAGATAACGGGGGGGAGTTTAAATTTAAGGGAGTAATTATCGGGGATAAACTTAATATGAAGTGGAGTTCATCAACTGATCATGGTGAACTCAAATTAAAGAAGAAGAACAAAAAACAATGAAGATTACAAAATCCTATGTCGGAGAAACAGAATGGACAATCCTCATTTTGACATTTTAGAATCTCGGTTATTATTAGATGGTGCTCCTCCTCTAATGGGAGATGCCAATAGAGATGATTTTGTAGATTATAATGATTTACAGATTGTTTGTAATAATTTTGGAATTACAAATGGGACTTGGGAGCAGGGGGATTTTAATAATGATGGACTAGTTGATGCTTTTGATTATATAACAGTGAAGAACAATATAGGCAATATCAGAGAGATATCCGCTTATGACAGAGACGATATTATATACGCTTTTGGAACTCAGGGAGATGACCAGTTTGACGTATTTAAAGATGCTGAAGGCATTTGGATTAATGATATGCTTTTTGCAAATGCTGACAACTATAATAATATTTGGATAGAATCCTTCGGTGGGAATGACATCATTAAAGTTGATTATTCCATAACAGAGAAAACATATTTATTGTCTGGACCAGGAGATGACAAGATTTATGAGAATAGTCAAGGTGAATCTATTGTTGAAGCTGGGGATGGAGACGATTTAATCGTTACTATTGGTGGTGGTCATGACATATTAGAGGGTGGCAATGGGATAGACAGTTATTGGTTTGACTCTAGCGATTATGCCACTCACGTTTCTGAGGAAGAGATTAGTCTATTATCTGTTCATGAAGTTATAGAATTTGTATCTCCATATGAATCTGAGACTATTTCATTAGAGATTAGCGGTCAGAACTTTACTGATCCAGCGACTAGTTATCCTTATAACAACAATTATTCTAATTACTCTTTATTTGGTAATGGGATTAAATACAATGACGCGAAGCAGGGCAATCTTGGAGATTGTTATTATATTGCCACATTATCTAGTCTAGCCTTAACTAATCCTGAGGTTATTTATCAAAGCATTACAGAATTAGGTGATGGAACATACGCTATTAGGTTTTTTAGGTCGGGCACTGAAAGATATTATCGTCTTGATGCTGATTTACCTGGAAATTTTTCTCCTGTATATGCTAAAATAATTAATGGGAGCATTTGGGCTCCGTTATTAGAAAAAGCATATTGTTTTTTCCGTTATGGGCAGAACTCATATAATTCGATATCTGGAGGATGGATGACTACTCCTTTATATGAATTAACGAACAAAGGCACTAATACTCAATTCGTATCTACGACTATTAGAGAACAGGTTATAACTTTTATAATTGATGCCTTAAATAATGAGTATGCTATTTCGGCGGGAACTCATTCAGACAACATTGCTCCGATCATCGGGGCTCATGCTTATGTAATTATGGACTTATACACGGATGATATTAATACTTATGTAAAATTATATAATCCTTGGGGCAATGTTTTGACTGTAGACATTGACGTATTTTTGGGATCATTTTCTGCGTTAGTCGTTTGCTTATTATAATTTTAGATGATTTTAACCATAATTTGTTCTGCGATACTCAATCCAATCCCCAAACGAATTGACCCTATAGCTACAAGTATTGAATCGCCTGCTTGTATCACTTCTATTTGACTCCCAACTAATAGCCCCATACTCGCTAATCTAGCTTGGTTTTTATATTTTTCGTTTATAGACAAAACCTGTGCTATTTGTCCTGGTTGTAGTTGTGTTAGGGGGATTGGGTCATTCATTTTAATTTGCCCTTATTACATTTAAAACGGGGAACACTTTTTTCATTTTGAGTGCATGTTTATTTAGTCCATAATAATTTTTAATTGTTTTATAATGTTTAAATCCGCATTTCTCATATAGTCTTACAGCTTTTTCATTATTCATTTCGACTTCTAGAAAGACATGGTGAAAGTGTGATAATCTATTTAGATAGATTTCTAGAGTTTGTTTAGCTAGCCCTTTACTTTGATATTCAGGAATAATAGCCAGATTACATAGTCTGGCAGCAAAAAAAATTCCGGTGTACTTTCTAACAGCGACCGCGACGACGCCTATAGCCTCATCGTTATACATAATAAAATCTATTATATTATCTTTATTTTTAAATAAAGACATATACGTTTCTTTAGTGAACTGTATTTCTATAGGGAAGCAGTGTTTTTCGATATTTAATAGAGCAGTAATATCTTCTAAAGTAGATGATTTAAAATTAAGCATAGACTGCCGCCTCTATTTTTGCTTTATATTTTTTAAGTCTATAGGCTGGATTATAGCTTTCTTTTGTCCATGCTAGTGAAGGAATATTCCAATCATCTCCTGCATTGCAGAATTGAGTATTTCCCCAATATTGTTTACAAAACTCATTATATATATAGGCAGCAGATCCTGCAAACGTTTTATCTGTTTTTTCTATTAAAATATTACAAGTGTCTTGTTTTAGAAGTTCTCCAAATGTAAATCCTATAATTTTATTTTCTGCGAAGAGCACCATTCCCTTTAAGCCTAAATCCTTATGGTTCTTCATTGCTTGTTTTGTAGCAGAGATGTCCTTTGATCTTTTAAAATCTATAATATTCTGTTCTTCATGGCTATATCCTTGCTGTTCCCAAACTTTCATAAGTTTTTCGCAGTCATTAAAATAATTATCTTCATATGGTAAAGTCAGGATATTAGAGTATCGTCTAATAAAGCGATTTTTAGCTTGTCTTTTTGATGCTAGTTCTGGGCCTTCAAAAGAGATTAATTGAGCAGTTTCATAGATATAATCGCCGCTATCTTCTACAGCATTATCGAATAGAGAAACAAATTCTGAACTGATATACTCTACTTCTAGTGAATTTCGTTGTTCGCAGAGTTCTGTTAATTGATCGAGAATACTTGTATAATCATTTAATGATCCGATTGGAGGCAGCATTAAAGATGCTTCATTACCTGCGGTTGATAAAACGCACAGGTGCTCATCGATTATTTTCCATTTTAATTTTATAACATCTGCCCACATATAGCAAGCAGCAAAGCTGTAATCCGAAATAGGGTTTTTTATCTCGGAAAAATATCTACCGAAGATCGGTTTATGTTTTATTTCTACATTTAGCCATCCTTTTTTTGTCCAACTGTCAGGCTCATCTAGAGAGCCAGAATCTTCTTGTTTTTCTAACATATTTTATTTTCAAAATCTCCTAAAAATTAATACACAAAAGATCTTTAATGTAACAAAACATTATAATTAAAAAGAACTACACATTTTTAGCATATTTAATGTTTATATCTATTTCTTGATATCCTTTGCATTTTTTATTATTAATTGGGTCATATTTACAATTTTTACAATTTCCGAATCCCGGAATATTTATATTTTTAAGCACATTTGACGGCTGTATGTGCTGGTGTAAACATTTTTTCACTTATTATTCCTTATTAAAGGTTATTTCTATTTAATACTGTTTATTGTTTTTCCTTTCTCAATAAATAATAAAAAGGAAAGTGTTTATTTTCGAGAAAGTTATAAGTATTATTTAGGGAGTCTTTTTATGAACTGGTTCAAGATAATAAAATTAGCCGCTGATAAATGGCCTATTGAAATAGAAGACGAAATTATTAGATCTTATTTAGAGCCAGATGCTTTAGGCAGATATAAAAGTATTAGAGACATTGCTGCCGAGATGCATATCCCTGGCAGGCATGATATGATTCAAGAGATTTTAACAAGAAGAAAAGTTCCCACAAGAGGCCGAGGTGCAGGTGCTGGACAAAAAAGATTTATGCCCATAGAAAGACTGACAGACATACAATCACTTATCCAAGACTTTAAAGAATTATATAGAAGAGCTCAAAAACCATTATCAGAGAATAGCCTATCTACTATATTAAACATTTTAGCGAAAAAATTTGGCGTAAAATCCGGGGAAACTGTTTCTAAATTTTTAGAAGAAGCCATTCCTGAATATAAAGTCATGCTCCCAAAGATTATAGGTAGAAAACGAAAATTAAGTGAGCATGTATCTGGTCAAGTTTTAAGGGCATATAGTTATGGATATAGTGCTGGTAAAATTGCAGAGTACTTAGGTCAACATATTACTCTGATACTTTATTTATTAAAAACTGCTGGCGTAGTCAGGACTAATTCCGATACTGTAGCTTTGCGAAACTCTTTAAGAAATACTCGTATCCCCTCATTGGGAGAGATTTTTAAACCTCAAAAACAAGAAGCGTTTATGTAATGAACTGGTATAAGCTAATAAAAATAGCAGAAGTCCGAGGCGAATTCTGGATTGATGATTCAGGCAATGTCATGGAAGCTAGTGGCGATGGCGATTTTAATCATGCTGGCTATGTTTTAGACTATGCTCAACATGCTTTAGCAGAATACGATGAAGATTATGAACTATGGAAACGTTCAAAAACACTGGAGATTATAGAAGAGAAAAAAGCGGAATTAGAAGAACAAAAATATGAAATAGAAGTGGCTGAACAAGATACTACAGCAATAGATGCTGCAATAGAAGAGAACTGGGAACAAAGTCGAGATCCTGACTATTATACTTATGATCTTTTATTTGAAAATTTATCACAAAACGAAAAAGAGTTGTTAAATGTAGCAGAAGGGATTACGGACGCAAGGGAATTCGCAATGAAGAAGTGGGGCTGGAAGCGTTTAGAGGGCAAACATGTAGAAACATGGACATTGACTCCTAGAGACTTAGAAGTCATCGCCAGTGGGCTTTATGAGGCTTATGGAGCATATGATGAAGATGCGTTGGAGTCAGAAACATTCCATATTTATGTTTTTTCAACAAAAGCCTGGTATCAAGATGTTTCTTGGCAAGATATAAGTAAAAAAAATATAAGAGATATCATGAACGATAGGATGGCGGTAGGTTAATATGAATTGGTTTAAAAAAATAGCTTCTGTAACATTTTCTATTAGTGATTCTCATAAAATAGCTCAACCTATGGATCTGATGAATATCGCTTCGGATTTGGTCGAATTCGTATTTTTTGTTAAGGGACTTAAAGGACTGAATATTAGATATGATCATATAGTTCCTGATATGAGTAGTAGTGACATAAGTGCGCCAAAAGGAATTATAAATTTTTATTTATCAGATCCAAGGTTGACTTTAGATTTCGTCAAAATGTTAGTTAATGATTATAATAAACATAAAGATCCTCATATTGCATTAGAAGTTTTAAAAGAAGAAAAATCTGGAATAATGAAATATAATGTTGTCAGAATAAATGTTGTTAAAAATGATACTATAGAATTCGAACATTTGCCAGAATTTAATATTGCTAACTCTAATGCTATAGCCCTCTTAACTTTACTCTCTCATTATGGAATGCCAGTTAAAGACGAGAGTGTAGGCGATTTAGATGTGGATATTTTAGAACAGGTATTGAATAGAATAGATGCTATAGATTATGATGTTCTTGACAGTTATACTCAAGATCTAGAAGAGTCTATTGGTGAGCATGGGGCTATATCAATTGATCTTGGTCGAAGCAAAGAGCAACTTGAGAGATACTTGAGTTCGTTGAAGTCTATGGTTAGTTATATTCGTCAATCTAATATGCCTAATGCCGAAATTCAATACGGTTAAACTTTTATGTTTTTATACCAATTTTTTGCAGATGCGACTTTTTTGGCTAAAAAGTCCTGTAATGTAGTTTGATGTATATCTTTTAATTGTTTGTTTATTTCTGTATAAATGTCAGAAAACCATCCCATAGGAAAACTTTCATCTATTATGTCTTGTTCTTGTTTTTGATAATCTTCAATTGCCTTTTCATATTCATCTTCATCTTCAAAATCTTCCTCTTGCGGATAAGGTATGCCTATATCCATACCCATATAAAACTCTTGAGCTTTTTCTTCTTTTTCCTGTATCAGTTCTGTCAAATATTCAAGAGTATCTGCCCCTCCCGAAATAGCTAATGAAACCAGACTATCGGAGATTCCCCGATCTCCATAATAATCTCCTCGATCATTATAAGCAGCGACAGCATCGTATGATTGATCAAAGATATATTCAATCGTTCCAATAGATACAGGGTTAAATTTAAAACCGTATTCATCTTCGCCGTCTATTTGTTCTCCAACCGCTTTTTCTAGTTCTTCTTCAAACCCTCTAGTCCATCTTGAATATGCTAGGTTTTCCAGTGGACCATCTTCTTCTCCAAATGAATGTGGAGCATTCTCTCCTATTTCTATCCAATTTTTGATCATAGCTTTATATTCTGGTTTTGGTTCAGAATTTTTTTTGCCAAAGATTTGATAAGCAAATTCTCCTGGTCCATCTGTTTCAATTGTTACATGAGGTTCGTTACTTGGATCTCTTAAGGAATAAATTATAGATATTTCATTTTTAACTTTGTGATAATAGCCCCCAACGCAATGGTCCATCTTATCACCTTCGACTTCTAAATCGTTTTCTGACATTACTTTTTGAATTGTCCATCCTTGATATTGCGGAATCAAATTTCCATTTTCGTCTTGCCATTGTGGTCCATGAACAATATTCTCTTCAGAGATTGCGTCATAAATCTCAGAAGAGTGCCTTCCTCTTTCATGCCAATCTGTAGATGCGGCTGCTGCTCGATCATAAGTATAATTAAAAATAGAATCATTCTCTTCTAAAGATTCTACCCAGTCGGTCAGTAACGTTAAAAAATTGAAATTTATAGAACTCTCTATTTGTTCTGCTATAGTAGCATCAATATTAATTTTTCCTCTAAGAGCAAATCTTTTAAAAATTAGTTCAGTTAGCCATTGATGAAACTCCTGTTTAATTTTTTGCGAAACCCAGTTGTGTTGAATTCTATTAACCAAACTTTGAATAAGCTCTATATATGGATTAACAGTTTGTTGTGGTTGAGCTTGGCTCTTCTGAAAGAATTTTAGATCTTTTATAGACATTGTAGGATTTTGACGAACTGCATTTATTAGATATTGTTGTATTTTCGGGTCCGTGACAGACAATATATATTGGACAATATTCCCTGGAATATTTAAAGATATTAGATACTCTTCTTTTGTGCCGGCAAATTTAATAATATCTTTAGATCTGGCAAAATTCATAAATTTTGGATTATTGAAGGCTTCTCTTAATATAGCATAAATATTTTTCATTGTTTGTGATAAAGGCATTTCTGCCGCATCTGCGGATACATAACCAATTGTTGCTATCTTGTTTACGGTGTCGTATCTACCTTGAGCTATAGAGTATTTGGCCTGTAATGAAAGTCCTTGATCCCCAAACCATTCTTTGTGGGTTTGTATATATTTTCCTATTTCTTGAGTTTTGAGATTCCAATTCTCATCGATAAACCACATAATATGTGGAATGGGATTTTCTCCATATTCATGCCCGATATCTGTATAGGCTGGATTTCTTTCTGATGATATTTTAATTAAATTATACCAAGTCATTATATACCACATCCCATTAATGCCCCAGATTGAGGATAAGCGTAATAATCCTCTGTTACATTAGTATTGACTCCATATGTATTAAAATCGTGTGCATGTATCAAATTATCTGTTGTTACAGATTGTATTGTTCCAGTTCCCAAGCCCAGTATATGACAAGTTCCAGATGTGTCAGTGAAGGCTATTTCTGTTCCATTCATAACGCCAGAACATTCAATGTACGAACTATTAACAGCCCACGCTCCATTCCTATTAGCAGCATTACCCAAAGCTAACGATCCTATTTTTACTAACCCATTTGTAGACAAAACTCCTCCACCAGTTGTTGCAGCAGTATTGCCTAGTTTAAGTGTTCCTGTAACTGTTAAATTTTTGTCAGATGTTATATTTATAGTCATTAAATTCCCGGCAGTTGTTGCATATATTCTAAATTCTGAAACATCAATATTTCCAGTCCATGATAAAGTTTTGTTTGTTGTGGTTTGAACTTTTATATAGCCAGAATCAGTTGTAGTTAATCTAATATCTCCAAGCGGATCGTAGTCGGAGCTAGAGGGGAATACATAAATAAAACCTGTACTTGTTGTTAATAATCCAGTCCATCCGGTTAACCAACCAGCAATTGATAGAACAAGCCAGAATGTAGACGTTCCTATAGATATAGTTCCGCCACCAGATAAAGCCGTTGCTCCGCTTTCGGCTATTATAGTTGCAGTTACACCGGTTGGAATAGTAAGCAAAACACAGTTATTATTCCCTCCGTTATTTCGTAAATTTGCGTTTGCGGTAAATGTTAAATTGAAGGTTCCTGTAGGCGTTGCCGCATAAATGCATCCACCAGCCCCGACTGTTATTGTAGGAACCCCAGTAAATGTTACAGTTCCTCCTGACCTTTCATATCCATAACAAGTTACAGCAGTTGCTATAGTTGTATTCGCTGTTATTAATATTTGTAACCCAACGGCAGATCCGCCTAAAGAGAGTGTTCCTGCAACATCATGAGTTAAAACATTACCCGATGCAGTATTGCTGTGTGTAACAGTTGTTGCATTTATTCCACCAAAGATATCTAAGTCGCCTGAGCCCCAATCTATTGTAAAATTGCTTCCTGTTAAAATTGAGGTTAAATCTAAAGCATATGCTCCTGATGTGCTTATAGTTCCACCAGTAGCTGATGCTGTGCCAGAAACAGTAACATTATCGTCAATGGTAAAATTTCCTCCGGTCATATCTAGGTTACCAGTAATCGGGAGGGTAGAATAAAACTGTCCAGAAGAAACATCTACATTACCAACTACAGCACCACTATTTATCAGTTCTGAATCACCGAAAACTCCCACCTGTCGGCAGTCGAAGTGAAACGTTTCACCGGCATTTGGGCGATTAGTCGCTGTACCTGGTCCGTTTATGTTTGAGTCCAACGTAGAGCCGTCACCGGGGTAATTACCAGCACCAAGAACGCTATCGTCGCTTTGAAGTCGCCAGTTATTCCCTGTAGGATTCTGAAAATCCTGATCGCCATCCTCATTAGTGTAATAAGCATCTACTACTATTGCACCCATTAGACAATCTCCTCTACCTCAGGAATCTCCTGTTCCTCAGGAATCTCAACAACATTTACATAAGTTCGTGTATCTATTTTTGCTTCGAATCCAACTGGAATATTTACAGTAACAGTTGTTAATTCTTCAACCTTTCCATCAGGTAATTTTACTTGAATTATATAAGTACCTTTAGTGGTTGAATTAATTTTACCCCACGCCTTATCCTTATTAGACAGGGAGCGGTCGTTCTTTTTAATTTTTCCGCCAGATATAATTTTATCTATAATTGCCATATTAATTCCTTTCTATTGTTCGTAATATTCATCTAATTTTATCATTTCTGGTTTTATTAATAATGGAATAGAACATACTATATGTTTTTCTGTTTTATAACTGAAGAACCATCCATCTGGCAACTCTATTCCACCGAAAAATTTACAATTCTCTGTTGGCATTGTTTTCTCTTGTATTTCTTCTGGAATTGCCCTATATATCCTTCCATCGCTATAATGAATTTGTTGTATATGTTTTTTACAACGCAAGGGATATATTAAAAGATATTTTCCTCTTCCTTGTGCTACATTTATATTTTGAGAGAACCATATCATTCCCTGTTCACTTTTTTCTGGACTTAAAATGTAATTATCATTAGATTTTTGTAATTTATGCAAATCGGCATCGAAGCCCCTATAAAGCTTTAGAATTGTGCTTTCAACAGAAGGCTCATCTTTAGAGACAACATGAATTTTTTTCATTCGTTCTGTTTCTTCTTTAAACCAATCTTGAAAGGTATCTGATTGTGATGTTTTATACCAATTCATCTATATCCTCGGGTTCCTGTTGTTCTTCAAACTCGCGTATTGACCAAAAATGATCTGCACTTGTCATTGTCGTATAGATTTTATTGCTTCCTATAACATTCATGCTATGGACTTTCCAATCCAACGGCTTTAATCTTCCATGAAAAGCTTGTGTTTCTATCCAGTCAGCCACGTGCCTGCCCTCTCCCGCCTCAGGTGGCCCCAGGTCGTTATCAAAATCAATAAATGTAACATTACCCTGTTGTAGCATTTTAATTGCATCTAGAGCTGTTTTGACCCATATTTCATCTCCTTTGGCTCCAAAAAGCTTTTGTATTTCTGGGTTTTGAGGATCTCGTTCATCATCTAGCCA
>Ga0210003_1001889_pt1 | contig 18059 bp, 15 predicted proteins | sample LantaG_FD_182804 | JGI IMG/M metagenome (GOLD analysis project Ga0210003, IMG submission 182804) | Deep subsurface microbial communities from Baltic Sea to uncover new lineages of life (NeLLi) - Landsort_02402 metaG (SPAdes) (version 2) | ecosystem: Environmental > Aquatic > Marine > Oceanic >...
CGGGCCCCCGGGGGCAGCAGCGCCGAGGCGGAGACCCGACCTATCGACGTCGCTCCTCCGCCCCCGCCGCCGTCGCCGCCTCCCCTCTCCCTCTGCACCCTCACGGCCCTCCTCCTGAACAGCGCCTCCGCGTCTCCGGCCGACAGCCCTGTCGGCCCTCTTCGCCTCAGCCAGGACAGGGCGGTCGTCGGGGGCGCGCCTGGCGGCTGCGGGGGCAGGGGCGGGGTCGCCACCGCGAGCGAGGGAGGAGGAGGAGGAGGAGGGGGGGCTTCCTTGCCGACCGGCGAGGAGGCAGCTTTGCTTCCGCTTCCGCTTGCTCTTCTTCCTCCTCCTCCTCCTCCTCCTCCTCGTCGAAAAGCTGCTCCCGCTGCTGCTGCCGCCGAGCTCGCCAGGCTCCGACGGTGTCCGCAGCACGCCTCCGCCGTGAGGAGGCGGAGCTCTCGCGAGAGCATATCAGAGAGGAAAGAAAACTCGATGCATTTGTTTTTACTAGCCGGGGCGATCTTTTCGCCCGCAGCAAGCGACTTGTTTCGAGGGAAAAAAATAAAACTCGAGCCCAAGCCGCCGCGGCCCCACTCTCCCTTCTCCTCGATTCAGCACTCGGTTCCTTCGCGTGCTGGGCTCAGTTTCTCTCTTTCGTCCTTCGACACACGCACAAAGCACCATGCTCGCGCCCTCGCTCGCGGCCCGCCCCGCCTCGCCGGCGGCGCGCGGCGGCGCCGTGCGCGTCGGCATCGCGTCGACCTCGGCGCCGGCCCGGCACGTCGTCGCCGCGCCGGCCCGCCGCCGCGTCACCGCGATGGCCGCCAAAGGTCCGCTTGTTTTCCCCCTGCGATCCCAGTTTTCGTCGGAGCAGGAGGAGCGCTCGGTCCTTCTCTCCCATCGTGCTGTCGAAACAGGAGAGCAAACCGAGTCGCTCCTCTCGCGTGGAACCGAGAGCAAATCGCCTCTACTATTTTTTTGGCTCTCTCTTTGCTGACGTCTTCTTTTTTCCTCTCGCTCGCTCTCGTCGCCTTGAAAAAACAAAAACCGATTCCCAGTCTCCGGCTACATCAAGCTCGCCCTCCCGGCAGGCAAGGCCAACCCTGCCCCTCCCGTCGGCCCGGCGCTCGGTGCCAAGGTAGGGAAACTTGGACGGAGAGAGAGCGCGAAGAAAGAAACGTTTTTGTTTTGGACAATGTCGGCGGCGACATTCCAGATCGACAAAAAAACCAACTCTTGCATCTTTCGCGTCTGCCGCTCTCGACTTTCGCTCTTCTCTTTTGTCGCTCGCTGGCGTGCGCTGCGATGTCGCGTGCCTCTCCGAGCCGGCTAGAGCCCGAGAATTTTAAGCCGCGAAACGGGGGACGGGAATGAGAATCACGACTGAAGAATTTCGACGAAAAGCTCGCCGGCGGCGGCTTTCGCTCTCTCGACCTCTTTCCTCTTCTTCTTCCTTTCAACCTCACCCCCAACCCCCCTTTTCCGTCCTTTCAAAAACCTCAAAAAAAAAAATTACAAACGAAATCAGGGAGTCAACATCATGGACTTCTGCAAGCAGTACAACGCCGCCACGCAGGACAAGGCCGGGACGATCATCCCCGTCGAGATCACGGTGTACGAGGATCGCTCCTTCACGTTCATCCTCAAGACGCCGCCGGCGTCGGTGCTGCTGCAGAAGGCCGCCGGCGTCGAGAAGGGGTCTGGCAACCCCAAGACCGAGAAGGTCGGGTCGGTGACGAGGGCACAGCTGCGGGAGATCGCGGAGATCAAGCTCCCGGACCTGAACGCGACAGGGGTCGAGCCCGCGATGCGGATCATCGAGGGGACCGCCAAGAACATGGGGCTGACCGTCGTCGACTGAGGGTGTTTTTGGACCTTTCCCCCCCGCTCGTGTTCACTTTTTGGTGTGCGTTCCGTTTCCACCTCTCTTTTTTGGTGTCCTGGTTAATTGGGGGGGGGGGGGGGGATTGCGTCGTCGTAGGCGCTCTTTCACCGGTGGGGGGCGATTTGATTGGCGGAAAAGAACCGACCCCGTTTGTGACAACTTGAGTTTTCCCATAATTTTTTTTGCATGGTTTCTTTCGTCTTTTTTTTTCTCGGTGAAGCTTTCCCTCTCTCTGTCTCTCCCTTTCTCTCTCTCTTTGTCTCTCAAAGACCTCTTTTGTCGCGAAAGCCAGAATTTGCCTCTTTCTCTTACATCGTCAGCGGGCGCGATGAAAAAGAAAGAGGGGCGCAGAAAAGAAGGAAAGAAAAAAGGAAGGGGGAAAAGAAGAAGGAAAGTCCTCTCTCACTGCATCTCGCTCCCTCCTCCAGCGCTCTGCCTCCGGCAGGCCTGCAGCGAGTCCAAATAGTACCGGCAAGCCTCGAGCTCCCCGCCGTTGGCCTCGTCGGTCATGCAGGCCACGAACGACTTGGCCCGAGGGCCGCAGGGCTCGTCCGGGGAGGAGGCCACTTGCGCCGCTGCCTGCGTGGCCTCCAGGGGAGCGGGGTACCGCGAGCCGAGGACGGCGTCGACTGCGCGGTGGGCCATGCTCGATCCCACGCCCTAGTATTGGTGGTGCGAGTTTTGCGGGGGGAGAGAAAAGAAAAAGAGATGGTGAGGTGTTTTTCTTTTATGAAGAGAAGAGAGGAGGGAAAAAAACCCGAGAAAAAAAGAAGAGAAGAGAAGAGGAAAAAAACCCGAGAAAAAAAGAAGAGAAAAAAACGGACCAAGGCCATCCCCTGCGCGAGCATGGATCCGAGGCCTCCTCCGAGGCCCTGGCGCTGCTGCTGCTGGGGCGCCGGGGGAGGCGGGGCCGGGCGGGCGGCGGGGGGAGGAGGGGAGGCGCGGCGCGGCGGCGGGGAGCGGGAGCGGCCACCTTTTTTGTTTGGTATTGAGGATGAGGTTGAGTTTTTTTTTCTCTTTTCGATGGAGCCTCCTTTTCTTTTCTCGATCTCTCCGCGAGCTCCTTTTCTCCCTCGTTGCACGCTCTCTGCTCCTGCTCTTACCTCCACGGGATCGGCCCATGTCGACTGGTGACTGAGAAGCGAAGAAAAGCGAAAGGGAAGTGAGGAACAGGCGGCGAAAGAGAGAGAGAGAGCGTTGGTTGCTTTTTTCTTCTCTCAACGAAACTCAAGATTTATGGACGAGCGAGCAATTGAAGGAGCTGTGGCGAACAAAGTCACTCTTTTCGTCTCGAACGATTTTGCTTCCCCCTCTTTTTTCTTCAACGGTACGCTTCGAGAAAGCAGCACGCTTTCTCTCCCCAAGCCCACGCGCTCGAGAGGGCGCGCCGACGAGGCCCCGAAGCGCGCGCGTGCGCAGAAGCGGAGCGCGTTCCTTTTCGCGAGGGAAAAAGGAGACGAGAGAGCATCGGAAGCCGCCGTCGAGCTTTCGTCCGCCCTCGTCGCCCGATTGCAGACGCTTTCCTCGCTGCTTTCGCCCGCGTCGCTCTCACGGGTTCTCGCCCCCTCTCCCTTCGAGGCGCACGCTCACGTTCAAGTCCACGCACGCCGACAACAATCCAAAAACAATACGAACTCTCACAGGGACCAGAAGCGGCAACCGGGTAGTCGATCTCGAATTTCGTCTTCTTTCGAAGACTCCATCCGCGCTTGCTTTCCTTTCGACCCCTCGACCCTGGGAAACCTGAAGACCCCGTCCAAAAGGATGTCCTCCACCGCCGCCGCCTCGTCCTACTGGCGCGTCGCCGGCATGACCTACCTCAAGTACGGCGAGCTCTGCGCCACGCACGTCCGCTCCGCTCTGAAAGAGGGCCCCGTGAAAACCGCGTCCAAGGCGAGGGAGGCCGTCTATTACCGGAGCGCGCAGTGGGAGGGGGGGAAGCCGACGGAGCAGGTTATTACGGATCTGACAGAGGGGCTGGTGGATAAGAAATAGAGGTCTTGTGGCTGGAGAGAGAAAAAGAGAGAGAGTGAGACGAGTGGGAGAGAGAAGGAACGAGGCGGAGAGGAGAGAGAGAGAGGGAGAGAGAGGAGAGATGGTTTTTGCACAGAGGCGTGTTTGCCCTTCTTCTTCTGCTCCCTCCCGCGACGCCTTTCTCTTTTCTTCTTCTTTCTTGTTATCAGAGACAATGTTTGGAGTATAAAAGCGAGAAAAAAGGAAGAAAGAGAGAAAAGGTCGATTTGTCGTTTTATTCTGTTGTTGTTCAAGTTTCATAGTTTCGTTTTTTTTTTCGGGGGGGGTTCGCTCGCTGCTTTTTCTGTGTTTCTCTCTCTCTCTCTAATTCTGTTTTTATATAATATCAAATAATAATCAACGGCGCAATAATGAAATGAAGATTTCATGAAGGGAATAGTTCTGCGTTTCAGCGGCCGGATTCGTTTGTCGCCGACGGTGACCTCGGCGGCCTCCCGCCTCCGGCCTCCTCGGCGCCCTCGCCCTCACTCTGGCTCCCGCTGCTCCCGCCGAGGAGGAACGCGGGAGACGAAGGGACGACTCTCTTGGCCCCTCCGCCTCCGCTGCCGCCTCCCCCGCCGGCGACGACGACGACCGCGGGCCGAGGTGGCGGCGGCGCCAGCGGCGGGAGCAGCAGAGCCGCCGCCGCCGCCGTCGCCGCCACTGCTGCTCCCGCCGTCGCCGCCGGGCCCCTCTCGCAGGAGGCAAGGGCGACCGAGAGCGTCGAGAGCGAGTTGCGGGACAGGGAGCGGGCGGGACGCCCCCGCGAAGAGGAGGAGGAGGAGGCGGGAGGGGGAGGACGGGGCCAGGGAGGCGCGGGAGACCAGGGCGTCGTCGTCGTCGTCGAAGAGGGAGCGGCATCGGCGGCGGCGGCATCGGCGGCGGCATCGGGCGGATCCAAACGCTGCAGCTGCTGCGGCGGCGGCGGCAGCGGCCCGAAGCACAGCAGCAGCGCCGTCACGTTGTCGCTCGCGTGCAGGCTCAGCGCGTGCCGCACCAGCGCCGCGGCGGCCCTCGCCGGGTCGCCACGCTCGGCGCGCAGGTGCTGCCGCGCGAGCTCGGCCGCCCTCGCCGAGGGCAGCACGTCCCAGAGCCCGTCGCAGGCCACGAGCAGGAACTCGTCGTCCTCGGTAACCGCGTGCGTGACGACGTCGGGCGCCGAGGTGAGCGGCCCGCAGAAGCCCCGCCCGTCGGCGGCGAGCCACTTGAGGCCGTCCGCCGGCGAAAAGTCACCGATCGCGCGCGCGACGCCGAGGCACGAGTTCAGGAAGCCCTCGGGGCAGACGCGCCCGCCGGCGGCCTCGATGCGAGTCCTCTCGGAGGGCAGGGAGGGCTTGTGGTCGACCGTGAGCTGGCGGAAGGTGGAGGTGGAGGAGGAGGGCTGCGGGGGTCGGAGGAGCGGGGGTTGGGGTTGAGGAGGAGTCGTCGTCGTCGAGGCGGTTCCGTTGCCGCTGCCGTTTCCGCCGGTGCCGTCGCCGCCGAAGCTCTTTTCGCTCCTCGCGCCTCTGCTGCTGCCGCTCGTCCTCGAGCACAGCACCGCCCTCGAGTCTCCGGCGTTGGCCACGACCAGCGTCGTCCCGCAGAGCAGGGCCGCCAAAGCGGTGGAGCCGCAGTCGCGGAGGGGGGTCGAGGCGGCGGCGGCGGATGGAGGGGCGCCGCCGCACGTCTCGCCGCCGCACGTCTCTTCCGCCGCCGCCGCAGCTTCTTCTTCCCCTCCTTCTCCTCCGGCCTCGCTCGCGCTCGCGTTCGCGGTCGCGTAGCGGTAAAACTCCAGGTCGAGCCTCCCGAACGCGGCGCTCATCGCGCCCTCCGGGTCGGCCGCGAGCGCCTCGCGGCCCGGCGCGACGACGAGGTCGAGGAGCCGGCTCGCCGCGAAGGCCGCCGCGGCGCCGCCGCCGCCGTGGCCGTCGAACACGCCGAAGAAGGCGAGGCCGCCGGGGGGGGCGGCGGCTGGGGCGGGAGCGGAGGCGCCGCCGCTGCTGCCGCCGCTGCTGGAGCCGCCCGCCGCCGCCCCTCGCTCCCGCTCTCCTCCTCCTCGGCTCCTTTCGCCTCCCCTTCCTCCTCCGACGCCGCAGCCGGAGCAGAGCTCGACGCCAAAATGCTCGCAGACGTCGACGACGCCGACGTGGGCGTCCTCCATCGCGGCGCGGGCTCCTGCGGAAAGAAGAAAAATAGGTTTTTTTCTGAAAGGTGAGGGAGAGAAGCGCTCCTCGGTGGTCTTGCGAGTCCCTCGCTTCGTTCAAATCGATGGGGGAAACGAATAAGGAAAAAAAAAACCATTCCCACCTCTGCTTGCCGCGGAGCCCCATCGGATCTCTATTCGTCCTTCCGGGGGCCAGCTGCTGCTGACGCCATCACCGTCACCAGCGCCGTCATTGGGAGAGGGCTGGAAAACGGGAGCAAGAGCTGGTGCCGTCGCTGCGGCATGACGTTGCTGCGTCGCCGATGTCTCGTCGCCGCTGCCGCTGTCTGAAGCTCCTTGCGTTGTCGTGCTTCCCTGTCCCGCCGCCACCGCTGCTGCTGCTGCTGCAGCAGTGGAATGGGAGGGCGCGTCCATGTGTGATCGAGCTGCCCTCAGTGCGGTCGCGACATCGAGAGAAGCCAAAGGAAGAAAGAATGCGTTCTGATTGCTTCGCTGTCTCTCTCTCTCGAGACCGAGGAGAAGCGAGAAAAAAGAGAAAGAAAAATCTCGATCTCGATCACTCAGAAAACGAAAAAAACACTTGAAAGCAAGATGACGCTCACGAGCGCCGTCGAAGCCCCCTCGACGCAGGCGTGCGTCGAGGCCCTGGCCGCCGCGGCGCTCGAGAGGGCGTCTTCGTCGGCGAGGGCCTCGACGTCGCAGCTCTCGAGCCTGCTGGGAGCAGGAGCAGCGGCAGGAGGAGAGGCGACGAAAGCATCGTCGTCATCGTCGTCGTCGTCGTTGCTCGCGGCGCTCCGACGGGAGGCGTTCTTGGCCCTGCTCCGCGCCCCCCCGTCTCCCGCTCCACGACCCGGCGACTCTTCCTCTCCTCCTCCCCTCTCGCTCTCGGGCGACCAGCGCCGCGCCCTCGAGGCCCTCCCGGAGGCGCTGGCGACGTTCCTGAAGCTCCTTCTCGCATCTTCTTCTCGCTCCTCCTCCTCCTCAAGAGGTCCCCGAGGAGGAGGCGGAGGAGGAGAGGAGGCTGCGGCGGTGGAGGCGGCAGAGATGAAGAGGAGGGAGCCGCAGGCAGAGGCAGGCCTCCCTTTTCCTCCGCGGCTCCGGGCGCTGCATCCCCCGCTGGAGCGTCTGCTCCGGAGGGAGACGAGCTTGACGATGCCCGCTTCGTCGCACCCTATCGAGATCGACGAGGACGACGACGACGACGACGACGGAGAGGAGGGTGAGGAGGACTCCGCGGCGCGTTTGCTGCCGCCGCCGCCGATCCTCCCCTCTCCGTCGTCGCTCCTCTCGTCCCCCTTTTGCGGAGGCTTCGGCGGCGACCTCGGCGGCGACGGGAGAGCGAGGCTGAATCGGTCGCGCCGCGACGCTCCGTCTCTTCGGGCGCCGCTCGCCCCGGCGACGGCGAGAGGGCAGGCCAACGCCAACGCCGCCACCGCCGCCGCCGCCGCTGCCCCGCCGCCGAAGCCGCATTCTCGCGGCGCCGCCGACCCTGCTCCTCCTCCCCCCGCCCTCTCCGGCGAGGACCTCCTCGCCGCGCTCCGCGGGTCCCACACCGCCGCGCGGAGGCTCCTTCATTTTTCACCTTCTTCTTCTTCGTCCTCCTCCTCCTCCTCCTCCTTTTCTTCTTCCTCCTCCCAGCTCGCAAAGCGTATCGCCGCCGTCGCCGCTGCGAGGGCGAGGGTCGAGGCCCGCGCCCTCAGCCCCTCGTTCCCGCTGCCGCTCCCGCTGTCTGCTCCGCCCTTCCCGGCGTCCGCGGCCTCGCTGGCGCGGTCGGAGCTGCTCTCGGTCGACAGGGCGCTGCTCGAGGTCGAGGGCGAGGCGCGCAAGCTCCGGGGTGGCAGGAAAGAAAAAGGCTTCGGTTCTTCCTCCTCCTCCTCCTCCTCCTCCTCCTCTCCGCCCTCTTCCTCCGCGCTCCTCTCCCCTCCGCTGACGGCCCTCGAGGCCGACCACCTCACCCGCAGGGAGCAGGCCCGCATCTCGGCGCTGTGGGAGGCGCTGGAGCTGGCCTTTGGTGGCGGCGGAGAAGGAGGAGGAGGAGGAGGAGGAGGAGCGGGCGCGGGAGGAAGAAGGGCGGGGCGGCTCGCGGCGCTCGCGGCCTCCGCCGAGAGCGTCCCCGCCCCCTCCCGGCCCTCGCCCTCCTCCTCCTCCTCTCCCGTCGCCGCCGCGGTCCGCTCAATCCGCTGGAGGGTCCTGGCCGCCGCGGTGGAGCCCGCGACCGCGGCGGCCGCGGCGCTCGCGGCAGCGCCGACGGAGGCGGCGTGGCTCCCCCCCTCCTCCTCCTCCTCTCGTTCTTCTCCCTCGAACGCTTTTTCTCAGTCGCCGCCGCCGGAATCTTCCTCTCCCCTCCCGGCGCCGTTCGCGCCGAGGCCGGGGGACCTCCGCGACGCCAGGGAGGCCACCGCCGCCCTGGCGGCGTTCGTCTCGATCTCCTCTTTCTCCTCGGAGGAAAGCGAGGTCGGGTGCGGGAACGAGGTCGGCAGCGAGAGCGCCGCCGCCTCCGTCGCCGGCTTCCTCGACAGCCTCTCCCAGTTTTGGCGCTCGGTTTCCTCCGCCGGCGGAGGACAAGACGAGGAAGAAGAGAGCTCCCTCGCCGCCGCCGCCGCCCTCGGGGCTGCAGCGGACGCCGTCGTCGCCCGGGTTTCCCCGCTCTCGCTCCCTCCCGCGGCGGCCCTCGCGGCCTCGGAGGCGGCGAGGGGGGCCGCGAGGGGGGCGCTCGCCCGGTGCGGCGGCGTTGGCGGCGGCGGCGGCGAAAACGGCGGAGAGGCCCGCGCCCTCGCCGCCCGCACCGCCGCCCCCTTCGCCGCCGCCGCCGCGGCGAGCAGCGCCGCCGCGACGGCCGTCCTGGTGCCGCACCTAAGGTCCTGGGCGGCCGCCGTCGTCGGGGGAGCGCAGGCGGTCCTTCGAGGGGAAGAAGAGGGAGAGTGGGCAGACGGGCGGCGGCGGCGGCGGAGGGAGGAAGCCTCTTGTTCTTTCTCTCTCTGCCTCCTCCGCCGCGCGGGAGTCCTCTCCGACGACGGCGCCCTCCGCTCCGTCGCGGACGCGAGGAGGTCTCTGGCATCCCTCCGCGAGGCGGCGAGCCTGCTGCGGCTCGCATGGAGCGAGGCCGCGCGCCGGCCGCCGCGCGAGGCCTTTGGCGCCGCCGAAGAAGAAGAAGAAGGAGAGAGAGACATGACCCTCTCCTCTTCCTCCGCTCCTCCCCGCCGCCTCTCGCCCCGGAACAGGCGGCTCGCCGGGGCCCTCGAGCCCATCTCGAGGGCGCTCGCGGGGGTCAGCGAGGCCGCGGCGCTCGGGTTCCGAGCCGAGGTCGAGGCCGCGGAGGGGGAGCTGCTTTCGCTGCTGCCGCCGTTTCCGGCCGTCTCTTCTTCCTCCTCCGCCGCGCGACGCCGCCCTCTCCCTCCGTCGGTGTCGTCGCTCCGCGCCGCCGCGGCCCGGTTCGCCTCGGCGGTCTCCGAGGCCGCATCCAGAGCTCTGGAGAGAGCAGGAGCGGAGCGGGCGGCGTCGCTGGCGAGGGGGATCGTTGCTGACGCGGCGGCCGCAGGCTGCGCCGAGGAGGAAGGGCGAGGGACTCTGTGGGGCGTCGTCTGAGGGAGGGTCTTTCGTCGGAACTGGGAAAAGACGGGAAAACACCTTTTCCCTCTTTTTTTGTTTTTCTCTGTTTTGTATTTTTATTACTTGTAACCAGCGAATCACGAAGAGCGCGGAAAAGAAAAAAAGAATGGTGGATAATCGGCACGCAGAAAGTTTTTTCCCTTAAAAAATCAGGAGAGTTCTTACTACAAAAATTCAAAGGTCAGACAGCAGCACCTCCGCGGTCCTCTCCTCGCAGAGCAGCAGCACCTCGACCAGCTCCCGCAGCTCCTCAGCAGAGTCCCACAAGAAGGCGCGAGCTCCCTCGGCCAGGGCAGAGGAGAGCGAGGCGTCGAAGGCGCGGGAGAGCGTGGGGTGCTGCCGGAGGAACGACGCCGAGCGGCGGCATGTTTCCGTCTCCGCCGCCGCTCTCTCGCGGAGCAGGCGCTCCAGGCCGCGGCTCCTGCGCACCAGCAGCGAGTCCCCGACCTCGAGAGCCAGGGCCGGACAGAGGTCGTTCTCGCCGTCGCCGGCGTAGACGACGGTGCGGCGGCGGCGAGAAGAAGAGGCGACGCGGCGCCGCGCCGCGGCGGAGGCGCTGCCGCTCCTCCCCACCTCTCCTCCGACGAGCTTGCGCAGCTCCAGGCCCTTGCACAGGTTTGAGGGGCACAGCGCGCAGCCGTGCGGACCTACCTTCGCCGCGTCGTGCCTGGGTTCGACGACGAGGCGCGAGGAGGGCGGCGAGGAGGAAGCGGAAGGAGCCGCCGCCGCCGTCGAGCCCGCCGTGGCCGTCGTCGCCGAAGGAGAGATCGGAACGAACTTCGCCCTGTTGGTGATCACGCCGGAGACGACCCCGGCCTCGGGGCCCAGCCCGGCCGCGACCAGCATCGCGGAGATGAACAGGTCGTTGGCGTCCGAGAGGATGCGGACCTCGGCGCCCCCGGCGGCCGCGGCCCTGAGGACGCCGGCGCCGCCGCCGGCGTTCCCCTTGCCGAGCAGCCCGCGCCTGCCGGCGTCGGCCAGCGCGGCCAGCCAGTGCCGCTCGCCGACCCCGCGCCTCGCTGCCTCGGCGGCCACCGCGTTCGTCAGGGGGACGAAATTGGCAGGCATCGCGATCGAGGTGAGCATCGGGACGAGCTCCGGCGCGAGCTGCGAGACGACGTCTTCGGCGGAGTCGAAGTCGCAGACGAGGGTGTGGTCGAAGTCGAAGACGGCGAGAGGGGGAAGCGTGGGGGCGAGCGAGGAGGCGGATTCCTCTTCGTCGTCTTCCTCCTCCTCTTCGGCGACGGCGGGGAGGCGAGCGGAAGAAGAAGAGGCCGAGGAGGTCGAGGCAGGAGAGGAGCGGCACTGGCGGCCCCGGGGAGCGGCGGCGACGGGAGGGGCCGCGGCCTTTCCCTCCTCCTCCATCTGGATCATAGCTTCCTCTCCGACGACGACCCCCTGCGACCGGAACCAGCCGCGCAGGCCGAAGCGCTTCGACAGGTGGGCGCGGACATCGAAGGGCGAGTCGGCGGAAGAAGAGGGCTCTTCCCCTTGTTCGAGCGGCGGCGACGCGGGGCGCGCCTGCCCCGTCGCCGCGGCCGACGCTCGCTCGGCCAACCCGCGCAGGAGCGGAAGGACGGCCTCGACCAGGATCCGATCGTCCCAGCCCTCGCCGGCGTCGCCGTTGACGCCTCCTGCGGTGGGGAAGATTTCGAAAGAGAGAGAGAAAGAGAGATGAACGAGTGAGTTTTTTTTTCTGTCTGTTCTTTCTTCTCGAGCTCGTTGTTCGAGTCCCTCCTCTTTCGCTCAAAAAGAAAGGGGGGACGCACCTCCTCCTCCTCCTCCGCCCCCGCGCCACGGCATCACGGGCACCACACTGTCCGGCTGCGCCAAACCCGCAAGCGCCGTGTCCTCGACCAGAACCGTCGTCCTCGGGTCCCTGCCCAACCTCGAGAGATCTTTGACGCAAGGGTACGAGCGCGAGGGCGTCGTGGAGCAGCGATAGAGCCGATGCGATGCCGGCGGCACCGCAGTGGGCCCGTGGCGGGACTCGAGGGCCTCGGCGATGGGGCTGGCGTAGTCCTCGAGGCCGGCTTTTTTTTTTTTTTTTTTTAGAGAAAAAAGTGAGCTCTTTTGCATCCTTTTGATCTTTCCGCTCTCTCTCTCTCTCGCGCGCGAAACGTCAAAGGAAAACAACTCACCGGTGAACAGCACCACCTCGGCAAACTCCGACAGCCTCGCCAGGAACTCCCCGAGCCCGGGCCTCTCCAGCACGAGCACGCCCGACGGGTTGAGCCTCGATCCCTGGCCGACCAGGAAGGCCGCGGGGGGCTTGTGACCGCTGCTGCCGCCGTCGCCGCGGGGGGCGAGGAGCGCCCCGGCGCGCGAGGGCGGGTAGGAGGCGATGAGCGTTCCGTCGAGGTCGAGGACGACGGTGAGCGGGTGCGAGTGGAGGGGGTGCCTCTCGGGGTCTCTCGGCGGGAGCAGGAAGGGAGAGGAGGGAGCGGGATCGGCAGCTTCTTGCTCCTTCTTCCTCTTCGAGGAGGCGAGGGTGAGCACGAGGCGCTCGAGGTGGGGGTCGACCTCCAAACCCAATGAGAAGCCCGCGATGCTGCCGCTCTTGGCGCCCCTGTTGGAGAGAGAGCGGCGTTGTTTTTGTTTGATGGATGGATGAAATGGTAAGAAAAAAGGAGAAAAAAGAGTGAGTGTCATCCGAGTACCGCCTCGAAAAAAAAAACGAAGAACGAAGAACAAAAAAAACTCGACAAACCTTTCGACTGCCCCTCCTCCCTTCTCCCCCCCCGCCTCCGAGGAGGAGGTGCTCGGCAGCAGCGCGTGCGGCTTCCTGCACACGGGGCATCCCCAGTACGTCGGCGAGGAGGGGGAGAGCGGCGGCCTCCTCTGGAGGACGGAGAGGGCGGCGGCGCAAGGCGAGGACGGTGACGAGGGGGCCGACGAGTCGCTCTCGCTGCTCTCGCCTCCCTCCTTGATCCTCTTTGCCCGCTTCCTGCCGACTTCTTCCTCCTGCTCGCGCCTCTGTCTCGAGGCGACGGCGGCGCCTGTTTTTGTTGTTGGGGGGCGAGAGAGAAAAAAGAGTGAGAAAGATTCGGAGGGGGTTTCCTTTCTCTCTCTCGCGATGGAGCCGCCGGCGGCGCCGAGGATGCGCGTCCAGCGGTCTTTCAAAAATCTCCGGAGGGTCTGCGAGGCAGTCGCACCCCGCGCCCCGAAAGAATCTCTTCAAGGAAAGAGAGGAGGAAACGAGCGAAAGAAAGCAGGGAGGCGCCAACTCCACTCCTACTCACCCGCGGTGGCGGCGGCGCAGCCCCAGCAGAAGCGGTGCCCGCACGAGAGGACCACTGGCTGCGACAGGAGGTCGAGGCAGACCGGGCACGAGTAGTCGCCGCTCTCGTCGCCGCCGTCGTTTCCGCAGCCGCCGCCGCGGTCGCTGTGGGAGATTCCGCGCATCGCGGCCTCGGCAGCGGCGACCTCCGCCGCCGTCGCCACGGCGGCGAGGCGCGTCGACGAGAAGAAGCGCGCGGAGGAGAGGGCCCGCAGCGCGTCGGGGCGCGGGGCCGCGCCCGAGTCGGAAGAGGGGGGAGCCGAGGGGGGGAGGGCGGCGGCGGCGGCGCCTCCCGCCGCCGCCGCCTCCGCGAGCCTCCTGTCCCTCTTCTTGACCGCCTTGAGGACGGCGACGTAGTTGAGCGCCGCAAAGCGCTGCAGCGCGCGCGCGTCGCGGCGGAGCGCGGCGAGCGGGGCGGCGAGGGAGGGGGGAGGCGGAGCAGATGCGGAGCCCCCGTTTCCGTCGGTGCTGCTGCGGCTCCCGCGAGGGGAGAAGGAGGTCTTGCCGGTGAGGGCGGCCATCGTCGCCTGTGAAGAAGGGGGGGGGTCGAGAAAGGGAGGAAAAAGCACGAGGGAGGGGGCGGTGAGAGGATTGAAGAGGAACAGGGGGACGCGGCGAGCGAGCGAGCGAAAGCTGGAAGGAGAAGCGTAAACAACGAGGTAAAAGAAGAAGAGCTCCGATTCTTCACGCACCTCGAGCTCGGCCTCCCTGTCTGCGTAGAACTGGTCGACTTTCTGGAGCTCCTCCCGCAGGAGCAGGTCGAACTCGGCGAGCGCTGTGGGGTGTTTTCGAAGGGAGCGAGAGCGAGGGAGGGAGGGGCGATGGGAGGTGAGATGTTCTTTGCTCGCTCGCTGCTCGCTCGTGAGCCCAAGCTCAAGTTTTGATACCCTTTCTCGATCCCAACGCACTCTCTTCGCCGCCGTCGAGCTTCTTGCTCAGCTTCTTCAGGCCCTTGTAGTCCAGACAGGCCTGAGAAAATTCCCCTGAGAAGGAGGCGCGGAAGCGTTTGGCGAAGCGCATGTCGGGAGGGCCGAAGAGCGAATGCGAGCAAACGCCGAGGCGAGATTCAAGAAAAAAGTGAAGAAAATCATGTTTTCGACCCCAGGATCATTTTTTTTTCCTTTCTTTCCTCCTTTCTCGCTCTCTTCGCCCGCCTCTTTTTCTTCGATTTTTCGTTTGTTGTTCTTTGTTTTGTTTACACCCCCCTCTCTCTCTCCCCCCGCCAGAAGGCAATGGATGTCGTCTTTCGTTCCTTTTGAAATCTTGAAGCGGTTGTAAAAAAGAGGAATCACGATTCGATTGAAGAAGGAAAAAAAGGAAAAAGCTTTCGAGCTTCTTCTTCCTCTCTCTCTTTCCCACTCTCATCTTCTATTTTTCCGCAAAGTCCGCCGCCTTGACCACTCCGTAATACAGCGGGTTCTCGACCGACGACTCCAAAGTCGACTCGAATCCTTCCTTGCCCGCTCCCGCGAGCGGCTCCAGCAGCGGCGACGACGACGACGGAGGGATCTCTTTGTCGTCGTCCCGCTGCCCCTCGGAAGACGCCTTCTCCCCGGCCCTTTTGGCCGCCGCGACGGTCGCGACCCAGGCCGCGCCCGAGGCGGCGCAGAGCAGCGCGAAGCCGAGCGAGGAGCCGAGGGGACGGCGGCCGTCGTAGGAGGCGGGGGTCGCGGAGAGCGGGGAGGCCCCGAGCTCGCCGTCGCCGCCCGCGGCGGCGCTCTCGGCCGCGAGCGAAGAGAGCCAGGGCGCCTCGGCCTCCGGGAGGCCGTCGCTCTCGGGTTCGTCTTCTTCTTCGTCCTCTTCTTCCTGGTGGTGCTGCTGCTGCTCCGCGCCGCTCTCGACGTCTTCGTCCCCGTCTTCGTTCTCGTCTTTCTCCCCGTCGTCGTCGTCGTCGCTCAGGATCTTCTTCTCGGCGAGGGGCTCGTTGTCGCCGGACAGCAGGAAGGTCTGCCGGCTTCCGACGACGCCGCCGCCGCTCCCCCCGCTGGCCGCGGCCTCCAGCGCGCGCACGAGCGACGTGAACATTTCCAAGGGCCCGTTGCCGGAGAGGGAGGGGGAGGGCAAGGAGGAGGGAGGCAGCTGCCGCTCGCGAGGCAGCGCCAGAGGGAACGAGGCCGCGTCGGCGCTCTCCGGGGTCCCTCCCCCGACGACGACCATCGTCACCAGAGAGTCCTCCTCATCTGGGGGGGAGGAGGAGGAGGAGGAGGAGAAGGAGGAGGAGAAGAAGTCGGGCGCGAAGAAGGGCCCCCCGCGGCGGCCGAGCGGGCCGTGGCGGCCGCAGGGACCCCTCCTCGCCTTTTTCGCGAGCGCCGAGGTTGGAGTTGAGGTGGACAGCTGCGTCGTCGTCGTCATCGGAGAGAACACGAAGCTCCTCGCTCCTCCTGCGCTGCTGCTCTCTTCTTCTCCTCCTCCTGCTCCGCCGAGGAGCGAGAGGAACGAAGGGATGACGGCCGGGAAGGAGAGCGGCATCCTGTGTTTTTTTGTGGAGAGAGAGAAGAGAGAGAGGGAGAGGGAGAGAGCATGAGAAGAGAGGGGCCTCCTCGTCGTCGTTTTTTTTCGATGTGCGCGTCGAAATGAAAGAACTCACCACGCCTGCGCGTGCTCGCCGGCCCTTCTTCCGCCAGCGCCAGCTCTGGTGCGAGGACGGCGCCCGGGAGAATCAGCTGCTGCTGCTGCCGGACGGGGTCGGCCTGTTTGATGGGCGGGTTTTCGAAGAGAAAAAGGGAGAGAGAAACTTTCGTTAGAGCATTGGATAAAACCCTCCTCTTCGCATCCGTTGGAAAGCTCGGCCCGTGGGAAAGCTCGGTAAACCGCGCGCAGGGGGGCGAGGCCGACACGCAGGTGGAAGCGCCTCGAATGAGAGAGAGAGAGAGAGAGAGAGAGCAGGTACCTGCTGGGCAGAGGCCGCCGCGGCGAGCGCCGCGAAGAGGAAGAGAAGCCGAAGGAAAAACATTTTTTTGATTTTTGAGTTTGAAGGAGAGGAGGGTCGATTTTTTTTCCTTCCACTTCTCCCCTCGACGCTGGCACCTTTGGAGATCAAGAACGAGACCTCTCTTTTCCCTTTTTTCATCTTCTTCCAACCTCCAGAGCCCCTCTCGTGACCTTCCAGCAGCGAGCAGGTGCGAGCGAGCAAGCACACAGAACGCAAACAAAATGAGCCGGGCGGGACGCAGCACGAGCGTTCAAAAGAAACAGGCATTTGTCGAGAGACCGAGAGAGAGAGCCGTCGATGGAAAATCTCGGCACCATCATCTTTCGCGCTCTCTCTCTCCCTCGATCCATCTCCAAACGCTTCCGAGATCTTCATCCGAGATCTTCCTCGGTCTGGACATAATCCATGTTGCAGAGTTTGTCCATCGAAAAGGCGGCGACCCAGAGTCGTTATCGGGTGGATCGATTTCCTCACCGATTGGCGAACGACGTTTTTTTTGCTCACCCTTCTCTCTCTCTTTCCCTTCTTCTTAAACCCCGACCCCCACGACAGCCCCCCTCCACCGCGCCCCGCCTCCCCGAAAGAAACCCGCCAAGATGGCCATGGTCGCCCCCCGCAAGGCCGGCGCCGGCACCGCCGCCAACCCTTCCCACCTCCTCCCCTCGGAGCTCCTCGACCGCTGCGTCGGCGCGCGGCTGTGGGTCCTGCTCAAGGGCGACCGCGAGGTCGAGGGCACGCTGCGCGGGTTCGACGCGTTCGTGAACATGGTGCTCGACGACGCCGTCGAGTCCGCGCCCGACGGGTCCGGGGGCAGGGCAGAGACGAGGCTGGACACGATCCTGCTCAACGGGAGCAACGTCGCAGTGTTGGTGCCGGGGGGCAAGCCGAGCGACGACGACGCTTGAAGAAGTGGTGTCGTTTTTGTTTCCCCCTTCCTTTTTCTTCTTCTGTAAACTGAAAGCACCCGCCGCCGCTGCTCCATCCTCGTGGGAAAAATGATATCGTCGGCTTTTTTCTTGTTTTTGTTGCAAAGAAAGGAAAACCGAAAGCATTGTTTTCTCTCTCTTTTCGTTTTCCTCTCTCTCAACCTCATCATTTTCTCTCTCTCTCTCTCTCTCACCCCCACACTCCCTCTCTACGTCTCTCTCTCTCACCCACACTCTCTCTACGTCTCTCTCTCTCCCTCCCCCAGCGGAGAAGAAACCTCATCTCTCAATAATTCTTCTTTCTAGTCCTTGGAGGGGGGGGCATCGGGGACAACGGGCCTATCCCCGGTCGCCACAGGGGAAGGGGACGAAGAAGCCTGGATTTCTGTTGCGCCGCCGCCGCCGGAATCGCCTCCTCCTCCTCCGCCCCCACTCCCGCCGCGGCTCTGCTTCGAGGCCTTCTTCGCGGCCTCCTTGGCCTTGAGCGCGCGGAACTTGGCGCCGCGGCTGCCTCCCCCGCTGCTGCTGGACTGCGCGGAGATCGCGGAAGTCGAGGAAGAGGTCGAGGTCTCTCCCGAGGAGGACGAGGCCTTCGACGACCGGCGGGCGTTGAGCTCCTTGCCTGCGAAAATAGTTTTTTTAAATTTATTTATTATTTATTTATTTTGGATTTCGAGATCGGTGAGTTTTTTTTCCCCGCCTCTTTTTATTTTGTACAGAGAGCATCGCGCGACGAGGCCCCCTTGAAAAGGGAGAAGCGGGGGGCAGAGAGAGAAAAAAGAAGAAGAGGAGGTTTCCCTCCCAACAGGCCTCTCTCTCCCCCTCCCCCCTCCTCGGAGATTCGCGCAACTTTCCGTTGTTTTATGTTCGCTCTCGCACACGCGTATACCTCGTTCACGCATCAGACAATTTGATAAAGAGCACGACGAGGTAATGGTAAAATGTGCACTTTGTTTTGCTTCTCGCTCGATAGGAACGAAGAAGAAGAGTTAGATTCTTTCTTGCGCCGCCAGGGCGCGCACGCAAAAAAAAAAAACCCAAAAAACCTCAAAAAGAAGACAACTCACCGCTCGGCCTCGCGTCCTCGGCGTCGATGTCGATCACCGCGTCCTTGACGTACGTCGTGCTCCCCATCGGCGCGACGGCGCCCGCGGGCGTCGCGAGCGTGGCCTTGAGGTACATGGACTGCGCGGTGGAGAGCAGGTTGTTGGTGATCCTGACGAGACGTTTTTTTTAAAAGTTTTTTTTTTTGAGGAAGTGTCAGACGAAGAAAAGACGAGGAAAAAACG
>Ga0210003_1001892_pt1 | contig 18048 bp, 10 predicted proteins | sample LantaG_FD_182804 | JGI IMG/M metagenome (GOLD analysis project Ga0210003, IMG submission 182804) | Deep subsurface microbial communities from Baltic Sea to uncover new lineages of life (NeLLi) - Landsort_02402 metaG (SPAdes) (version 2) | ecosystem: Environmental > Aquatic > Marine > Oceanic >...
GGGGGGGGGGGGGGGGGGGGGGGGGAAACTCACCCCCAGCTCCCGTGCACTCTTGCTCTCCTCTTCCTTCCCTTCCCTCCAAACCCTCCAAAGACCTTGCTCGGCAGCGGCGCTTCTGTGGTCCTCGACGGCCAGCGGGTGCTCCCCTCGAGGGCCACGGCCCAGGGGTTCGCGTTCAAGCACGGGAGGATCGGAGAGGCGCTCCGGAATCTCTACCGGTGATGAGATAGAGAGAGGAGGCAGAAGCCGCTTCCGCCTGCGCTCTTCTCCTTGTCCTTCTTCTTCGATCGCAGCACTTGCCAGCTCGTGAAGTCTTCTTTTTCTTCGGCTCCGAATTCCAATTCGAGCAAAAACGAACGCAAACAAGCTCTACGTTCCCACTTCGAGTCGCGGGGCCGCGTCGCCGCTCGCTCGCTTCGGACAACTTTCACCAACTTTTCCAAACCACACAAAAAAACAGGCGCTCCTCGGAGAAGGGGCGAGCGTCGTCCTCGACGGCCAACGCGTCCTGCCGCAGCGCGCGCTGGAGGCCGGCTTCAAGTTCGAGAAGGGGGACCTGCGCAGGGCGCTAAAGGACATCGTCGAGAAGTAGAAGAGAGCGACGGAGTCTTCGGTTTCTTGCAGTTTCGAGGTGGGAGGGGTCCCCTGTGAAAGAAAACGAGAGAGGAAAAAAAGGGGGGGGGGAAAGTTGGCGAATGAAACATAATTTTTTTTTCTTGGCTTTGCTCCTTGAAAGGGCGTGCTTGCTTACTTGCTTGCTTGTCTCTCTTCGTCCGCTCTCTCTCTCTCATTCTCTCTTTTATTTGCAAGAGCGCGTGGAAAGCAGCTCACGATGATGATGGGCACTCGCGCCGTCGTGTCGTCCCGGTGCGTAAAGTAAAGGGGATGCGAACGCCGATGATGACGCCTCCGACGACCGACGACCGACAAACACTCCATCGCTCACGCTCTTTTATCTCTCTCCCTCCCTCCCTTTCCAGGCTAGCGCCGGCTGCAAGGCGCTTTATGTGCCGCGTGACGACGCAGTCCAGGCCAGCGCTGCGCCCGAGCGCTGTCGCCCGAGCGCAGCAGCCCCTGTCGACGTCGAGCAATGCAGCGTCGAGGTCGACGGCTGCCGCTGCGGCCTCGGCGGTCGATGTGTCCTCCAGGTTCGTCTTCTCTTTTATTTCCATTTTGCTTCTAAGGATGCATGGACCTGATCTTCTGGACGAGCTCCACGAGCGGCGAAACAAAGGAGAAGAGAAATTAGAATCGAGAAAAGCAAATCGAAAAAGAGTTGGCTAGCGATCATCAAAGACGGAGCCGAAAAAAGGGTGACTCCTTCTCAACCTCGAACCTCTCCACAAAAACGGAAAACCCAACTCTCTCTCAACAGCGCCCCGGACATCGACTGGGACTCGCTCTCCTTCGGGATCGAGCACTGCGCGCCGGTGAGTAGGAGGAGGAGTTGAGAGATTGTAGAGAAAAAGAAGAAGAATACGAGAGAAGAACGAGAGAGAGCGCAACGGGAAAAAATGACAACCTCGAGAAAAAAAAAACTCACTCGCAACAAAAAAAAAATCTCTTTCGTCAGTTTATGTACCGAGCCCGCTGGTCCTCCGCCGACCAGGGCTACCAGGGCGCCGTCGTCCCCTACGCCCCTTTGCAGCTCGATCCCTCGGCCCAGGTCCTCAACTACGGCCAGTCAGTCTTCGAAGGGATGAAGGCCCAGCGCTCCGCGAAGGACAACGTCGTGCTCTTCAGGCCCGACCGCAACGCGGCGCGCTGCGCGGCTGGCGCCGCACGGCTGTCGATGCCGGCGGTGCCCGAGGAACAGTTCGTGAGGGCCGTGAAGGAGACCGTCGCTGCCAACGCCGCGTGGGTCCCTCCCCGCGGAAAAGGATCGCTCTACCTGCGCCCCCTGCTGATGGGCACGGGCCCGATCCTCGGCCTGGGCCCGGCGCCCTTTTACGACTTCGTGGTCTTCGGCGCCGCCGTCGGCGCCTACTTCAAGGGAGGGCAGCTCTCCCCGATCGACCTCGTCGTCGAGGAGCAGTTCCACCGCGCCGCGCCTCGGGGCATGGGCGGCACCAAGGCGGCCGGGAACTACTCTCCGGTGCTCGTCACGCAGCTCGCGGCGAAGAAGAAAGGGTTTGCCGACGTCGTCTACCTCGACGCCAAGCACGACCGGTACCTCGAGGAAGTCTCCAGCTGCAACATCTTTGTGGTCCGCGGCAAGAGAATCTCGACCCCGCCGCTGACTGGATCCATCCTGCCGGGCGTGACCCGCGCTTCCGTGATCGAGCTTGCGAGGTCCAAGGGCTACGACGTGCGCGAGGAGCCCGTGGCGGTCGAGGAGGCGATGGAGGAGGCCGACGAGATCTTCACGACGGGCACTGCCGTCGTCGTCTCTCCCGTCGGCTCGCTGACTTTCAGAGGGGAGAGGAGGCAGTACGGAGAGAAAGGGAAGCCGACGCCCGTGGCTCTGGAGCTCTACGAGGCGCTGACGGGCCTGCAGCAGGAGGCGCTGGAGGACCCGTACGGGTGGGTGGTCCCCGTGGTGTGAAGAAAACGGAAAAGAGGGAATTTTTTGTGCGGGGAGGAGAGAGAGACTAGAGAGGGGAGGTGGTGTTTTTTTTGCTGTTTTCCCTTTCACTCGTGTTATCAACCAACCAACCATCTTTCTTTTTTCGCCAAAGAATCACAAGACTGCTTGTGCTAGTTTTACATTCTCAAGATAGAGAAAACGACGGGACCGGTGAAGAAGGAAGAAAGAAAGGGAAGTCATTCGGCGTCCCCGACCTTTTTGTAGATGGCGCATACCCGTTTTCCCAAAACGTTCGCCTTGAACGTCAAGGTGGGCGGGACGTTTATCACTATGTAGTTCTCGGTGTCCTCGGCGAACTCTTCGTACTCCTGGGGCATCCCTTTGGTCGTCGTCGGGGACCACGGGACCGGGGTGAAGACTTTTCCCGTAAACTCGACGGCCTTTTGGAACGAGTCGAGTTTGAAAGAGAAGGGTTTTTTTAGTTTTTTTTTTTTGGGAAACAAAACACGGGAAAAGAGAGAGCAAAAGAAAGGGTTTTTTTTCAACTCACCTTGGTCGCCTGCGTCGTCTCCAGCGAGACCTGGGCGCAGAAGTTCGGGTCCGAAAGCCTCGAGAACAGGGCCTCGCGCTTCTCGTCGTCGAGCGGGAGGCTTGCATCGAAGGACTCGGTGAGCTTGAGGCCGGCGCGGCAGACGAGGAGAGAGGGAGAAGGAGAGGAGGAGGTCGAGGAGCAAAGAGGGAGGCCGAGCCGGCGGCGGCAGCAATTGCCGACGAGCGGATTCGGCGCCGTCGCGGAGGAGCGCAGGATCTGTCTTGCCTCGCCGGCGCTGGCGCGAGTGAGGGCCATTTGCGCAGCGCCTATCGATGACCTTGAAAAAGAAGAAGCGCGGGCCGAGGAGGAGCCCGCCGTGCGGGTCGAGGAGAGAGAAAGCATGGCTAGTTGAAGACGTTTGTGAAAATCTTCAACCCATCAGAAAATCAACAGCAAACTCTTCTTCTTCCTCGCCGCTGTGCCTTCTCCCTCTCTTTCTTTAGCGCCCCGAGCCTACGGAAGAGAGAAAGAGAGAGTAGGAGTGCATCATGAAGCTCCGTTCCGCCTCAGCACTGCTCCTGGCAGCGGCGACGCTCCTCTTCGCGTTGCTCTCACGATCGCTCGCATCGAAAGAAGCTCGACCTCGGCCATCTTCCTCTCTCGACGCCGCCCTCGACTACATTTCTCTCGAAAAAAATAAGCAGCGGTTCGTCAAGGACCTCCTGGACCTGGTCTCCATCCCCTCTATCTCCTCCCTGCCCGAGAGGAAGCCCGACGTCGAGAGGGCCGCTGTCTGGTGCTCGGAGCGCCTCGAAAAAGCGGGCCTCGAAAACGTCCAAATCATCCGGGCGGCATCGAAAACGGGTGGGGACGACGGGGGGGAACCTCCTTCCCCGCCGGCTGTCTACGGAGACTGGCTCCACGCCGGCGCTAACAAGGCGATCGTTCTGATCTACGGCCACTTCGACGTGCAGCCCGCCGACGCGGAGACGGAGCCGTGGACGAGCCCGCCCTTCGAGCCCGTCGTGCGGGGCGGCGCCGTTTGGGGGAGGGGAGCGCAAGTAAGAAGTTTTTTGTTTTCTCTTTTCTCTTTCTCTCTTCCTCTTCTTTCCCCCTTCCAACCTCACGATTTACATCTTCTTTTTCTTCTTCTTCTTCTTCTTCTTCTTCTTCTTCTTCTTCTTCTTCTTCTTCTTCTTCTTCTTCTTCTTCTATTTCTTGGCAACAGGACGACAAGGGAGGCCTCCTGGGCGCCATCCAAGCCGTCGAGGCCTTCCTCAAGGGAGGAAATGGAGATGCCTCCCCTCCCCTGCTTCCCGTCAACGTCAAGTTCCTCCTTGAGGGCGAGGAAGAGGTCGGCTCCCCAAACCTCGACGCCTTCCTTTCGCAGCACGCTAAGCTGCTCGAGGCCGACGGCGCGCTCTCTGCCGACGGCGCGCAGCCCTCGGCCTCGCTCGGCGGGCTGACCATGGGCCTCCGCGGAGCCGCGGCGTTCGAGATCGCCGTCGAGACGCTGAGCGCGGATGTCCACTCTGGCCAGTTCGGCGGCTCCGTCGCCAACGCGGCCTCCGCCCTCGCCGCCGCGGTGCTGTCGCTGCACGACCCCGGGACGAGGAGGGTGGCCATCTCCGGGTTCTACGACGGCGTGACGGGCCCCTCGGCGCGGGACAGGGAGGACGTGAGGAGGTTCGAGGAGGCCACGGTCGTCGAGGGCGACGGGAGCGGGGAGGCCGTCCCGGTCCCGCTCTTCGACGAGGCCGACGACCTCCGCTCCGTCGGCGCCACGGCCGCCGTCGGCGAGCAGGGGTTCTCCACGCTCGAGCGGCGCTGGCTGAGGCCCACGTGCGACGTCGTGGGGATGCAGTCGGGTTTCGGGGGCCCCCCGGGAACCGTCAAAACCATCACTCCCGCGCGGGGGATGGCGAAGATCGTGTGCCGGCTGGTGCCCGGGCAGCAGCCCGAAAAAGTCCTCGCCGCGGCCAAGAGGCACGTCGAGGGTCTCAACCAGAGGAAGGAGGGGGCGCGGGGGCCGGGGGCAGGCGCAGCACGCGCCCTCGCTTCGAAGCTCCTCGGCCTCGTCGGCCTCTCGGCGACGAAAGCCCCCCCAGCGAGCCGCGAAATGCTGCGCGGAGCCCGCGCCTCCTTCTCGCCCCTGCCCTTCTCGTCCGTGCCGTACGAGACGTCGAGGACGGCCCCCGCCCTCGTCTCGGTCGAGCGCGTCCTGAAGCGGCTCCACGGCGGGCAGGACCCCGTGAGGACGTGGATGGGCGCGTCGATCCCGGCGGCGTCGGCCTTCAAGAGGCACCTCAGGGGGATCGACACCGCGCTCTTCGCGTTCGGGCTCGCGAGGGACAGGGTCCACAGCCCCGACGAGTCCTACCTGTTGTCGCAGTTCGAGCGATCGAGGGAGGGGTACGTCCGGGTGCTGCACGAGCTGGGCGGGGGGGCGGAGGGGGAGGAGCTCGAGAGGGCGAGGAGGAGGGGCGCGGCGGCGGCGGAGGGGGAGGGGGGCGGGAGTGGCAGCAGCAGCAGCAGCAGAGACGAGCTGTGAAGGAGCAAATGGACCCGGCGGCTCGCCCCCTCCTCCCCGGCTCGCGCGGCGCGCGGCGGCGGCGCGCGCCGCTCTTTTCTCGTGTAAGCTCTTCGCTCGGACCAGGGCTTTCTCCCTTTGTGTGGCTCTAAAAAAAAAAAAAAAGTGGAGGAAGACGAACAAACTCACTTTTCGGTCAACTCGTTCGCATTTTGTCGACAGCGCGTTCTCTCTCTCTCTCTCTCTCTCTCTTTCTCGTTCTTTCTTCCTCGTCGTCTTCTCTCTTTCGCGTGCAGAAGCAAGGGGAAGCGAGTCTCCCCTCCGCTCTCGGAGCACAGAGCGCGACAAAGAGAGCCTCTACAGGGAAAGGCGAACCGCATTCGAAATGGACGTAACCTCCGCCAATGCCCCGTTCGCTTCGACGTCTTCCGCTGCCTCCCGCCTCCTCCTCCTCCGGCTCGACGGCGCCTACGCAGCCCTGTCCGCCGCGCGCGACGAGAACACGAGGCTCCGCGACGAGGCGGCGAGGCTGCGAGCGGAGAGGGCCTCGGCGGCGGCGGCCGCCGAGGCCGCATGCGCGGAGGCGCGGCGGGACTCTTCGGCCGCAGCAGAGGCAAGAGAGCTCCTGTGCGAGATGAAGCTCGCCCTCACCGCGGCCCTGGCCGACGCGGCCTCGGCCCGAAAGAGCGCAGAGCGGGACAGGAGGCTCTCCAAGACGGCAGCGGACGAGGCGACCGCGGCCAAGTCCCGGAGGGACGCCGCGGCCGCGCTGGCGGGCAGGTGGAGGGCCGAGGCCGAGCGCGAGAGCGCCGCCGCCGTGGCCGCGCGGGCCCAGTTCCGGGACGACGCGAGGGAGCTGACGAGGCAGCGATCTGAGGCCAGGGAGGCGCTGCGGAGGTGGCACGCGTCGGCGGTGGCCGCGAGGGCCGAGGCGGACGCGGCGAGGCGGGAGCTCGACAGGGAGAGGGAGCGGGGCGCGGCGGCGGGGGCGCGGTCGCCGCAGAGGGTCGTCAGGGTCGAGGTCGTCCGGGGGGAGAGAGGCGCGGCGGCGGAGGAGGAGGAGGAAAGAGGAGGGAAGGAGCAGCAGCGGCCGTCCGGGCCCCGCGTCGCGGCATCTCCGCCTCCTCCTCCTTCTTCTTCAGCCCTCGAGGCCGTCGTCGCCTCCCTGGAAGGGGAGCTCGAAGCGCTGGAGAGGCGTGCGGCGAGCAGAGGCGGCGGCGGCGGGCGCTTTGCTCCGCTATCGAAGCCGGCGGCGGCGGGGGCAGCGGAGGACAGCCACCGGCGCCGCCTCTCCGCCGCCCGCAGGCCCCCGCTGACCCCGCTGCGCGCCGCCGCGAGGTGATGGTGATTTGTTGCAATTGTTCACATGTCTTTTGTACCTTTTTTTAATCTCTCTCTCCCTCTCTTTTCACGCAAGCGCGAGCTCCTTGGCCCCCGTCGCCGCGGCCGCCGCCCTGGCCGCCCTCTCGGCCCTCTTCGCCACGGCCTCCTCGGCCCCTCTCGCCCGCTCCCTCGCCTCGCTCGCCACGCTCTCCTTTGCCGCGGCCAGCGCCTCGTTCTTCTCGGCCTGCGCGACGGCTTTTCTGCCTTTCCCGGCGCGGGCCTTGGGGCCCCAGTGCGGCTCCGGGTTGGGGAGGAAGCGGGCCGCTTTCCTCTTCTGCGGCAGAGCGGCGGCAGCTCCGCCGCCGCCGCCCGCGCCCGCTCCTGGTGCTCCTGCTGTTGCTCCTGCTTCGCCGGGGAGCATTAGTCCGGAGCCGTTGGGTCGAGCCGCTCCCTGCGCGCGGGCGAAGCTGGCCTTGAGCTCGGGCTCCACCGACAGAATCCTCTCCGCCGAAGACAGCGGCGGCGCGCCGCCGCCATCTTCGCCGCCGCCGCCGCCCTTGCCTTTCAGCTGCTGCTTCTTCGCCGAGGCCGCCCCCCCGCGGCCGCCACAGTGCTCGGCGACCCAGCACCGCATGATGTCCCACACCACGGCCGGCGGCGCGTCCGTCTTCAGCGCCAGAGGGCAGGCGTGGGACCCGCTGACCCTGAAGCCCGCGTTCAGCACCGCCGACCTGAGCGCCTCGGCGGGCGGCGGGGTGCAGCGGAGCGTGCGGCTGAGCGAGTGCATCGAGTAGTAGAGAGGCGCGTCGGGGAGCTCCTCGGCGACGGCGGTGAGGAGGGCGAGGACGCGCGGGGCGGCCTGGTAGACGGGGACGACGGGGAGGGAGGCGGCGGGAGAGAAAGCGGGAGGCGCCGCCCCTCCCGCCGCCGCCCCTCCTGCCGCCGCCGCCGCCGCCGACGCCTCAGCCGCCCTTTTCGCCTCCCTGCTCACCGTCGCCACCTCGGCTGCGACCGCCCGCACCCACTCCAGGTCGTGCAGCTTCCCTGCCCACAGCGGGCCCCCCATCGCCCACCTCGCCCCGGTGTGCGGGCACTCGACGGCCGGCACGGCGGGGGCGACGGCGGCGACCACCTTGGCGTTGTTGGGGTCCCGCGCGCCGTGCCGGTTGGGCTTCGAGGCGTCCCTTCCCACGCGCTGCAAGTGGAACGAGTCGCACCCGACCGACTGGTAGACATGCGCGAGCCTCAGGGGGAGCGACTTGGCCGCCCCCGGCGCGGCCCGCACGCGCACGAAGACGCGCGCGTAGAAGTCGATCGACGCCGACAGCAGCGGCTCGATCGTCCTTCCGGCCCGCGCCGCCGCCGTCTCGACCGCGGCCAGCAGGATGCGCAGGCCCTGCTCGTGGCCGTAGGGCTTGTGCAGCGGCATAGAAGCGTATTTCGAGTAGCAGGACCCGGGGTTGGCGCCGCAGAGGACTGCCATGTCAGTGGCGGTGACGCAGAGGAGGCCTGAGGAGAGGAGTTTTTTTTGGGGGGTGAGTTTAGAATAAGACAATTGTTAGGGTTGCCAAATCTTTCTTTCTTTCTTTTCTTCAAAAAAATGAGAAAGCTAATTCCCTTACCACCGTGCGAAACGGCTCTCACTGCGGCGTCCAGCAGGGTCGCCGGGCTGCCGTAGGGGTCGAGGTCGACGACGTCGTAGCAGTTAGCGTTGGCGAGCATGACGAGGCGCGCGTCGCCCTGCGAGGGGCGGACCCGGCGGGCCCGCTGGGAAGGGAGAGGCGGAGGGTCTTCCCCTCGCGCGCCGGCGGGAGCGCCGCTGCTCCCGCCCTCGGCGGCAGCGCCGCAGTTCAGCGCCACGTTCCTCCGCATCGCCGCGACGGCGCTCGGGTCCAGATCCACCGCGTGGACAGAGTCGACGCCCTCGATCTCCAGCGCGTAGCGGAGGGCGCGGAGGCCCGTTGCGGCGAGCCCTTCCAGCACGCGGAGTCCCCCGGGGCCCGTGCCGACAGCGGCGGGCGTCCGGGGCGGCGGCGCGGCGATTCTGGTGCCGCCGCTGACGCTCCCGCTCCCGCTCCCGCCCTCCTCCTCCACCTTGTCCTTCTCCTGCTGCTTCTCCTTCCTCCTCTTGTCCCCGCTGTTGTCCTCCCTACCGCTCCGCGGGGCCTTCGGCGCCGTCCCGCTCGCGAACTCGGCTTCCCTGCGAGCGGCAAAGACCCGCAGGCAGGCGACGCTGAGGTCGCGGTTGACGACCTGGACCGGGTTGTAAAAGACCTCGTGCGCTTTCTGGGAGATCGAGGCGCGGCCCTCTGTGATGACGACGACCTTGCTGCTCTCGTCTCCATTGGCGGTGGTGGTGTTCTCGGCGTTGTTGGCGGCGTCCTTCTTCGTCGAGGTTGGGGCGGCGGCGGCGGCGGCGGTGGCGGGAGCGTCGACGATGCCGGCAGAGGCGCTCCTGATTTATTTTTAAAGAGAGAGAGAGAGAGAGAAAACCGATGATTCAAACGGGAGTGAGAGAGTTTTTTATTCTGCAGACACGCTCAAAACCGATGAGGGTGTCTCATGGTTCCTCTGAGCGGGAGACAGGGCGTTTCCGAGTGCTCCAAGTGCTTGCATCCGAGGAGCAATGGAAAAAAAGTCGAGCGGAGCGGCGGCCGAAAAGAGCTAGCCAGTTTAAAATGTGAAAGAGTGTCAGGCCCCTCTCTCCCCTGCATCCTTTGTCCTCTTACCCCTCTGCAGGTGGGGGGTTCTCTGTCATGGCTCTGAGCAGGGAGGAAGAAAAGAGCTGCGGAAGAAACAGAAGAGAAAGAGAAGGCGGCGCTTTTCCCTCTTCTGTCCAATCGTTTTCTTTTTTCGTGTTCGCTCTGGGGGGAAAGACTTCAAGTGAGCTCGCCTCAGTTTTTTTCCTTCGCTTGGCGACGACGTCGGGAGGAAGAGAGGAAGAGAGAAGGCGGATTCGCTTCCTTCTCCTCTCCTCTCCTCAGGGCAAGAATCATGACGCTCCCTTACATCCTGCGCCAGGCGGTCGCGCTAGACGTCGACACGGACGCGCGGAGGTTTAGCGGGTACGTTGCGAGAGAGGGAAAAGGAGCAAGGTCAAGAAGATCTCTCTGGGCCATCGCTTTGATCGCTTGATGCTTCGTCTTCATTCTGTTTTCTCCCTCTTTCTTCTGACTCTCTCTTCTCTTCTCTTCTGCCTGCCTCCGTTCTCTCCTTCTCCCCTCACGCAGGCACACCGAAATCGATGTGGAGTTTCCAGCAGAGGCAACGTCGATCGGTAAGAGAGGAAGGAGAAGCGAGGGTTTGTTCAATCAGTTTGACAACGGATTCTTCGTTCGTCACCTCTCAACCCCGCTTCCCTCCTCTTTCTCGTAAAAAACTCGTTTTCCAACAGGTCTCCACGCCTGCGGCCTCTCCATCTCCTCGGTCACCCTCGACGGCGCCGACTGCCCCTTCGAGCTCGCCCCGACGCCAGCGCCCGGCTCCCTACCGCGCGAGCTCTCCGAAGAAGGAGACGCGCAGCAGCAGCAGCAGCTGCGGAGTTTTTCTTCAACGAGCGTTGCCGCGGCGGTCGCCGAGGCCGCCGCCTTTTCCTACGCGAGCGTCCTCGAAGCCCGCGAGAAGCCCGAGTTGCTTATTCAGGTACCCCCGGAGAACGAAAGCGCTGCTCGCAACGGGAGGAATAATAAAGGCGAGAGGAGGGAATCGGGCGCGGGCGCGGGAGAGGGAGAGGAGGAGCAGATGGAGGTCGACGGCGGCGGCACCAAGGACGTCGGCGGCGGCAACGGCAACGCCGGCGACGAGGCGAAGAAACCTTCCTCGTCCGCCGACCACCTCCGCCGCGCCACCCTCCGCATCCGCTACGCCGTCTCCCACCCCGACCCGCGTTCAGGCCTCCGCTTCTGGGGCAGCTCAGGATCATACGCACACACGACACCGGGCGAGCCGTACGGCGCCCGAGCGTGGCTCCCGACCGTCGACGACCCCCGCGCCTCGTTCGCGCTCGACACGCGCGTCACCGTCCTCGACTCGCTCACTGCGATCGCTCCCGGCGTCCTGCGCCGACTCAGGCCCGCACCGGCCCGCAGGGACGACAGGCTCAGGCGCAGGAGGCGCACGTTCGCGTTCGAGTGCCCGCTGGCGCTGCCGGCCTCGATGGCGGCCGTGGTCGTGGGCCCCTACTGCCGCGTCGACGACGGCGGCGGGGGCGGGAAGGCGGGGCCGGACGCGGAAGCGCTGCGGGGCTCGAGGAAGCGCCGCTCGGGCGCCGCCGTCTCGTGCTTCGCGCCGCCCTCCGCGGCGCCCCTGCTCAAGTTCGCCGCGGCCTCGCTCAAGCTGGCCCTCGACGCCTTCGAGGGGTACCTGGGCGCCCCGCCGCCCGGCGGCGCGCTGCACGTCGTCTTCGTGCCCGCCGAGGCCGCGCCGGCGCGCCACCGCCCGGGCTCGGCGGCGGCGCCGGCCGCGGGGGGCTGCCTGCTGCTCTCCTCCACGGACGCGCTGTTCGGTCCCAGGCAGGGGCCGCCCTCGTCCGTGGAGGCGAGGCTCGCGCTGGCGCGCGGCGCCGCCGCGGCCTGGTTCGGCGCGCTGCTGCGGCCGCGCGACGGCGGCGGCGACGCCGACGGCTGGCTGCTCGAGGGGATCACGCGCCACCTCGAGGCGCAGCTGTTCGCCTCGGCGCGCCTGGGGGTCAACGAGGCGCGGTGGAGGGCGAGAAGGTGCAGGAGCTCGGTGATCGGGGCCGACGACGGCGTGGCGCCGCCGCTGTGCCTGTCGAAGGAGGGGGAGGAGGCGGAGGAGGCGGCGAGGGCGGCGGCGGCGGCGGCGGAGGCGGGGGGGGGAGGAGCCAGGGGGGCGGCAGGAGGAGACAGGGAGAGGAGCCGGGCGCGCCTCTTCGCGTCGCCGACCCCCTCGCGCCTCCTCCGCGGCACCGAGCTCCTAGACCCCTCGCCTCTGCGCCACTGGAAGGCCTGCGAGGTGGTCGCGATGCTGGAGCGGCGCGCCGGGGGCGACGCGTTCCGGAGGGTGCTGCAGCGGATGGTCGCCGAGGCGAGCGGCGCCGCCGAGGCCGAAAAGGCGAGGACGGCGAGCGGCGGCGGCGCCGAGGAGGAACAGGAGGAGGAGGAGGCAGCGGCAGCGGCAGCAGCAGCGACAGCAGCGACGACAGCAGCAGCAGCTCCCTCCCTCTCCCTCCCCGCCCCTTCCTTGGCCGCCGCCGCAGCGGCAGCGGCAAAGGTGAGGCCCCCGACGCGCCTCGTCAGCGCCCGCGACTTCGTCGTCGAGGTCGCGCGCGCGGGCGGCTTCCGCCGCGACGCCGCGCCGTTCCTCGAGCGCTACGTCTTCGGCTCCGGCGCCCCCGCCCTCGTCGCGGCGTTCACCTACCACCGCAAGCGCAACGTGCTCGAGGTCGCGATCAGGCAGTCGGGCAGCCCCGCCGCGGCGCGCGCGGCGGCCGCGGCCGAGGCGGCGGCCCCCAAGGAGGGGTCGTCGGTCGGCCTGGTGCGGCTCGCGGTGCGCGAGCCCGCGGGGTACGCCGAGCACCTTGTCCACGTCGGGGCCGCGCCGACGGTGCTCGCGGAGCTGCGGGTCGCGCCGCCGCTCAAAAAGTCGATGAAGGCGGTCGGGGGGAGGAGGGGGGCGGCGGCGCGGAGGGAGGAGAGCGCCGAGCCCGGGGAAGGGGGCGAGGGCGAGGACGGCGAGGACGGCGGCGAGGGCGGCGGCGGCGGCGGCGGCGGCGAGATGGAGGGCGACGACGAGGGCGGGGGGCAGGCGCGGGCGGGATTCGGGGGAGGAGGCGCCGGGACGGCTGCCGGAAACCAGGGCGCCCAGGGCGACGACGACGCGCTCGACGTCCCCGACGGGCAGCAGGTCGTCTGGGCGCGGCTCAACCCCGGGAACGACGTGCTGGCCGCCTCGTCGGTGCTGCAGGGGGAGTGGATGTTCTCGCAGCAGCTGGCGCTGTCTCGAGACGCCGCGGCGCAGGCTGAGGCGGTGGCCGGGCTCGCGGCGCTGCGGCCAACGACGCAGGGCGTGGTGGCGCTGCTGGCGGGGGCCCTGGAGAACCCGGGGCTGCACTGCAGGGTGCGGGCGGACGCCGCCGCGGCGCTGGCCGCGACGGCGTTCGGAGGTGGCGGCGGCGGCGGCAGCGCAGCAACCGGAGGAGAGAGCGGTCTGTTCTCCGCCCTCCAGCCGCAGCCGCAGCAGCAGCATCCCTCCCCTGGCGGCCTCGATGAGACCGACGGCGCCGGCCTCGACCGCCTCCTCCGCTGGTTCCGCCGCTCCACGACGACGGCCGACGCTGCCGGGAACCCTCTCCCGAGGCCGCTGCGCGCCCTGTCGGCAGACGCGCCGCTGTCGGTCGTGCTGGCCTCGGCGGCGGCGGCGATCGGGAGGGCGCGGGACGTGGATGGGAGGTCGCCCGACGAGGCGGTCGACGCGCTCTGCGACGTGCTGCTGGTCGGAGGCGCCGGCTCCTCTTCCTCCTCGCCAGAGGCCCCGGAGACGCCCGGCGCCTCGCCCTCGCCCGCCCCGTCCTCCGCGTCCTCCTTCGCCGCGGCCGCGGCGGCCCTGCTCGCCGGCGGCGGCCCCGCCTCCGGCGACGACCTCGTCGCCTCCCTGCTCTCCGCCCTGGGGGCCGCCCGCCCGCGCTCGCCCGCGGTGGCCGCGCGCGCCGCGGCCGCCGTCGACCGCTGGCTCGCGCACGACGCGGCGTGCCCGAGCTTCCAGCGGGTCGTCGGCCGCGCGGCGGTCGGGGCCGCGGCGGCGCTCGTTGTCGCCGCCGCCGCGGACTTTGCCGCCGCCCGGGTCCCCTCTTCTCTTTCTTCCGGAGAGGCCCCTCCGCCCCTCCTCCCGGCCTCGGCGGCGGCCGCCCTGGCGCGCCTGCGGGCCTCGCTGGACGCCGCGGCGGACCCGGGGGCCTACCACCTGCTGCGCGCCGCGGCCGCCGCGGCGCGCGTCCAGGCGGAGGGCGCGCTCCTCGGCCCGGACGCCGCCGTCGCGGCCGCGGCGGACTCGCTGGCGTTCGACCTCGCGCCCAGCGTGCGGTCCGCGGCGCTGGAGGCGCTGCTGGCGTCGCTGCGCAGGGCGTGGGAGGAGAGCGGCAGCAGCGGCGCCGTCGCGCAGCATCAGCAGCAGCAGCAGCAGGGCTGGATGAGGCGCTCTTCTGCCGGAGGAGGAGCTGCTGCCGCCGCCGCCGCCGCCGCCGCCGCTGCCGCCGCCGCTCCTCTCCCTCCGCCGCCGGCGCGAATCTCCCCTTCGAGCCTCAGGACGCTCTTCTCGCTGCTCTCGGCCCCAGACGCCCCGCCCGCGGAGGCGCACCTCGCGTTCATGGCGCTGCGGGTCGCCGGAGGGAAGCCCCCGACGCTCTTCCGCAGCGGGGCCGTCGGTGGCGGGAGCGGCAGGGCCGCCGCCGACGCCGCTCCCGCCGCCGCCGCTGCCGCTGCTGCTGCTGCTGCTGCTGGCGCTGAGGTCGCGCCTCCTCTTCCTCCTCCCGCTGCTCAGCAGCAAGAGCAGCCGCAGGTCCCTTCGCCGCTTGCCGGCCCGGGCTACGTGGGAGAGGCTGTGCGCCTGAGAGAAGAGCAGGAGCAGGAGCAGCAGCAGGAGCAGTGGTTTGCGCCTCCGCCACTGCCTGGAGACGAAGGCGAAGACTCCGCTGCCGCTGCGGCTGCCGCTGCGGCAGCAGCGGCAGCCGCAGCGATGCCGCCTCCGCCGCCTCGCTTCTCACCGATGCCCTCGGCTGGTGGGACGGCCAGCGGCGGCGGGACCAGGGCGACGACGACGAGCGCGGCGGCGAAGCGCAAGCGCGGCGGCAGCGCCGGGGGAATAAGCGGCGGCGGCGGAGGCCGCTCGGCGACGAGCAGCCTCAAGGCGCCTGGCACGCTCCGCTTCAAGCTCCCCACGCCGTCGTCGGACCCGGCTGCTGCTGCTGCTGCTGCTGCTGCTGGAGAGCCGCCGCGCCCCTCGATCAAGGTCAAGCTCCCTTCGAAGCCCTCGATCAAGATCAAGCTGCCCGCGGCCGCGACGGCGGCGGCGGTCTCTCGGGCGCCGTCGTCGTCGGCGCTCGCTGAGGGAGGAGGTTTGGCGGCGGAGGTTTCGAGCGGCGGCGGCGGCGGCGGCAGAGAGGGGCCCTCTCCTCCCAATGCCGCTGCTGCTGCTGCTCCGCCGCCTCAGGCGCCACCGAAACTCAAGCTCAAGTTCAGCTTCGGCGGGGGCGCGAAGAAGAGCGGCAGCGTGAAGCCCGAAGAGGGGGCGGGAGAGGAGGGAGCTGCCAAGGGCGGCGGCGAAGGCGGCGAGGGCGGCGGCGGAGGGACGACGGCGGCAGCGACGGCGGTCTTTGGGGCCGCTCCCGTTGCGGCTGCTGCCGTTCCGCCGCCGCCGCCGCCGCCGCCTCCCTCTGAGGCTGCTCCTGCTACTGAAGCCACTGATGCTGCTGCTGCTTCTGTCCCGACGGAGGCGGCGGAAGCTCCTGCCGCTGCTGCTGCTGGTGTGGGAGGGGGAGAAGCGCAGGCCGGAGCAGCTCCCCCTCCTCCCCCTCCGGCAGCGACGGCGGGAGAGGGAGCGGCGACAGCGGGAGCGGCGGCGGGGGAGGCAGCAGCCCCGGCCGCGCCTCCTCCTGCCTCGGCAGCACCAGCCTCGGAAGAGCCCGCATCCGTCGCTGCTGCTGCGCCTCCATCTGAGGAGCAGCAGCATCCTGAGGCAGTAGCGGAAGAGAACAAGGCCGGCTGATTTGTGTAAAAGCACTTGAAAAAAAAATGGAAAATGGAAAAAAGATGAGTCGCTTCCTCGAAAAGCATCATTTCTCCGCTCGAGCCGCGGCTCTTTTCTCTTTTTCTTTCTTTTTCTTTCCCTCTTTCTTTCTTTCTTTTTCTTTCACCGCCTTTTGCCTCCCGTCAAACCGGAACCAAACCACACCGCGGGCATGGTCACGCCGCCCGAGCGCGCGCCTGGCGCCGAAGAGGTGAGATTTGAGAGAGGAAAAGGGAGGAAACGAGTGGAAAACGAGTGAAAAACGACACTTTCTGTCGCCTCTCCAAGAGCGTTTCCGTCTTCCCGCGTCTTTCCTCCCCTCTCGTGCCCGGTTTTCGGCCCAGCTCTCGCCGTCAAGGGGACGCGTCGAGATGCGCTCCGTGCGCCACGGCATCGGGTTTGGGCGGAGGAGGCGAGGGGGCGAGGCGCGAAGAGGCGGCGCGTTTTAGTTTTCGTTTTTTCGAGCGGCCAAGGCGACGACGAGCGAACGAAACGAGCGAAACGAGCCAAGGCGCCCGCGAGAGGGAGAGGCAGGACAGAATTCGAATTCCTTTTTTCCTCACGTTTTTTTTTCCCTTCCCCGCCTCGACAAAACCCAAACATTGTAAAGCCCGCGCCGCCTCCTCCGCCTCCAGGAGAGCAGGCGCGACAGCAGCAGGAGCAACAGGCCAACGCCGGATCCGCTCGCCCTGCTCCGAGCCCCTCTTCAACTGCTGCCTCCCAGCAGCAGCAGCGGACCCAGCAGCAGCAAGAGCGCCGCACTCCGCGCGCCCTCGTCCGCGGTCCGCGCGCCGCGCGCTTCCGCATCGACTACTCCGACGCGACGCTCGCGCTGGGCGCCTCGACGATCTTCGGGTCCAGCTTGCTGCAGCAGCAGCAGCAGCAGCAAGGAGAAGAAGGAGGAGAAGAAGAAGAAGCGGCTCCGCCGCCGCTGCCGCCACGCCAGCCGCTGCTCCCTGTGTCTTCTCCTCCGCCCCCGCCTCCGCCTCCTGCTGCTGCTGCTGCTGCGACGTCCCAGCGGCGCAAAGAGCCCCTCAGAGCAGCCCTTAGAGAGCAACAGCAAGAGGAGCAGCAGCAGCAGCAGCAGCAGCAGCAAGAGCAGCAGCAAGAGAAGGAAGTCACTCCGGCGGGAAAGGCACTCCGCGGCTTCTCCCCCGCGAAAGTCTCGGCCGCTGCCGCTGCTTCTCCTCAGCCTCCGCCTCTGCCTCCGCAGCAGCAAGAAGAAGAAAGAGAAGAAGAAGATGCTGCGGCGCCCGTTGTTGCTCCTGCAGCAGCGGCGGCCGCGGCCCCTCCGCCGCCACCGCCGCTGCAGCAGTACGACTTCCGCTCCGGGCCGCTGCTCCTCGAGGCGCCGCCGCCGATGCTTCCGCGCGCCGCGCCTCCGCCGCTGCCGTCGGCTCTTCAGAAGCAGCAGCAGCAGCAGCAGCAGCAGCAGCAGCAGCAGCAGCGCGCCCGCCTCCTCGCCCGCCGCCCCCGACAGCAGCACCAGCTCCCCCCCCCCTCTTCGGCAGCTCCTCCTCCTCCTCCCCTCGTCTCCCTGCCGATCGAGCTCTGGGCCCGCGTCCTCGCCCGCCTCCCGGCCTCCTACCTCACGCACGTCGCCCCCCGGCTCTCCCCGGCCCTCCTCCGAGCCCGCGACTCGGGGGCCCTCGCTCCTCGCACCGCGCACTGCTACGGTCCCGCCTGGGCCCGCGCCGCGGAGTTCGAGCGCCTGGGGCGGCTCGCGCCGGCCACGAGGGCGCTCGAGCTGCGCCCGCGCTACGGGGAGGCCGAGATGGTCGGGCACGCGCTCCGCACGCTGTGGCCGCCGCGCTCGCGGCTCCGCGAGGTGAGCCTGCGCTACCACCCGATCAGGGGCGTCGACGCGAGGCGGGACCCGCTGGACCGCGGGCTCGACGGCTGCCGCGGCGGCGACCGCCGGCCGGGGGCGTTCTGGACGCGCGCCGCCGTCGAGCGGCCCGGCCTCGCGGGCGAGCTGGCCGCGGCCAACACCTTCACCGAGGCCACGGTCCAGGAGTGGCCGGAGACGCTGAGCGAGGTCCTGGCGGAGCTCGCGGCCGCCGGGCTCGCGTCGCGGGCGCCGCCGGCGCGGGCCGGGGGGGCCGCGGGGGGGGCCGCGGGGGGGGCCGCGGGGGGGGCCGCGGGAGTGGGGGCCGGAGGGGGGGCGGGGCCGAGCCCGAGCCCGATCGAGACGCTGCGGGTCGTCTGCTGGAGCCGCGCCGCCGGCGCGGCGGCGTTCGGGCGCGGGAACCGCGGGGCGGGCTCGCTGGCGAGCGAGGCGCTGTTCGTGGAGCAGCAGGGCAGGGAGGCGGAGCGCGCGAGGGAGCTGGCGAGGAGGCGGTGGCTGGAAGGGGAGGGGGGCGGCGGAGGAGGGAGGGGAGGCAGGGGGGGGGG
>Ga0210003_1001893_pt1 | contig 18048 bp, 16 predicted proteins | sample LantaG_FD_182804 | JGI IMG/M metagenome (GOLD analysis project Ga0210003, IMG submission 182804) | Deep subsurface microbial communities from Baltic Sea to uncover new lineages of life (NeLLi) - Landsort_02402 metaG (SPAdes) (version 2) | ecosystem: Environmental > Aquatic > Marine > Oceanic >...
TGCGACTGGCTCCACGGGCGCCACCGGCTCCTCGGGTGCCACCGGCTCCACAGGTGCCACTGGCTCCACGGGTGCCACCGGCTCCACGGGCGCGACCGGCTCCACGGGTGCCACCGGCTCCGCGGGCGCGACGGGCTCCACAGGCGCGACCGGCTCCTCAACCCTTTTAGCGAAACTTGAAGGGTTGACAATAAAAAACCAAAAGAGAAATTTTTATCAAACCACTATTTCTTCGCCCGTTTGACTTGTTGAGTTTGTGTCTCTTAAAAGCAGGACTAAGAGAGCTCAGCGCGAGCAAGAAAAAAGGAGGAAAGAAGAAGGAGCGGAAGAAGGCGGGGTGGAAAGATCAAAGAAGCAAAGAAGCAAAAAAGAAAAGTTCGAGATATTTTCTTCTTCTTCCTCGACCCGAAGATCAGAAGAAGCTTTGCTGTCTTTCATTTGCGCGTCGTTCGCAGCTGGACTATTGCGTTTGGGTACTTGAAGCCAGCCGTTCGATGCGTCCCTTGGTGGCGGTGATCTGTAACCGGATGGCGAGGAACCTGGAGATAAGGGAACGGGGTTTCTGGAGGTCGTGGTCGAGAAGATTTTTTTCCTTTGCTCGAGAGCGGCGGTGATTCGTTTTTTTTTTAGAAGAAGAGACCCCTCTTTTTTTTCCGGGTGCAAAGGAGCCCCCTCGTCAAAAAAGCTCACCAGCATCTCTCTGTAGCAGTTCGCAAGGTGAGAAGGGTGACTACACAGAGGGGAGGCTGTTGAAGGCAGGGTTCAAAGCAGGTGGATTTAGTGACGCTCAAGTTACACGATTATTTCAAGCAAGGGTTTGCTCTTCTTTGGCTGAAGGCCGAGCTGTGCCGCTCCACTCTCTCTCTCTCTCTCTCTCTTGAATCCCGCCACTCCGCAACAGCCCTGCAAATCGCACATTGTCTCCGCATGTGCGGATCGCTCAGCCCCGAAGACGTGTCGCAACCCGCAAAGGGACCGACGCCGTCTCTCCATGTCTGCGACTGCAGTCTCTTGAAACCATCAGACCACGTCTCCGGTCTATCCCGCCAAGCGTGCTTGGACGCGTAGGCTGTGTCGTCGGAAGCAAGCACTGCGATTTCCTCCGCAGCTTGCCTAGCTCCGCCCAGTGCACGCAGATCGATAATCGCGTCCGCGTGCGGCACATAGTCGAGCACGTTGGGCGCGCCGAAATAAATCGGAACGCAGCCCGCGACCAAGGCATCGTAGACTTTCTCACTGACGTAATGTCGGTCTTCCGAGTTTTCGATGGCGACGCAAAACTTGTATCCTCGCAGGGTGTCGATTTTTGAGGCGGCTCGGGCGGTACGCGGCATGTTGTTGAGGCACCGTCCGAACGAATGCAGCGGGATGCCCAACGGTTCTAACAAGTCTGCCATCTCTTTGACCAGCTCGTCCCTGCCCGTGGCGGTGGCGCAGTTGGAGTTGACGTAGGCGATGGCGTTTTCACAGAGGTGCGAAGGATGCACGGAAGTGACTTTTGATTTTGTCGCCGGCGGCGAAAGAGCAGCGACGGGGTTCCCCTCGGCCTCCCAGCACCTCCGGAACATGTCGTCATAGTAAGGGTACCAAATCTTCTTCGTACTCAAACCTCCTGCATTGGCAGCTTCTCCTCGATCCTCGCCGGGGGCCGAGAGCGTCGCCAAGATATCGAAACGAGCCAGGAAGGCATTATCGGACAAGAGTAGATAGTTTGTCGCCGACTCCATTGATACGCCGACGAGAGCCTGGTCGTTTTTTCTATTGCGGTGGTCTTGCACAACAACATCGAGCATTTCCTTGGACATGCCGGGAATGTGAAAGCTGACAGTTTTTTTTTTCCATTATAATTTTTTTTTTTTTGAGGGAGGGCGAGAAAGGAGGACGCAAGCTGCGAAATAAGAGAGGCTGCGAGAGAAGAAAGAAAAAGAACAAAGAATACAAAAAACGTGTGAACATTCAGAGAAATAAACTTAAAACTCTCCTGCGGTGAAAAAATTAAAAATCAAATCTTTACTCACGCCAAAGCGCTGGAGTCGTTCAACCTCGCCTGGTCGGCGGTAAACTCACATGGCAAGCTCTCGCCAGTTTTTTCCCACGTGCATCCATGCACAACTCGTGCGTAGCGTTCTCCGAAATAGAAGCGGTTCATGAGCGCGATGACGACAGGGGGAGGCGCCGCGTTGGAGGCAGGTGAGCCGGTGGCGGAGGTGGTGGTCAACACCGTTGAGTCGAGCACGAAGGATTCCTCTCCTCCCTCTTTGACGAGCTTTTTCGACAAGCTATCATAAAAACCAACGCTTCCTTTCTCTGTCGCCGTCGCAACGCGGGTCATGGAAGCGTCAAAGAGCCCGTCTGTTGCTTTCGCAGCAATAACATGTCCTTCATCTCTCGGGAAGAGCTTAGGCGGCGCCGATGGCGCGGCATGAGCTCTTTTCTCGTGATGACTGTATTCTCGTGATGACTGCAAATTGATTCGGAGCGTCGACCGGACAACGATCAAAAACGTCATCAGGATGGCGACATACGCAAAGGAAACGGCGGCTTGCTCCCGCAGTTTCCTGTTTACGAAACGCCGTGCAGCTTTATAATGCATCTTTCCGACAATGTAGACAGAAAAAACCAGATGGGCACAAGAATGCAGCTGAACGACGGTAAATGCTTGACTAGCGCAACAAGCAGCGCAGGTTTTCACGCGGAAAGCAAAAGTGGCGAAATATTGAGTCTGTTTGTGGGCACTGCCTGGGCAAAATATTTCTTTTCTCTTGCTAGCCACGCAGCTTGGGGTTTAGCTCCGTTCCAATCCTCTGCTCGGCGTCAGCGGTTCACTCTCTGACCTAGCAGCCATCGGAACTCCCGCGATCTGCTACCGTCGCTCAACGACCGGGTCAACGTGCAGGTCGGTCCCAATTCAGTCCCCATAAGGGTGCAGGTGCCTACAGAGCCATCATTTGCGAGCTCCGTCTACCTCTGGTCTGTCTATCTGTTGCATTCTCTCTCCACCGCTGTCTCTTGGATCGATATCTCTTCAATCTCTTTCTCTCTGTGCGCTCTATATGTCTCTATTTCAGACAATGTCTCCAATGATGGTGCATTTAAAACTCCTGCAGTGCAACAAAAGAACTCGCCTGTGCGACCGTCGAAAGGATGCCCAAAATGGCCGTCGCCAGTACTGCTTTCGACAGTCGGGGGCGACTCATGATGATGGTTTCTACCAAAAAACTCTCGAATACTCTAGAAGCAGAATGCGGTTCGTCACCGAAATATTAAGCCAAACGTGGAAAAGGCGGAACTTTGGCAAACCTGCAACATTAGCGTAACTGTTTCTTCCTTTTTTTCTTTTTTCTTTCTTTCTTTCTTTCTTTCTTTTGCAAGCAAACTGTTACGGTTTTGTGTTTTTTTCTGTTTTTCAGTCTCGTGCTAAAAACAAAAAAAGAGTTACAATCTCATTTTTTTCTCCTGTCAACTCCGCCTTCCAACTTCAAACGATTCCCGTCACCATGAAGGTAAAGCGCGTTTGTGTTCAAGGTCTTTGTCCGTGAAGCGGCGCGCGCCTCAGATTTTTGAAATGAACAGGGAAAAGTCCCAGAGGCTCACCCTTTCCAAGACGAGAGGGACGAACATAAACTCGAGGTTCTCAATCAGTAACTGCTGCCGTTTTCGCTATGCTCCTGCAGCGCGCTTTTCCTATTTTCCTTCCGTTTCCGCACGTACTCATCACTCACCGAAAGCAATCACCGCCGATTCCTCTCTCTCTCTTTCTCTCTCCTCCCACCCCCAACCCGAACCCCCTAGTTATCCCTCTTCGCCCTCGCCGCGGCTGCCCTCGTGGCCCTGTCGGCCTCGGTCGCCTCGGCCACCGCCGGCGTCAAGTTCATCGTCGCCGAAGACAACGCCACGCCCTTCGTCATCGGCTCCGAGAAGCTCGTGGGCGTTTCGACGGCCATGTCGACCGCCGCCACGGACAACGTCATCATCAGCTCGCTGGTCGACGCCACGCTCTCGACGAAATACGACAACGCCACCATCACGGCCTGGGGCCGCCTGATGGGCTCCAGCGCCACCCTCGTCGCGACCGCTGGCCCGGCGCTCTCCGGGGAGATCAAATGCTTCGTCGGCGACCATGGCTCGGTCGTCGGCCTGCAGTACGGAAGCGCCGTCGTGTGCCAGTCGTCCAGCCGCGTCGTCAACGTCAAGATCGGCACCGACTACCTCTCCAACATCAAGGTGAGGAGGAGAAGGGGTCGTTGTTTTCCTTTCCTCCACTTTCTGTTTCTCTCATAACTCGATCGTTAACTTTTTCTCTCAACCTCGGACACTCTTTCTCTCCCACTCTTTCACAACCTCCACCATCTCCTTCCCACTCTTTCTCAACCTCCACCATCTCTTTCTCTTCCCTCTCTCCTTCCCACTCTTTCTCAACCTCCACCATCTCCCTCTCTTCCCTCTCTCCTTCCCACTCTTTCTCAACCTCCACCATCTCTTTCTCTTCCCTCTCTCCTTCCCACTCTTTCTCAACCTCCACCATCTCCCTCTCTTCCCTCTCTCCTTCCCACTCTTTCTCAACCCTGCCGTCCAGGTCGTCCTCGGCCCGAACGCCATCATCGCCGGGCTCCAGTTCATCGTCACCAATGGCATCTCCGGCACGTCCACGTCGACGTACTGTGGCACCAAAAACGGCCTCTCTGCCTACATCGGCCGCGCGGGCAAGGCCGTCGGCGCGCTCGGCGGGACCTGCTCGACGGGCTCCACGACGGGACGCCGCCGTCTGGCCCAGAGCAGCAACGCGACGACCCCGGGCCTCGTCGGCGGGACTTTCACGACCATCGTGACCCCGACGCCGCAGGGATCGAACAACTCGCCGCCCTTCAGCCCCGGCACCACCTTCACGATCGACGGCAAAACGGTCACGGGCGGCAACGTCACCAACGGCACCGCCTCGGGACGCCGCCTGCGCATGCACCGCGCCATGCTGGCTGCCTCGCTCGAGAACCAGAAGCGCTCGTGAATTGCTTGGCAAACTCGATTTCTTCCCATTAAAAAAAAGAGGAGGATGACTCACTCTGTTGCACGCGAGACAACAAAAAAGGAATGACTGCTGCTGCTGCTACCGCCAAGATCCCATGCATGGGGCAGATGAATCTGACGTAAATGCACTGACTTCAGCTAACTAGTACTCGAGCTCTTTCTTCATCTTTTTGTTAAGAAGAAAGGTGAGAAGAGAAAAGAGATACGGTTCGATTTCAAATTCATTTCGTTAGTTTGAGGCTCTCTTCTCTTCGTTCTTCTCTCTTTGTATTTACAGCTCTGAGAAAAGATCTCTCCTTCGTGAGGTTTTGACTTATTTTTGTCTTTCGTTCAACGCGTCGGGGGGGAATGCGCTTTGCGCCTTTTTTGCTGCTTCGGTCTCTTTTTTTGCTGCTTCGGTCTCTTTTTTTTGCTGCTTCGGTCTCTTTTTTTTGCTGCTTCGGTCTCTTTTTTTTGCTGCTTCGGTCTCTTTTTTTGCTGCTTCGGTCTCTTTTTTCTCTCCATGCACGTTGATGATTTTAAACTTGAAACCCTGAACGAGCAATGAACAAAAAATGTGTGAGTATTTTCTTTCGTTTTTGTCCTTTTTCCATTTTTTTCGTCGCATTGCTGTTGGCTTCCGTACTTTGCGTGCATCCCACTGGCTGCCCAAGAAGGATTTTTTCTTCAAAATTAAAAGCATTGGGGCAAACTCACGGCATGCAGACAGAAATACGAGGGGGAAAAAGGCGGCATCTTTAGAAACGGAGTCGTTGTGTTGTTGTTTCATAGTCAATGTTCTTTTTTTGTCATCGAGCTTTTGTGTAGTTGATCTTGTACCAAAACAAAGAGAGGACCGCAAGATTATAAGATGTGCTATACGTGTAAGTGTTATAAGATTGTAACACTGTTCTTATAATCTTCTCATGAATAGAGCATCATTGAGTTGTCGTCATTACCCGCTTTTGTGTGTTGGTCGTTGTTGTCGTTGTGAGGAAATTTTCAAATATCCTGCGTTCCACTCCAAACATTCAAGCAGACTGGATCACTCCGAATGCCTGCCCAGCGACAGTAAGAGCAAGGGATGTTCACTGGTTTGTGACGATCCACCCATATCGCAGGTATCCGGCGTTTGCGACAGTCAGTGGATTTTCAGCTTTGCCGCCCACCAAGGCTGGGCCCAGGGTCCACTTATTGATAAGTTGATTGCAGTCAGCAGAGAAGATGGACATGTCCACATAAAGGCGATCTTCCTGCGGGTTGTACTGGATGTCGTCGTGAAGGGCGTGCCCCGGCATGGCATTCAAAGACCGCAGCAATGTCAGGAATAGCTTTGGAGGATGCCTCTGCACGCGTTCCCCGAAAACGAGCATCTGCCCCCTGAGATTGGCCTGAAAAGCCCCCGTACACAGCGTGCCCGTCGCGAGTGCCCACACCTCGCGAATGTGCACGAGTTTCCCAGGGATGAGGCTGCAGTTGTCACAGGTGCAGTTGAACCAGAGTCCAAACCCAAGAAACCCCGTTTGGTCCGTCGCGTGGTTCAACTTGTCAAGCACATTGTCGATGTCTTCAACGTCTGCCTGCAGGAACATGACGTGCCGAGGCAGGTTGTCGATCGTGCGGTCGACCTGGATGCACGCGTACTCGTTTTGGTCGTGAAGGAGAGGTGACGAGGAGGCTGCGGCGAGAGCCAACGTGGATCGGACGCATGAAAGGCAAAATGAGAAGCAAAAAATACACCAGCACCAGCAGCTCGCGAAAAGCGCGGCGTGAAACCCGGAGCTGGATCGCCTCTCGCGGTTTCCTTTTTTTTTTTTTGCTGAACCTCAATTTCTAAAAAAGTTTTATCTTCCCTTTTTGCCTCTTTCTTTTGTCACATGCAGATTTGTTTTAAAAAAGATTTAGAAGTCGATTGGGGGTCACATCAGATAGCACGAGTCCGTGACGGAGCTTCGAACGATTGCTTTCTCGTTCAGCAGGTGCAATTTCATGCGTCCAATCGAGAAGGCGCAAATTCATGCTCCCGCTCCAGCGAGACAGGAAACCTTCAATTTTTCATATATTCGTGCAAAGAGTCGGTCACTTTGTCTTTCTCATTCTCGCTGCATCCATTTTATGTGGGTCCAAAGTCAGCGGCAGGACCACGCGAGACTCTTTGGCAAGGGACAGAGATGGAAGCTACACTGGCCACGGGAACAGCGTGCTTTACCACGAAAGCAAGTCCTCGCTTCCGAAGACTTATTCAGGATGGAACCTCTCTCTGCTCACATACACTCGCCAGCTCGACGCCTGGAGAGATCGCGTCGCGAGGGCATTTGTTGAATCGAGATTCTTCGAGGACGAAAAGCCGGTGCGCGTCTTCGTGTCTCACGGTCGATGGATGACGCGCACGTCGGCGCCGTCCACGCTGCTACCGGATGGGTCGCTCTCGATCAGCAACTGCAGCGTTCCGTGCGCTGTGGAATTCAACAGAGACGAAAAGAGAGGGGAACAGCCTCTCTCTTATTCCGATTCGTTTGACTGGACTCGCTGGACGACCAGCGCCAGCGTTCGAGCCGCAGACGTCGTCGTGCAAGTGGACCTGCCGTGGGATGAGGGACAGCTACGTCAGTTGCGCGCCTGGCATCCTCGCAAGCGCGCCGTCTTCGCGAGCTGGGAGCCTCTCGGGACCGCGTACCGCACCGCGTCGGCCATGTCAGAGCGGCGCTACGACTGGCTGGCCTCGTTCACGTTCAGCGGAGAAAATGCCGCAGACGTGCCGAGCACCTACGAGGGGCTCGACCACAGCGACGCTGCTGTCGCCGAGTATTACGAGAAGCGGCGACAGCGCTCGGTCGAGTCTGCTGATGCCGATGGCTTCCCTTTTCGAGGCCGAGAAAAGTGGGGCTCGATGTCGACGAGGACCGCCGGGCGCAAGTGGACCGGCGGTGCTGCCGTTTCGGTGCACACGGCGTCGCCTCTCGGAGCTGTTTCACCACACAAGGCGGCGGCTCTCGGAGCTGGTCGAGCACATACAACGGCTCTGGGCATCGTCGACAACAGAATGAGCAGGAACAGACTCGACAAAAGCAAGTCTAACAAAGCGAAAGACTCCTCCTTCTGCCGCGGCGTGACGAGCCCCGTGTTCATGGCCGTTTCCAACTGCGCTGCGGGACAACGCCAGCGCCTGCTCTCTGCGTTCATGGAGGTGCTCCCCGTCGACTCGTACGGCAACTGCCTGCGCAACAGCAAGCTTGGCAGCGAATTCTTGCCCGGCTGCGCGGCGCTGCCAGGTACAGACTGGCGCGAGCAGAAAGAGTGCTTGATGTCGTGTTACCCGTTCGTCCTCAGCATCGAGAGCACGCACAGCGAGCTCGACTACGCCACGGAAAAGCTCTTCGACCCGCTCATGCACGACTCCGTCATCCCCATTTACTTGGGCCCGCCCAACGAGCGCGAGTTCCTGCCGCACCCTTCTGCCGCTGTCTTGGTTCGCGATTTCTCTGCCAAGAAAAGAGGAAGCGACACTGATGCCGGTAATGTCACTGACGACGCCGTAGTCGACGAGGAGACCATGCGCAAGGTGGCGCGATATGTTGCTTCAGTTTCGAGAAATGCGTCCGCCATGCAGCAGCTGCGAAGCTGGAGGGCGGAGCTGGATCGAAGAAGAGGCGGTGAGGCCGATGACAGCAAGCGGCGAAACAAGGTCACCAAAGGAAGCGATGATTTCCCGTTCCAGCTCCGCTCGTGGTTTTCGCACCGGCGCTTTTTCTGCAACCTCTGCACGAGGTACGCCGCGGAGAGCGTGGGGATTTCTGGGTACAATATAGTGACATGACGTGCGTGTGTGTGGGGGTGTGAATAGATAAAGACAGAAGAAGGCTATAAGAGCTATGTCAGCACAGTTCTTCATCTCCTCTTCTTGGTAAAATCCTTGTGCTTTTATGGGATATCGAATATCCGATACTCGCCCTCTCGCGCAAAACATTTTTTTGCGCCAAATGCCAGGTCTCATCCTTCTTCGCTCTCTCTCTCTGTCTCTCTCCTCTTCTTCTTCTCTTGTTCTTCTCTGATATTAAATTTTGAGATGCGGCTGCGAAATCGCCTTGACGCGCAAGGTCTTGCCTTTCTGGTCCTTGCCTGCGTGGCCTTGATTCAGCAATGCAGCGTCGGCAGCAGCGGTGGCAGTGGCTTCTTTGTGCTCGGGCTCGGCTTGAATTCTCTTGACGACTCGATCATTTCAACAACAACGACAACAACTTCAACAACGACGACGACAGCAGCAGCAAGCGTCTTTGACCTTCATCCCCGACAGTCGTCCTCCTCGACGGCGGATTCACACCAGCTGCTCTTCAAAAACGAATTCCACGACGTGAAAGTCCTGACAAAAACTTCTGCGGGTTCTCGATCGCGAACGGGCTGAAAGAATATTTCGACTACCTGGGCGTCTCTGCCACCACCATCCTGGAGACCATCGACGAAGGAGACGTCTCCCGGAATGTCCTCTACATCGCGCTCTTTGCATTTCTGTACGACTTCCCACCGGGGCTCAAATACATCGCCTATCAGAAGCAGCAGTCTGCGTGGTTTAACGACAAGTACCGCAAGAACCTGGCAGAGAGCGCGTACGTCTTTGACTACTCTGTCCAAAACTGCCAGTATATGGAGCTGGTGTTGCAGAAAAAGACGCTGTACCTTCCCGTGCCGCTGACGCTGGTGCCAAAGGCGGAGGTGGTTGCTGCTGCTCCTGCTTTTTCTTTTTCTTCTTCTGGAGATGAAAAACAACAAACAGAAATCACAAAACCAGTTTTCCAGCACGACGTGCTCTTTTACGGGTCGCTGTGCGCGCGAAGGTCTCGCATCCTCGACAAACTCCAGGAAGACAAGCACAAGCTCAAAATTAAAGTCGTCAGTGGAGTTTACGGGAAAGGCATGGCCGAAATGATCCAAGCGTCGCGCGTCGTCCTGAACCTGCACTACTACGAAAAAGCGCTGCTCGAGACCACGAGAATCAACGAGGTTTTACAGTACGACAGGATCGTGGTGAGCGAAGACCCCGTGGCCGAGGACAAGTACAGTCGCAGCTTGTACAAGCACTCGGTAATTTTTACGAGAAACCTGGACGAGTACACCGGCAACGGCGGCGACGGTGACGACGACAGGCACATTGAGGAGCTCGCGATGACGTTGAGGTTTTACAGCGACCACAGAATTTCGAAAAGTACGTCGCGAAACGTCAGCCTGCTTTGGATGCTCTCAAGCGACATTGCTTTGGCCGGTTTGTCAAGGCTCTGATCTCGATCCAGGCTTTCCCGCCGACGCGCTTTTACGAGCGGCTTGGTTTGGTTGGGAGGATTTCTTCTTCTTCTGACAATGGTGTTTTGGCTGGTACAGCAAAAATGACGACGACGACGACGACGGGAATGACGATGGCAAGGACAGCAGAGACAGCAAAGACAGTAGAGACAGCAAAGACAGCGGCGTCAGCGATGCCAACGATGCCAACGATGGCAGCGACTTCTAAGACTCTTCCAGCGACTCCTCCATCGACTCTTTTAACGACTCCTCCAGCGACTCCTTCTTCAACAGCTCATCAACCAGCATCGCCGACGACGATCTACTACCTCTCCCTTGACGAGAACTGGCAGACTCGCCGAGAGATGTTCCAGAGGCAGCCCTACCTGCCCGCGACGACACCGCTCCACCGAATAGCGGCCGTCAAGGCCTGGCCCGGGCTGCTGGGGTCTGGCATGAGCTACAAGTTTGCCATCAACTCGGCCAAGCTGTCTGGCCTTGCTCAGATAACGCTCTGCGAGGACGACGTGGAGTTTCCACCGGCGTTTGAAAGCGATTACAGGATCGTTCTCGAGTATCTGTCGACCTTGGAGCAATGGGACGTGTTTGTCGGGCTGATCGCCGACGTCGACAACAGCACGAGGGTCCTCGACGTCGAAAAGTACAGGGGCCTCGAGTTTGTCACGATCGACAAGTTTTCGAGCACCGTGTTTAACATTTACAACGCGAGCTCGTACGATCGCATTTTAGGTTGGGGCGATGATGATAGAGGTGGTGGTGGTGATGGTGGTGGTGGTAATGATGGCTGTGGTGGTGGTAGTGCGAGTGATGGTAGTAGTGCTGGTCATGTTGATAGTCGACCTCATTTCGCGACTCGTGCCGGGAATCCGAGCTCGCATTCCACCATCAAACCTCTGACCATCGTCACGACAAACCCTTCCATTTTCGGCCACATGGAGCTCGGGAGCACGTCGTGGGGCAGCGGGAGAGAGTACCCCGAGTGGTTTGCGACGTCGGCGCGGGTCTTTGCGGAAAGCGTCGAGGACTTTAAAAGGCGAAGTGCATCTAGTGCGTCCATTTTTTGCAAGGAGGGAGGGGGATCGTGTCGTCGTCGGCGACGCCAGCGGAGGCCTTATCACGCGAAAAGGCATGCTGTTGCTGGTAATGGGGGTAATGGTGTGTATTAGGATGGACATGCGGACTCTGCCGCCGCACAGGCGATATAGAAAGGCGTTGCCCACGAGTTCAGGGACCAAATTTTAAGCAACAAAAACGTCGTCCTTGTCTGTAAAATAGTAAGTACTACCGGCAAAAATAAAAAATCACTTTGAAACAAAACAACTCATTGGCAAAATTCTTGCCAGTTTTTTTTCTTTTCTCTCCCACTCCCCTTTTTTCTTCTTCGTTCAACGTCGTTCCCCTTTTTTGGCAGAGGCGAAAAGAAAAGGGCGCTCTTTTTTGTTCGAGAACAAGAGAACAACATCAAGAGTTCTACGACCATTTTTGTTTTCTTTGCGTTCCTTTCCTTCCAAACCAAAGAGGAACAATAGCAGAAGATGAGGGTGCTCCCTTTGAACCTCTTCATTACTTGCTGTTCCTTGTTCCTCATTCGTGATCATGTTCTGGCAAGCCGAGTGACCCGCGACTTTCCCTCTCGGTCCCGACTCAGGGGAGGCGGAAAGCAAGAAGGAGAAGGCTGCTTCCTCCTCTCAAAAGAGTACCATTCGTCCAGACTGGAGCAGAAATGGCTCGACAACGCGCACAAGTGGTCCGAAAACTTTTGCTTGCACATGAACGCGTTTTCGAAAGAGGCGCAGCACTGGTTGGACTCCATTGCGGACTTGGAGCGAGGCAAGGGATCCGACCCGGTCGACAGCGCCGTCTTTTCTTCGTTCATCAGCACGTACGATTGCAACGGTCAGCGCGTTCGGAAAACGACGTGGATCGAGCGTCTGTCTCACGGCTTGCGCCATCCACGCGCCCTGTGCAACGGCGGTGCTGACCTCGTGGACAGGGACTACTTGCTGCTTGCTTATAACAAAGACTTGCTCAGTCCAGAGCCAAAGCGCCACGAGCTTCATGGCGAGTGCGCCGAAAGGTCTTGCCAAAACATATATGTTGATCTCGGTGCTAGCACTTGGAATACGGGCGCTGGAGGGCCGAGCCAGTCTTGGTTTTATAAGACGTATAGGCGGCACTGACTTGAGTTTGACCGCCTTCTCCTTTGGGAGGCAAACCCGACACCTGCAGCTGACATTTTTACCGACCTGCCCAAAGAACTGTGGCACAAGTACCAGTATTTCAACTGGCCCGCGTCGTCGAGCACTTCTGACCCGTCCTCTCCGTTGAGAATCATCAAGAAAATTGCCCAGCCGGGGGACTTTTTGGTGTTGAAGCTCGACATTGACACGCCGTCGGTGGAACTGCCCATCCTTCGCGAATTACTCAACGACCCGGAGCTGCTCGAGCTTGTCGATGAGTTTTTCTTCGAATACCACGTCTCGTTTGCCCCGATGAACCCTTCTTGGTTCGGCTCTGCAAACCCGAGCATCCACACCAATGATACCCTCGCAGATTCGTACAACGTGTTCTGCACGTTGAGGGAAAAAGGTCTCCGTGCGCACTCGTGGGTGTAGCAAGTTTTTTCCTTTTTTCTTTTTTTTCTTTCTGTTCTACTTTTGAAAAAAAGGGGGAAAAAGGATGGATGGCGCAGGCTAGGGCACTCACCGACACGGGGGAGGGGGAGAGGTGGGGGTGAGGTGGGGTGGGGGTGGGGTGGGGCTCCAAACGAAGAGTTTGGAGCGCTTTTGATGTAAGAAAACAACTTGTTTCGAGACATGCCATTACCAAGACTTTCTTTGCTCCTGAGGTTGGTTGCAAGCTGTTGCTTACAAGAGAAAGAAAACGAGTAAATGGATTGAAACAAGAGGCTTGAAAGGCAAAAGGCAACGTTTGAAGCAAATTTGGTGGAAGATGACGATCGAAAGAAAGGCGATCCATTGCTTGACCGGGTTACGTAAATCTCGAGCTTATACTCTGTTTCCAAACGAGGCACTTTCGCGAAACATTTTTGCCTTTGGATGAAACTCCTGCGCCGTTTTGAAAGGAGAATAACGAGGCTGTAATACAAATCAGAAGCGAATAGCTTTTTACGTCTTTTTAGTGCCAGCCTGAAGTGGCCCAGCGGTAACACTGTCTATAGAGAGCTCTATATGCCTGATTAAATTTGCCTTTGATGCACAAAAAAGCTGCATAGACCACGAGAGCTTCGAGGCGAACTGGAGAGACCTCTCGGTTCTTTTTTTTGTGTGTTCTTTTTTGTATCCTCTCCCCACCTTCCTTGCGCAAACACTTTGCGTTGTGTTGCGTCCTTCGCAATCACTTTGCGTTGTGGTGCTCCCGCGGCCAAGTCCACTCTCTTTATGCACCGACCTCTTCTCGCTCGCAGTTCCAGGGACGTCGCCGAGGAGGGCCTCCCTCACCAGAGATCCACCGAGTCTTCCTCGAGCGACTCTTTGTTTCCATCTTTTCTATTCTTTGGGTCGCCGCCGCCCACGCGATGGCGATGGCGATGGCGATGGCGTGGCAGCTTCAGCTGTGCTGATGGTCGCGTCGCCAAAGCCGTCCGTGCCAACTCCCGTCTCGTCGCAGCAGCAATAGCATCACTGGGCCTGGCCGTTGCCTTGACCGTCTTGATGGTTTCGAAAGTGTCGTCGTCAAGGGGCGAGCGATATCTAAGCAACACCATCTCGCTCGCCGAAATACGGCTAAAGTACTCGAACACAAAGACGACGACGACGATGCCTACTTCTCCTCACCGTCGTCGTCGTCCTTCTCTTCCTCCTCATCATGACGCCTCCACCACTTCCTCCTCCTTCTCCTCCTCCTCCACAACTGTCGCTGCCACTGCCACTGCCCCCACCGTCGCCGCACCGGTCCTCATCGCGCTTGTAAACGACTTTTACTTTGGGGACCGCTACGCGCGAGCCGTGCCAGAGTGCACGTGGAAAGGCGAGATCCTTCCCTGCGAGATTACGGCCGACCACGCGAGGTTCAACGCTTCGGACGCGCTGGCGTGAGTTTTTTTCCCGTTTTTTTCCCGTTTTTTTCTAGTAGCGTCGCAGACGTCAAGAAGGAAGACAAGCTTTGACTCTTGCAGTCCGAAGCGATGAGGCGAAAGCCAGCTTTGGTTTCTTTACAAAGCCGCCGTCATTCTCCCCGCAAAGCAATCATCGTGACACACTTTTTTCTTAATTCTTTTCTCTTCCTCCTTTTTCCTCCTCCACCTCCTCCTCCTCCTTTTTTTAACTCTGAAATATAAACAAACAAACAGTTTCCACATCCCCAGCATGTACAAGGACGAGGCGATGGACGAAATCAACGAGGCACGGCAGCAACGCTGGGACCACCAGGCGCTCCTTGGAATAGCGGTGGAGTCGTCGGCCAACTATCCGCTGCTCGCCGACGAGACGTTTTTGTCTCGCTTTGACCTGCTTGCAACGCTCGTTCCGCCGCAAGGATTGGAAATAGATGAGAAGGAGGAGAAGGAAAAGGAAAAGGACGAGGACGAGGAGAAGCAAGACAAGCATGCTTCTTCTTCTTCTTCTTCTTCTTCTTCTTCTTCTTCTTCTTCTTCTTCTTCTTCTTCTTCTTCTTCTTCTTCTTCTTCTTCTTCTTCTTCTTCTTCTTCTTCTTCTTCTTCTTCTTCTTCTTTTTCTGAAGTCGGCAGGAGAAAACGGCGCGGCCCGAAACGAATCTGGTACCCTTACTACGACGACATGTTTCGGAGATGCTGGGAGGCCGAAGGGAACCCTGCCAGTGATATCGCGATGGCGAAGGAGAAGACGAAGGAGAAGACAAAAGAGAAGGAGAAGATGAAAGCATCCTCTTCCTCTTCTTCCTCTTTGTCTTCTTCTTTTTCCTCCTCCTCAACCTCAACCTCATCATCAGCAGCAGCAAAAAAAGGATCGTCTCCTTTCTTCCACCACCACCGCGGCCACCGAGAAAACGCGCTCGCCTACGTCAACAGCAACTGCGACACCATGTCGGACAGGGATACTATTGTCTATCAAATTGCCCTGGAGCTGGAGCCGCTGGTCCCCCTGCGCGCACCGGGGAAATGCCTCAACAACATGCCCCGTGTCGCCCGCACGAGCTCGAAAATAGACGCGCTCAGGCCGTACAAGTTTTGCGTTGCCATCGAAAACTCCGAAGACGACCATTACGTCAGCGAAAAAGTCTACGACGCCTTGGTCGCAGGATGCGTTCCTGTCTATTTTGGCGCACCCAACATCGTGGACTATGTCCCGCACCGCGACGCGATCGTCGACGTGCGTGCTCTGGGTGGCGCAAGGCAAGCTGCCGCAGAAATCGCGAGGCTCGCCTACGACTCCGAGGCCTACGCCGCCAAGCACGCCTGGCGGGATCGGCCTGAGACGTGGTCTGATGGTTTCAAGAGACTGCAGGCGCAGACTTGGCGCGACGGCGTGGGTCCCTTTGCCAAATGCGACTTGCCCGCCGGGCTCAGCGACCCGCACGTGCGGAGGCAGTGCAGGATTTGCAAAGAGGTTGCAGACTGGCGCGCCGAGTGGCGGGCGGAGTGACTCTAGTATACATCTAGAAGCAAACTCTGTGAAGCGGCACAGCTAGTCTCTACGGCAAAGGTGAGCGAAACCCTTCGCTTGGAATAATCGCGAAAGTTTGAGATCACTAATCTACGAAGCTTTAACTGCCTTTCCCGTAATTGGTCAACCTTCAACCGAAGCGGCACAGCTGGTCTTTAGGCAAAGGAGGGCAAGACCCCTTGCTGTGTAAGGTTGAGATCACTATTCTACTGGCTTTGGACAGCCATTCATGTAGCCTAGTCACCTACTCCCTCTTGCGGACTGCTTCAGTGGTGGACGCGCTGGACTGCTTCATCAACCCAGTGCGAACTGCTTCACCGTTCACGAGTTTCGAGTCTTTTCGAGTTCCGTTTCCCTTTTATTGCAAAAAAAGGCTCGCTTTTTGAGTCAACGAGGTTGATTCCAACCTGCATATGTAATGTAGGTTTGAAAAAAAAAAGAGCCAAAGTTTATAGCACAAGAACAACGCGTGAGCTTTTTCTTTTTTTACGCAAAGGCGTCGGCGTCGGCGGCGTCGGCGTCGGCGTCGGCGTCGGCAGCGGGGTCGCGGGCGCGGGCGCGGGCGCGTGCGCGTGCGCGTGCGCGGGCAGCAGCAGCAGCAGCAGCAGCAGCAGCAGCAGCAGCATTTACAAGGAATACAACAACGACAATGAAAACCGCCGATTTGAAACAACTCCCGTCACAAACTCAAATGTACCGTTTCAGAAATCTTTCCCCGTGACGCTGATTGACGCATCAAACGTGCGATGGAAAGTCTTGTACGTGACGAATAGGAGAGACAATCTTCATTCAGGGAGGTTGATCGAGGGATGGGGGGCCTTTTGCTGTGCGAATCGGCTGCGCGTTGGACCCTAATCGACCCTAATTGGAGACACTGTCGAGTTTACAAAAGTGGAAGCGCATGAAGAAACAGGAGGGCGACCTGGCAAGGAGGCGATTGCCAGGGTCACGGTGTACAAGAAAAGTAAGTGCTTTTTTTTTTCTATCGTGCCTCATCAGGGAGCCTCTATTGCTGAAAGACGACGAATATGAGGTCACCCGGGGATTTCGTAATGCTCTCCAATTTTTTAAACTGCAAGAACGACATTTTTCAATCGTTGAGGGTAGAAATGAGACGTGTCAAGAAAAAGTCCCCCCCCCCATTGTTTTTTTTGAATTTTTTTATAGTTTTTTTCTTTCGGTGTAAGAAAACATGAAAAGAAGCTGGGCACAGAAGCGCCTTTAAATCCATCGCGGAGAGTATCTGGTGACCTCTTCAGCGGCGCGGACCGTCGTGAGCGTCGCGAGCCCGCGAGGAGTGGGTGTGGGAGTGGGGGTGGTGGGGGGAGCCGCAGCGCTCGACGTCAGAAGCGTTTTCTTTAAGTTAGCGATATCACGCCTTTTTCTTCCCTGATTTGGACCTTTTTCATCTAAAAAACGCCAAGCGCTCGTGTTTTGTCATCATCTCAAGCAATCCTGGCGTCGATTCCGAAGTAAAAGAGAGCTTTAAACAAACGAGTAAAAAACCCAAGTTTTTTTCTAAATTGATAACTTTAACCTTTTTTAAATGTTTTTAAGGGTTGACGTAGAAAAAAAAAAGAGATTTGAATTTTTTTCTCAAACCACCTTTTCTTCGCAAAGGTGACTTGTTGACTTTGTTTCTATAAGAAAAAACGACTAAGAAAGCACAGCGCGAGCAACAAAAAAGGGGAAAGAAGAAGGAGCGGGGAGAAGGCGGGGTGGAAAGATAGAAGAAGCAAAAAAGAAGAGGTCGAGATTTTTTTTCTTCTTCTTCGACCCATAGGATCAGAAGAAGCGTCGCTGTCTATCGATTTCGCGTCCTATGCAGTTGGAATCTCTGCGTTTGCGTGGTTGAGGCCATTCGATGCGTCCTCAAATGATCAGTCGCCTGATGGCGCGGAACCTGGAGTTACAGGGAACAGGTTTTTGTGGAGGTCGAGGTCGAGAAGATTTTTTCTTTCGCTATCGAGAGCGACAGTGATTCGTTTTTTTTGTTTTAGAAAAGAATGCTCTCTTTTTCGGTGCATAGGGTTCCCCCTTCGTCAGAACAACTCACCGGCAAAAGTCAGGAAGTGTTAGGGTCAGGGTCAGGGTCAGGGTTAGGGTTAGGGTTAGGGTTAGGGTCAGGGTTAGGGTTAGGGTTAGG
>Ga0210003_1001895_pt1 | contig 18036 bp, 15 predicted proteins | sample LantaG_FD_182804 | JGI IMG/M metagenome (GOLD analysis project Ga0210003, IMG submission 182804) | Deep subsurface microbial communities from Baltic Sea to uncover new lineages of life (NeLLi) - Landsort_02402 metaG (SPAdes) (version 2) | ecosystem: Environmental > Aquatic > Marine > Oceanic >...
GGGGGGGGGGGGAGGGACCGAGCGGGAGGAGCGGGCGGCGGCGACGCCGGCTTCCCGAGGCAGCAGCGGGCGCGGCAGCTCGCGGCCGCGACGCGCGCCGACGTGGACGCCGTCCCGCGCTTGGCGGCGCTGGGTTCGCTGTTCTGCGAGGAGGAGGACGTGAGGATGGGTCGCCCTAGTGCTGCTGCTGTTCAGGAGGCGAAGCATGAGAAGGAGAAGGAGGGGAAGGAGAAGGGGAAAGGGAAGAAGTGAAAAGAAGACAGAGAGAGGAGAGAGAGAAGCCGCAGCCTGCACTGAAAAAAAACTGTTCATTTTCATTTCTCTTCGACGAGAGTGGCGTTATAATTTCTCTCTCTTTCCCCTCTGGTTCGGCGCTCGCACGCCCCGCGTCCCGCCGAGAGGAAAAACCCTACGCGCCAGGTCCGTTCACGCGCGATTGAGCTCGAGGCGCGTGCATGAGCTTGAAAGGCGCAATGTCAATCCGGTTTTTTTCGTTGGCGATTGAGCGTCGCCGCTTGTGATGCGCCTCAGCTGTCGATTCCTTCTCTCGCGCGCCTCCTTCCTCCTCGTCCGGACCATTCTCATTGCTGTCGTCCTCGTTTGCGCGGCGATATCGTGCGCCTCCGGAGCGTGTCCGCAGCAGAAGGGCTGGGCATTACGTCGAGGCGAGCTTCCCTCGACGAGAGAGGAAAAGCATCTTGCTGTTTTTTTCGCTTTCATTCAATTTTTTTCGACCTCAACCTCGACCTTCTCTCTCTCATTTTTTCTCCTGTCTTCTCTCAAAAACACAGCAGCCATGCTCCAGCGCTCCCTGAAATGGGCCGCGGCCGTTCTGGCCCTCTGCGCGTTCGCCTTCGTCGCCGCCGCCGCTGCTGCTGATGGGGCTCCCTCCTCCTCCGAGAACGAGGCCGCGACCTTTGCCGCCGCCGCTCCCACGGCCGCCGCCACTGCCGCCGCCGAAGAAGAAGCCCCCCCTTCTCCGTCCCCCTCTTCCTCATCCCTCGAGGCGGCCCCCCTCGACCCGACCTCTGTCGCGATCGCAGCCGCTGCGGCGGCTATCGACGCCGCAACTGTCGACGCCCTGCTGCGCATCCGCGCCGCCGTCTCGCCGTCGTTATCGGACGGGGGAAAGAAGGTCGGCCCCGAAGTCGCCGACGCCGCCGAAGCCGAAGCCGAAGCCCCGGGCCCGCTCCCCGCGCCCGGGGCCTCTGCGGCGGCAGAGAGCAGCAGCGGCAGCGGCTCCTCTTCGTCGCTCGCCCGCGAGTCCCAGGACGCCTACCGGTCCTACAAGGGGCTCGTCCCGGGCTCCCGCCTCGCCCGGCTCGCGCCCTCGGGGGCCTTCCCCGGCTCGCCACCGGCGAGGGCCGAGGCCGCGACGCCGCCGGCGCTCTCGGGCAAGGCCACGCTCACCGCCCCCGGGGAGGCGACGGGCGCCCTCCTGGCTTCCCTCCCTCCTCCTTCGAACGCCCCGGCGCCCTCTTCTTCTTCAACTCGAGGCAGGGGCAGGAGGAACCCCCCCTCCCCGGCCCCCTCTCCGGGCCCGAGGGGCGACGCGAGCGGGTCGAAGAGGATCTGGAGGCTGACGGTCGACGCGGCGGCGGAGAGGCAGGCCTTCGAGGGCTTTGGGACCTCGTTGGCCTGGTGGGCCCTCGTGGTGGGCTCGTTTGCCGAGTCGGTGCGCAACAAGGTCGCGGACCTGATGTTCGACGCGAGCAAGGGCCTGGGGCTCGAGGTCGTGCGGTGAGTTCTTTTCGTTTTTTTGCTTTTTTCGCTTTTCGCTTTTTTCTTCGGGGGGGGGATCGAGGTTTTCGAGAGAGGACAAGGTGAAGGGGGAAAAACTCCTCACCCTCTTTCCCCTCCCTCCCCTCGTTCTCCCCCTCTTCGAAAAAAAACCCTCTTCCCCCCATCAAGATACAACATCGGAGGCTCGGGCTGGGACTGCCCCGGAAAGTCGGACATGCGCCCCGGAGGAGCTGTTCCGTCGTTCCTGAAGCCCGACTGGAAAACGTACGACTGGTCCGTCGACGCCGGGCAGCGGTGGACGCTGCTCGCCGCGAAGGAGCGCGGCGCGACCGTCTTCGAGGCGTTTTCCAACTCGCCGCCCTGTTTCATGACCAAGTCCGGGTACGCGTCGGGGAACTGGGACGCCAACGACGACAACCTTCCGTCGAAGAACTACGAGGTGAGGGAAGAAGGAGAAGGTTTTTTTTTTGCCCCTTAGGCGGAGAGTTTTTTTTTAGGTTTTTGAAAGAGGGGGGGAGAATAGAAAAAAAAACTCAGCTCTTCTCCTCCTCTTCTCTCTCCGTATTTTCCAAAAAAAAAAAAAAAAAAAAAAAGGCCTTTGCCTCCTACCTGGCAGAGGTGGTCTCCTTCTACAGGAAAGAGCACAACGTCACTTTCAGGTAAGAGTCGGAAAAGTTTTCCCTTTTTTTCAAACTTTTTCTTTTCCTTGGTCAAAAAGAGCGACGACAGGAACACCTTCCCTTTTCTCGACTTTCTCCGTTAAAAAAAAATCTTTTACTGAATCTAAAACAACAATAGGACCCTGGACGCCTTCAACGAGCCGATGACTAATTACTGGTACGCGGGCAACGCCCAGGAGGGGTGCCACTTCGACCGCTCGTCGCAGTCGTCCTTTTTACCCGTGATGAGCTCCGAACTTCGAAAGAGGGGCCTCGAGAAGATCATCGAGCTTTCTGCCTCGGACGAGACCTGCATCGCCTCGGCCGAGGAGTCCCTGCGGTCCTGGACGCCCGAGGCCCTGAGCGCGATCTCCCAGGTCAACACGCACACCTACTGGGGGCCCTCCTACCCTCGCGCCAGGCTCTTGGAAAAGGCCAAAGAGGCGCAAAAGAGACTCTGGCAGTCCGAGTACGGGGCCGGGGCGGCGCCTCCCTGGGAGATGCCCGACGCGCTCTCGATGGGGACGCAGATCGCCGCGGACCTGAACACGATGGGCGCGCAGGCGTGGGTCTACTGGCAGGCGGTCGAGGACCTCGACGGCAAGCCGCCCACGCCCTGGTGGGGCCTGGCGCAGCTCAGCTTCGCGAACGGCGGCTCGGGCCTGCGGACGGGGAAGCAGTTCTGGGCGCTCGCGCAGTTCTCCAAGAGCATCGGGAGCGGGGCGACGATCGTGGCGAGCCCCAGGGCGGCCGACACCGTCGTGGCCCTGCAGCCGAGGAGGGGCGGCGGCGGGCGGCGGGACGGCGAGCGCGCGACGGACCTCGTCGTGGTGATGACCAACGTCGACAAGGAAGAGGCCGCCGCGGCCCTGGACGTCTCCTCCTTCCTCGGCGCCGGCCCCTCTTCCGCCGGGACCGTCAAGGCGTGGAGGACTTCGTCGAGCGAGAACAGGGCCGACGCGGGCGAGATCGGCCTGGCCGAGGGCTGGGGCGGGAAGTTCGACGTGAGGCTCGCGCCCGAGTCGATCACGACGCTCGTCGTCAGCCTCGCTTGAGGAAGATGTTTTTTTTCTTTTCCTTCCGGGAGAGAGAGAAAAACAGCATGAGAATTGTCTTTATTTCGATATGCCTAGATGCCCGCTTTTTTTGATAGATTCGCTTCTTGCTTCCTTCGTGATTAGTTGAGGGTGAGAGGGAGAGAGATCCGGAGACGTGCCACCTCCTTTTTGCAAAAAACGACAAAAAGAAAAACAGGAGAGGTCGAGGGGGGGGGGAAAAACTCACTTGTTTCGCCTTTCGATTCTCGATCAAAGGAAGGGAAACTTTTCTTTTGTTTGTTTGTTTCGCCCCCAAAAAAATGGACGCCTACGAAAAAGGAGAGACCCTGGGCCAGGGCACTTTTGGCGTCGTGTACAAGGCGGTGCACAAAGAGGTATCAAGGGGGGGGGGATTGAAAGTAGAAGAAGAGCGAATGCGACGAGGTGGAGATCGAGAAAGAAAAACTCAACCTCGACCCGCGTCCCTCTCAACTCAACTAAAAAAAAACCTTCAACTCAAAAGACCGGCCGCTTCGTCGCCATCAAGAAGATCCGCGTCGCCAACGCCAGCGAGGGAGTGTCCGTCACCGCCCTGCGCGAGGTCAAGCTCCTCCGCGAGCTCCGGGGGCACCCAAACGTCCTGGAGCTCCTCGACGCCTTCTCCCACAAGAACAGGAGCGGCGGCGGCGTCTGCCTGGTCTTCGAGTTTATGGATTCGGACCTGGCCGCCCTGGCGCACGACCGCCGCATCGTGCTCGGGGCCGGGGACGTCAAGGCCTACGTCAAGGCCCTGCTGACGGCCCTGGCCGCCTGCCACGCCGCGGGCATCCTCCACCGAGACGTCAAGCCCGACAACGTGCTGCTTTCGAGGGGCGGCGCCGTGAAGCTGGCGGACTTCGGGCTCGCGCGAGGGCCGAGGGCGTGCGGGAGCCCGTGCGGCGGGTTCGAGGAAGAGGTCCGGGAGGAGGAGGAGGAGGAGGAGGAGGAGGAACGAGGGGAGGAGGAGAAGAGCACGGAGCGAGGAGGGGACGGCGGCGGCGGCGAGCACGGCGGCGGCGGCGCTCCCCCGACCGCCCACGCGCCCCTCGAGGGCGCGGACGCTCTCCCCTCCCGCCCGCTCACCAACGCCGTCTTCGCCCACTGGTACCGCGCCCCGGAGCTCCTCTTCGGCTCGACCCTCTACTCCGAGGCGGTCGACGTCTGGGCCGCGGGCTGCGTGCTCGCGGAGCTGCTGCTGCGCCGGCCTTGGCTGCCGGGCTCGTCGGACCTCTCGCAGCTGGGCCTCATCTTCAACGCGCTAGGCACGCCGCCGCGGGGCGGGTGGCCGGGGGCCGCGGCGGCGCTCCCGGGCTACGTCGACTTCGCGCCCCGCCCGCGCCCGGCGTCGCTCGCGCCGCTCTTCCCCGCCGGGACGCCCGCGGACGCGCTCGACCTGCTGGGCAGGATGGTGGCGCTCGACCCGCGGGAGCGGATAAGCTGCGAGGAGGCGCTGCGGCACCCGTGGTTCTCGCGCGGGGAGCCGGCGTCGGCCGCGGGGACGCTGCCGAAGCCTCCCGGGCGCGGGGCCAACCCGCTGCTCGGCGGGGGAGGAGGCGGGGGAGTCGGAGGCGGAGGGGTTGGAGGCCGAGGCGGAGGAGGAGGCACAGCGGCGGCGGCGGCGGCGGCGACAGAGACGGCGGCGATGGCGAAAGCAGCGGAAACCTCGGGAGGAGCGGCGACGGCCAAGGCCACCGCCCGCAGCCGCGTCCCCTCCTCGGAGACGGAGACCGGGATGACCGGCCCCGTGAGGAAGCTCGACCTCGGCGGCGGCGGCGGCGGCGGCGGAGCGTCCTCGGCGGCTGCTGCGACGGCGGCGGGGAGCAAACGGCCACGCGAAGAGGAGGAGGATGCGACTGCGACTGCGGCGGCGACGAGGAGGCTCGAGGGCGCGCTGGACGAGGCCGGATGAGTCTATTAGAAGATTTGCGCGGGTGGGGGCGCTTTGGGGGGGGGGGAAGAACTGCAAACGGAAAAAACTGTGACTCTCTCGACGGAGACGCTGACGAAACACAAAACCTCCCCGCGCAAGTCAAAGAGCCTCTCTCTCTCTCTCCTTCTCTTTCCCTTCCTTCTCTCTCTCCGACAGCGACACCACTCTGCAAAGTCTCCCGTGAGGCTCCTCTCGCAGATCGCGGTGAGCGAGGGCAGAGACTGTTCGGGTTTGCGGGGGCGGAGAGGAGGCGAGCCATCACGAGTCGTTTCATCGTGCTTTGCTCGACTCAGCGATGTGCTCCTTGGTCTCTCCTTTTTTACTCACGATCTCTCTCTCTTGTCCCATTTATCTCTTCAATAAACCAGCAGACCGTCTCTTGTAGTGAGCTCTAGGCTCAACAAGGACAAAGGAAGCGCTCAAGAAGAGAGCTAGGCCCCGTTTCGAGAGCCGCGCGCGAGCGAATGCAAAAACGCGAAGCGCGCTTGTCGAATCGAAAAAAGAAACCCGGCTAGAAAGAACGACGGCGACCTCGACCGCAGCGAGCATTGCGGCCCGGGTCCTGAGCCCGGGGAGGGCTTCCCGCTCCTCCTCGCGAGCGCCCTCGACGAAGGACAACTCTTCCTCTTCTTCTTCAGCGACGACAGCAGGCGCAGCAGCAACCACGGCGGCGACGAAAGAGGCTGCTCCTTCTTCTCCTCCTCCTTCTTCTCCTCCTCCTTCTTCTCCTTCTTCTCCCCCTTCGAGCGCCGCCGCCGCCGCTTCCTCCTCTCGCCCGCCGCCGCCGCCGCCGCCCTCGCCGCCGCCGCCGCTCGGAGAGACTTCGGCCGCCGCGGCGGCGGCGACGGCGGTAGCTGCGTCCCTGCTTCCTCCGCGCCCGACGCCTCCGCCGGCCGTCACTGGCGGGGGCGGGGGCCTCCTGCCGGGGCGCCTGAGCCCCTCGCGGCCTCCTCCCCCTCCGACGGCGGCAGCGGCGGCGGCGGCAGCTCGGCCCCTCTCGACGCCGTCGGCGCTCGGAGGGCGAGGAGGCGCGCTTCCTCCCCCGCACCATGCGATCGTTCTCCCCTCCGCAGCCGCAGCAGCGGCAGCCGCTGCGGCAGCAGCAGCGAAGAAAGGCGAGGGGAAAGCTCCGCCAACTTCGGCGACGGCTTCGGCGGCAGGCGCGCCGGCGGCGGCGGCGCCTCCTCCCTCCTCTCGTGCCCCTCCCCCCGCCGCTCCCGCCCCCGCCGCGGCCGCGGCGGCTCCCCCCCCTTCCCCGAGCCCGCCGGCCCTGCCGCAGCCCCCGCTGCTTCCCGTGCCCTCCGCCCGCATGGGGAGGCTCCCGAGCTCGTACTCGCACCCGCTGTTCGGGCCGGAGGTCCACGAGGGGAAGCAAGGTGAGAGGGACTGTCTTTTTGTGTGTGTGTGTGCAGCTTTTCGGGGTTTTTTCTCTCCCCCCCCCCGAAAACTTTTTTCCTCATAAACGTCTTCCCCTTCGAACATCCTCTTCGCGGAAAAAAAACCTTTCCCCCCCCCCTCCCAGCCGCGCCCCTCAACCCGATCGACGGCGACGCCCTCCGCTTCGCCAAGCTCGCCGCCGCCGGAGGCCTCGCCGGAGCCGTCTCCCGCACCGCCACGGCGCCCCTCGACCGCGTCCGCGTCCTCTGCTCGCTGGGCGGCACCGGCTCGCGGCAGCGGCTGGGCGTGCGCGGCGCGCTGCGGCTGATGCGCGCCGAGGGCGAGGGCGCGAGGGCCTACTTCCGGGGGAACGGGGTCAACGTCCTGAAGAACGTGCCGGAGAGCGCGCTGAAGCTGGCAGTGAACGACCGGGGACAGAGGGCGGTGCTGGCGAGGGAGCGGGAGAAGGTGGCGGCGGCGGCGAAGGGCGGCGGCGGCGGAGGAGGAGGCGGAGGGGGAGAGGGCGGCGGCGGGGTGACGGCGGCGACGGCGGCGGAGCAGCAGCAGCAGCGGCGGCTCACCGTCGCCGAGCGGCTCGCGATCGGCGGCGCCGCCGGCGGCGTGGCCCAGATCATCATCTACCCCCTGGAGGTGATTCAGACGCGGCTGGCGGCGCCGGCGTCCCTCGTCTCGCATCCCCACTCTTCCGGCCACAACGGTCACAGTCATTCGGCGGGCTACCGCGGCATCGTCGACTGCGCGCTCAAGATCTACAAGCAGGAAGGGCCGCGCGCGTTCGGCCGCGGGCTGCTTCCCACGGTTCTGGGCATCCTGCCCTACGCCGGGGTCGACATCGCGACGTTCGAGCTGCTCAAGGAGAGGCTGATGGACGGGAACAGGAAAGCAGGAAAGGAAGAGGGAGCGAAGAGGAGGTCGAGGCCGCGGCGCGGCGGCGGAGGCGGCGGCGGGGCCGGGGTCGAGAAGAAGAAGTCGAGCAACAGCATCCGGAGGGAGGAGTGGGGCGGCGCGTGGTGGTGGGACGACGCTGCCCCTCCGCCGCCATCTGTCTACGGAGACGCGTTCGATGTGGACGGCGAAGACGACGGAGCTGAGCAAGAGGGCGGGATGGCGGCCGCGGCGGCGGCGGCGGCAGGAACCTCGACCCCGACCCCGGCGGCAAAGACGACCCCGCCTGCCGTCGCCCTGCTCGGAGCCGGCGTCGTCTCCTCGGCCGTCGCCCAGGCCTTCGCCTACCCCCTGGGCCTCGTCCGCACGCGCCTGCAGGTCGACGGGGCCGGGGGGAGGCCGCGTGTCTACAGTTCGATGCGGCACTGCTTCTCCGAGGTTCGCTTGTTTTTTTTTCTCTCTCTCTTTTTCTTTCGTTTTTTCGGGTCTTTTGTCTCTCTCTTCCGAAAACGTGCCCAAATAAAACTCGAAAAAACGTTCAATACAGGTCGTCGCGCGAGAGGGCGCGCGAGGGCTCTACAAGGGCTTCGCCGCCAACCTCATGAAGGTCGCCCCGGCCGCCTCGATCTCGTGGTGGTGCTACGAGGAGTCGAAGAGGGCGCTGGACTGCCCGGACGTCGGGGCAGCTGTCGGGTAAAAGTGAGGAGGAGAAAAAGAAAGAAAAAGAAATCTCTCGCTTTTCGGGTTTTTTTTTGTTTGTTTTGTTTCCGGGGCTTTTTTTTTCCTCGTCGTGCCCTCCTCCTCCTTTCTTTCTTCCTCCTCGAATTATGTACTATTTTCCCCTTGTCTCCATCTAGCGCACGCTCTCATAGCTTGCTGGCTGAGTCCTCCCCATTCAAACTTTTGTACTTTTAGCCAAAGGGAGAGCTTTCCGACGAGCGGGGGAAAAAGCGGAGAAAAGAGGAAAAGAGAAAAGAGGCTCTCTCTCTCCCTCTCTCTCGTTCCTCCCCCTCTTTTGTATCGATCCCCCTCCGCTCGGCCCTTTTTTCTCGCACGCTCTTTTGCTGGAGAGAAAAAGAGAGAGGCGGCACTACTTTTTGTAAACTCAAACAAAGATTTTATCGATTTCGATTTTGATCAAGAAAGGCGGTAGCCGAGCGAAGAGTTATTTCTTACACTTTTGAATCTCGTCTCTCTTTCTCAAACAGAACAGTTCATTCTCGAAAGTTTCGCCTCTCTAGAACCCGGTGAACCCCTTCTTGCCGGCTCCTCCGGCGGGGATCACCCGCAGCACGTTGAACCTCACCGTCTTGGACAGCGGCCTGCACTGGCCAATGACAACGGTGTCGCCCTCGCGGGCGCGGAACGCCGGGGAGATGTGCGCCGAGATGTTGCCGTGGCGCTTCTCGTACCGCGAGTACTTCTTGATAAAGTGCATGTAGTCCCTGCGGACGACCAGCGTGCGGTGCATCTTGGTCGAGTGGACGGTTCCCGTCAGGATGCGCCCGCGGATGGACACGTTGCCCGTGAAGGGGCACTTCTTGTCGATGTAGGTACCCTCGATGGCCTCCTTGGGCGTCTTGAAGCCGAGGCCGACCGAGCGGTAGAAGCGGGTGCCGGCCTTTCCGGGCTTGGTGCCCTTCTTTCCTTTGCCCTTGGCGAGCAGGTTGACGCCGTGCTGCTTCTGGAAGGCCTTCTCGTGCTGTTGTTTCGTGTTTTTTTTGGGGGGGGCGGGGGGGGGAGTTTGGTTGCGGAAAAGAGAGGAAGCGAAGGAGGGTGAGAGACTCGACGACGGCTCTGTTTGGCTTTCTCGCGCGCGCTTTGGATGCAATCAAGCACGCCTCGGATCGGACCGTTCCGCGGGGCGCATCCGAAGGATCTTCCCTTCAAAAGAAAAACAAGATCGCAACAGATCGCAAGTCGGGGAGAAGAGAGTCGAACAGGACGACGAAGACCGGCGGCGGCGCGTGCGATGACGGAAAGCGAGCCGCCGCTGCCGCCGCCGTCGGCTCAAAAGGCGATCGATGTCGAGACTTTTGACGACCGGCGACGATTGGGAGGCCCGAGGCCCCCTCGTCGCGGCGCTCAGGGAGCCGTGTCCATGCTTTTCTCTTCCGATTCGGTTCGGAGAGATCGGTGTCAAGACTGCCGCGCAAAGGAGAGGAGCGCCAGTCCTCTTTCGGAGCCAGCCACAGCAGGAGGCGAAAGAGCAGCGAGGAGACGATCTCTCGATCGGCGGCCGCCGTCGAATAGCGGCGGCGGCGGTCGATCGAGAGGGAGAGCTCCGCCCTCCTTCCTCGCTCGCTCTCCCCATGGGGACTCGCGCTTTGCGGGCCTTCGGTCATCCTTATCGTACCTGAGCGTCCGCCATGGTGAACGGAGTGAGCGAAAACGGAAGGGGGGAGGGGAATGAAAAGGGAAAAGGTGTGATTCGAGAGGGGGAGAGAGAAAAGAAGAGAGACAAAGAAGAAAAAAAGCTCTTCCACTCTCTCTCGCGCGCCTTGTTCGACCTCGTCGGGTTTCTTCGTTGACCGGAAACGTTTCTCTTCCTCAAAAAAAAATGGCGCAGCAGCAGCAATACAGCCCGGGCGTCCTCGTCGGCAACTACTGCGAGGAGATCCTCCTGCGAGAGCAACAGCAGCATCAAAGCCAGAGCAGCGGCGGCGAGGGAATGGAAACGGAACGAGGGCAGGAGATGCAAGGTGCCTCGGCCGGCGCGCCCGGTCGGCGGCGGCCGCCTCGGACGGAGGCGGCCTCGCACTTTGCGCCTCCCTCCCGCGAGGCCACGCTCGCGGCGGCCTCAGCTGCCAACGACGCCCGCTGGGGCTCCGTGGTCAGGGCGGAGGGCCGAGAGGCGGCGGAGGCCCTCTTCGGGGTCCGGGAAGCGGCGTCCGAGGCGGCCGGGAAGAAGAGGGCGAGAGAGGAGGAGGAGGCGCGGGAGAGGGCTGAGGCGGCGGAGCTGCTTCAGGAGCAGCGGCGGCAGCAGAGGCAGCGCGAGCGGCAGCGGAGGCTGCCCCGGTCCTCGTCGCCCCCGCGGGAGCAGCTCCGGTTCAGGCCGCCCGTGGCTCAGAAGCCGTCGTTCAAGCCGCGGGGCGAGGCGACGGCGGTGTGGGACGAGAGCCTCGCGCAGATGAACCTGAGGCGGCCTTGAGATTTTTTTCTATTTTTAGATTTTTTTTTCACTTTCTTCTTTCGAGGTTTCGCTGTAGGGGAAAAAGGTTCTTCTTTCTTCCGTTCGCGATGACGCGCAAGCCAGCTCGATTCCTCCTGTCACTGCTGCTGCTGCTGCTGAGGCTGATGCTGATGCTCTTTCTCGGAGCAGCAGCAAAAGCAGCAAAAGCAGCGGCGAAGGCGACAATTCCTCCCCCTCCCCGCGTCCTCGTCTACGTTCCGCTCCATGTCTCCTCCTCCGCCGCCTCGCTCGCCGGGTTCTCGCGCTGCACTCTCTCCAAGCCCGCCTCCAGTGGCGCCACGCTGGGCTTCGACGTGCTCCTCGTGCTTTCCGGGGCCGGAGCCCGGGAGGCGGCGACGCGCCGAGGGGACGAGTTCGCGACGATCCTGGCCTCGGCGCTCGACGAGGCCGCAAAGGCGGCGACGGCAGCAACCGCCGCCACCGCTCGCCCCGCCCCTCCGCTCCCGCCCCCGCCGACGATCACGATCGACTCCCTGGAGCTCCACCCCGAGAGGGACGGCTACTCCTCCGTCGAGAAGTCGTTTTCAGGGCCGAACTCGGCGTTCTTCGACGCGTTTCTGGAAAAAAGAACGCCCAAAAACGAAAACGCCGCCGACGACGAAAACGCTGCCGACGACGAAAACGGCGGCGGGAAGAAGAGGAGGCAAAAAGCTTCAACGGTCTTCGAGCGCCGCGTCCAGGGAAAGTACCCCCTGGTCCTGCAGCTGGAGGTCGACGTCTGCGCCACGGGGCCCGGGTGGCTGGACGCCGCGCTGGAGCCCCTCGTGACCGTCGTCGAGGGAAAGGAGAAGAGGGGAGGGAGGCCGGCGACGAGCAGCGAGGTCTCGGCCGCGGTGGCGCTCGCCGTCGAAGCGCTGCGGCACGAGGAAGAGTTCCCCTCCCTCCCGCTCCTCTCCACCCTCCCCGCCGTCGTCGGCGCGACCCTCGGCGGCGGCTGCGTCCACGTCTCCTCGCTCCCGGGGTCTCCCACCTCCGAGGGCGGCCACCGCCCCTACTGCTCGCCGCTCGCGGCGCAGCCGCGGCACATGCGCGAGCACCTCAACGGCAACGCGCTGTACCTCGCGACGTCGAAAAAGTTTCAGAGACTCGCGAGGGTCGCCATGGCGGTGGCCGGGGAGGGGAACGAGCTGCCGTTCGACCTGGCGCTGTGGGCCGCGGCGGAGCTCCTCTCGGAAGCCGAGGAGGAGGAGGAGGAGGAGGGGGAACGAGGAGCAGAGGAGCGGGAGGGAGAAGGAAGCGGAGGCCGCGAGCTCCCTCCCCGTCCCCGCCCTCGCCTCCTGCTGCGGAACCCGCGGATGCTCAACCTCGGGCGCCGCGTCGAGGGCTCCCGGATAGAGGACGCGGCCTACCACGGCTCCGGCCGCGTCTCGCTGGTCCACGTCCCGGGACGCCTCCGCGCCTTCGCCGCCGCCGGCAGCGTCACCGGCGGCGGCGGCGCCAGCGGCGGCGGCCCCGGGCGCGACGCGGCGCCCCCGGCGGCGGCGGCGGCGGCGCTCTCGGCGGCGATGGCGGCGGGCGTGGCCGCGCCGCTCTCCTTCGCGCCGCCGCTGGTCGCCGTCGTCGTCCCGCGGTCGGCGGCGGCGGCAGAGGAGGAAGAAAGGAAAGGGGCCCGGGGGGGGCTCCCCCTCCCCTCGTCGCTCGTCGCGCACGCGGCACGCTCGCTCTCTGCCGCCGCCGCCGCGTCGTCGTTCAACCCGGGCGCGCTCCCGGTCTTCGTCGCGCTCGACGCTGGTGGGTTTAAGGCCGCGTCTAGGGCCGCACCGTACTCGGTGCTGCTCGCCTCGGACTTCCTACCTGCTTCCTGGCCTTTGCGTTCGCGCTCGAATGGGAGCTCTCCTTTTGGCGACGCCGCCGCCGTCGCCGCGGTCGCGGCCGCGCTCTCTCGGAGCGGCGGCGGCGACGGCACCGACGGCGGGAAACGCGGGGTCCTCGTGCTCTCGTCCCCGGCCGTTGGCGCAACGGGAGGAGCCCTCGATGAGACCCTGCTGCGGCTGCAAGAAGGAGCCGGAGACGGCAGAGAAGGCGGCGGGGGAAGGAGAGGAGGGGAGGCGCCGACGCTCCTTCTGGTGCCGTCGCCGTCGCCGCGGTCTCGGTCTCGGTCGAGGCGGCTGCGGAAGGGCGGCGGCGGCGGCGGGAGCCGCGGAGGCGCGGCCGCGTTCTCGTCCTCCTCCTCCTCCTCTGCTGCTGCTGCTGTTGCTCTCTTCCCCGAGATGCTCTGGGCTCCTCCGTCGGGTAGGGGGCAAGTCCCCAACGCGCTCTTGGCCTGGTCCCGGGCCCTCGCGGAGGAGGCGGAGAGGGAGGAGGAGAGGGAGGCGGCGAGGGAGGAGGGGGGGGCGGCGGCGGCGGCCGAGGCTCCCCCTCCGCTCTCCTTGCTCGCCACGGCCGCCTCCTCCGCCCGCGTAGCCGTCGCGCGCCTCCCCGCGTGCGTCTTCGCGCGCTCTCAGGCCTGGGATAGGGCCAAGAAGAGGCGCGGGGGCTTCGGGGCTCTCAGCGTCCGACTCGTCAGCTTCGACCACGAGTGCCGCCGCCGCCGGAGCGAAAGCATGAAAGACCATGACAAAAACGAGATCGCGGAGGTTTCTACCTCTTCCGCGGCTGCCTGCGCCAGGGAGAAGCTGCTCGAGGCCGGGCTCTGGAGAGGAGGAGGAGAGATGGAAGAAGGAGAAGGAGACAAAGACGGGGACATGATTTCGGACTGACTTTTTGTGTTTTTTTTTACTCTTGAAATATGGAAAAAAACTGTCCTCTCTCTCTCTCCTCTCTCTCTCTCTCTCTTTTCATTCCTTGCTCGCGCTCGCAGCGGCGGCGGCCTTCGCGGCAGCGACCGCGGCCTCCCGCGCCGCCCACGCCTTCCTCGTGGCGTCCCGGACGTCGTCGCTGGACTTTTTCGCCGCCGTCGAGGGAGGCGCAGCCGCGGCCCCTCCGACGGCTCCGGCCGCTCCTGCTCCGGCTGCCGCCGCCGCCGCCCTGCCCGCACCCGCGGCCGCTAAATAGCTCGCCAGCGCCCGCGCGGGAAGTGCCCCCGAGTGCGGGTGCGCCCCGAGCTGGTGCCCTCCGGGGCTGCCCCTGTTCTCGCTCGCTGCCTTTCCTTCGAAGCCGAGCTTGTAGAGGACCCAGATCGCGAACGAGATGAAGAGACCTTTCAAGCCGGCCGCGGCCGTCGCCGCGGCGAGGGCGAGGAGCCACCTCGAGGAGAGGTGGGCGCCGAAGACCGAGATCCCTGGCAGGCCCGCGAGCGAGCGGGAGCGGTCCTCCCAGGCCACCGCCAGCGGGGGCCCGGAGAAGTCAAAGGTCGGGACGCTCGAGGAGGAGGAGGACGACGGCGGCGGCGCCCCTCCGCCAAAGAGGCGCTGGGCGACGACGTCCGCGGAGGAGCGAGGTCCATCGTTGTCATCGGAATCGGAGGCCTGGCCTTTGCCTCGACGCGGATGCTGCGGCGGGGGCTCCTCATCCACCTCGCGGATCTCGCCGTTGACGATCCGGATGACCTTTGGCGGCATCTCGGGAGAAAAGGATGCGACGCGAGACAAAAACAAACGATGAATGGGAAAAAGCAATTTTTTCAACGAAAGTCGAAATAGGGCCAACTCTCTCTTCTCTCCTCTCCTACCACTCCCACCGCCGCGCCTTGCTCGACCTCACGCTCTCGACCGCGGCGCCCCTCACCGCGCTACCGAGCTTCCGAGCGGCGCCCTCCGCCGCTTCCCTCAGCTGCGGGCCCATCAGCAGAGTCAGGAGGTCATCGCCGGAGCTGTCGCGGTTGCCTCCGGCGGCGGCGGCGGCCGAAGAAGAATATGACGACGAGAGCGCCGAGGCGAAGGCCGCGCCCAGGGGCCCCCCGACGGCGCAGCACCTCGTTCCGCTCGACGACGAAGACGAGGGAGATGATGAGGAGGAGCAGGTGATAGAATCGGGAGAGTCAGAAAGAGAAGAGGAGCTCTTCTTGCCGTTCCCCTGTTGCCTCTGCCTCCGCCTCTGCCGCCGACGCGCGAGAGCAAGCCCTCCCTCCTCCTCCCCTCCTCCTCCTCCTCCTCCTCCTCCTCCACCTCCTCCTCCTCCTCCTCCCGACACCAGCTCAGCCGCCTGCGCCACCTGGCCCCCCTGCATCCTGTCTATAAAGTAGCTGAAACCCCCCAGCATGGCGCACGACTGCGCCATCCCCGCCGGGCCGGACCTCCAGCCGAGCGCCGCGCCCGTGATGCACCCGGCGATTGCGCCGTTGAGCGGGTCCGCCTCGACGTCGCGGGCCCTCGAGACGGCGCAGGCGGCCGCGGAGTAGACGCCGCCGAAGGCCGCGAAGGAGGCCGCGGAGGCCCTGCCGGCGGCGAGGGCCGCGGCGAGGCGCGTCGTCGCCGGGGCCGAGGCCCCCGCCGCCGCGCCCCCCCGGGCGAGCGGCGACGCCCCGCGGACGACGCGCGACCCGAAGCCGAAAACGAAGCCCAGGGCTCCCCCCGAGGCCGCGGCCATCGCCCCCGTGATGGAGCAGGGAATCGCGTATTTGGCGTCGTAGTACTCCTTGTCGGAGAGCGTGGCGGCGCGCTCGGCGTCGAATGCGAAGGGGTCCTGATGGGGGTTCGGGGTTTTGAGGAGAGAGAGTTGCGATTGAAGCGGACAAAGCAAATCGGGATGGCTTTTCCTGGAAGTGGGAACTCTCTGTTCCGTCGCCTTGCGCTCTCGATTTCACGAATAGGAGCAGGCGAAACGGTGCGATTTCTGCATGTCCGAGATCTCGAAGAGGAGAAACGAACGCACCACGGACGACGCCGCCTCGCGGCCTCGCATCGAAAAGACTTCGGTGTCGCCAGCGGCGACGACGGCATGGTCGCCGCCGGCGCTATTCTTCTTGTTCCCGAACAGCGGCATCGTGGCCTTTCTTTTTGCTTGCTGGATGGGGGGTGAAAGCAGAGTGCGTGCTCTCTCTTCACTCGGGACGTCGGCGGACGTGGAGAGGCGGTGACTGCAGAGAGAGCAGCAGCAGCAGCACGCGAAGAGGGAGGAAAGAGAAAGTGGATGCGATCGAGGTCGAGAGAGACAGCGGAAAAAGAAAGAACAAGCGCAGAAGAAAAAGGGAGTGGTTGGATTTAATTTTTGAACACAAGAAATCATCCGGCAGAGAGCGACAGCGACGCAAAGACCCTCTGCGTGATGCTCGCGGCGGCGTCCTTGGCGGCCTTGGCCTCGGCGCCGCCCGAAGAAGGAGCGCCGCCGCCGCCGCCGCCGCCGCCGCCGCCGTTCCCTCCTCCTTCCTTCCCTCCCTCTTTGCGCGGGCCGCGGCCGCCGCGAGGGCGCCGGGCGCGGGAGGGGGCTCCTCCGGTCTCCTCCTCGCCGCGCTCCCGCTCTCGCTGTAGGGGCTGCGGCTTCGCGTCCCCGGCAGGAGCGGAGGGAGCGGGGGGGGGCGCAGCGGCAGCGTCGCCGCCGCCGGCGCCTCCCCTGGCTCCCCCTCCGCGCTGCCGCGGCGCCCTCTTGCGGGGCTGCTGCTTGCCTCCGCCGCCGCTCGCGGGGTCCTCGCCCGGCGCTGCCGCTGCTGCTGCTGCTCCTGCTGTCGCCGAGGGACTCGCCTTCTCGTCAGGGGCGGAGGCAGCGGCGGGGGCGGCGGCGGAAACGGCAGAAGCGGCAGCGGCGGCGCCGCGGCCTCCTCCTCGAGGAGGAGGCGGCGCTCGAGCCTTGCTCGCCGACGCCGCCGACGCCATCGCAGCGTCCGCTCCCGCTCCTCCTCCCTCGCCGCCGATGCGGGGCGCCCTCTTCGCGCCGCGGCTGCGAGGCGGGCGCTTGGCGCCGCTCCCCTCGGCTGCTGCGGGAGGAGACGCCGCGTCGCTCTTCGGGACTGCAGAAGCAGCGGCAGGAGCAGGAGCAGACCTCGCGGGCGCACCTGGAGGCGGCTTCGCCGCGGGGGCCGCCGAAGGCGAGGGCTTCCTCGCCGCCGACGTCGCCGCCGCTGCTGCCGCCGGAGGCGGCGCCAAGCGCCCCCCCCCTCCTCGCTGCTGAGGCTGCTGCTGCGAGGGCTTCCGCGCCCCGCTCCCTCCTCCTCCTCCTGGTGCTGCTGCGGCGCGCTGCTCAAACCCGGGCGGCGGCTCATCGTCGTCGTTGCCGCCGCCGCCGTTAGCAAAAGTGCGCGCGGCGGCGGCGGAGGCGCGCGGCGGAGTCCGCGGCGCCGGCCTCCTGCCGTCGCCGCCGCGCAGCGGCGGGCGAGAAGGGTGGGAAGGGGCCCCGTTCGCCGGAGGAGGCCCCCCCGCGCCGCGGCGGCTCGCCGCCGTCGCCTGCGGGTGCTGCTGCGGCTGTCGCTGCTGCTGCTGCTGCTGCTGGCGCTCGTGCTGCTGCTCGTAGCGCGGGCGGACGGCGACGGCGGGAGCGGCAGAAGAAGAAGAGGGAGAAGCAGAGGGGCCGCCGGCGAACGACGAGGGGAGGAGGTCGCGCGCCGGGGCGGCCGCCGCCGCCTCCCTCGCTCCTCCCTCGGCCGCCATCGAGGAGAGCGCGTCGAACGAGAGCCTGTCGGGGAGCCTCAGGCCTCCTCCGTCGCTGCCTCCGTCCCCTCCGCGGGGGTGCTGCCCGCTGCTGCGCTGCTGCTGCTGCTGCTGCTGCTGCCTGCTGCTGCTTTCGTTCGCCGCCCCTCCGATGCCAGCGAGCGAGAACGCTGCGCGCGGCTGTGGCGGGCCGCGCGGCTCCCGCTCCCTCCTCTCGCCGCCGCCGCCACCGCCGCCCTCGTGGTGAAACGGGGGCGCGGCGCCGACGCCGGGACCTCCGCCTTCTCGTCGCAGGAGCGCAGGGACGCGCGGGGAGTGGGGGCCGCCCCCGAACCCGCCGCCGCCTCCGCCCCCGCCGCCAAAGCCCCCAAACGCGCCGCCGCCGCCGCCGCCGCCGCCGCCGGCGGCCCGCGCGTCTTGGTCGCCAAAGCTCCCGTGCCTCCGCTGCTGGTGCCCGCCTCCCCCCGCCCCTCCCGCGCCTCCCCCTCCGGAGAAGCCCCCAAACGCGCCAAAGGCGGAGGTCGGCCCGGGCAGGTATCCGCCGCCGCCGAACGAGGACGACGCAGGGACCGAGACGGCGGGGACGTCGCCGGGGCGGCGCGGCAGCGCGAGCGAGATGTCGAACTCGGCCGGCGCGGGGCCCGGCCTCCGGTGCATCCCCCCGAACGCCGCAGCGCCGCCGCCGCCGCCG
>Ga0210003_1001896_pt1 | contig 18032 bp, 9 predicted proteins | sample LantaG_FD_182804 | JGI IMG/M metagenome (GOLD analysis project Ga0210003, IMG submission 182804) | Deep subsurface microbial communities from Baltic Sea to uncover new lineages of life (NeLLi) - Landsort_02402 metaG (SPAdes) (version 2) | ecosystem: Environmental > Aquatic > Marine > Oceanic >...
GCTGAAGACGGTGAGCTTGAGAGGGTCGGAGAGAGTGGAGAAAGAAGGAGAGAGAAGGGAGAAAGAGGGAGAGAAGGAGAAAAGAGAAAGGCGTTTCGATTGAGGAAAGGAGGTGCGCCCGTTTTTTTCGTTTTTCGTTTTTTTTTTTTTTCCTCTCTCTCAACCTCCTCTCTCTCTGTCTCTTTTCTTCTACCTCTCCTCTTCCTCTCCAGGTCAAGCACCCAAACATCCTCTCGTTCCGCGACACGCACGAGGCCGAGGAGCGCGGAGAGACTGTCATCTACCTCGTCACGGAGCCGGCCACCCCGCTGCTGTCGACGCTCGAGGAGCTTAGCAGCGGAGGAAGCGGAGGAAAAACTTCGACGACGAAGATGACCCGGAGCCAGCGGAGCGACTTCGTCGCCATGGGCCTTCACTCGGTCGCCCGCGCCGTCTCCTTCCTGTCCAACGACTGCAAGCTCATCCACGGCAACGTGTGCGCCGCGACCGTCGCGGTGACCCCTTCCCTGGAGTGGAAGCTCTGCTGCTTCGACCTCATGACGGAGTTTGCTGCTTTATCGAATCTCTCGCCGCACTCAAACTTACCTCCGCTGGCTGCCGGCTCGCGCCCGCTCTTGACGAATTGCGCGAGGGGCCACTACCTGCCAGGGGAGGCCCAGCGCGGCGAGTGGGAGGCCCTCTCTGCGGGCTCGGGGGCCCCTCCCTGGGCCGTCGACGCCTGGGGCCTGGGCTGCCTCGTGGCGGAGGCCTTTGGGGGACACACCCTGCCGGCGGCTCCCGGGGCCTTGCGCGGCGCCGCGACGCAGCTGCCGCCAGAGCTCGTCAGAGATTATCAGAGGCTGCTGGCTTCGAGCCCTGCTCGAAGGCTCAACCCTTCAAGCTTGGCGGAATCCCCGGCGCTGAGGACGCCTCCCGTGCGGGCTCTTGCGTTCCTGGACTCGCTGGCGGTGCGGGACGCGACCGAGAAGGAGGCGTTCTTCCGAGGAGGTGGAAGTAACACCGAAGACTCTTCCTATCCTTCTTCTTCTTCGGCCGATTCCCTCGCCGCCGCTCTGCCTCGCTTCCCCCCCGTCGTGGCGCAGAGGAGGCTCCTCCCTGCCCTGGGGGCCGCCGTAGAGTTCGGCGGCGCCCCTCCCTCCGCCGTCCCCCCCTTGCTCTCGATCGCCAACTCGCTCGACGACGACGCTTTCGTGGCAACGGCCGCGCCGCTGCTGGCCCGGCTGCTGCGGTGCTCGGCCGACAGGGGCGTGAGGCGAAGCCTGCTCGAAGGGATCCCGCAGTTCGGGGCCAGGCTGCCCGCGTCCATCGTCGAGGCCGAGGTGTACCCGGCGCTGACGGGGACGGCGACAGGCAGCGGAGGAGGAGGAAACAATGGCAACGCGGCTGCGGCGGGCAACGCCCTCGGCTGCGGCTTCACGGACCCGAGCCCTTACATCCGCGAACTGACATTGAAAGCAATGCTCACCCTGGCACCGAAGCTCCAGCCCCGCACGCTCTCACAGGGATTACTCAAGCACCTGGCGAGGGCGCAAGTGGATTCGGAGGGCGGGATCAGGGCCAACACGACGATCTTGCTGGGAAACCTCGCCCCTCTCCTGGACGCGGCGACGGTCCAGAGGGGCGTCTTGCTCAACGCCTTCGCCCGCGCCCTGCGCGACCCTTTCCCTCCGGCGCGTGCCGCCGGGGCCGCCGCGCTGGCCTCCGCGCTCCACCTGCACGGCCCGGCCGAGGTCGCGGCGCGAGGGCTGCCGGCTCTGGCTCCCGTGTGCGCTGACGGCGACGGCCGCGCTCGCAGGGCGGCGCTGGCCGCCGTCGATGCCGTTATTGCTTCGCTCAAGAATAACGCCGCGGCGCTGGACGAGAAGGATCGCAAAGAGGAGGAGGAGGCGAGGCTGAAGGGGGTCAGCGCGCACGGGGTGCCGCTGCACGCCGCGAGCGGAGGAGGCGGAGGAATTGGAGGCGGAGGCGGAGGAGGAGGGAGTTGGAGCGGCGGAGGCAACGGCAACGGAGGTGGAAGCTCAAACCACTATTCTTCCGCCGCTCCTCCTCCGACCCGCGCGGCCCCCGACGTCTTGGTGATCCCGCCCAGGCCGCGGGCCCCCCTCGTCTCGGCCGTGCGGAGACCCAGCAGCGGCGCCGTCAGCGGCGGCAGCGGCGGCTCCTCTTCGTCGAGGAGGTCGTCGTCGGTTGCGGCCGGCGCGAGCGACCGCGGCGGCTGGAACGACGACGACGGCGACGACTTCAGTGGCGACGGGGGAGGAGGAGCGAGGGGACCCGCGAAGGGTCACGTCGCGCCGCCCGCCGCCGACTTCGACGACAACGACGACGACGAGTGGGAGAGCATGGACGCGCCGGCGCCGCCGCCGCCGCCTCCTGTCCGCCGCCCCGTGGCGCCGAGGGCAAATGGCAGGGGCGCCGGAGGCGGAGGCAACGCCCCTCGCGGAGGAGGAGGAGGAGGCTTGAAGCTCGGCCGCTCCGGCGCTTCCGCACCTGCTTCCGCCGCTGCTGCTTCTGCTGCCCCCGGCTCGGCGGCCTCGCGCTTCTCGGATCTCCAGCTGTGATAAATTGAGAGAAAATTGAAATTGAGAGAGAGAGAGAAGAAAGAATTGCAAAAAAAAAACGAAAAACGAAACGAACGACTCCTAGTTTACTCTTTTTATCAAAACAACACTTTCTTTTCTCTCTCTCTTTCTCTCTCTCTTTCTCTCTCTCTCAAAACTCTTTCTCAAGGCCCGAAATCCCTCTCCCGCTCGAGCATCCCTGCGACGCGGTCCCTGGTCTTGGCCACGGATGCAGCCGAAGCGGCCGCGGAAGAAGAGGAGGAAGAAGACGAAGAAGAGGATTTGCCCTTACTGCGGCGGAGCGACGCCAGAGACGCCAGCGCTCCAAGGACGCCTCCCCTCCTCCTTCGTCCTCCCGACTCGTCTTCCTCCTCCTCGCTCTCCCAGTCGTCCTCGTCGAGCCTTGCTCCGTCCTCGTCCTCCTCGTCGTTGTCGTCGTCGCTCAGACCTGCGAGCGAGGAGAACGCGCCGCCTCCGTCGGGGCCGACCGGGAGGTATCGCACTCTCGGCGCCACGGGGGCCCTCCTCGCCTCGCGCCACGCCGCGGCGGCCGGGGGCAGGTCCAGCGAGCGCGCGACGGCGTTGGGGTTGCGGGCGGTGTCGCGAGGGGAGGAGGTGAAGGGGGTCTCGATCGGGGCCGGCGGGGCAGGAGGAGGAGGAGGAGGAGGAGGGGGGGTTGCAGCGGTGGCGGGAGCGGGAGCAGCAACGACTTTCTCTTTCTCCTTTTCCTTCTTCGCCGCTGCCGCGGCCGCTCCCTGAATCGCCGCCGCCACACCTTCCGGCAGAGCAGAGCGAGGAGAAGAAGCTGTCTTCGCTCCTTCTGATCCAGCTGGAGCTGCTGCTTCGGGGTAGGTGGCGAGCAGCGAGACCTCGACGCGGAGCTCGGAAGCGTTTCCGTTTTCGCTTTCGTCGCTTTCCAGCAACGGCGCGTAAACAAACGCAGCGCAGCCAACGCCGCCGCCGCCGCCGCTCGAAAACGCCTCCGCCGCCGCCGAGGCCGCGGCCTGCACCGCCGCGCGCGACTCGGCCCTGGAGAGCTGGTCCAGCGGCAAGAAGACGACGCCGATGAGCGACGAGGGGCCATTTGCTGAGGAAGAAGAAGAATTGGCGGCGGCGTCGAGCAAGAAGGGGCTCTCCGCCGCCGCTCGGACGGCGTCGGCCGCGAGCGCCGCGACGAGCGATGAGACCTCTCCATCGCTGTTGCCGCTGCCTCTCCCTGCCTCGACCGCCGCGGACCCTCGCCCGAGCGCGGACCTCCCCGGCGGGGCCAGGGCGGCGGCCAACGGAGGTAAAAGCGCCCTCCTGGCGTTCTTAAGGGACAGAGAGGCCGCGGACGGGCCCCTCCTCGAAGGGGAAGCTCCAGGAGCAGCGGCGGCGTCGCGCGCGTGCCACGAGGCGGCGCCGTTGCTCGCAACGCCCAAGACATCGGGGGCGGCCAGCGACGCCAGCAGCGTGCGGCCGCACTGCGCCAGCGCCGCGTCGGCAATCGCCGCGGCCTCCGCCATCGTCACCGAGGGGGCTCCGGGCTCGGAGGGGGGCGCGGCGAGTACCGCCTGGTCCACGACGGCCGCGACGTGGGCTGCCGTCGAGCCCAGGGCGCGGATCGCCGAAGCCGCCGCTCTGGTGGCCGACGCCCCTTCGAAACCAAAGGGGGCGGCGACGGCGCAGGCGGTCAGGGCCCCGGCCGACGCGAAGGCGCGCGCGGTGTCGAGCAAGGCTTGCGGTCCCGGAGTGCCGCAGGACGCGCCGAGGACGACGGCGACGCCGCCGTCCCCGGCAGAGGCGTTGCCGCGGCCGCCGGCGTCCGAGCCCGCGACGGCGGCGACGAGCGCCGCGGCCGCCGCGGGGCTGAGGCGAGGGACGGCAGCGGCAGATGAAGAGCCGGCTGTTGTCGTCGTCGCCGTCAGGAGCACGGGCGTGGCCAGGGGGAGGTCGTTCCCTTCTGCGTCCCCGGGGCCGGGCGCGGCGAGGGCGGCGGCGTCGGAGTCGAGGGCCCACAGCCGGGGAGCAGAGGAAGAAGAAGTCGAAGAAGAATTCGAGCTCGAGATCGCGGGGAAGTCCCTCGCCAGCGCCCGCGCCGCGGCGGCGCCCCTGGCCCCGACGCCGACGATGGCGAGCTTCCCGGCGAGGTAGGAGAGGTCGGGAGGCGGGGCGGCGTCGGCGCGGAGAGGGGCAGGCGGCGGTAAGGTTGTTGTTGGCGTCGCTTCTGCCGTTGCCGTTGCCGCTGCCTCTGCTGTCGCTGCTGCTCCTGCTGCTGCTGCTCCTGCTGCTGCCGCTGCTTCGCCCTCAGGCCAGAGCATCGCCGCGTCGCTCGCGGACTCGGGAGCGGACGCGAGGCGGGAGACGAAGCGCGGGGGCCGCGCCGGCGGCCCCGCTGCCGCTGCCCTTTGGCTCCTCCCCCGCCCCGGCAGCGGAGCAGAGCCGGCGGCGCTTGCCCTCCTCGCTGTAGCCGCCGAAGAAGGAGAAGAAGAGCAGATCATTTCCTCTCTTCTCTCTCCTCCTGGTCCTCAAGGTCTTTCAAGAACGTCCTCGGGTCCGGAGCGGCGCCGGAGAACTGCGCCCCGGAGAAGTCAAAGCCCGGGTGCTCGCGCTGGAACCGCTCGAGTAAAAGCCGAGACGTGTCGTCGTCGGAGGCGTCGGAGGCTTGTTCGCCGCCCTCCTTGGTCTTTTGCTTCTCGTGCCCCGCGAACGCGGCTGCCCAGGGCTCTCCCGGGTCGGCCTTGGTCAGATGCAGGTGGAGGACGCCGTCCTCTTTTTTTTTTTCGTTTGTTTGGGGTGGGTGGTGGGGAAAGGCGAGAGAAGGAGGAGGTGAGAGAGAAAGAGGAGGAGGAAAGAAGAGGAGGTCGACGAGAGAGAGAGAGAGAAATTTTCAAACCGAAACGAACAAGATGATGATTCTTCGGCGAAACAATTGAAGAAGAAAAACTGGTCGTTTCCTACCCTCTAAACCACCTCTTACCGAGCGTCCAAAAGGATTCTGAGGCCTTGACGGCGCTGAAGGTCGCGTGCTGCGAGTTTGGTGGAGTGAAGAAGTAGAGAAAAGCCGGAACGGCGTGAGCGATTTTGTTGACGTCGTTTTTTTTTCGATCGCGCGTCGGTCGTCACCGACGTCGTCGTCGTCGTCGTCGTCGAAGAAACATTGAAACGTTTCACCGCGCGTACGCTCGCTTCGCTGCGTCTTTCTCGCTCTGTCTCCCACCAGACGAAAACAAACACCGTCTTCGCATCGCCTCTCTTCCAAAAGAAAAAGAAACAAAAACACTCACGTCCAGGTACGGAGGGTTCCCTCTCAGCCCGAGCCGGCACCGCCCGCGCTCGATGCAGACGTCGAGGTCTCGGCCGCGCACTCCCTCGGGGACGGTCGCGACGAGGACGGTGACGTCGTTGAGGGACTGGGACCACTCGTAGGCGACGCGGCCGTCGGGGAGGATGTGTTGGTGTCTTCGGGCTGGGGCGAGGGCGTCCTCGGCCGCGGACATGAACTGGCGGAGGGGGAGTTTGAGAATGAGAGCGAGAGAGAGAGTTGGAGACGTCGACGACGAAGTGAAGAAGAAGAAGAAGAAGAAGAAGAAAGAAACGACGACGACACTCTCATGATCGATTGCTTTCTTTCTTTCAGTCTCTCAACCCCCCCCTCTTTCGGCACCTCGGTTTCGCGCTTGATTCTCTCTCTGGCTCTTCTCTCCACACTAGCCGATGAGATCCAGCGAATCGTCTGAGGGCTGACGTATCGGAATTAGCTCGAGAGAAGAAGCAGCAGCCATGCTCGCGCTGCTCGCAGCGACGAGAGCATCATCGGCAAAATTCCTCTCGTCGACCTCTTCTTCTTCGACCTCCTCGACCTCAACTCTCCGCCGCAGCGTCCTCGTCCTCAACGCCGGCTCCTCCTCGCTCAAGCTCAAGCTGTTCGAAGAGGGAGACAAGGAAGCAGACGAGCTCGTGCCAGTGGCCTCTGCTCTCGTGGAGCGTCTCGGGACGGAAGGGGCCACGCTGCGCTCGTGGAGGAGGAGGACGAAAGAGGAAGGAGGAGAGGAAGAAGAGCAGAAGCTCGGCGCGGCCTCCCCCGTCGCCGCGCGCGACGTCAGAGCTGCCCTCGCCTCGGCTCTGCCCCACCTCGGCCTCTCATCTGCTTCTGCTAGCGAACTGACAGCTGTCGGCAACAGGATCGTCCACGGAGGGGGGCTCTCCCGCTCGAGGGAGTGGCGCGACGCCGAAACGCAGCGAGCGGTGGCGTCTGCGACGGCGCTGGCGCCGCTGCACAACCCGGCCAACGCCGCCGGGGCGCGCGCCGCGCTGGAGCTGTTCCCGCGGGCAACGCACGTCGCCGTTTTCGACACTGCCTTCCACGTCGAGAGCATGGAGGCCGACGCTTTTACGTATGCCCTGCCGGCTTCGATGAGGGCGCTCGGAGGAGGAGGAGGAGGAGGAGGAGAAGGAGGAGGAGGAGAACGCAAAGGAGGAGCTTCTTCTTCTTCTTCTTCTTCTTCGTCTTCTTCCTCGACCTCGACTTCCTCTTCTGCTTCTCCTCCCGCCGCCCCGCCAGCCGCCGTCCCGCTGCGCAAGTACGGCTTCCACGGCTCCTCGTTCAAGCACGCCGTCGCGTCCACCTCGAGGCTTCTGGGCCTGCCTCTGCCTCCGAACGAGAGCGCTCTCGACGCAGTCGCCCTCCACCTGGGCGCCGGCGCGAGCGCGGCCGCCATCTGCCGGGGGAGATCGGTCGACACTTCCCTGGGAGCCACGCCGCTTCAGGGCCTGGTGATGGCGACGCGGTGCGGGGACGTGGACCCGGCCGTCCCGCTGCTGGTCGCGGCAGAGAGGGAGAGAAGGGAGAGAAGGAGCAGGAGAAAAAGAGAGAAAGAAGGAGAAGACGAAGGAGAAGAAGTCGATGAATCCGTCGTCGAAGGGGTTCTCCGCTCCCTCAACAGGGAAGCAGGGCTCGCCGCCCTCGCCGGGCCCGGCATCTCCCCTTCCGGGGACATGCGTGACGTCATCGCCGCCGCGGAGAGAGAAGAGAGAGAAGAAGAGGAGGAGAAGGCGAAGGGAAAAGGTGGGAGCTCTTTTTTTACTAGCAACTCCGACGGAAGCGAAAGCGTTGGCGGAGCGCGGCTAGCTCTGTCCGTCTACGTCCACCGCATCCGCCATTACCTGGGAGCTTACCTTCTGAACCGCCACCTCAACGGCGAGGTCCACGCGATCATCTTCACGGGAGGCGTCGGGGAGAACTCCCCTCTGATTCGTGAAAGAGTGCTGGAAGGACTCGAGAGGTTTGGGATCGAGGTCGACGCTGTGAGGAACGAGGCGGCTGTGGGTTCGAGTAAAGCCGTTCGAATCGATAAAGGAGGAGGAGGCAAGGTCGCAGTCGTGGTGGTCCCGGCTGACGAGGAGGCCGTGATCGCCAGGGAGGCGTGGGAGGTGGCGATGAGAGTGGCGAAGGAGAAGAAGTGAAGAAGAAGGGAGAGTCGTTTTTTTTTTCTTTCTCGACAAGAACGGGAGACAAAAGACTCTTTCTCTCTTTTCTCTTTTTTTTATTTATCAAAACGCCGCAAAGAACTCTCCTTTGCGACAAACCCAAAAAGGGGTGATCAAGTGTAACAAGATAATTTGTGAATTAGAAAACGAACGGGAAGAAAACGAGGTGGGCGAAAAAAAGAAGAAAAAAACTCTTCCTCGTTCTTTTTTTCTCTTCTTCAAGCGGGAGTGTAGAGCCCGCCCTTGATAAGCGCGCTCCTCTTGGCCGCCGCCATGCGGGCCTTGCGCCTCGCGCCCGTGTTGGCGTGGAGGACGCCCTTCTGGACGGCCTTGTCGATCTCCTTGGTGGCCTGAAGGAGAGTTTAGAAGACGAGAGAGAGAAAGAACGGAAAAGAAGAGGGTGAGTTTGTTTTTCCCCCGGAGCTCTCCTTCGAGAGGCCTAGCCGCCGCTCGCTTTGATTGCTTCGAAGAATCTTCTCTCCCTTCTCGCGCCTTGCTCGCTTCGTCTAATCCCGATTGCTTACCTCGGAGATGAGCAACTCGACGGGCTTGATGTCCTCCTCGGAGGTCGGGACGCCCACGGCGACCAGCGCCTTCAGGACCTGTCGGATGGAGAAAATGAGGATTGAAAAGAAGAAGAAGAGGGTGAGGAAAAGAGAAGAAAAACGTCGACGTGGAAAATCTGTTGGAGAGCAAGCGATGCGACACCGCTCTTTTCGCGCTGTCGTCCGAGCGGTTTCTGGAGTTGTAAACTCAATCCGCTCCTGTCATGGCGCGCATTGTGATCCCTGGCGATCGCCGGCAGTTCAAGCGCGTCGAAACGCGCGCAGTTGAGAACACGAATCGACGAGACATGTGGGCCGTCGTCGCTTGCTCGACGTCGACGTCGTTGCCGGCGGCGGCTCTAGTTCTCTCTCTTTTCCTTTCCTCCTTCATCCCATCCCCCACTCTCTACTCTCATACGAACCTTCTTGATCCGCGTCGCCACGGCCGACTTGCGCGCCTTGTTGTACACGCGCTGCTTCTCGGCAAGGCGCTGCCTCTGGAGCGCGTTCTGCTTGGCGAACACGACGACGGAGCCGCGCGCGGTCGGCGCCGATGCGGCGCTCCTCGCCGACGCCGGGCAGAGCAGCACGGGCGCGCCCCTGACGGACGAGGTCGACGCCAGCGAGGCGTTCCTCCGTGTGGGCGCGGGCGTCGACACGGCCAGGCCGGAGAAGGCCCTGGCGAGCATGGTGTGGTGGGAGAGAGGGAGAGGAAGAGCAAAAAGGGGGGCAAAAAACTAGGCTTTTGCTCGAAAGAGAGAGGGGAGAGTGAAAAAAAAAGGCGAGGAAAAAAAAAACGGATTTAGAAGTCCACTTTTCTCTTCTTCCTCGAGGAGAGCCCGGCACCTTCTGACGCTCTCTCTCTCTCTCTCGCTCTCTCATCCGAGAGATATCCGTGATGGCCTCCGTCGCGACCCAGCCCCTGGCCCTCCCGGCGATGGGCGGCGCGCCTCCCCCCTCGGTGCGCATCGAGCCGGCGGTTCTGCTGTCGATCGCCGACGCCCACGGCCGCCGACCGGCCGACGGCGGGGCGGACAGGGTGATTGGCACGCTCCTGGGGTCGTTCGCGCCCGACGGGGCGGTCGACGTGAGGGACTGCTTTACGGTGCCGCACTCGGAGACGGCGGAGCAGGTACGGAGAGAGGCAAGAGAGAGAGAAGGAGGTGATGATTGATGGAATCAACAAAAAAAACGTTTGGGCGATCGAGAAAAGAACTCGATGGCCGCCGAAGGGTCGTCGACCTCTCTCCTCCTCTTCTCACGCTCCCCGCTTTCGACGCTTTCTTCCCCGCCCACCACCCAAACCCTCAACCAACCAGGTCGCCGTCGACATCGCCCACCACGCCAACCTCCTCACCCTCCACCGCAAGGTCTCGACGCGCGACGCCGTCGTAGGCTGGTTCGCCACTTCTCCCCAAGGAGCCCCTCCTTCCGGCGGAGATGCCTTGATCCACGACTTCTACTCCAGAGAGTGCGGCCCTTCGCACCTGCCGGTGCACGTGACGATCGACACGAGCCTGACGGGGAACAGCGTGCGGATCTGTGCGTACTCCGGGAGGAGCTTGTCGCTGGGGAACTCGGCTGCCTCGACCTCGAGTTCTGCTTCGGCGGCAGCAGCGAAGGAGCCGGCCTCTCCCGGCGAAGGAGCAACAGCTGCTGCCCCTCCTTCCCCCTCCCCTTCTGCTCGCCCCTCCCCGAAGACGCTCGCGACGGCCTTCGTCGAGATCCCCTTCAAGGTCATCACCGCCGACGCCGAAAGGCTGGGAGCGAAACTCCTCACGACTGAATTAGTTTCCCCGGCAGAGGCCGCCCCGGGCCCAGACGCGGCCGAGGCGAGCCTCGATCTGTCCTTGGAAAAGCTCGTCTCGATGCTCGAGTCCGGATCCAGGTGGTGCTCCCGCGTCGCCTCGGGGGAGGCCAAGCCGGACGCCGCGGCTGCGGCGAGCTTGGCTGACGCCCTGGCCGCCCTGGCGCCGCTGCCCCCCGCCGAAGTCGAGCAGCTCGTCGCGGGAGCCACGCAAGACGCGATGCTCCTGCTTTATCTCTCGAAACTGGTTTCCGCGCATGTGGCGCTCTCGGACAGGCTGGGAACGGCGTCGCTGCCTATTCTGTGAAGGAAGAGAGGAAGAGAAAGAGGGAGAGAGAGGGGATGGTTTTTCGTTTTCTATGTCGTGGAAAAAAAATAGTTTCTGTTTTTTTGCATTTCATGTTTTTTTTCTGTCTTTTTTTTTTCTAATACTCTCTCTAGTTTCTCATCTCTCTCTCTTTCACGCGAAAAAGTCGTCGAGCTCGGCGTTCCCTCCCCCGCCGCCGCCCCCGTGGGCTCCTCCCCCGGTCACGCCGCCCCCTCCGCCGCCGGCAGCGGCGACCGCGGCCATCCAGGCGTTGTCGTCGTCGTTGTTGGCGTGGTGGTGGTGATGATGGGGGTCGAGGCCTCCTCTTTCGTTTCCGTTTGCGCCGTTGCCGTTTCCTCCGTTTTCGCCGCCGCCGCCGCCGCCATCCGCGAAGCCGGTGTCAACGCCGTTGGAGGTCCCAGTGGTCGTGGCCGTGGCGGTGGCCCCTCCTCCCACGTCCAGCCCCATCTTGACCGCGATGGGGGGGGGAGGAGGAGCAGGGGCCGCGGCAAAGTGCGACGAGGGCTGCGGAGGAGGAGGAGGAGGAGGGGGGCCAAAGGCTGCCGCCGCTCCAGTCGCTGCGACGAGCGCGGCCGCGTCCGCGGCGGCGTCCCCGGGCTCCGGCAGCTCGATGACGGGGGCATCGCCGGCAGCAGCGGCGAGAGCGGCCGCGCCGGCGTCGTCGGCAGCGTCGTGCGTCCCCCCGCGGGAGAGCATGAGGTTCTGGACGTACCTGGAAATGTTTTTTTTTTTTTTGAAAATTTTGATTTTAATGAAAAAAGTGAGTTTTTTTCATTAAAACGACGGAGGGAAAAACCCTCCGTCGTTTTTTCTCTCCCCAATTCTCTGCGCCGAATTGAAAACAACCAACTACCCAACTCACCTCTGGTGCGCCTCGAGCCTGTTCTGGAGCTCGCGCTGCTGCAGCAGCTGCTCCGCGAGCTTGCGCTGGAGGTCGAACTGTAGCATCAGCGCTGACGAGAGATCTTCTTCCTCTTCCAGCGGGGGAGAAGGGGCATGCGCCGCGGGGAAGAGCGAGGGGGGAGACGCGAGGAGGGACGGAGCTGCGGAGGTGGTGGCGACGGCGGGGACCGCAGCAAAAACAGCAGGAGCGGAGGCAGGAACAGGAGCGGGAGCAGGGACTGCCATAGCGGGCGAGGGGGGCACCTTGGCCGCCGCCGCCGCCGCCGCCGCCGCCGCGGCCCCGCTCTTCTTCTTCGCGGCGGCAGCGGCACGCGAGCGAGAGGCCGCGGCGTTCGCCGCGGCCGTCGCGCTCGGAGGCACCACGACGGCAGCGGCGGCGGCAGCCGCCGCGGCGGCCTCTGCCGTCGTCGCCCCGGCGGCCTTGGCCCTCGCCGCCGCGGCCCGCATCTCTGCCGCGGCCGCCACTGCCGCGCCCACAGGAACGCCCGCGGGGACGACCATGGGCTCCCCTCCGTCGAGTACCAGCGCCGGGGCGCGGGCCCCCGAGGAGGAGCGCGGCCTCTTGTGCGTGCCCGAGCGGCGGGAGGGCTGCTGCTGAGTAGGGGGGGCTGCTGCTGCTCCTGGCGTCGTCGTCGTCCCCGTCGTCGTCGCCACTTCTTCGTCGTCGTCGCCGCCGTTTTCGCCTCCTCCGCCGTCACCGTCGGTCGTCGCGTTCCTCGATCTCACCCCTGGCCTCCGCGAGCCCGAGCGGGACCTCGCGGGGCCCGCAGCGCCGCCGCCGCCATTGCTGGAAGAGACGCGGGGGGCCCTGCCGCTGGTCGCCGTCGTCGCCGCCGCGTCCGCAGCGGGCTCCTCCTCGTGGGCCGCAGCGCCGCCGCCGGCCTCCGCGGCGCCGCCGGAAGAGGCCGTCGCGTCTGTCGTCGCGAAAGCAGGAGCAGCAGCGCGGGCGGCGCTCCCTCCTCCGCCAGAAGCAGACGGAGCCCCTCCACCCCCGCGAGTGTTGATCCTGAACTTCTGCAGGTGCGACTTGACGTGGAAGATCGACAGGCCGGGAACGCGCATCCTCAGCACGATGGCTTTCGGCGTCGCCGTCGCGGGCCCTCCGAGGGCCCTGACGGCGCCGAGGAAGCGGCCGTGCAGGTCGGGGGTCCAGCGCAGGCGGGGCTTCTGCGGGTCGCCGCCGCCGCCGCCGTCGTGATCGTGATCGTTGTTGCCGTCGCCGTCGCCGCCGCCGTCGCCGTCGTCGCCGCCGTCGTGATCGTGATCGTTGTTGCCGTTGGTGTTTTCGACGCCGTCGCCGGCGGCTGCGGTCGAGGTGGAGGCTTTGTTGCCTCCTTTCGGGGCTGCTCCCGGGGCCCTCGGGGAGGCCGGCGGCAAGGTCGTCGCCGTCGTCGCCGTCGCCGTGGCCGCTGGTCGGAAGTCGACGACGTCGCCTCTGTCGCCGGCGCCGCGCCCTTTGGTTTCGTTGTTGCCCTCCTCTCTCTCGCCGCCCGCATCCCCTCCTCCGAGCTGCAAGAAATCAAAGTCTTCGTCGTCAAAGGCGCCGTTCTCAATCTTCGGCCCCGCTCCGTGGGGAGGGGGGTGGTTGAGGGCGGAAGTGCCTGCGGCGAGGCCTCCGCGATTCAACGCGGCGATGTCGGTTGTCGACGTCAGGTGATGTTGATGCTCGTTCGTGCTCGCAACGACGGCAGGTCGCCCGAAGTTCGCGGTGGCGTCTCCTGGCGGCAGTGGCCAGAACTCGAGCCCGAGCAGGTCTTCGTGCGATCCGCTCGCGAGAGGGGCGGCGGGAGCGCCGGTCGGGATCATCTCGGAACGGGCGATAGGTGCCGCGGAAAGGGAGAGGAATAAAGATGCGCCTCCCGATTCGGCGAAGAAATCTTTTCTGAGCTGAATGAAAAAAAGGGCTTCGACCTTTCGCCCCTCTCCATTCCTTTTTCCTTTTCGAAAGAAAAAAAAGAAAAGGAAAAGGAAAGCTAGTAAAAGCTCTCTCTTGCGTCGGCACTACGGCAGCCATGGCCCCCGGCGCGATCCCGCTGCCGTCGTGCTCTTATACCGCGCGAGGCGGAACCGCGACGACCTCGGGCAGGACGACGCTGGTTTCTCCTCGAGGATTAGGAGGAGGAGGAGCCGTCGCCGCCGCCGCCGTCGCGAGCATCGGCATTGTCGCTCGCCGTCGGCCCCGCAGCGTCTTCGTGGCGGCGTCGCACCGCGTCGGATCTCCCATCTCTTTGCGCCCTAGGTACGAAAGCTATCTCTTCTACCTCGCCGCTGTGTCCGATTTGAGATCGCGACAACAGCAAAGAGGACAGAGTTGCGGAGACGAAGACGAAGAGGCATTTGTTTTTTTTTTCGTTTTCTCCCCGAGCTGTTTTTTTTTTTTCCGTCAACTCGCTTCTTTTTTTCCATCTCCATCTCCCGATTTCCCCACTCTCGTGCACCCTCTTCCGCGCCCTTCCATCTCCCCCAAATCACTCAGTCGCAAAGCAACATATCTCACGCCTCCTCTCGTATTGAAATTCGAATTTTGCAACCTCTTTTTCCAGGCCGCAAACGCCGGCGATTCGAAAGGTCGCAGCCGCCGCCGGCAATGATGTCGACGGCTCTTCGTCCGACGACGACGACTCTTCTTCTTCTTCCTCTTCCAACCCCAACAGCAGCCCCCCTCTGCTCGACGCGCTCGCGGCCAGCCCCGCCTGGCGCCTCCGCGCCGAGCTCCGCTGGCGCAGGCTCCCCGTCCCGGACTCGGACGAGGAGACCCCGGCCGCGGAGCTCGCGCAGAGGCTCGTTGAGGGCCTCGAGACCAGGGCTGCCGAGGAAGGAGTCGGCGGCGGCGGCGGCGGCGGCGGCGGCGGCGGAAGCAGCAGCGGAAGCAACGACCCGCGCTTCTTCGTCGACCCTTTCGCTCCGCCCTCGGAGGCCGTCTGCGGCGCGATGGCTCCCGCCGAGCTCAAGAGCGCCCTGCAGGCGTACGGGGCCCGCTACCCCAAGGCCAAGGCGAACGCCCTGGCCGTGCTGAGGGCCTCGATCGAGGCTCAAGGGTGGCCTCCGCCGACCCCCGCCGAGGCGGCGGCGGCGGCGGCCGCGGCGAGGGCGGCCAAGGCCGCCGCCTCGGGCAAGAGGGGCGAGTCCAGGTCCCCGCTGGCGTCGCTGAGCGTGGCCCAGATCAGGACCAGGCTGTCAGAGCTGGGTGTGGCTTTTCCTCGGGCCGCGAAGAAGGCGGCGCTGGTGCCTCTGCTGGAAGAGGCGCTTACAGCAGAAAGCGGAGGAGCCGGAAGCAGCAACGACAGCGACAGAGAAGAAGAGAGCGGCGCCGCCGACGAGGAAGAGAGGGCGGCTTCCCTTCCTTCGTCTTCTTCCTCTTCTCCCCCTTCTTCCACCTCCTCGCTGGCTGATTGGACGATGGCCGAGCTCCGCGCCGAGCTGCGGACGCGCGGGGAGAAGATCACGGGCAACAAGTCGGCGCTCGTCGCGCGCGTCGCCGCGGCGAGGGCTGCTGAGGCCGCCGCGGCCGCCGGCGACGGCGGCGACGAGTTTGGCGGCCCGGACGGGGTCGACGCCTTTCTCCGGGCGCAGGCGGCGGCTGCCGCGGCCGAGGAGGCCGGGGCGGCTGCCACCGCTGCTGCGGTTCCGCGTACCCCTTCTCGCGCAGCCACCGCTCGCGCCTCCTCTTCCGCAGCAGCAGCAGCTTCTGCCGCGGCGGCGGCCTCTTCGGTGGCGGCCCTGGCGGCGCGCGGCGGCGGCGGCGGCCTCGCCGCCTCGGAGGCGCTAGGCGTCCTCGAGACCTGGGAGGACGAGGTCGCCGAGCTCCCGCCGATCGCACTGCAGGTCGAGCTCACCTTACGCGGGCTCTTACCCACGCCCGAGGACGTCGAGAACCTCCGGTTTTTAGGTAAAAAGGTTCCGAAACCGATGAGCGAGGGCGAGCTCCGGGCGGCGGTGACGGCGACGCTCCACGCCGAGACCTCCGCCCGCGCCTTGGGCCTGGCGCCGCCGACGCTCACCGGCACCTTGCCGCTGCTTCTGCGGCAGCAGGAGATGGCTGTGACGGACCCCGGCCCCGCGGTGCAGGCGCCGCTGCCTCGCGTGCGCGTCGCAGCGCTGGTCGCGTGGCCGACGACAAGTTCTTCTCCGTCGTCGGCGTCGTCGGCGTCGTCGGCGTCGCCGGCGGCCGTCTCGAGCGCCGCCGGCCGCTTCGCCGCGCGCGCGCTCGACGCCGCCGCCACGATGCTGGAAACGCTCCCGGCCGCCACGGACGAGCACCCGGACCCCGCCGCCGCGGCCGTGGAGATGGCCGCGGCGCAGGCGGCCGCGGCGGCGGCGTCGGCGGCGGCCGCTGCAGGTGAGGAAGGAGAGCAAGGCGACGACGACGCTTCTTCGGCCGCTGCCGCGGCGTCCGAGGCGGCGGCAGCGGCCGCCGCGGCCCTCCTCGACAGGGGCATCACTGTCGACACCTGGCTGCTCGACGCCTCTTCCTCCGCTTCCGGTTCCGGGGGCAGGGCCACGCGGGCGGAGCCGCAGGACCTGCTGTCCTCGACGAGGCCCGCGGACGTGGGCGTGGCGGTCGCGCGCAGGAAGGCTTCTTTGAAAGCGGCAGGAGGAGAGGAGGGGGAAAGCTCTTCCTCCTCTGCCTCCATCGAAGAGCTCGTGCGATCCCTGGCGGCGACGCCGGGAGCCGTCGCCTTCCCCTTACTCCAGGGCGCCGTCACCGAGGGCAACACAGTGTCTTCCCCTCGGGACCTGGGAGGCGCCCCGCTGCTTCGCGCCCTGGAGGAGGCCGGCGTCCCCTTCGTCGGCCCGAGCTCCGAGGCGGCCGCGGCGGCGGCGGACCTGCGGTCGGCGACGGCGCTTTTGGCGCGAGCGGGCCTCAAGACGCTGCCGTTTGCCGAGATCGTGCGGGGGGAAGACACCGCAGAGACCGCGCGCCTTAAAGTCGAGGAGCTGTTCCGGTCGCTGGTGGGGGTCGACCCCGAGGAAGAGGAGGACGACGAGCTGGACGAGGACGAGGAAGGGGGAGAGTTTGCTGCCGTGGTGTCGCTCGCGACCAAAAGCGGCGTGGTGTTGAAGAAGAAGGAAGAGGAAAACGGCGACAAACCCGAAACCGTCTCCGCCTTCCCGCACCTCGCCAAGGGCGCCTCCGCGGCCGCCTCCGCCGCCCTGCTCGCCCTCGACGCCGCCCCCTCGGCCCCCGCCGCCGTCGTGCGCCCGTTCATCACCGGAGCGGGAACCGTCAGGTGGAAGGCGCTGGTCATAGGGACGACCGTCGTCGCGGTTTCTAACTCCGGCGGCGAGCCCAAGCCGGTGGCGGTCTCGCTGACTCCCGTCGAGGTCGACGCTCTCACGCCCGCCGAGCTCGCCGTCGAGCAGGCGTGCGCCGACGAGGTGGAGAGGCTGGCGAGGGCCGCGGGCTGGTCTGCCGAGGAGGCAGCCCAGGCCGCGGCGACCGAGAGGGCGACCAGGGCTGCGGAGCGAGGGCTGGTGCTCTTCCCGACCGCGGGCACGCTCGGAGGAGGCGGAGATGATGATTCGAACAACAGCCCGCTCTCCCCGCCTCCCCCGGCCACGCCGCCGCTCTCCCACCCGCCGCGCCACCACCTCCCTCCTCGCTCCCTCCCCATCGAAACCGTCCGCGCGGTACGCTCCGCCGCCGCGGCCGCCTTCCAGGCCGTCGGGGCTCGAGACGTCGCCGTTGTCTCGGGCTGGGCGGTGCGAACAAAGCCCAAACCGGCGCCGCCTCCCGTGCCGGAGATGGACGTCGGCCTCGGCGCCGACGCGTTTGTGGCCAAATACCCCGACGGCCCCAACGACCCGATGCCTATGCCTGAAGAGGGCCCCGGGATGGAGGCCAGGCTCAGGCTCGACGCGGCAGCGCGGGTCGCGGAGCTGGCTTCCAGAGCGGCCCCGGCGGAGGCGAGGGCCGTGACGACCGACGGCGCCGGCCACGGCGACGACGGCGACGAGACGGCGACGCACGCAATCGTGATCGACAAGGTCGACCTGGCCCCCGATCTCGGGGAGAGGTCGCTGGCCTTTCTGGCTGCCGCCGACGCAGGGATCACGCACGCGGGCCTGCTGAGGCACTTGCTGTCCCTGGCGAGGCTTAGGAGTGGGAAGAAGAAGGAGACGGAGGGAGAAGGAGAAGGAGAGGAAGAAGCCGAAGTCGAGTCTCTCGTGCTCCCTCCGCCGCGGCTCGTCGACTTTGGTCGCACCGCGCTCGCCCGCGCGCTCCACACGCCGCCCGAGGACCTCGAGCTCGACGAGCTGCTGGACGAGGAGGAGGAGTGGCAGGACATCGAGGACACGTGGCGCGACCACCGCGTGGAGCTGACGACGCCGCACCCGGCGGTGCGAAGGCCCGGAAGAGAAGAAGAAGACGACGACGACGACGACGACGACGACGACGACGACGACGACGACGACAA
>Ga0210003_1001897_pt1 | contig 18029 bp, 17 predicted proteins | sample LantaG_FD_182804 | JGI IMG/M metagenome (GOLD analysis project Ga0210003, IMG submission 182804) | Deep subsurface microbial communities from Baltic Sea to uncover new lineages of life (NeLLi) - Landsort_02402 metaG (SPAdes) (version 2) | ecosystem: Environmental > Aquatic > Marine > Oceanic >...
ATGGTTGGATGTTGTTATGTGGGGTAGTGGCTGTACAGCTTGTGGTTTCTCCATTTGGAGTCGATTGACCACCAGCGTAAGTTGTAAAGCCATATCTGTTATTATCGGCATCTAAGCTGCCACGCGAACCGGCGCCACACGTGGCCGTGTCATAACTACCCCAGCGAAAATAACCGCTGGTAAGACTGGCATTCTCTCCAAACGCTCCAACGTGTCTATGTGCCGGCATTTGTGGGTATGTAAGAGTATGATTATACTTACCACCGCTAGTACCTAACGTAAATGTACAGCTATCAGTACCGTCATTATTAGTACCTGCTCCCATCGCTACTCGACCTTGTAAGTTAGGTAAGTAATAATTAACACCGCTATGAGTACCCCATGTATCGAGTAATACAGATGATAGTTTTGGAAATTGCGTACCATTAAAAGTTGTACCATTACACTCTAACCATTTACCGTCAGCTGGTAAAGTGGCTCCTGCCCATGTTATAATAGTACCAACCGGTGATATCTCACTGAATACTAATGATGTACCATCTCCCGGTACAGCCTCCGCCCAAGCGAGGTTACCAGATCCGTCTGTCTTTAGGAAGTAATTAGGTACTTCAGTAGGTGGAAAATCGTAATTTATACCATTTAGACTAACTGTCTTACCACCACCAATAGCGCCTACTGTTAATTTGTTTGTAACATTAATTAAAGGTGTGGTGATGTTGGTTGCAGCTGTTACACAGTTAAATGTAAAGTTGTCGGTATTGTTAACATTTCTGTTATCAACTGAATTTGTTGCGAGACTACTACTTGTAATACTGCAATTAGCTATTTGACCACTGGTAATAGTATTATCAGCAATTTTGCCAGCTGTTACCGCTTTATCGTTAATTTTACTAGTAATAACAGCGCAATTAGTAATATTATCGGTCTTAACAATATTAGGCGTCAGCAAATTACAAATCTGAATCTTTTTAGTTATACCAGTATCACCAGCATCCTCGCGATCATTAATAATGAGTTGATTTAAATCCCTATTAGAAGTGATTTGATTTAATTCTGATATCTTAATATCGGTAGCCATATAATTATTTATTGTTAAAGGACCGTTATCCTTTGATCGCCTTGAGTGTTAATTCTAAGAGATGCGCTTAAACCGTAGCCGGATGTTGGGTATGAGTAGATAAAGTCAGAACCATTATATATTGAACTAAATCCTTGAACCGCAGTATTGCTACTATATGCTCCAGAGGTAGATACCGTATATACATAATCAGTAGCTTCGGGAGGTAGTAGATTTGTCTGATAGAATATAATAGACGGGTCATTAACTTCAATAGATGTAAATTGATTACCAATAAGATTATTCGATGCAAATATACCTGATATTGTTGCTAACAGGGATAAATTCGTTGTAAATGAATCTAGTGTGGTTGATAATACAAATGATGTTGTGTTTTGAGTATATGTTACAGGTATTTCATCGCCGGTGATCGAGAAAGCAATAGTATATATAGACTTATTTTTACCTTGTATAGTAAACCCGGAGCCGCTTAAAGCATCGAAGCCGTAAGTTGATACTGCTGAGGTTAGTGTAATTTCAGTCCGATTTAAGTATATGGCGCTTGTATCAATATCTTCCGGGTCAGTATTAAGATAAACACCTTGATCGGATCTCGCCGCTGTTAAGACTTGATAATACGCAACAGGATATATTATGTTTTCGTCAGTCTCTAAATTGAAAATAGGTACTGGCATACTATCTATTGTAAAAAGTTGAGTATTTAAAATCTCTAAGTTTCTATCGAGTATATTCTCTGATGATGTTAAAAACTCTATTTCATGTCTAGCAGACAGAGCTTTTGTTGTGCCTATCGGTTGATATAAAATATTAAATATAGCAGATAATGAGCTTGGAGCTGATTGGGTTTGAAAATATGTATGAGATACCGCAGTGAGAGGCAGATTAAATATAAAACCATCAGAAATAGTACCTGGGTTAAATGTAGTTATATTACTATCACCGTAATTCGTATATATACCTTGAACACCAGGAGTTACTACATTACCCTGTATATCTGATAGTATAAAAGTTACAGTAGTATTACCTTGAATAGCATAACGATGGGAATATACGGTATCTACAACATCTGGAGTAAAGTTAGAGAGATTAACATTTAATGTATGTTTAGAACGTAAGTGTGCCATAAGTGCTATTTTGTATCGGGGTTGATGATATTGATTGCGTTAGGAAGTTATTTGCAAGTGTAGTATTATTATAGAAGTTTTGCGTAGTAGTAAAATTAGTAGGATTAATTACGTAATTTTGTACAATATTTAACGAATTACCTACAATTTTAAATATTAGAACATGGAAGAAAATAACGTTGTTGAGATCTTCAAAACTCGTCAAGCAAAATAATGAATTCTGTTTACTATTATAATTAAGCTTAACATCTTTAATTTGCACTATATTTGAACCTACATCAAAAGTAAAGTTATCACTAAAGAAACTTTGATTTTGAGTTTGTGATGTAACGAGGTTAACTTCACGTTTATTAATTAAATCGTATTTAAATATAGAAAAATCAAAGAATCTTAAATTTATTGGGCTAGTGACTGACGGGTCACTAGTAATCTTAATATAAAGTAAGTCATCTTTTATTCTAACCGGATTACTAAAATTACTTATAGATACTTCATTCTGATTTGTTGTAATTTTATTATTATACGTCTTAACTCGAGATAAAAATGATTCTGGGGTAAACACACCAGCATTACTATACTTAATATTATCAATTACAAGATGAGTATCCGTTTTAAATAAGAACGTATCTTTAAATATGTTCAAATCAACAAAAGTATTACCTGTTAACTCGGAATATAAAGACTGATCATAGACATACCTGGAAAAGATATTATTAAATTCTAAGGCTATTGGCTCTATAGTATCAGTCACTAGATTGTATACATACACAGGCTTTAACTTATCTCTAATGCTAGATATAGTTTCCTTTTCATAATCTACTGTTATATCAGATAGTTGAGTATCGTTTAAATTTAACGGCGAGCTACTTATATTAAAATCGTTAAGCTCTCTATTAACAAAGTTGTTATTATTAAGAATAAAAAACTTATTTCCAAAAATATCTCCAGCTTCTTTAATAAGACTACCGGATAAATTAATAGACTCGATACCTCTTAGCGGTTCTAAATTATTTGATTGAAGTCTTCGCTGCTCGGTACTACTATATGAATAGAAATTTTGATTATTACGATTACTCTTTACTAGAGATTCTCCAAATGATGATGATACATTCTTAAACTCAGAATTATCTAACGAAAATACTAATGGATTAGCTCGCGAGCTTGCACCTACTCCAGATATACTGCCGTATTTTTCTGGATCCGGGAAAATATATACCATATTAGGCTTAACTTTATCAGGTAAGATAGTCGCTGAAAAATTCGCCTCCATCTTTAATATACCACGACGGGCAGGGTTATAAAATCCACCTACGGTTCTCTCATTCGTAAAACTATCACCAGGTACACATAAGGTAGATGGATTATTAATATTTAATAGATTCCTATAAGGCGAATCTGCCTCGAATAGCTTTTTATACGTATAATCCCCTGTATTATTGGATGAGAGATAGAACATATCTACCCCCATATATTTTTCTATCAGTTCTATGTTTAGTAGATACTTTAAGTCTTGTCGATCATTGGTATTAACATACTCTTTAAATGCAGTCTTATCTAATTTAGATAAATCTGTTGTATCGTATGTAACAATTAAACCAGGTATCTCAGATAATACAATACCTTGCTCATTAATAATATTTCTTATAGTTTCATCTGTATCTATAAAATAACTAGCGCTAATAACGTTTGTATTCGATGTAAAAAAGTTAAACCGATTACCTGATATGGTATCGTAAAATGTAGGGGATTTATCTGGATCTAAATCATAGTAATCATTAAAAGTATCGTACTGGTTTTCAACTTCAATCTCAATACCCTTAAGAAATTCACCTATATCTTTTGGTATCGTCAGACCAGGAGGTATATCATCCCCAGTATAAAGACTTTGCAAAGCCTGTTCTATAAATCTATCTACCCCGCTTCCAGACCCTTTCGTCTTGATATAGTCCAGATTTTTAGATACTTCTTCTCGCTTTTCAGCAAAATATAGAGATATCTCTTTTATCTTAGTAGTAAAAAATGGTATAGCGATTGATAGCTGCTCATTATCATTAAGGTCTATATTATCAAAATATCGTATTTCTTCAGGAGATGTAAAGGTCAGTCTTATCTCACTTAAAAATGTTATAAACTGTGTACGTATATCAGAATTTAAAGAAACTAAAGATATATTCGTCGTTGTTTGCCAGCGCTTTAAATATCGCTCATATTCTCCGAGCTCGTTCATTTCTTTAGTTAATATACCAGCATAATTTAAATACTCTAGGAACGTGAAGGGAGTATTTAGATCTCGCTTTTCGTCGTCTAAATTATTAGTTATACTATTACAAACTAACACTTCTGTGTTTAAATCAGCCATATAAAATATTTATTCAAATATTAAGATCCTGAAATAAGATTCAGATTAGTATATAAGTTATGTGATATAACACTCTCAACAATTCCCCACTTATCTGAGTAATCTGCAAAGGAAACAACATCTGTTAAGTAAGTGTTGTTAATATTATCGAAATCGATAAACTTTTGGAGTAAAGAACCTTCAATAGTATTATTAAATTCATAAAATTCGTAGTAATCCTTTATACCAATACCATCTACATCATTAGGTAATACAAGTCCCCAACCCCATGTATTATTATAACTAGATAATGCATATGTATTAGTATCTATATACTCTATATTTGTAGCACTTAAAATATTCGTATTTAGCAAGGTATATTCTTCACTAAATTTTTCTAACGCTATAATATTACGTGATTGATCACCGGTATATAATAACGCAGAGTTGATGTTTAGTAAGTCTCCTTTATTTTTACCGAATACCGTTTTACCGGTATACCCTTTATCGTTAAAGTTTAACTGATATTGATTTACACCGCCAATTTGTCTTGTTAACCCTACTGATAATATATCTAATATTCTAGATAATGATGGCGGAAATTGTTGAGGGTAGCTTTCGAAAGGTATATTTAACTCGTTGAATAAATTTGTTAGTGATTTTAAATTAGCGAATTCTGAATCTGCAACATTAGAAACAAAGTTAGATGTCTTTTCATAATTTCTAATACCTAAGGTCTCGACTGATGTATTTGATGTACCTACTATTTGACCTAGGAAATCGTCAAATAATACTGGCTTATCTAAGAGAATATCTTGATATCTAAGATCTTTAAAATTTTGTGATTGATTATTATCTTCATTAACCTTTCGAATATCAAATTCCCCTTGACTTGGTAATATATTAAACGGGGTTGAGTATCCGGATAATGTTAAACCGCTATCTTCATCTTGATAAATTAGTTTTATTCTTATACCTGTACCGGTTTGAGCTGTTTTAAAGTAAGCTTTTAAATAACCACCACCTGAATTACTAGTTAATTCACCAAAGTTAGTCGTAAATTCTGTTAACTGACGATTTACAATAGTACCATCTCCGAGTACTAAGTCTAAAAATAGAGCACTTTCTTTAACAAGAATATTATCATTTTCATTCCAGGTTATGATTAAATTATCGTCTTGAGTTATTAACAATTCAAACGACTCTTCAAGTTTACGGTAATTTTTCTTTGGAGCTTGAGCACTAAGGCTTTTTACTTTCGCTACAAAATATATATTCTGATGAGCGTAATTTATAGTTGGCAATAGGAATGCACTTAAATATGCCCCAAATCCATCTATACCATTAGTAGTAAAGTCAATATAGTAATCATCTTGATTAACCGGGACAGTGGATATAGTAAAAGTTAATGATTGCGGTGGTATATTTAAATATGACGCAGTATTATCCGAAAGATTTAAAAAACCGCTTTCCGGGTCATTAAATTTCTTTGTATCAAAAGATGCAAATATAATTGTATTATGACTAGACATATCAATATTTATTATTATGTTTAATCTTCGTAATAATAAAACTCAGCGACTCCTGATGTTCCGAGAAATATTGAACCAGGTACGGGCGTAGAAAATAAAGCATAATCAGTAACTGCGGAAACAAATCTACGACCATATATTTTATCATTATTAGTTTTAATTTTATTAACTACTCTTGGATCTTCATTTTCATTAGATAAAACAAATGCTGCTATCTTTTTTAATTGAATATAATTATCAGAATAGTATTCATTTTCTGTTGTAAATTCACTTTTATTACCTGATACATTTAAATTAATTGTATAACCACCATCTGCAGATACACTAGGCCAGCTTTGGTACGAATTATACCTGGTTAATATTAAAGAATTTTCAAAAGTAGAATTAATAGCGCTATTACCTTCACTATATGTTAAAAATATCTCATCCGGTACGAAATTATAAGCTCGTATAACTGGTCGTTGTTCACTTCTATAAAAGTTGGTAGCGCTGTCTACTGCAACTAATGTAATTTCATACTCCCCCGGGTACTTATAATAATGATCTGCAGTTAAGGCATCGCTAATTGTACCGTCACCAAAATCAATAAAGTATCGATAATTATCAATAAATGATGTTGCACTCAGCCCGTCATAGTCGGTGAACCCAGACACTTCGCCAAAGAATGGATAAAATGACAGAGCATCTTGAGAGTTTGTAAAAGCTGAAGTAACTTGGAGTAGTGTCTCCGACTCAGCATAATTCTTATTGAGTATCCTAAGAGGTAAATTAATAGGCGGCAGGTCTTCGTAAGACCTACTAAAATTATAATTGGTAAGTAGTGTTCGAACTGACATTAGCTATTAACTGTCTCCACTATTATTCTATCTTTAATTGAACCGTTCCATAAAAACGGCAGCTTAAAATAAGGTAACGTTAAATTAGAGGCTGTACTTTCAATATCAACATCACTATAAATAGGGTTAAAGCTATATATGTTTAAAAAGGGAATTTCTCTTAATATATTACCGTCACTATCAACTCTCCTAGTTCTTATACGTCGCACGCCTGTCAGGTTGAGAATTTGAGATGATATAGAATTAATATCAACTACCTCTCCTAACTCTACATTTTCTGGACTTAAAGCATTAATAAATATATTACTAACTTGCTCCTGAATCTTGTCAATACTTACACGAGAATTGACAAGTCTGTCAATAACAACATATGTAGTATCAATATCATCAACTACTGGTAATGCTCCAGCAGCCTCTAATCCGATAGTTACTGCAGTATATATAGGATCGTGTGGTATAATTTCAGTATTAACTAGCTTCGTAGCTACAAGACTGTTAATAATCTCTGATTTTTGTGACTGAGTTAAATAGTATAAATTGTTATTATTATCTACAGTCTTAATACGAGGTGCCATATATACATGCACATGATTCATTTGACTAGTAGTTGCAAATTTTACCTGATTAAACATAAACCTAGAATCGTCATTCGGTCTATCTAATCCAAGATCATAATAATATTTTATAACGTTATTAATATATGACTCATTATTAACTAGTACCGAGCTTGATACAATACTAGAGAAGTTTTTATCCATGTAGGTATCAAAGTCATCACCAGTTACAATTCTATTTTGAGCGTAAAAAGCTTTAGGAGCATTAGTCTTTATCTGGTCAACTGTTTCTATTACACTAGGATTGGTCGATGCGTTTTTATTAGTAAAGGCAATATTAGTAGCTAAGCTAGGTGTTAAAAATTGAGTATCTGGCTCGTATATAAACGGAGATATTGCTTCAAATTGTGAAGTAGTGAATATATTAAGATTATTACCGTTTAAATTACCGGCAGACACTTTACCAGCTGCGCCTTTACTCTTTAAATAATATATATAAATCTGATCACCGGCATCTAAACGCACCCCGTTAACACCATTGCCAAATTTAAGGTCATAAAATCCGTTTTCATTTAGTCTCTTCTCAAAAACATATGCTGACGAATCTTCATTAAATACCGAATCTATCTCTAAAAATTCAATATATTTATTCGTATTAAATTTCTTAACAAATATGTTAATTGAATCATGCTCAATATTAATAGCTGTGTTATTAACATTATCTTTAACAACTAACGGAATAGATTCAAAGTTTTGACCGACAGCAGTTTGTACAGGGTGTTCAAAGAATTTACCTTGATACAGTAGTGTATTATCAGATAATGTAGATATATCTTCAGTAATAGCAGTAGACTTACCAAAAGTAACATCTTTAATAAATGAATAATTAATACCATTAAGAGTAAAATACGAAAATCTTTTAATTGTATATATACTTTGAGGTAACGACTCGCTGGCAGTTGCGTTAAATGATAGTAATGATGTTTTATATCCTGTCGGCTTATATCCGATAAGCTTTGTAATTCGATTAATATTCTCAAACACCGACGTTTCATCAAATAATGCTTCGGACGCTGTTTGGTTTAAGTAGAATAAAGAAAGATGATATGAAAACGCGACAATATCGATAAGAGCTGATAAGTTACTACCCTCAAAGTCTTGGTCTGTAAAAACCCCGCCTTGGTTTAAGCGGTCTTTTATATGTTGCTTTAATGTCAACGCGTCGAACGTTGTATAAGCATCTCTCGGTAAGGTAAAATCAGTATTAACACTAGCCATATTTATATTTATAGACGAAATATGCTAATTACACATAAAAACCGGATTGAGATAAATTACCCTTTAATTGCAGATTTTGATTGTTAAATCTAGGTATACTATAAACGAAGTCACATATATATTCCTGACTTTCTATAACTGGAGTTATCTCTAAGTTTATAATTCTAATACGTGGTTCAAATTTAGATATATTTGATATAATATTACTACCTATTACACTAGCTCTTTCTTCATTAACTGGCAGGAAGAGTAAGTCGCCGAAATTTATACCAAATAGTGGGTTTAAAATCTTTTCTCCAGGTGACGTCGTTAATAAGCTTATAAAGGCGTTGCGGATAGCTCCAATATCTTGATCAGATATAATATCTCTAATCTGTAACTGTTTCTCTAATTCATTACTACGCGTGTAGTTTAAAGATAGATCAAAATGCAGATCAGTATATATCGCGCGATATCCGCGCTCGCTATCTGCCTGTGTTATAATATCTAAGTTTATAGATGCCATTATAATAATATTTAAGCTATAGAATAATTAACAAAAAACAATAAATAATAATATGTCACATAAGTTTTTAAATTTAATTGAAAGTACAGTCCAAAGAATGACTAACGGTGGTATTCTAGTTGGTGATCGGGTATCACTAATATCTGGATATAAAAGTAAAGACTCTTTTAAGAGTTTATCTGATGATGTACAGAAATATATCGAAGATATATTTACCGGTAACGATTTTAATAAGAAAGTTATTAATATTAAAACAGATAATGGTTCTAGAGCTCCTGGTAATGCAGATAATAGAGCCGGCTCGTTTTTTGTTGTTGTTGCAGCAGAAAAGACTAATGGTTTATATGATAATCAACGCGCAGTTACAGTACCTTCTGATATTTTAAAAGTTGAAGGGCAAGAGGAAGAAGAATTCGGCGATCCAGTACCTGACTCAGTTAAATATGATAACAAGGTTCAAATTAAGCCTAAAAAGCCAGAAGAAAACGAAGAGCAACAGCAAACAATGACTCAACAAGGCGATACCCTTAAGAAGACTAATCTTTCTAATCCAGTAAAGAATACAAAGATTCCTTCAAAGTCTGCTACCCCATCACCTGCAGTTAATGAAAGCTATACTTCACAGTATATGCCAATCAACGGATAATTTTATGCAACCAAACGATACGCAACTATTAGAAGAGGCATATTGCCAAGTCCAAGAAGGTTTTGGAGATTTTGCAAAAAGCGCTGCAAAGATGACTGGTAAGGCTGCTGCAAAGACAGGTCTTGCTGCTACTGGCGCTATAGTAAAAGGCGCTGGTATTGGTCTTGATGGGTTAATGAAAGCTCTCAATTACCTTACATCAGAACAGCTTCAGAAGCTCGGTGAAGCAGCTCTTAAAAAAGCTGGTGAAATAAAAATTAGTGACGAAGAAAGTTACTAATGAAATATAATGACGAGGAAGTAGTAGAAGAAAGTTTTACGAAAACTTTAAACGTTGTTCAAACAGCTTTAGACGTTGCTGGTTTAGAACCAACTATAGGTGCGTTTGCCGATGGATCTAACGCAGTTATATCTGCACTGAGAGCAGCTTTATCTAAAGAGAAGGATGAGCGTAATAAACATTTAATAAACGCTGGTATTAGTACTTTATCTATTATTCCATTTGCAGATGTATTAAAAATCTTTAAAATTCGTAAGTTAGGTATACCAGCTACAAAAGCAGCTATTAAAGGTATCAGAGCGGGTAAAGTTGCGGCTAAAGGCTATAAAAATTATAAAGATGGTGAGCCGGTAAAAAAATTCGATAGTGAATATAAGAAATATTTAGAAAAATACTCATATGAAGTCATTTAAACAGCATTATACCGATACTCAATTTAATAACATAATTAACGAGCAATTGACTTGTGATTCTAGTCAAGATGTTATAGTTGAAAATATTGCAAATATTTTTATTAACGAAATGATGGGTATTCCAATCCAACAACTAGGGAGATTTGATGGAAGTGCAGTAAGTCAGGCAATTAGTGACCCTGAATATGTAAACAAAGCATTAGACGCTGCTGAAGTTTTTCCAGACGATGGTCTTATTGGATTGTTTCCGAATCCACTCGAGTGGATAGCAGGTGCAGGTTTATCTGTTATCGCTGTTAAAGTTATTGCAAAAATACTTGAAAAGATACTCGCAAAAAGTAATGCGAAAGCAGATAAAGAGGCTGCAATTTCTGATGCAGAAGGTGAATCGACGTTTAACGATAAAGTTCAAGATGCTATTAAAAAGGGAGATGCATTAACTGATGAGGAAAAACAGCAGCTAGCAAATGATATATCTGATAAGTTAACTGAAAAGTACCCTAATAGAGAAAAAGCGTGGTGGTTGAAAGCATTAAATGCAATTACTAAATTCCTTAAAGGTAAGGGTGGTGCTGGCTTAGCTTTACTAGGTTATTTTCTTATCTAAATTCTTTCTAATTTAACCCAGCACGCAAAAGCATTAATCTCTTTATCTAGCACCCAGACGTCATTTACCATACTCTCTGAAATGGTTATAATATATTGACGTTTTTTATTGTCATCTAAGCTAGAATCATATACATAATTTAGATATTGCTTCATTAGATTATGATAATCGCCTTGGAACTCGTTTTCATTCTCAATAAGATACTTCCGTAAACCAAATGTATTCTTAGATTGAATTTCAGTATGAATTCTCTCTACTATCTCTTTACTATCTAAAGCTACATTAACTTCAAAGATACCTTTAACTGTAGCTTTCTGTACGCTATTGATAATCTTACGAATATCCGGGTAATTCTGCTTTACTACATTAACAAAATTACCTTTCTGATCTTCTGTAATCTTAATACCTTCTTGCTTTATAATACCTACAATAAGCTTTAATACAGTATCAAACGGCGGGTTGAGATCGAAGAATTGTGTTCTACTTTGAATAGCAGGTATAATCTTATGCTTATAGTTAGCAGTTAAGATGAAGCGTGTACCACTACTATATTCCTCCATCGTATTGCGCAGAGCTCTTTGTCCATCAATGGTGATACCATCTGCTTCATCAAGTATAACAACCTTTACTTTACCGTCGAGAGACTTAGTCTGAGCGAAGCCAACTACCTTAGAGCGAATAGTGTCAATACCATTTTCATCAGATGCATTGATATACAAATACTGACATTCTAGAATATCATTAACTAGTATTCGCGCTAGAGTAGTCTTACCAATACCTGGAGTACCGACGAATAACAGATTAGGAATCTCATCAGTAATAGAATCAAAATACTTTCTATTACTAGCAGATAACACTAAATCGGTTAACGTTTTAGGTCTATACTTTTCTGTAAATAGGTTATCAAACATTATTTTTTACGCTTTGATGGCTTGGTAACAGTTACTGTAACGGTCTTGCGAATCTTAGTACTACCTACCTTTTTTTCCGTTATTCTTTGTCTTGTACTTTTCATATCTATATTATATTACAGTTCCTACTTACCTGAAGAGCCAAAGCCACCTTCACCGCGGACTGCTTCTTCAATTTCATCAGTCCATTCTACTGAAACGTTATAGTTCTTCTCAATTTTAATTTGAGCCACCTTATCACCTTTAGTGTATGTATAGTCTTTACTAGAAAAGTTATACATCTTTACACTGCAATCTCCGCGGTAACCAGTATCGATCTCTCCTAGATGAGGCTGAAGACCAGCTTTAAAACCGAGTCCAGATTTAGGTTTAATAACGAATCCAAATCCAGGTGATATAAAGCCTACTTTAATACCAACTGGTACAACATTACTACCAATACTAACTTCACCTGTAGGTGATGCACGGCTACCAGTTACAATAGTATCTTCAACTGCAAATAAATCAAAACAATTATCATCATTATGAGCCTTTTCAGGTAGTTTAGCGTCCTCGTGAGTCTTAACAAATTTAATTAATACTTTATCTTTCATATACCATATTATACTATACTAGTTTAATTTTTCAACTATATTGATAAATATTCTATATGGATGACGATATGACCGATTCAATTGACGATTTACTCTCACAGTTACAATCATCTACTCAGTTAAGTAGAGATGTGAATAAGCAAGATGATTTTAAACTCAATAAAGAAGACTTAGAAGATTTCCTTTTACAGTACTCCGGTAAATTAATTAAAGGCAGTGTCGATTATGTTGAAGATGTAAAGCAATTTATTACATCTGCACCTGATGCTAGAGATGTTGAGAGTCTAAGCAAGCTTGTAGGAGCTGCAGCAGCTGCAATTGAAACTCTTAACAAAATACATATTTCAGATCAAAAGAGTAAATCAACGAAAGAGCTTAAGATAATGGACATTGAAAGTAAGAAAGCTTTACAACAACAAGATACTGAAAATAAATTATTATTGAATCGAGAAGAATTAATGAAGCGATTAATCAATGATGCTCAGATAATTGACGCTGATGTTACTGAGAGTTAAAATTCTGTTTTAACTGGATTATTTAACTTATTTTTAAGTATATCTAACCGAGCAGCTGCCCCTTCAATATTAGCAATATAATCAAATAAAGTAGATGATCTTTCTCTATCTTGATCTCTATAATTAACATTCTTAAAGAACTGTATAAAATCTGCCATATTACCTATAACATTTTTTATTTGACTATTAATAGGATCTTTAAAGAGTAGTAACCGATCTACATATAAATTATCGGTAATTAAGTTCTCTCCATGAGCAGTCTTTGCAGTGTTAATATCAACATTACCCTGCAATCCAAAAAGACTTATCTTAAGCAAAGCGTCCGTCTTTAGGTTAAAGTTAATAGATGTCTGTAGTTCGTTATTAGATATTTTATTATATAAAGAAGCTGGTATACTATTTGGAAAATTATATGTAGTGTCAAACTTATCAAAATACGGAGAAGTATTATTATCAACTACGCTAGTAACGTTAGTTATATTTCCTGTATCATCACTATAATTATTAAAGTATACATTAGTATCGGCAAAGGTTAGTGTTAATAAACTCTTGATATCATCAGTTAGTGTTTGAAATTTTTCTATATAAAAGAGTTTAAAGATATTATCAAATTCATACTGTTCTCCGCTAAATGTAATATTAAAATCACTATCGTTTAATTGCCGGTATAATAACGATGTACTCTGTATAACATTAGGAGAAACCTTACTACCTTCAAATTCTATACTAGTATTAAGCTGACCTAGATAGTCGTTGAATGTAGATAATAGATCTGTAGCCGTTCTATAGAATTCTACACTAGGCTGCTGGACAATATCAATATAATCAGGTAAAAGTGTTATTCTATTACTCATATTCTCTCCTCCTTATATTTCGGGTCAGTGTAGTGATATGTCTTGATACCTATAATTTTGTTAAAATACTCGGTATCATTTATAAACACATGCTGTACATCCAATATAAAATATATACCTAATAACTTATTATCAAACGTATTTTCGACATAATCTCCCGCTCTATCAAGACTAAAAAATTTACCAGAATTTCTAAACGTCTGACCTTTAACAGTTATCTCAACTCCCATATTTGTAATAAGAGTATTTTTAAGTAATTTGTTTAACCCATATGTTTTTCTTACTTCAGGATTATCTCCATATTCTGAAAAATTATTATTGTATGATAAATTTTCTCTCTGCATACCGTTAATTATTAAGTTAGGGTAAGGGGCGTTATCTTTACCTTTAAGATTAGATACATAGTTACTAGTAAAATTATCACGTGCATTATCAATATTACTATCAAATACATCTAAATTAAATTGCTTATCATTAAAGTCATATGAGTGTACAATCTGCGACTTTATTTTTTCTCGTCGTATATTTGATGCTGTATTAAAAAATTTATATTCTATAATTTCACTCTTATCACCAAACTCTAGAGCTCCTTGCGGCTTTTTCTGTTCACGTTCAATTATAGCATTAGTTTCTCGACTACTACCAGTTATTGTAAAGTTTTCTAAGAACTGAGATCCAGCCAATTTTGTCTGCATATTATAAGCTCGATCAAATATACTGGACGCTCCTTCTAATTTATACTCACCTGTATATTTCTCTTTCTTTAAAAAGCTAAAGTCGTTTTTTGAATTACTACTAACATGTCGATTTAAAATGTACATTATATCGTCATAAGAGCTAGCTTCAGCAGGAGACGAATAAAAAATCTTAGATAATCCGTCTTCAAAAAAAGGAGTAAGTTCAGTACCAGATACTGGATCAGTTATAGTGTATATAGAGTTAGAATCATCTAAAGATCCTTTAATTAATGCCTTAAGACATTTACCCGTCTCAACTTCGCGGTCCTTATTACTCAGTTGAGTCGATCCACTTAAGCTATCTATTATATTCGTTGATGAGAAGAAAGCTTTTCTTTCTTTTAAGATCTCGAGATCGTAATCTGTTATAGTATATTTTTTAGCACTTTTACCATTATAGTCGATCGGCTCCTCATCTTCTAAGCAGAATACATAGGATATGGCAAAAGCTTTATTATAATCATCTCCTCTTTCATTATAATCTTGCATGTTGCCATCTAATGGTATAATTTCAATCTTTAGTAAGTCCCGACCGTCTCCTCTTACAGTATAACCTTTAGTCTCCCTACTGCTTGTATTAAATTCCATATCACTAGGTGAAGTTACAAATCTTTCCAGCGCATCTTCTGTATTATCTAGTATAATTATACCGTCAATCCATGGTTGAAGTATATTATCAAATAAATTGAGCTCGAGTATAGAGCCTTTACTAATAGTAATTATATCCCCATCTGGGTTGAATAGAGTAGCTTTAAATACATATTTCTGGTTATCTATAATATAGCTAAAGCGTTCTTCATAAACTGTATCATAAGTATACCTCATTGTAGCTGTTGCTTAATACTGTTTAGCAAGACTTTTAAAAAGGCCTTTTTAACGATTCTAATTTTCCTACCACTTTCAATTACCATCGGATTACTGATATTATTAACGACCATAATTAACCACCATAGATATGTCGTTCCGTATATTCTATAGCTTAATGTTGTAAGAGGCATAGCTTCCGGAAAATGTACAAAATCAAATATATTCTCGTTTATATCATCCGGAATTTTAATTTTTTTAAGAATATTATAATAAAAGTTATTGTTATCACCTTTAGTGTAAATCTTAAATATGTTTTCATATCGATATAATTCTAAATCAGGTAATATATCTATTTTGTTTTGGTATTGTCCGTCCATAGTAGTTTAAATATTCGCAGTACCTTGAGTTGTAATTGGTGTTGGAGTTGCAGGGACGTCTAGAGGTTTATTAACTGTTAATCTATCTTTTTTAACACTAGCATATATAAAGTTTCTAGTTTCTTCGTTAAGACCAGTTACTGTTATACTTAGCTCATAAGCATCGGGGATTGTTGTACGTATTTTACCTATATTATTAATTAAGCCGCCATTAACACCTTCATCCATAATAGGCACTTCTAATTCCATATCTCGTCTATTACCTAAAAACTTTACAGATAAATTCGATATGTACGCATAAGGCATATACGCAACTCCAGGTATATGAACTTCATATATTACTGGTTGATCTATAATACTTTTACTCACCCGACCTGGTCTATTTTGATAAACTAGTCCAAATATTAACTGCCAATTCTTCTTAACATCATCAAATGTACCTGTATTAAGTAGCGGTAGGTTAAAAGTTATAGATCTACCAGTATCCCCCATTGTAAATTGTTTAGATTTTTCAATATAAGTACCAGGCTTAATAATATTAGTTATACCTGCCAGTCCTTTTGATAAACTACCAGCTAAATCTGCTATCGGTCCGAGCATATTACTTTCACCGTCTCCAAATGAATTTGTAACCTCTCGATAAGCATCTTCAAGATATGGGAAGTAATAATTAAACCCAGTATATTCAGTAGCGTATAATCCTTCATACGGTTTTAATACATCACTATCAAACGTTTTAAAAAAACCGCCTTGCAATACTTTCTCGAATTGATCTCTTAATGATTCGCTGTTTGCTTTTTCTTCACCAGCATCTGGGGTTGGATTATCTGAACCGGTATCTGTCGCTGGGTCTTTTTTAGGGTAAAATCTATCTATTAACCCTTCTACTGTATTAACGACAGCTGCAGCACTATCAGCTGATGCTAATGCAGAATATACCATATTAGTAACTGTAGAGTTGAGTACAATTCTCTGCTCTATCATTTGAATTTTAGGTACATCATCGCGAGAGCCTCGAGGGCTATTTGTCCAAGCAAAATCTTTAACCACATTAATTGGATCCTTAGCTTGAGCAGATTGATCACCGTATATACCGAGATTAGTAAGATCTTTAATATCAGTTGTTGAATCGGTCAATCTACTATCACCTCTCGTTAAAATAGGGAGAGCAGCAGTACCGCCAAACTGTAAATTCCAAAGATTACTCATATACTATTATTTAAGTTGAATATAAATGTTGAAGCTCTCTTATATTACGCTGATTGTTCATATTAGTTACTGATGTAGTATTATTTGTAATAATATTAGCGCCGTTACCACCTGTTTTTTGTGCTATCTCTCTCAATACAGCTGTACTCTCTTGTAATAACTCTATTTGCATCTCCAGAAGAGATCTATTAGATTTATCTAAACTTTCAAGTATACTAGTAGATTGCTTTGTCATAGCTAGTAAATTTGCTCTCTGTTTAATGCCCATCGATGTTTCGAGTGCTGACCCTTTAGTTGAATTACTGACGCCTGACGGCTTTGCTGAGGAACCGCCAGATGCTGCTCCGCTAGCTTGGGCTTCTTCAAACTCACCTTCTGTAGGTTCTGATGGCGCACTTTCCCCCTCAGACTCTAACACACTAATAATATTATCAGGTAATACCTTTTTAGCTCCCCACTTTAACCACCCAGGAGCTTTTTTCCAAAAAGCCTTTAACTTACTCATGACTGCTGTTTTAATACCAGAAAATAAACTTTCCTTTTTTGTAACTTCTCCAGTCTCTTCATTGACTTCTTCTCCTTCGCTAAATAGGAAATTAGCTAAAGGTTTCATAAATGGTACAGCATAAGCCATCTCGGTAAAACCTTCTTTAAAGTTACCACTAGTTACTTTCTTAATACCACTCCACATTTGCATTAGATTCTTTATAGGGAAGTTATTCATTACTACTTCCTTTATCTTTGCAAACATCGTAGTACTCGATACTTCACCAGTCTCTTCATTGACTTCTTCACGTTCACTAAATAAGAAATTAGCTAAAGGCTTCATAAATGG
>Ga0210003_1001899_pt1 | contig 18022 bp, 16 predicted proteins | sample LantaG_FD_182804 | JGI IMG/M metagenome (GOLD analysis project Ga0210003, IMG submission 182804) | Deep subsurface microbial communities from Baltic Sea to uncover new lineages of life (NeLLi) - Landsort_02402 metaG (SPAdes) (version 2) | ecosystem: Environmental > Aquatic > Marine > Oceanic >...
CTATCTCTAATACCAACACATCCATATTTATAAGAAGCTTTTCGATAGACTTTTTTTAACTCTAATTCGGTTAGAGGTTTTAATAATGATTTATTTTTATCAATAACTAATTTTTTTGAATATTCTTTTGTGTTCTTATTCCGGAGTAATAAGTTATAGAGAATAAATAAGCTGTTGTTTCTCTCTCCTTCTTGTAAATCCCTGCTTAATACCTGGCATATGCAGTCCACTTTTTTACCGTGATATTTTGGTATTTTAAAAGTATTATGGTTTTTATCCTTTGCCGGGGAAGCCGGATTATTTTTCTTTTTGATTAATATTTTTGGGATTGGCAGTATTTCACTAAGAGGAATTTCGTAAACGTATCGATGGGCTTTTATTATTGATGGGGGGGCTACAACATAAGTTCCATTACTTTTTAATTCAATTCTTTTGCCGAATAAGCTACTGGTGCTTTTAACCTGTTCGCCATTGAGAGAAAAATAGTAATGATAACCCCTTCTTGTCCTAACCCTGGTTGTTTCTTTTATCTCCGGTAAATATTCTTTTAACTCCGGCAAAAGATTAAGATCATCGACATCAATAACCGCTAATTTACTTATATCCCCGGTAACTATTCCAATATTTACATCAGAAAATTTATTACACCAATCAAAAATATCTTCTATGTTTGCTTTTTTATATTGGTAAGATTTCCAATATATATAAGGTTTCTTTTCCTTATCAATCGGTATTAGACTATAACCATATTTTATATACTCATTTATACTTTTAAATATAATTTAAACCCTTTTTGGCGTGGCATGAAATAAGGGTTTAGCCTATAAATCACCCCCAGGCCTGAATAGTTTTAAACTGAGTATGATCTATTGATTTTTGCAGTATTTTTATAACTTCTCTGCCTGTGCGTGCCTGCCTGTGCGTGTACGCACGCAGACAGGTGGAAAATATATTTAAGTCTAATAAAATAAAAAAACCGAAAGGAAAACATATACTAAATCTTTCGGCATAGTCATATTAAAGGGAAGTGTAATTTTGGTAAATCGCACTCCCTTTTGTACTTATTATTATAATATTAAAAAAAGAAATATCGAGAGAAAATAACAATAATTTTTATCTTATTTTGTTAGTGTAAACTTTAGTGGGGTAGTTAGAGGAAAAAAATTTATTTTTGTTTTATTGACATATGAACATTTTTAAGATATCATTTAAACAATTATGAACAAAAAAACAAGATACATTATAGACAAAGAAACTAGACACTGCCTAATGATGGCTGCTGTTGAGCAAAAGGGAACCATAAAAGTAGCTGAACTGGCAGATCAGTTTGGTGTTACGGAGGCGACTATTCGTCGCGATCTTGTCGAGCTGGATAGTAAGAATTTGGTGAAACGAGTCCATGGGGGAGTTACTAATTCACGTGGCCGGAGTTATGAACCCACTCTTACTTTTCGAAACACTGTGAACATTGACAAGAAGGCAAGAATCGGGAAACTAGCAGCCGAACTGGTTAATGAGGGCGATTGTATCGCTTTAGACATAGGGTCAACCACTTATGAAGTAGCAAACAATCTGATAGGGAAACGCAATTTAACGGTCATCACTCCTAGTTTCCCGATTGCAAGTCGTTTAATTAACCAACCGGATCTATGTCTGGTACTGACGGGTGGCATTGTACGCCCAGGAGAAACATCCATGGTTGGTGAAATTGCACAACGGACGTTTGATATCCTTTATGTAGACTTATTGTTTTTGGGTGTGGGTGGTATTGACGCTAAAGGAGGGCTAACAGAATACAATTGGGATGACACATTGGTAAAAAAAGCCATGCTGAAGCGTGCTAAAAAAGTGGTTATTGTGGCAGATTCCAGCAAACACAACCGTATCGCGGCTTTTTTAATAGCACCACTTGAAAAAATCAACATATTAATTACTGATCAAGAACCTTCTTCACCGTTAAAAGAAGCATTGAAGGAACTGAATATTAAGATAATGGTTGCATAATATTAAATGAGAACCAACCAAAAAGATAGGGCCGATACATTTGCTTGATAGAAAAAAGATGAATGAAGAATGCGAAAAGGCCGTTACGGGATTAGGTGTAAGGGTGCGATCACCAAACGAATTTGTATCGATTTTGTCCGGAGGAGAGAGACAGGCAATATCTATAGGAAGAGCTATGCATTTTAAAGTCAAACTCCTTATCCTTGATGAGCCTCTTGCAGCCTTATCGGTTAGAGAAACAAGGGAAGTTCTTAGACGGGTAGAAAAAATAAGAGAGTCAGGAGTTTCAGTTATTTTTATCACTCATAATGTATATCATGTTTATCCTGTCGCAGAAAGATTTGTGATGATGGATAAGGGGATAAAAATAGGAGAAGTATATAAAAAAGATGCCAGCCCGGAAGATATTATAGAGATAATAGCCACCGGAAAGATGTCAAAGACATTAAAAACTTGTAATTTAGAGTAAATATTTCTAATTTTACCTTATATTATTTAGGAGATACACTAATGAATTCGCGAGAAAGGATAAGAAAAGCCATTAATCATCAAGAAACCGACCGTATTCCTCTTGATTTAGGCTCAACTTTGGTGACCGGAATTCAGGCAAGCACTTACGCTAAATTAAGGCAGTCCTTGGGTTTAAAGGATAAATTAGTAAGGATAGCCGATCCTTTTCAGATGCTTGGCGAAGTTGACATGGAGGTAATAGGGAAATTAGGGATTGATACCATAGGATTATGGCTTCCTACCAATGTATTTGGATTTAAAAACGAGAATTGGAAGCCCTGGAAATTATTTGACGGAACTAAAGTAATGGTACCTGAAAAATTTACCACCAAAAGGGATGATGAAGGCAATATTTATCTCTATCCCGAGGGGGATATGTCAGTTTCTCCCTGTGCAAAGATGCCTCAAGATGGTTATTATTTTGATCTTTTAGTACGACAAGAGCCTTTTGATGAGAGAAGTCTAAATCCGGAGGATTGGGTCAATCAGCAGTACTCAATTTTTTCTGAGGAAACATTAAGATATTTAGAGAAGAAGGCAGATGAACTGTATAAAAATACAGACCTTTGTATCGTTGGAGAGTTTATAGATGCAGGCTTTGGAGATATTGCTATGGTGCCAGGTCCAGCCATCAAAAATCCTATGGGGATCAGGGATCCGATAAAATGGATTACCGCTCATATTTTATATCCCGATTATATTAAGGGAATTTTTGAATTGCAATGTGAAATAGCCTTGAAAAACTTGAAACTCTCTTATGAAGCAGTAGGAAATAAGATAAATGTCATTATAGTAAGTGAAACAGATTTTGGGACTCAAAATGCCCCTTTTATATCACCAGATATGTATCGGGAGTTTTACAAACCCTTTCACAAGAGGATAAATGATTGGATTCACAAGAATACACCATGGAAGACTTTTTATCATAGTTGTGGATCTATTGTTGCCTTTTTAGATGATTTTATTGAAGCAGGAGTGGATATTTTAAATCCTGTTCAGACCTCAGCCAAGTATATGGATCCCAAAATTTTAAAGGAGAAGTATGGAAATAAATTGGTTTTCTGGGGTGGTGGAGTAGATACACAGAGGACACTTCCCTTTGGTACTCCCGAAGAGGTAAGGAGAGAAGTCAAAGAACGTTGTCAAATATTTGGGAAGGGAGGAGGTTTTGTATTTAACACCATCCATAACATTCAATCAAAAGTACCGATTGAAAATCTTATGGCTATGTTCCAAACTGTAAAAGAATTTAGATTTTAATAAAAGTTTTTAAATTAATTCAAAAAACACTATGGTTGTAACCCAAAAAGTAAAAAGTCATAATTTACTATAAAATTATCTGCAACGCACCATATGTAAAATCTGTTGAAAATATTTTTGGCTTTTTGGGAAATAACCATAAATGTAATATGAAAATTCGTATTAAAAGGAGAAACAAATGAACAAAAATGTACTGAAAGAACTCTTCGGGATAGATAAACCTGTCATCGCTATGTCGCATTTTCCACCTCTACCTGGCACACCGTTGTATGACGAAAAATTGGGAATATCTGGAATTATTGACTTTATGAAAAAGGATATCCGTAAGTTATTAGAGGGCGGTGTAGATGGTATCCTTTTCTGCAATGAAGGGGATCGTCCTTATGCAATGAAAGCGGATTTAGAATCAGCTGCCGTTATGACACGAGTGATAACGGAGCTCGCGCCTCACGATCGTCCTTTTGGAGTTGATTTCCTTTGGGACCCCAGGTTGCCAATAGCAGTTGGAATGGCAACAGGCGCCTCATTTATCCGGCAAGTATTTACTGGTACTTATGAAAGCGATATGGGCTTTTGGAGCACTGATGTTGCAAGTGTACTACGCTACAGACGCAATATTGGAGCTAGCCATATTAAGGTATTTTATAACATCACCCCTGAATTTGCCTCTTTCTTAGGAACACGATCAATTGGTGAAAGGGCAGAAAGTGCAGTTGTCTCATCTCTGGCAGATTGTATTCTAGTGTCTGGAATGACGGCAGGCAAAGAACCCAAACTAGAAACTTTGAAAGAAGTAAAAGAAGCTGTGGGGGATATGGTCCCTGTGATTCTTAATACTGGTGCAAAAGTAGAAAACATCCAAAAATATCTCGAAATCGCGGATGGTGTAATTGTTGGTTCAGGCCTCAAGGTCGATGGTTATACTTGGAATCCTGTTGAGGAGTCAAGGGTTCATGCTTTTATGCACAATGTTAAAGAAGTACGAGAGTAAAATATATGTATATAATGGGAATAGATATCGGTACGACTGCCACTAAAATAATAATTATTGATCTATTCGGCAATATCATTGCATCTGTGGCAAGAAACGCTACTCTTATCTCCCTCAGAGGCGGTTGGGCGGAAGAAGATGCCAATCAATGGTGGGAAAATGTTTGTCAGGGGATTCCAGAATGTGTTCAAAAGGCAGGCATAACAGCTGAAGAAATCGGCGCAGTCGGTACAAGTGGTATGGTACCCACCATCGTGTTATTGGATAATAAAAATAAGGTTCTGCGAAATTCAATTCAGCAGAATGATGCCAGAGCAGTAGAAGAGATTGAGTACCTGCGCAGTAAAACTGATGCCGAAGACATTCTCAGAAGAACTGGAAGTGCAATAACCCAACAAACGATCGGAACAAAAATTTTATGGCTACAGCACCATGAACCGGAAGTCTTGGCAAAAGCTGACAAACTAATGGGGTCCTATGATTTCATCGTTTATCGTCTGACTGGGGTTTTTTCGGTTGAGCGTAACTGGGCGTTGGAGAGTGGCTATTTTGATCTTTATAAGGAAGATTGGGACGATGATCTCCTAACACTCTCTTCCATAGACCGTAGCATTATAGGATCTGTCCACTGGCCTTCTGAAATTGTTGGTAATGTAACGAAAGACGCAGCAACTCTTACCGGTTTAAAAACAGGAACGCCGGTCGTGGCTGGCAGCGCTGACCACATTGCATCAGCGTTCTCATCGGGTCTAAAAAAGCCAAATGATTTGCTGGTAAAACTCGGAGGAGCGGGGGACATTCTTATCGTCCTCAACGATATTATAGTGGACGAAAGACTGTTCCTTGATTATCATGATATTCCTGGACAATACATTGCCAGCGGATGTATGGCATCCAGCGGCAGTTTGATCGAATGGTTCCGTAACCAGCTCGCCCCCGACTTCAGTTATGAGGAATTGGATAAAGCTGCCGAACTAGTCCCAGTCGGGTCAGAAGGTTTGATCCTTCTGCCCTACTTTATTGGAGAGAAGACACCGATCCAGGACCCATTTGCACGCGGTACTTTAGTGGGATTATCCCTCAACCACACACTTGCCCATATATACCATGCAGTCCTCGAGGGGATTTCCTATGGTTTTTATCATCATCTTAAGGTCTTCGAAGAGCATGGTATGAAACCAACTACAGCTCGATGCTGTAACGGCGGTTCACGCTCAAAATTATGGAAAAAGATCACTGCTGATGTGTTGGGGATACGGCTGGAGCAGGTAGCAGATCATCCCGGTTCCTCACTTGGAGCTGCCTTCTGCGCCGGCATGGGAATAGCTGCTTTTAGCCGCTGGAGTGAGATCGAAAAATTCATTAAAGTCTCCACAGTGATAGAACCTGATTTAGAAAATCATTTAAAGTATCAAAAATTATTTTCACTGTACCGAGAAATTTACGACTCTCTTAAAGATAAATTCCCACGTTTATTAAAAATAACAAAGTAATTGTGGATATTGTATTATTATTGATATTTTGTTCTTTTACAATTAAGAATTTTATTCACTGTAAATAGAGGAGGAGGCTATTGTGCGTTTAAAAAATAGAATCGTTGGCGTCACTGGCGCAGCCATGGGTATAGGAAAATGCATTGTCGAAACTCTGGCAGCAGAAGGTGCAATAGTTGTTGTAATTGACATCAACAACAAACTAGCGGAACAGACAGCAAAGGGAATTAACGATAATGGTGGGAAAGCAGAATTCTGGAAATTGGATGTGACAGATCGTATTGAAATCAAAAAAGTCATTAATGACATCTTTCATAAGTTTGGTCGAATTGATATCTGGGTCAACAGTGCAGGTGTCTCCACTATGGTCCCTTTTATGGAATTAACAGAACATGATTGGGATTTTTTACACGATGTAAACGGAAGCGGTGTATTTTTCTGTTCCCAGGCTGTTGCTAGACATATGATTCATTCCAGGAATGGTGGAAAGATCATCAACATTGCCTCCATGGCAGGAAAACGCGGCGGTAATGCACCTTATCTTGCCCACTATGTGTACACAAAGTCTGGGGTTATTGGACTAACACAGGTCATGGCAAAGGAACTGGCGCCCTATAAAATCACAGTAAACTCTGTCTGCCCTGGGTATGTTGCCACGCCCATGCAGGAGCGGGAACTAGTATGGGAAGGTAAGCTGCGGAACATGTCTCCAGAGGAAGTAAAGCAATCCTATATTGACGACACGCCCTTAGGGCGTCTGGAGTATCCTGAAGACATAGCAAAAGCCGTCTTGTTCCTTGCATCAGATGATGCAAATTTTATAACAGGCGAAGCCATAAATGTTAATGGAGGTGCTTTTATGGATTAGAATATACGAGATTTGTTTTAATGGCTAGTGGACTATCATTTAAAACAAATCTCGGGCTAGATTTTGCTATACTTATTTATTAATTTTTAATGTAAAGAGAGAAAAGAAAATGAAAAAGTATAATGTTTGGTTAGTAGTAGTATTTTCTGTGCCTATGGTTTTAGTGGGGATTTCATGACTGGTCAGGCCTTAAATGTAACTGGGGGATTGTGCATGTATTGAAGGTATAAATTGAACTTTTAATCTCTAAAAAAGGGGGAAGAGACAGAAATTAAGTGAGTGAAAAAGCCATTATTTTTGAAAATATAACAAAATGTTTTGGAAAAACAACAGCTGTTAAAGATTTTTACCTAAAAGTGGAAAAAGGAAAATTTGTGACATTGCTTGGCCCATCAGGTTGCGGTAAAACGACTTTATTAAGAATGGTTGCAGGTTTTGAAAAACCTGATCAGGGTGACATTTATATATCTGGGAAAAAGGCCACAGGAGTTCCTCCTGAAAAAAGAAACGTTGGATTGGTTTTTCAAAACTATGCATTATTTCCCAACATGACAGCAGGACAGAATATTGCTTTTCCGATGCAAATAGCAAAAAAACCAAAAGGAGAAATAAAGGAAAAAATGGAAAAACTCTTGGAGTTAATCAAATTAGAAAGTTTTCAGGATAGAAAAATAGATCAACTTTCAGGGGGGCAAAAACAAAGAATAGCATTGGCGAGAGCACTGGCAAAAGAACCAAAAGTTTTATTGCTCGATGAGCCTTTATCTGCACTCGATGCGAAAATTAGAAAGGATTTAAGAGGAGAAATTAAAAGATTACAACAAGAGTTAGACATAACGACACTGTACGTTACTCATGATCAAGAAGAAGCTCTTTCTATTTCAGATAGAATTGTTGTTATAAATGAAGGTGTTATACAACAAATCGGAACACCGGAGGAGATTTACGAAAGGCCTATAAATATATTTGTAGCTGATTTCATAGGCACCACAAACATGCTCAAAGGAGAAATTTTAATAGACAAAGAGGTTAAGTTTCGTTGGAATAATGAATTATTCTATCTAAAAACCGGGCTTGATGTTAAAAAAGGCCCAGCTATATTATCAATAAGGCCTGACATCATTAAAATAAGTAAAAGCCAAGATGATATACCTTGCAATATGAACTTCACTAAAGGAAAGCTTGTTTTGATAGTATTTCTTGGTTTATTTGTGAGACTAACTATAAAGACTTCTTTTGGTAATGAAATTTTTGTCGATCTTTTCTCGGATAAAGCAAAAGGATTTAAGCTTAATGATAATGTGTTCATATATTTTTCTGCTGATGCAGGGGTATTCTTAAAAGGAGGTGTTTAAAGTATGAAGAGAAATTGATATTTTAGTATTTTGTTAGTAGTAATTTGAGTTATTATTAAAAGGAGGCGTTTAAAGTATGAAGAAAATAATCTTAATCTTAGTTCTAGTTTTTCTTTTAATGGGTTTAATGGAGATGATTGTAGTTTCAGCTCAACTCCCCAAGGAACTCGATACTCCCTATATCCATTACCTATGGGAGAATGCAAAGAAGGAAGAAGGTTTTATTTTTACCTATGGTATGCCAAGGGTATGGTCAAACTATGCGGGTATATTTGATGAATTTGAAAGATTGTTTGGGATCAAACAAAGAGATATTGACATGGGTGGTTCAAAGCTGCTTGCAAGAATGACAGAAGAAAATGCAACAAAAAATGATTTAGGTGATATAACAAGGGCGTTAGTAAAAGAACTTACTAAAAGAGGTTTAACTTCAAGATATAGAGTTAGACTATGGGGCGATATACCTCCTTCACAAAGAGGAGAAGATGATACTGGTAGTGTATGGCAAGCAACGTATGTAGGAACACTTGGATTCTTAGTTAATACAAACATAGTAAAAAACATACCAAAAAGATGGATAGATCTGGCAAATCCAGAATATAAACACTTAATACAATATCAAGATCCAAAAAGTTCAAATACGGGTATAAATACAATATTCGCCATGTCTTACGCTTTGACAGGAGACCCTTACGACTATAAGGCAGGAGTGGATTTTCTCGCAAAGTTACACGAAATGGAAGTAATTTCTTCAGTAGTGACTGAAACTATCGTATCTGATTTTCAACGAGGGGAATGCGCCATAGTTATCAATTGGGATTTTAACTCGATAAATTGGAAAGAAACCTTAGACGTCCCATCTGTTTTTATAATACCTGAAGATGGGACTATATCAGGTTGTTACAGTGTAATAATGTCAAAGAATCCGCCCCACCCGTTCACAGCAAGCTTGGCAATGGAGTTTATTTATTCAAAATACGGACAAAGCCTTTACACAAAAGGGTTTGTTACACCAATAATACCCGGGGTTGAAGTGCCAACGGAAGTAAAAGATAAGATCCCATCAAAGGAAGCTTATCAAAAAGCTAAACTAATAGACTATGATAAGCAAACTCCCATAATACCGGAGTTACAAAAATATTACAGTGAGAAACTGTAGGAAGATTGGCCGCTACAAAGTAAAGTGCCCCCCCTAAAAGGGGGGGGCACTTTGTAAGGATTGATTATTATGAAGAAAACAAATTTTCTTTTTCTATTGCCGATGGTTATATTCATTGGCTTATTTATAATATATCCATATTTTAACATAGCAAAAAACAGTTTTACCGACAACTGGACAGGCAAAGTCACGTTTCAGAATTATAAAAATATAGTAATTAACCCTCAATATTTTAGAGCATGGAAAAATAGTGTTCTATTTGTTGGTGGATCTACACTGATCGCTACACTTTTTGGCTCAATTATAGGTTGGGTATCTATCAGGTTTTCGGAAAGAGTAAGAAATATGGTATCTTCATTATTTGCTTTACCGATGACATTATCGGGTTTGGTCGTTGCTTTCGCGTTTATAGTTTTGTTAGGTAGAGCAGGTATAGTGAACATCTTAATTAAAACTGTATTTAAATCGGAAGGTTTTGGTCTTTACACTTGGAGTGGTCTTTTGATCGTCTATACTTTTTTTAATATTCCACTATTCAGCATAATTATGATGGGTGCTTTTGAACACTTAGATATCAGTCTTGTAGATGCTGCTAGAAATTTAGGAGCAAATATATTGCAAGTTTGGATTCACGTAATAATCCCTGCCCTTGCTCCAGCATTTTTAAGCGCTATCTCGCTTGTTTTCGCATCAATGATGGGAGCCTTTGGAACAGTACTTGCTCTAACGGGTATGTCCCGCCCTTTATTATCACTTTTAATATATTCCAATACATCAGAGAGTACTTTTAATATTCCACAAGCAGATGTACTTGCAATATTGCTTGGAATAACTACCATAATTGGTTTATTGCTATTAAATTGGTTGGGAAAAAGAAATTAAGAAGGAAAGAGATGAAATGAAAAAATCAATTTGGATAGATCTTGTCGTAATAGTATTCATATTATATGTTATAGTACCCATTCTTATGCCTGTTATATATTCGTTCAGCGTCTTCTGGCAAGGATTATTACCCAAAGGATTTACTTTCGAATGGTATAGAATTTTTTTTAGTGATCGTAATACGAAACCAGCACTTGTATTATCGTTCATGGTAGCAATAAGTGCAATGTTAATAAATATAGGTATTGTTACTCCTGCTGCTTACGGAGTAAATAGAGTGAAAGGGCAAATAGCTTCATTTCTTGAAAATGCCTTCATGATAATACCATTATTATTCCCCCCAGTTGTATTAGGACTTGGTTTGGTCCAAACATTTAATAAACCACCTTTGAATATATCTGGAACTATTTATATGGTTATGATTGCTCATTCAATACTTGGCTTCCCATTCATGTTCAGGTCTGTCTATGCCTCCTTAAAGACCATAGATGAAAAGACCCTTTCTGAAGCAGGAAAAAGTCTCGGAGCAAACTTATTCCAAAGAATGTTTTACATTATAATTCCAAATATAATACCAGGTATATTGTCAGGTTCTCTCATTGTGTTTGCTATATCATTCGGAGAATTTGAGGTAACAAGCATAGTTTCTGGCTTTAGGAGTCAAACATTACCACTCGTGTTGTTTCAACAAATGGGAAATGATTTTAGAATAGCAAGTGCCATTTCAGCATTTCTTATATATATTTCTTTAAGTTCATTTTTAATAATAACATATATAGGTAGAAAATATCAAAAGGGGAAGAAGGTATAAATATGCCAGATTTTTGGGCTCATTATGTACAGGGGAATAAAGTCTTAAAGAAACTGAATTTAAATTTTTCGAATAGTGAGAAAAAGTTGTTCTCTTACTTCGTTCAAGGGCCCGATCCTTTTTTATTCACAAGAGATGAACGTATATCATGGGAAATACACAAAAACAAACCCGGACAATTCTTGGAACGTCTATTTAAAAAATGTGATCAACTTCCATTACTCCTAGGTTATTTATCTCATTTTAACCTCGACAGATATACACATCCGTATATTTTATACATAGTAGGTGCTGATCTCAAAAAACATAGAGAGTTAGAATCAAGTATAGATGCGGAAACAGCAAAGATGTTTCTAAGGAAAAGAATAGAAGATATGAATGTTAAAGTAACTTTGCCTATTTCTATACCTGATAGTATAGAAAATTGCTTTTGGGGCACTTTTAAGGAAATATATGAATATGAGCCATCCATAGATAATTTGTTAAATAGGTCAAATGAAGAAATGAAGAAATTCTATGAAACTTTGGAATACTCAGAAGATTATAACGATGTCTTTAATATGGAAAGACGACTATGGAGAAATCCTTTTACTGGGAAAAAGTACAGAGATACTTTTCTGGAATTAATGGAAGAAAGCATAATAACAACAGTAAATATGTTTTCTTCATATTTAAATGGGAAACGGATGAAGGTCCCCGATGTTTCGGCGTATACAAACTTACCATACTATGTAGCTACAAAGCTAAAGTACGTAAGAAAATAACGCTATATAGAAGTAATTAACGATGAATGTCTGTTGAGGATAAATATTTATACTAAAAAAGCGAAAGAAGGCATACAGTGAAAAGAATAGAAATTGCTATAAGAGCGGCCAAGGAGGCTGGGACTTTCTTAAAGGAAAATAAAGATAGCATAAGCGGTCTGAAGTACAAGGGGAGTCATACTAATCCTGTTACAAATATGGATGAAGATGCTCAAAAGATCATAGTGAATATGATAAAAACGTATTTTCCTAACGACATGATAATTGCAGAAGAAGGAATGGAGAAGAGTATAAATAAAAGTGTGTGGATAATCGATCCACTGGATGGAACGGTGAATTATATTCATAGATCATCCATATATACTGTTTCTATCGCATACATGGGAGAAAACGATCTTGAATTAGGTGTGGTATTTGCTCCAGAGTTAAACGAGTTATTTTATGCCAGCAAAAATGAAGGGGCATATTTAAATAAGAGCAAAATTCATGTTTCTAATAACTCAAATCTATCGCAAGCTTTAGTGGAAACAGGTTTTTCTTACAAACTTAAGGAAAGAGAGAAATTTATGCCCTTGTTTTCAGAGATATTACAGCATGTTCAGGATACAAGAGTATACGGCAGCGCTGCATTGGAACTTTGTTATGTTGCCTGTGGTAGAGCAGATGGATATTGGGAAGAATATTCCTTGTCCTCATGGGATCTTGCAGCAGGAGTTTTAATTGCAAAAGAAGCTGGGGCTATAATATCGGCTCCTTCCGGAGAGGAATTCGATTTATTTAAAGGAGAAATATTGGCTATTGCTCCCAGTTTGTATCAAGAATTTATAGAATTAATAAATAGAAGATAATTATAAAATTAAGCAAATTATTTACCTAAAATAGAAATGAGGGTTTCAGAAAACTTTAAGAGGGTAGGTAAGGTTAAAAAAATTCACCTCCAACCCCATAAAAAATCAACAAAATGAGTAGAAATTAATCAATAACCTTCCTAAAACCCTTATCTGATAAGGATTTCAATGCTGGAGGTGAATAATAAAATAGAGGTGTGCTAAAAGCCTTGTAAGACAAGGGTTTCAGAGTTTTTTAAAAGGCACCTAATTAAATCATTAGGAGGTGATGGTTATGGATTAGAATATACGAGATTAGTTTTAATGGCTAGTGGATTATCATTTAAAACAAATCTCGGGCTAGATTTTGCTACACTTATTTATTAATTTTTAATAAAAGGAGAGAAAAGAAAATGAAAAAGTATAATGTTTGGTTAGTAGTAGTATTTTCTGTGTCTATGGTTTTGGGGATTGGATGTATGGGAGAGGCGGCTCCCAGTGCTAAAACTGTTACTTTAAATATTATCATAGAACAGGTCCCTGATTTTGATATCGTTGCCGAGTTAACAAAGGATTTTGAGGCAGCAAATCCGGACATCAAGATCGTTTTCGACACTATGCCATATGATGCCATGAGGGATAAAATTCTGGTATCATTTCTTGCTCCAGTAGGGACTTACGATATTATGATAGCTGACAATCCATGGATGGACGAATTTCCTGCCGCAGGTTTTTTTACTGAGTTAAATGATTATATTGACAACGCTCCCTCTGATTATAACTACGATGATTTTATTGGTTCGTTACGAAAACTGGCAACACATGATGGAAAGATAACCGCAATTCCCTATATTAACTATGCCATCGGCTTGATTGTTCGCCAGGATCTTTTTGATGACAAGGATATGAAAGACAAGTTCCAAAGTGCTTACAATAAACCATTGGCTATTCCAAAAACTCTTGACGATTATCTGGAAGTTGGTAAATTTTTTAAGGATAATGGCATTTCTGGTGTAGCCATGCAGCCTCAACGCGGTTATAAAATCTTTGAAGAGTGGAAAAACTGGTTATATGCAGAAGGCGGCAATCTTATCGATGCACAAGGGAACGTTGTCATCAATAGCCCAGCTGCGAAGGCAGCCCTTGAAAAGTACATTGAAATGTATAAAAATGCTGCACCCACTAACTCTCTAAACTGGGGATTTGACGATTCAATGCGTTCCGTGGCTAGTGGTGAATCTGCCACAATTCTATCCTATAACTGGATGCTTCCGGCTCTGAACGACCCAAATGGGCAGGCAGGTAAGCTGGCAGGTAATTTTTCGCTTTACCCTGTCCCAGGAGGCAAAGCCGTTCTTGGCTGTTGGTACTGGGCGATCCCAGCAAATTCCAAGAGCAAAGATGCAGCTTGGAAATACATTGAGTGGATAACATCACCTGAAATCGATAAACAGCGTGTAATTAAAGGCGGTTCCGCTATTCGTACTAGTGTATTACAGGATAAAGAAGTATGGGAAAAAGGATATGGAGAAGCTTACTGCACAGCGGTTCTTGATATTCTGAGCACTAGTGAGCCTCTGGCACGTGGTGCCCATGCCGATGAAATCTGCAATGAAGTCGGAACATATCTAAATAAAGCCGTAGCGGGGATGATGACTGTTGATGAGGCTTTGAAAGCAATAGAGGATAAAATAACGGAAATAAATTCAAAATAATAAGTTGTTTTTAACCTCTTTTGTGTGAGAGTCATGCCCGCCAGGGAGACATCTGCTGGTTGGGCATGACTCAGAGAATATTAAAAATATATGCTAACCAATTAGTTCGTGGTGAATATAAGTATTAAAAAGAAGAAAAATGTGTCTATATGGGGGCTATAAATGCTTGAAAATGTAACAGAGTTTGAATTAATCAACAAGCACTAATTATGATGAATGTACAATATACAGAGGGGGGTAAATAATATGAAGTCTAAGCGTATCGCATTTAAATATCAAGCACTGATCCCCTTAATTGTAATTCTTGGAGCCATCATTATATTTCCTTTAATTTATTCCTTCATAGCATCTTTTAAGGATTTACAGTTCACCCAGATGGGCCAGGCTAAATTTATCGGTCTCGATAATTATAGAAGTATATTATCCAGCAAATCATTCTGGAAAGCAATGCAAAATACATTGGTTTTTGTATTGATTGCTGTCAGTTTGGAATTTATAATCGGATTTTATCTGGCACATCTTTTGTATAATAAAGCAGCCCTCTTCCGAGGTTTTTTTAAGACATCACTCTTAATACCAATGTTTACAACGCCTATAGCCATAGGTTTATGTTTCCGCTTCATGCTCCACCCGCAACTTGGCATTATATCTAAAATCTTACTCTCAATTGGGATTAACGTTGATTGGTTTAGTCCCAAAATGGCTCTTTTTAGTATTGCTTTAATTGATGTTTGGCAATGGACTCCTTTTATGTTTCTACTATTATTAGCTGGTATGGAATCTTTACCTGAAGAACCTTTTGAAGCTGCCAAAATTGACGGCGCAGGGGGATGGAAGCTTGTCCGATACATCACGCTGCCAATGATGCGCCCAATAATATTAGCTGCGCTCATGATACGTATGCTGGATGGATATAAAGTATATGAATATATTTACGCTATCACCCGGGGTGGACCTGGAGAAGCAACAGAATCCATTCAGTATCATATCTATAGGGTTGCCTTTACATACTTCCGGATTGGCGAAGCGTCTGCGATGTCATATATGTTAATCATCGCAATATCGCTAATGGTTATTGTTTTATTTTACATCTTAAGGAAAGGAGCGTAATAATTATAAATATTATTTCAAAAAAATCATTTAGTAAGTTGTTAGTATTTATTATATTATCAGTGGCTTTATTAATTGTATTATTCCCTTATTTCTGGACACTCCTATCTTCTTTTAAAGATGCTGCAGCGATCAACCACCCTTTAGATTTCAATTTTAAACCAACTCTTGACAATTGGGAAGCTGTGATAAAATCCGATATTATTCGATGTCTTTTAAACAGCATTATTGTAGGTGTTGTTGTTGTTCTGATATCCTTAGCGGCAGGATCATATGCAGCTTATTCTTTTTCGCATTTCAATGTGGGGGGTAGTTCTGCTAAATTTCTGGTGCTTTTAGCCCAAATGCTACCGCCAGCTACTCTTGTTATTCCATTATTTCTTATTATGTATAAATTAAAGATGATTGGTACATTGTTCCCGGTTATAATAGCCCATTTAACTATACTCCCACTGGTTACTTGGTTTATGATTGGATTCTTTGATGAAGTCCCAAAAGAGCTTGAAGAACAGGCTATGGTGGATGGTTGTACAGAGGGGCAAGCATTTATTAAGGTCATAATACCTGCAGTATTGCCAGGATTAGGGGCTGCTGGATTATTCGGTTTTATCTTATCCTGGAATGATTTATTTTATGCACTATTACTGACTACGGGTAAATGCAATACACTACCAGTCGCTGTTGCTGGTTACTGGACATTCCGGGGGGTTGAAATGGGTCAGATGTCTGCTGCAATTATACTGGCAATTATCCCAGGGACCATTTTTACTCTCTTTATTCAGCGATTCTTATTACGCGGCATGACTGGCGGAGCAATTAAAGGATAGAAAGGAAATCCTCTATGGCATCAGAATTAAACACGGGTATTAAAGCAGTTCACATTGTCGGTGAACAACTTATCAATGCTATTGGCAACAGTCATCAAATAAGGTTTAAAGGCACAGTCAATATGGTTTCAGAAATGGATATTTGGTCAGAAAAGAAAATTAAAGAGGTCCTTCGGGTAGAATTTCCAGAGTATGGTTTTCTAGGAGAAGAAGGCGAAATAATCACTGGGGAAGATTCTTGCCAATGGATTGTTGATCCAATCGACGGGACAACAAATTATGTTCACGGCTATCCATTATTTGCTATTTCAATCGCATTAGAGAAAGACTACGAAATTGTAATGGGAGTTGTTTATAACCCACTTCTTGACGAGCTGTTCCATGCAGAAAAAGGAAAGGGCGCCTTTTTGAATGGAAAACCCATCAATGTATCCGATACAAATGAATTGAGAAAATCGCTACTGGCGTCGGGCTTCCCCTATGATGCATGGACAAACCCCAAAAACAACAGTAGCGAATGGCAACGATTATTAAGGAAAACTATTTCGCTCCGCAGTGATGGAGTCGCATCGCTCGATTTATGTCATGTTGCTGCGGGACGGTTAGATGGATATTGGGAACTGAACCTCGAGCCCTGGGATATGGCCGCAGGCTCTTTAATTGTCAAAGAAGCGGGGGGAATGGTATCTTCAATTTCCGGGGATCCATTTTCAATTTATCAGCGGAATATCCTGGCTGCTAACAATGGTATCTATCGGGCACTACTAGTAGAATTAAACGAAACGTAGAATAATTTAATTATATAGGAATTACTTTTTCCTGTTGTATTTAAGGGCTGAATAGTTACAATATTTTCAAGAAAAATTTAATCTACAAGTTAAAAAAATGTGTTAAGTTTTTGAGCTGGTACAACTGTTCCTGCCATATTATATTGTCGAAAAAGCCGTCTTTGATATTATTCTTTTTCTTTTATAGGTAAATTTTTTTATCTCTTACTATTTATATCTTCAATCCTTCCGGAATCAATCCACTCTTTTATTATCTCTCTCCTTTTTTCTTCCAGGACAACCTCAAGCATTTTTGATGTTTTTCCTTTAATTTTTTCATTATTTAACTGCACTTTCCAAAAATCAAGTAATCTGTTTTCTGTTTCCTTTTTTATCTCTTCCTGCTGTAGAGGATCAAGAGAATTATAAATTTGTTCTACCTTTTTAATCTCTTCCTGCCTCTTCTTATTTTCTTCTTCTTGCAGCTTTATTTTAATCTGTTCTATTTTTTTCTCTTCTTTTTTTCGCTCTCCTTCTCTTTTCTCGCTTAAATATTCCTCCGGAACTTGCCAATTTTCTCTTATTGCCTTCACTAAATAAGCTGCTTTATTATCAGCATTAGAATAATTAATTGCCTCAATCCATTTTTTTATCAATTCTTGATCATTGTTTTTTATCA
>Ga0210003_1001900_pt1 | contig 18011 bp, 15 predicted proteins | sample LantaG_FD_182804 | JGI IMG/M metagenome (GOLD analysis project Ga0210003, IMG submission 182804) | Deep subsurface microbial communities from Baltic Sea to uncover new lineages of life (NeLLi) - Landsort_02402 metaG (SPAdes) (version 2) | ecosystem: Environmental > Aquatic > Marine > Oceanic >...
GCAACTGTCTCCATAAATTGAGCGGTGTTTAAACCATAGGCATTACTCTGTTTTCTCATTGCAGTCAGACTTTCTAATGCCTGATTGGTCCCTACCCCTATAGTTGCAAACCCTTCAATTAATTTTCCTAAAGACTCTCCACTAATATTTGTTGCCGCTTGAAAGGCAATCATATTTTCTAATTGTGACTTACTTAACCTCACATTGGTGCCGAAAGCCTTTGCTACGGCATTCATCGAATCCGCAACTCCATCAATACGAACACCTAATAACGCGGCAAATTTGGCACTATCGGCCAATTGATGACGAATCTCTTTTGCAAATGCCGCCCCTTGACCAAATGTTTGAGCTGAAACTTTTTTAGCTTGGATTTCAAAATTAAGAATGGCACTTTGCATTCCTGTAATCTCACTCTTTAAATTATTAACTATTTCACTAAGACTCTTTGGTCCTCCGGCATCATCTTGTAGGAACATATGTGGTTTTTACTATAAATACCTTATTATTGTTTTCTTGAACTATTAATGCGTTCAACATCTTCAACATATTTGTTGATGAAGTATCTTCTCTCAAAAACGGGGATATTCATTAAATCGGAATAAGTAAATCCGAGCTCCTTGACGCAGAAGTAAATCTCGTCAAGCATAATTTTTCTATAATCAGAAGAAAGGACGAAAAAACTCGGCCCCAAAAGTGATTCGTGTGCTCACTTTTTCTCCAGACGGGGCCATAAAAACACGCTCTAAATCTATACGAGGTTCTGCATCTTTCATACTATTTCTAATATATTTTGAGTCAGCTATCGGTAATGTTTGGATTTCTTGAGCGATATGCATTTTATCATTGTTGTCATTCATTGATTGAATAATCATTTCAAGTCTTTTTGTTACGATAGGTGCAACAACACCATCGGGATATTGGTCTTGAACTTTTTGTAATTCTTTATTATCCGCAGAATTCAATAAACGACATTTAACTACCTTTTTAGATACGGGTAGTATTAACTCAAATAATCCTTCATTATTTGGTTCTATTTTGGCTGGAAGAATGTTTAACTCATCTAACGTGATTGAACTTTCAAAATCTTTAAGAGTCTTTGGGTCACGAAGTGTGAATGTATAGTTAGAACCAAAAGATGAGTTTCTTAAAAAGATAAGAACGGCTTCAACATCACAATCTAATAATTGGTCAGGATGAAAATCTGGTTCGTAAATTTTATTTCTTAAAAGAGTACCTACTATATTATCGGCATTCTTTTGACCTAATAAGATGTTTTCATCTGCGGCAGTTAAATAACCGACCTTTAATGACCCTTTCTTATTCTTATAATATTTTCCTTGGGAAGGTAATTGTACCACGTCGTGTGGTAAATTAAAATCTTGTTGTCCGTACTGTGCTGAGTTATCCATATTTATTTAAATAAAAAACCATAGAAAGTCTCCCTTCTATGGTTTAAATATAATTGAACTGATTTAATCGTAAATAGTATTTCTTAATAAACTAAAATACATCTATCTGGACGTAATGTTGCGGTAATTGTTGCTACCCCATCATCACTATAACCTAATGAATCAAAATTCACATCAGTTAAGAAAGTTCCTTGCAATATCCACTTTTCAACCGCTACACCTGTTGGGTCTAACATCTCTAAGTTGATATTCTTTTTATAACCTGCGGCGTATCCCATACGACCAGTTACAGATTCCGCGTGTAAACGAACCCATTCCATTAAGGCTTGTGAAGCTGAAGGTCCAATTGGGTCACGGAAAGTTACGTTAATAGTATTCCAAGTGAAACGACCAGCAACGTATGTTGATGTGTTTAAGAATGGAATCTCAACAGGGTTAATTGATACTTGCGGACGTGAAGTTGTTTCCACATACCAAGAGTTGATACCTAACGAAGAATCGAAAGTCATAATGAACCTATTTTTTCTTTTTGGTTCGTAGGGTATCGGCATTTTCATTAATAAATCAGCCATTGTATATTTTTTTAATTTCTTTTAGTTTATTTCCAATAAATAGTAAGTAAGTTAAAAATTTTTCTATTTACTTTAAAATTGAAAAAGTGATTATAGATAATAATAATACTAGATTATAAATCTTAATAATATTATTAAACTTCTTTTTTATCTCTTCCTTTAGTTAAATATGTTTTAACTGGTTTATCATTATATTCTTTATCTAGGAAAGTTTTTATTGTATCAATATTTTTTGGGTCGTCATCTGAAAATCCAATCATAGGTACAAAATTGTTTTTAATATCGTTTTTAAAGAACGCCTGTTTATTAAATCTTGAAGCAATTTCTTTAACATATGATATAAATTGACGTAAAGCTTTAATCTTACCCTCTTCAGGGTTCGCAGCATTACCTTCACCATAAGTCACCGGATGAAACCTCAATAGGTCTAAATAAGACTCAATAATCTGTTCGTCAGTCATTTCTTCGTCCTCAAAAATATCACGATACTTTTTTAAATTTGATATTAACTCAGTTTTATTAATACCATTATGATTTGTCATAATCATATTATATACACCGTCTCTTAAAACAGATGGTGTATGACCTCTAGCAGTAATAATTGAAAATATTGAACCTCCATTAACAGCCTCAACAAAGTCATCCCAAGAAGGACCTGGAGTAGCTAACATTGAATCAACAATAAATTGAGCATCACCCTTAACTCCGAAGTTTCTGTATGGGTCATCTGAGTACCCTACAATCATCTTACCGTTGTAATCGAATGGTTCTCCACCTATCATCGAACGATAGTCTGCAAAGTCCTCTGTGGACATCCCCACTTCATCACCATCTTCTGACTTTAGAACAATCTTAGTCGGCATCTCAACAATGTTGTCGTCCCAATCAAAAGCATAATACTTTAAATCTGGGTTACCAACATCATCAAAACCTTCCCTAAGAAGTTTTTCTTCAATAAATTCTTTTAATACTTTACGAGTCATTATTTTTTTTCGTTTAATCTTTCGATTAATCTTTCTAATTGAGACTCTGACATCACAATTTTTTGTGGTTTCTCAGAGAATGTCTTAACACCGTTATTTTTAATATTAAGGTGTTCTGATAAATTTGATTTTTTAAATTCCATGGTTTTTATATTGTTTTAAACGTTTAATAAATGGCTAAATGGGGGTCAATGACCCCCATATTATAAATATATCTAATTATACATCTTCGAATGATGCTCCCGTTGGAGTAATCAAGAATTCAATATCGATGAATTCAAGTGCTCTTGTTGGTTTTAAGTAAATTTTACCGACCAACTGATTAGCATCCATATCCTCAGGTGTGTTTGATACAACAACACGGAAGTCAGTCAAACCTCTATCTCTTCTGATAGAATCTAAGATTGGGTTAACCGAGTCTAAGAAATCCTGTCTTACTTGTTCGTCGTTTTGTTCAAACAACAATCTAACTGCGACAGCTGAAATCAACTTACGAGCTTGTAATAACAATCTTCTTACGTTTATTCTATCAAGTGCAGATTGTCTAACTTGTAGAGTTTTATTACCCCAAATAACCGTACCAACATCAGAGAAGGTTGCAATTGGGTTTAATCTACCTTGGTATACTGTATCTCTATCATCTTGAGTTAACTTCTTACGTGCTTTAACCGCATTTACCAAACCTCTTGTGTAACCCGCAGATGCGAACCAAGGGAATGCAATGTTATCAGTTAACGCTAAGTTTCTAACTACCTCAGCCGTTGGTGGAATATAGATTTGTGTATTATTAACACCATCTCTTACCAAAATCCAAGGGTAATAAGTTGCCGTATAGTTAGAATCGATATTAGTCTCTTCTAAGTTATCAACCGCCTCTTGTGGGTAAATAAAGTCCGTTTGGAAGTTAGACGTAGTCGGAACAAACATATTGTAATCAGGTGTAGTACAGATATAGATAGAATCTGCTCTGTCTGTTTCAATCATATCAATAGCTTCTTCAACTAAGTTTGAATTATTTACGTAATCAATACTTGCCGTTGTGAAGATGTTAATGTTAACCGCTTCAGGATTTGCAAATGATTTCTGACCTAATAAATAAGCGTAGTAATCAGTATTTCCCCAATCGGTTGTATTATCACCTACAGTGATTTTCTTAAATGCTCCCCATCCTGATGCCGTTGGGAAAGACACTGAAGGTGCCGCTCCTTTTAAGTATCCCGAACCACCTAACATGAATCTGTCAGTGTTAGTTCTATATTCTCTATAGATATCCCATCCGTCAAAACCACCTGCAGCCAATAAACTAAACTTACGTGAGTTTATTCTGTAATAAGGGTTTGTTGGATTTGTTGGGTCAGTTTGGAATGATGCATCACCCACTTCAAATGATGAAGTACCTGATGTCACATATCCACCTGAAATTTGTACAACAGTTGCTCCTGAGTCCATGTGGAAACCTTTAGTAAGGTAATTCCATGGTGTCGATTCAGTTGCAGTTGCAACACTATTAGGAACTTGTTGACCAACATACTTAAAGAAAGAAGTGTCATAACCAACAGTATTTGAAATACCTAAGTAGGTTTTTCTTACTTGGTCACCACTACTTCTTACTGTAGTACCAAATGGTGGTGTATACAAAATCTCTCCAGATGTGTTATATTTTGTTTTATATTCAGGGAATGGTGAATTTGCTCCAGCATATTCTCTAAAACCATAACCTTCAAAACCACAAGGAAGTGCATCTATTGGTGCATCCTCATCCATTTCAATCATAATATATCTTGACTTAAGTTCAAATTCACCGTTAGATGTACCAATTTTCTTAGCCACAAATGAATTGTCACTTGCATTTAAAGTACAGTTTGTAAATTTTTCAATAACTACAGGATTAGCGTCAGTATCATAATAACTTCTAACTATTACGTCAAACGTAGAGTTATTGAAAGACATATTTGCAATTGATATTTTAACTAATTCGTTAGCTGCGTTACCATCCGAAATTAGGATAAATCTAAACAATCTATCAACAGCAGTACCTCTAAGTTCGGATACCACGTAAGGTGTTGACGGTGTTTGATATTGTTCTAAGTACCAACCGATTGAGGTTGCGTTACCATCTCTTGATTGTGGTAATGCAATTAATGATGAATTTAAACCACGAATTTTACCTTTTCTATATGATTGAGTTAACATTGATTGGAATGTTTCTTCAACAAACAATGGAACTTCATTTCTTGGTTTACCAAAATTAGATAATCCAAATACTTTAGACATATAGTTAGTGTCACTTAATGTAAATGATGTTTGGAACGTAAAGATATCACCTTCAGCAGTTACCCCTGATACACCAAATGGTGAATATGGATTTTTAGTTGCTGCCGAGTATGAACCACTAAAGTCTAAAACTACATCGGTAAGACCCGATACAGTATATACAGGACCATTATCATTTGAATATGTGTCAATACCTCTTGAACGGAATGTACCAACAACTAAATCGTTATATTCTGTAAATGCCGTTCCAACCCAATTTACTGCGGAACCTGAAATAGTTCCTGTGAAATTACCTGGACTAACAGATATAAAATCACTACCAATAACAGAATTGAATGACATACCAACATAATCATTACCCGATGCCGGTTCGAATGCTCCGTAATACCAAGCATCCATATTAACGTTAGGATAATCTGCAGTTGAATTGGTTAGACCTTCAACACTTAACTCATTGTTTGTAAGGGTAAATCCTGCACCCGTATATGAATTATATACCGTATCAGGAAGAACACCCCATTGTGATGATGTTGTAGCAGAAAGACTATTGGTTATAACCGCGTCAGAAATAAATGTTTCTATTTGTGACCTCATAGTAACAACACTACCATTATTTAAAGTGATATTGTCATCAATGTATGTTGATAGTGGTGCCGGAAAAGAACTACCAAAAGTAACTGTACCCGCAGTTGTTGCAACGAAAGTCACAGACCAATCAGTACCTGTATCCGCAGATAAGGTTGCTGAGTCTACATTTGCTTGAGTGGTGATAGACCAAGATGGTCCTGCATCATATCCACTCAAACCTAACACTCTCGTTACGAATAATTGATTTGATTGTTGTAAATATGATTTAGCAATATATGCTGCTTCATATTTTGGAATTTGTGTGTTTACGAATTTTGTCGGGTTGGTACCACCAAAGTATGATGTAAAATCATCAAATGATGATACGAAAATTGGTTCGAATGCTGGACCGATAAGGGTCTCACCAACAATACCAAGTGTCGTTACACCAACACTTTGTGCGACAAAACTTAAATCTCTTTCAGATGTATATACACCTGGGGAAACGAAAACTTTGTTTGAACTAGCCATGTTTTTTATATGTTTCTTAATTTATTTACTTAATAAATATTTTTAAAAATAGTAAAAAACATATTCACCATCACTATATTTATTAAAAGGGAGAATATTGTCTGCCTTTTTTCTACCTTTTAAATATGAAAGAAATTAAAAACCTTAAAATATCTCCTGAAGTCCATTCGGTTTTAAAAACGTATTGTGACGAGAAAGGATTAAAAATATATAAGTTTTTGGAAAGTCTTATTTTAGAAAAATGTTCTAAACCTAAAGATATCTATGGAGAATGATTAAAGTAATTTCGCCGTAGTGTAAATTACGGCATCTGAAGATGGGTTAGTTTTTACGACATTAATTTTAAGAAGGTCGTTGGTGTTAATCTGTATTTTACTAATGTCGTCTCCAACATAGTTGTTATTAATATACACAGAATAAGAATCTATATTGACTGTCCTTGTGACTGTTAAATTAGCGGTATAACTAAGTAATTCATTAGTCTCGGTATTATTTCCTATAAATTTAATATCCAATTCAAACTCATTAGGGCTAGGTGGATACGACTCGGCTTTCCTATTAGTTGTACGGGTTGAAACTTCAAACATAGTTAATGCTCTACTAATACCTGGACTAACCTCAAACTCATCTTCATCCATTAAAAATCCCATCATAAGAAACTCGTAATTTTGAATATAAAATTTTCTTTTATCTATATCTAACACGGACTCATCAGAAATGTTGTTAAGAATGACAGGTATATAATGTCCTTTAATAAAGGTATATGCTTGACGAGATGAAAATTTTTGAAGAATAATTTTATTAAATTCGTTAAGTTCCCTCATTCGGTTACAAATAATCTTAACATTATATGTAATATCGACGGGTACTGGCTGTGGTATTTTATAAACATCCACACCTTTTCTTTGTCCGTCCCACGTAGGAACTTTGGCGTAATAAAATTGTCTTCTGTTTGGAATGGTATATTGTAATGAAGGTGTGGAACCATATTTAACTTCGGGTTGTCTTACCGTAGTAATAAAAGGAGGGTTTGGATTTCCATTTAAATCTTCAAATTTCCATGTTTGTGTAAATTGAGCCCAATTCTGTGTGGTTATAATTAAATCAACAGGTGGAATAATTTTACCGTCAACAACGACTTTTAACTCATCTCTAACAAAATCCAACATACCTCTATCCAAATCGGAATGTTCAACACCTTTAGGTAAATAAGTCCCATCCTCTTGAATATACTCCAAAAGTTGTTCTCTCCTTTGGAACCCAACTTTCTCAGGTACTAAGGGTAAGTATTTTTTTATTTTTTTAGGTAATCCCATTATATTCCGTTAAATTCGTCTGTAGATACAGGTGTTGCGATATAAGTGAAATAAAAACTTTTATAACCTCCATAAGTATGTTTATTATCATAGTTAGGTTGAGCCGCGTTAACCACACTATAGTATTTAACTTCGGATTCATTAATCATATATCCAATATAATCACCTAACTTAATATTAACCGATAAAGTTTCTAATTCGTTTTCGTATACTGAGAATACCAAATTACCTGGTTCGTTTTGTACTATTCTACTACCACCTAAGAAATTGTTCGCAGGTTCTTCAATTCTTACCGAGGCTCTAAATTCAACAGGAGCCTTAAATTGGACACCGTTAGAAGATACCTCACCATACACATCATCTTTAATCGTTCTTTGTTGGTCTACCGAGTAAAGAACGAGCGTAAAATTCATGTCGCCATTGAGCCATTCTTGACCCATAGCAATCTCCAATGCAAAATCTTCCTCGGCAAAGAATTTATTTAATCGCGTTATTGGTACTTTTCTTGGTGTCATCAATTGATAAATATCTATAAATTGATTATATTTAAGGGTATTTACTTGTATGGAAGAAAATAAAGTTATATCAAATATCCCTGAGATAAGGGCAACCCGCATACTTGAAGGTTATGATGGGTGTAATAACTATATACTATCCATTAAGAAAAAAATGGAAACAAAAAAACATTTTAAAATAACAAGAGCTCAGTCGGACTACATAATTGACTACCACGATGTTATTCCTAAGATTGCAAGAAAGTGGGTTCCAATGGACGAATACTTTGGTAATAGAATGATGGAAGACAAACTTCTAACCAAAAGACCCGTACAAATATATGTTGAAAAACTTTTAATCGAAAAAGATAAATCATATCACATTTGGGGTAAATTATTTGAGACTGAGGAACTGTATGATTTTTGGTTACCTAAGGCGGCAATTATCGGAAAAAAGGAAATAAAGGTTGATATTGATTATTCAAAATACTCAAACAGACCACCGTTATCCCATCAAATAGAATCTATCGAAAAGTTAGTTGCAAATCAAAAATACATTTTAGCTGATGATATGGGGTTAGGTAAGACCACATCAACAATAATTGCCGCCTTAGAGACGGGTGTTAAAAAAATATTAATAGTATGTCCAGCATCTTTAAAAATTAACTGGCAAAGAGAAATAGAAAATTACACCGACCGTTCAACACATATTGTAGACGGTAAAAAATGGGAAGATGCCGATTTTATGATTATCAATTATGATATCCTTAAAAATTTTCACGACCTTAAAAAGGTTAAAGAGTCAGTCATATTAAACTATGGGTTTGATTTAGTAGTTGTCGATGAAGCCCATTTTATACAAAATAAACAAGCACAACGAACTAAAATTGCTAACGATATATGTAAGAAGGTTGGTCGGGTATGGTTACTAACAGGGACACCAATGACCTCACGACCAATTAATTATTATAATCTATTAGATTTAGTGGATTCACCAGTCGCATATAATTGGATGGCGTACGCTATCCGATACTGTGAGGGTTATCAATTTAACGTCGGTAATAGAAAAGTGTGGAATCTTAATGGTGCTGCCAATTTAGAAGAATTAAGAGACCGAACAAAAAGTCACGTATTAAGGAGGTTAAAAGAGGATATCTTAGACCTTCCCGATAAAATTATAACACCAGTTTTTCTTCGTTTAAAATCTAAACAGTACGAAGCACTTATGGGTGAATATTTTGATTGGTACGAAAAATCAGAGGAATCATCCTCATTAACCGTGCAATTCTCAAAGTTGATGAAAGTAAGACAAATCATCGCAGAAGAAAAAATAGAAAACACTATTGAGGTTGCTGAAAATATAATTGAACAAGGAAAAAAAGTAATTATTTTTACAAATTTTACAGATACCTTAAATAGAATAAAAGCCCACTTCGGAAAAAGTGCTGTGGCACTTGACGGTAAGATGTCAAAACCACAACGACAAAATTCGGTTGATGAATTTCAAGAAAACGATAAAGTAAAAGTTTTTGTTGGAAATTTAAAAGCCGCTGGTGTCGGAATTACTTTAACTGCCGCGGAAGCCGTGATTATGAATGACCTATCATTTGTACCTTCAGACCACGCACAAGCAGAAGACCGAGCATATCGATACGGACAAAAATCAAACGTTTCCGTATTTTACCCCATATTTGAAAACACTATAGAGGGTGCCATCTATGATATACTATCTAAAAAGAAAAATATATTTGAAACTGTGATGGGAGATAATATGGATAAGGGTACTATTATTGAAGAGATATTAAATACGATTTCAAAAAGATAGTGATATTTTCCTTTACTTGATTATTTATATATAAAACAATAATTATGGAATTCAAGAAACAAAAAGAAAGAATTCAGGAGATTGAAACATTAATCAACACTCAGCCAACAACTTCAAAAGAAGAAACAATTACAGAACAAAGTGTTAAAACAACAAGAGTACGAGCAATTATGCTTCCATATTCTTACTCATCCCTGAAAAGATTCATCGACCAAGATACGATGAATACACATTATAATGAACATTATAAAGGTTACATTAATAAACTTAATGGAGCATTAAAGAAAGTTAAGGACGATTCTTTAGATTTAGAAAAAATAATAAAAGGAATATCAAGATACGACCTAACTATTAAAAATAATGCCGGAGGTGCTTATAATCACGAATTATTTTGGCAAATGTTATCCCCTAAATCTCAGACACCAAACGGACCTATCTTAGATAAGATTAACAAGAAGTTTGGTAGTTATAATGAATTTAAAAAAGAATTTAAAAGAAAATCATTACAACAATTTGGCTCAGGGTGGGTTTGGTTAGTTTTAACTAAAAATAGTGATGTTAAAATAATGTCTACCAATTTCCAAGATAATCCTCTTATGAATACGATAAAAAATGGTGGATACCCATTATTAGGTTTAGACTTATGGGAACATGCATATTATCTAAAATATAAAAGTAAAAAAGAAGAATATATCGACAACTTTTTTAGTGTCATTAATTGGAACTTTGTAAATAAACAATTTGACCAATATCAAAAAGGTAAGTTAAATGAGTCTAGAGTAGTTAAACAATTAATAAGTGAAGGAGTATCGAGAGGATGCTCACCAAAACAAGTTAATACTTACCGTGAGTTATTTAATCAAACACCAATGATTAAGAAAAAATTCATGTATACTATTATGGATATTCTTAAAGAGGTATTTAGTGAATATTGGAAAGAAAAAAACGAATACGGTCCAGACCAAATGTCGGGTATCTATGATTACGAGACTAAGGGACGTTCAGTAATTAACAAACTTAATACTAACTATTCCGCATTTTGTATATTGGTTAACGATATTAATGAAGTGTTAAGGTTTTACGGTAATACTCCTGTTAATTTTGTAGGTAAAAGTCAAAATGAACAAATGAAAGAATTAGGTAAATTCTTAAGCGCACTTAATGAATTTAGACACAGAATCTTTAACAGTGAATCTGCAACATTTCAAACTATAATGGCATCATTAGATAAAACAAATAAATTTGGTGATGTTAGAGAAGTTAACGCAGTAGTTAATCTGAAAAAAATCTTTGGTACCGATTCAGTTAAAAAGGCCGGTGCGTTAGGAGATAAAGCGGATATGATTGATGGTGTTGATGCGACGGTAGAGTTAGACGACACTCTTAAAACCATCCAAATTAAACCATTTAATGGTTATGAAACAAATGAAGGGATTATTACCGTATTTGGTACGGGTAATGTAAAACCATATACGACCAACTACCTCGCGTTCCACGACGACAAAAAAGGTACCATAGTCTTTAAAAATAACGACACTAAAATTATCAATGGAAGATTCACCTTTCCTGTTGATAGTTTCATAAATCCGTAATAAATATAGATTTATAGATATTTATAACTAAAACTATTGCATGTCTATTATAATTGAACCACAAAGAACCAAATTATACACACGTATTCGTCATTTATTAGGCGCCCCAATTAGAGGTGTTGAATTAGAAGATGAAATGTTGGACTCGTTATTGGAATTATCTGTTGAAGATTATTCACAATATGTTAATGATTGGTTAATTGAGGCTCAGTGGACATCCCTATACGGACTTAATCAAGACACACAATCAGTTGCGAAAGCATTGATTACACGTTCTTTAGATTGGGAAACACAATATACTTACGCATATTCTAAGATTGTAGGATTACAAGCTGGTGGTGATTCAGTACTTAAGAAAGATTTCTTTGACCTTAAAGAAAATCAACAAATATATGAAATACCTGCAGGTAGAGAAATCAACGAACTATTATGGTTTACTCGTGCAGAACTTGACGCAGCGTTCTTCGACCCGTTTATGGGTGGATTTGGAGGTATGGGTGGTGTAGGTCTTGGTGGTGGTGCTGGAATGTCTCAAATGGGGGGTCAAGGTAACTATTTTATGTCACCTGGTTTTGACATACTACTTAGAATGCAAGACATTAATATTAAGAGAAGAATCATCGGTGGTGATTTAACATATAGAATTACCGCACTTCCTGAAGGGAAAAAGGCAATACACCTTTACAATGTTCCTGGTGGTAAATTTGATTTTGGTAATAAGGCAAATAACAGTCGTGTATGGTATTGGTATTATGAAACTGAAGATAGACAATCTTGTTTAGCCGAAAATCCTGATATCGTTCGTTTACCTTCTGACGTTAATTTAGATAGTTTAAGTTGGGGAGAACTTAACTCACCAGCTCAAACATGGGTTCGTAGATGGTTTACTGCCTACGTTAAAGAAACTTTAGGTAGAGTTCGAGGTAAATTTAGTGGTAATTTAAAAACACCTGATAGCGAATTGACTATGGAATATGACTCGTTATTAAGTGAAGCTAAAGATGAGAAGTCTAAGTTAGAAGAAGAATTAAAAATGAGATTAGAAAGACTTCGTCCTGATAAAATGATGGAAGTAAAAGCTAACCAAGCCGAAAGTTTAAACAAATCTTTACAGTACAGAGCACTTCCACGTCAGATATATGTAATCTAAAATGGGAATTATTAAATCGTATCCTGTTACAAAAATCGTTAATGGTTTAACGGTAAACACATCCGATAGTATAATTTGTAAGAGTATATCATACACCACAAAAGGTGAATCCGCAATCGTTGTTAGAGGAGTTTCAGAATGTGTAATAACGTTAGACGAAAAAACAACCGACCATATTACAATTAAATCTATGACAAATGTCACAATTAAAAGTGATAAATTAATTGACGATGAATATAATGAAATTGAAACTGAAAGAGGTGCCTCAGTTGAACTTCGATATATTGTAGACGGATGGTATATTATGTCGTCAGATGGTCTTAAAAATTCCTAACCGAATAGTGAGTGTTGATTTGATATCGGTACTTTCTTAACCACTTTCTTAACTACCTTTCTTGGTATATCCATTACCGGAACAACAATACGAGTATACTCCCCTTTCATAATTAAATTATTACGTTCAACATAATCCTTATCTACAAAGTCTTTTGTCCCTTCAACATACATGTAGAAAGGGTCGATACCGACACTTTGCCAAAAAGAGACCTCAGTTTCTGATAAGGTTAATACTTCATCTAAAGTATCTTGGTCACCAACTCTACGAGGATATCCTCTAACTAATTTTGCTTGTGATTTAGTAAAAAATGGTCTATCGTTAGGGTCCTCAACTAATATTTCATCACGAATATCTAAAGAGAATACCACTATTAGTGGTTCAATACGTTTATTAAACGCGGCTAAATAACGAGATACGTTGTATTCACCTAATAAATCAGGATTATCACTTATTTCTTTTTCATCAATTAGATAACAGTTTAAGTTAACTTGGTCACCTTTCTTTTGAACATCACCATGAGATTTCATTTGACCGTTATTAACATAATAGATAGTATCTCCTAATCCAATAGGTAACTCATGTTTTAAGGCTAACTCCATATGGGCTTGTCGAGACATCAAAGAACCTGCTTTAGTTTTTTTAGTTATGTGTTGTTTATACTCTTTAAGACTTTGTTTTACACGTGCCTTATTTGCTATTTTAGCAATTGGTATTTGTTTATTATAGATTTTCTCGACATAGTCATAGTAGTGTTCTAAGAATTCGTGACCTTTACCGTCTAACAACATACGAAGACCTTTATCTAAAAATTCTGCAACATAGGTTTGTAGTTTTTTAGATTTAATAGAGTTACCTGTAAGTTTAACTTTACCTGTATCGGTAAGTAGTGCATAATTTTTACGTGCCACATTAATAGTTGCCGGCCATTGACCATCGGTATCTAATCCCATCTCACCTACCATAAAAATATCATTATATTCTGCTACATCAGCTTCGGAACCATGATATTCTTTACCCTCAACAACTAACCCATTAATACCTTTACCTATATAGGTGTGTGAATCCCTACCTTCAGGAACTGAAAAGTTAACACCGTCCGTATCCATTACGAGTGGTTGGTAACCTCTGTCCATAAACCACATAATCATCTGACGAAGATATTGACGACCTGTACAGGTAATTTGTTCACCCATATCCATATCCCCCCATGGAAATACGTGTGGTGCCGATAACGAACCAAAGAACGCGTTAATGAAAATTTTAATCGGTAATTGTTTACGATTGTATTGTGATGATAGTTTTGGGTCCGTCACATAATGGTCCGAAGCCAATGTTTTATATTTAATACGTGTATCACGGAAATACTTTAACATACTCTTCATTGCCCCTGTTACGTCACATTTTGGAAATACATCATGTACTAATTGTATAGATGGGTATAGTGATGAGTAATCAAGTTTTAGTACGTCGGTAGAGTATCCGACGGCTAACAAACGAGATAGTCCACCGGTAAAAGGTCTTTTTTCACCTTTCTTTGGAATTGCTAATCCGTGTTTGTAGGACCACGACATCATAATCATTTTCCATAGTGTTGCAGTACCCATCGTTGACAATCTCTCATAGGTTGTTGGTACCAACTTAGCCAATAAAAAGTTAGCTTGGTTGAATTCTTCATCCACTACCATAGTTTCCCAAATATCGTCATAAAGATATTTTTCGATAATATATTTCCCATTAACTTTTTCAAACGAATCGGGGAAACGCTCAATTAAGTTTTCTGTTCCTGGTGAACCAACTTCTTTATATCCACCTGATTTTGGATTAAAGTAATAGTCTTTATTGTCAAAGTAGATTTTACCAATCTTATCACCCTGAACATAAACACGATTTTCTTTTTCTGCTCCAATAAATTTTGTAATGTATTTCAAACCCCAACTTTTAATGTCTGAGTTAATGGCTTGTGTTCTACGTACTGCATGAGCAATATCAATAATATTATATCCCCACATTTGTGTTTGGGTATAATCTTCCATTTCATTGGCTAATTTAAGTACACCTTGTTTTTGACGTAACTTTTGTTCGGGATTGAGTGTTTTGGCAACTCTATCAATACTAACCCCTAAAATTTCTGCTCTACGTAAGATAAAGGGAAAATCGAAGAATGCCGAGTTATATCCACCAATTAGTGATGGTTTGAGGTAATTGATTGTATCGAAGAAATCTATAATAATCTTACGTTCTTCATCTTCATTTTGGGCTGATATAACTTTTTCGAACCCTTTATTATCTTTCATTCCGATAAGGAATATTTGACTCTCTTCGGGAGAAAGTCCGGTAGTCTCGATATCGAATACAAATCGGTGAACCTCATCGTACTCATCAAACCCTTTGAACAGTCGTTTTCCTTTTTGACAAAGGTATTGTTCTGTTGGTGGTAATATTTGTATATCACCTGAATTATCTCTGTTCCACGGGTCTAATCCACCACCCTTAAAAAAGTTTACCAGATTAGAATATGTTTTGGTTGTCTTAACTAAATATTTTAACCCTTGTTCCATTCTCTCATCTCCGGCAGTATCTAATTTTTCAATTATAATACCATTCTTAGACATTGCTTCTTTTTGTGCTGCATTTGAACCACCGTAAAACTTTTTACCGTGAAGGTCACCAACCCACGCAAATGGAATAAATGTGTCTGACTTAATTTGTTTGCCCTGAATTGGGTCTTGTATGATTTTTAAAATCTTTCCTGAGCGATAGTCGTATTCTAACGCTACAATGTACTTCTCGGGGTCTTCCCCTAATAGGAATTGTTCAATAACTTCTTGTGATACCATAATGTTTTTTTTGAGATATTCTACTCACATCGTATTGATGTGATTACTCTTGTAAACAAAGGTAAGATAAGTTATTTAACTTGTCAAATAATATTTATATATAAATTTTCTCTTATGGGAGTAATTAATTCACCCATAGAATTAATTATTGAAAATTCACCTAAGAATCTTCCTTTACGTTTTGTATCTCTTAATGTCCACTTATAATAGATATAGTATGACATGATAGAGTCAGGATTTACTTGAGTCTTTTCAGTGATAAAGGCGTTGTTCATTATAATTTTTGGAATGCCCGTAGATTCTTCTTTCATTGAGAATCGGATGGTCGCATTATCTAAGTCGGAATCAAAGAGTCTCCACGAGTTTGTCCTTCCGTCTATGACCGCTTCCATTTTAAGAATTGGTAATTCACTATTTTGTTTTATAAAGAATTCCATACTTTATTATTTCATATGAGATTTATCTAAAAAAAATAAACTCACCAAGAGGTGTCTATGTTAATTCTTTTCCAAGTATTACTCTCAATACAAACATACATGTAAGTATCGTCAAAGACAACATCACCTTTGTTACCTTCAGAAATTGGTGAAGAAGGTACTGAGATATTTTTTATCTCCATACTATCATCAACATTAGTTTCACTAATTGTTTTATCACCGATATGTATTGTGTTAGGCCCTAAATATAAATCTCTAAATCTGTAAGCCGCACTTCCTAAATCATAAGTGTCATCTGATGTTGGGGTGATTCCTCCTGTTAAATTAAACTTTGTTCCGTCAGTCTGTAAGGATGTAGACCCTGAGAAAATTTTCGTTAATAATTCTGAGTATGTAATTTTTTTAGCATCATCACCATCATGAATAATAATTAAATCTGAACTTTGTGGTGTACCCGTAAATTGCGTTAATTGCTCTATTGTTAAATTAGACATTTCTCTTTTATTTTATAAATAGTTTATTCTATGATAATGTAACGGAATTAAAATAATATTAATATCTCGATGATGTGGCATTATAGTATGATAATATTTGTGGTCCACTCAAGACCTCGTTATACAGGACCCGTGGACATTACCAAGAAGTCATTATTGTCAGTGATGATATAATTACCTAAATCATCAATCAATAAATTTTGTGATGTCGATGTGGATGTAGGTGTCATTGTCGGAGTCACATCTGGAGTTACCGACGGTGTCACAGATACTGTGATTGATGGTGTAACAGTCGGAGTTGATGTGTTTGTAGGTTGAGGTGTTGGTGTGGGTGTTATACAATCATCCGCAAAATAACCTGAAACCCCACCTCCGTTATCTTGGAAAATATTTCTTAGTGTTACAAAACTTGGTTTAGTTAAAACTGGTGCGAAATAAGAATTAAATAGGTTGTAACCTAAAATATTATTTGTCTGAATACCTGATGGAGTTCTCATATTATCATTCCATTCTGGAGATAATGACCCACCATCCCAAAACTCGGACATTTCCCACATACCGAAGTTTAATAAGTACATATACTCTTTATACGCCACTTGAGCTTGACCTGTATCCCCACTCCAATCAGGTGCGTAACCACTAGGGTCGTACATACCATTATCAATGGCTTGTTTCATTGATAAGTGTAGGTCGGTCGTTTGCCAATCTGGGTTTTCTTCCGCCATCCAATTTACTGCAGTTGATGACCCTGGAACTGCACCCATAATACCAAATAAGTGAACGGTATGGAAAATATGTTCGAAAACTTCAGTAATTACGGTATCTCCAGTAGTGTTTCCACTTTGGTACCATACCATATCATTAACCGTATGGGTATTTAAGAATTGTTGGTACCCTGTATACCCCGATATACCTTCATCGGTTAACCAATTAGGGTCATAGTCGTCTCCATTACCATATCCAACTCTTTGAGCTGTGGGTAATCCTTCGTGTATTGTACCTACATCACCTCTTAATGTTGCCACTAAATTATTTTGATATGATAAGGTAATTCCTGTGGCTGATGGGTCCATTATTAATTGAAATGAACGAGCAACTTTTTTAGAGAACTCATCAGGTACCGCTGCCTGACCACCAACCGCACCGGCAATGACCTCTAACATACCACTAACGTTAATACTTCTATCGAAAAC
>Ga0210003_1001901_pt1 | contig 18000 bp, 18 predicted proteins | sample LantaG_FD_182804 | JGI IMG/M metagenome (GOLD analysis project Ga0210003, IMG submission 182804) | Deep subsurface microbial communities from Baltic Sea to uncover new lineages of life (NeLLi) - Landsort_02402 metaG (SPAdes) (version 2) | ecosystem: Environmental > Aquatic > Marine > Oceanic >...
CCCTTTTAAAAAAAAAAAAAAAAACTCTAAACCAAAAACCAAAGAAAAGAAAACGCACCCGACCACGGACGCCCACTCGAGTTGCTCTAGGCTGGGCACCATCGAGAAAGGCAACTGAACAGCCCCGAAGATCAAGCACATGATAAAGTACTTGTCCGCGGGGCAGCTCTCCCTGCCGAGCGCGCCGCACGCCTCCTTGGCGAGCGCGGCCATGGTTTTCGCGCCGAGGATCTGGTACGGCCACGCCGTCAGGATCAGGTTGACCAGCTGGATCCACGCCACGGCGATCTCCCCCTTCCTCCCGAAGACCGTGTCGACGAGCTCGGTGTACGTCCGCTGGCGGAGGCCGTTGACGCAGTAGCAGTCGGCTAGGAGGTGCGCGGTGTAGACGGTGATGAGGCCGAACACGAGGAAGCAGATGGACCCGCCGGCGTACCCGAGCGGGACCATCGCGGCGGGCAGCGAGAGGACCCCGGCGCCGATGATGGCGGTGATCACGTGCATTGTGGCGCTAAGAGATGATGGATTGATTCGGATGCGGAAGGAGAGAAAGATGGGCGGAAGAGAGTGAGCGCCGAGGGGGAGGGGGTAGCGGGACAGAGGTCGTCGAGGTCTCTCTCTCGAGGTCCGAAGAGGGGCAAAAAAAAGAACCCTCTTACCTAAACGTGTTGCCTCTCCTCCTAATGCCGTCCTCGCAGGTCCCCTTGGGCATCCCTTCGAGCTCCAGCGGGGTCAGGGGCTTCTGCGCGAGCCCGCGGCGGCTGTGCTGCTTGGTGTGGCTGCCGTCCTCTTTTCCGTCGCCGGAAGGCGCGGACTCGAGGTCCGCGGCAGTGGCCTTGGCCGCTCCAATCTCGTCCCCAGCGCTCGTCGAGCCTCTTTGTCCAGCAGAGACGTGCCTGTGGATCAGCGTCGACGTCTGCACGGGGGGCTCCACGAACTCGCGGGCGAGGTCTCTTGCGAGGTCGACCGAGGCGCGGGCGAGGCCGGCGCCGGCCTGGGAGACGCGGTCGATGACGAGCGAGCGCGGCGGGCGCCGGCTGGAGCGCGAGGACTCGACGTTCATGACGCTTCCTCCCGCAACAGAGTCCCGCACGAAGATCGGTTGGCTGGAGTGGGCAGACGTGTCGGAGTTGCCCGGCACGGAGCCCCCCGCGGCGGCGGCATCGGCGTCAGCATTTCCGCCGCCACCTTTTTTGAAGAACCCCATGGTGAGGTATCGCTGGCGCTCAAAACTGTCGCCTTTTCGAGCTCTCTGCGAATCTGCCTTCCGCGAGCCGAGATGCAATTTGTCAGACGTGCAGCTTGCGCGGCTAAGACGGCGAAGAGAGAGGCCAAGGAAGTATAGAGAAGGCGAATCAAGCGCCTTCTCTCTCAGAGAAAATGAGAGATCAAGGCAAAGAAAATGTCCGACCTAAAAAGAATAATGACTCCCACACACTGAAAATTCACGAGGACTCGCATAACTTCCCGGTTGTATAATCCACCAAACATATGAATAAAAATGCGCTTGGTCGTTCTCTCTTTTATTTTTTGTTTCTCTCTCTCTCTCTCTGTTCCCAACCTCCTCAGCGCCCGCCCGACCTCGACAGAGACAAAAGAGGAAAGTGCTCTTCTCGCACTTATTTTGAAGAGAAAACATGTGTTGAAAAAGAAAATACACGAAAAAAAAACAAAGACCTCTCTCTTCCTTTTTTTTTTTTTTTTTTTTGCGTGTGTCGGTCAACGGGAAAAAGAAGAGTGCGGGTTTCTTTCTCTCTCTCTCTTATTACCTCCAATCACGCTCGATGTCTCCCATGCTCTCATTTTCGCGCGTGTGTCAAAAAAAGCAGGAAAGGAAATTGTGTTTGGGAAACAAGAGCAAGGGGGAGATTCTCCCTATTTCTTTCCTTCCGTTTCGGCGCTCTTGGGCAAGCCAGGTTGAAAAAAACCAAAAAAAACTCTCTCTCTCTGTTTCTTTCTTTCTCTCACGTCCCTCCCGCAGAGCATCACCCTCTTTTAAATTCATATTTATTTTTCTCGCTAGCTATATGTAGACATCTCCTTCTTCTTCACCGCCTGAGAGTGGAGATATCTCACCTCACTCTCTCTCTCTCAAGCACTAAACAGCTTAAACTCCTTGGCCTCGGTGCCGAGCTCCTTGACCGAGGCGACGACGCACACGGCCGAGATGATCGCGCAGATGACAGAAAGGACCCTCAGGATGATGCGCATGCCCTTTCTGGGCTTAAAGACCTTGATCCAGCACTCGATGGGGAAGACGACCTGTTTTTTTTTAGAGTCGAGGTAGTGGAAGAAAAAAAGTTGAGTTTTTTTGTTTCCGTTGATAAACATTTTCTCTTCTCCCCCCCCCCCCTTAAACAAGAAAGCAACGCACCGTCGCGGGCCAGAAGCCAAGAGCCCCGGCGAGCCCCAAGATCACGCCCATGAACGGCAGCATCAGCGCCAGGAAAGTGCAGACGACGACGTAGATCGACCTGAAGATGATGCGGAACTTCTTCTCGCTCAGGCCCAGCGGCCACTTGCCGTCACGCTTCTTCGCGACGCGGTGCTCGACGGCGAGCTCGACGCACTCGAACAGGGGTTGGGACCAGACTGTTTATTTTCGTGTGTGGATGTGATGATCCGGGAGTGAAAAAGCAAGGTATTGAGCAGGAAGAGGAAGAGGAAGAGGAAGAAGGGAAGAAGAAGGAGATGAAGAAGAGACAGAAGAAGAGAAAAAAGAAAGAGAAAAAAAATCTCACCTTGGAACGCCGGAATCATGTGGATTAAAACCAGAATGTTGGCGAGGAAGATGGCCCACCTCGGTCCCGGGAACCCGGTGAGGATGTCGTCGGGCATGAGGATGCCCAGCGGGTTCTTCGCGGTGTCCCCGAAGGCGGCATAGCCTAAGGAAGAGAGGACAGGAAAGAAAGGTTTTTTCGTTTTGTTTTCGTGAGAGGGTCGCCGAAGAAGAAGCCGAAGAAGAAGAAGAAAGAAAAAAAGTCAAAAGTTCCTCACCCGAAAGCGCCACGGCCAGGTAGAAGCTCCCCATGATCGCCAGCGCGATGTTGACGGCCTTCTTCATCGGTCTGACGGGCCCGCGCTCCCCGTCGCCCTTCATCGTGTCCTGGATCTCGATCAGCATGAAAGAGAACGAAAAGGCAAACAGGATGTTGCCGACGGCGTTGAGGTCCTTCCAGACCGAGACGGGCTGTCCCAGGACCGACCCGAGCGGCGGGCGGGGCGCGAAAGCGCACGCCATCACGAAGGCGATGAAGGCGTACCCGAACGAAGCCACGGCTCCTATCACGGAGGCAGCGGCGAGGTTCTCGAGCGAGGGCGCCTGAGAGAGGAATAGCTGCAGCGCGCCGAAGAGCAGCACGAAAATCCAGTACGAGTCGAAGCAGTTCGTGAGGTTGCCCGCCTCTGCTGCCTCCGCCGGCGAGAGGCCGCACCCGGCGTGCGCCAGGGTGCGCATCGTTTTGGCTGCCGTGACCATGTAGGCGATCGCCGTCAGGGCCAGGTTGCCCAGCTGGATGATCCCGATCGAGATCTCGCCCTTCTTGCCGAAGCAGGTCAAGACCATCTGGGTGTAGGTGCGGTGCCTCTTGCCGTTGATGATGTAGAGGTCGGCCAGGAGCTGCGCCGTGTACAACGTGACGAGCCCGGCCAGGACGATTGTCAGAGTGCCTCCGACGTAGCCCAGAGAGGCCATGGCGCTGGGGAGCGTGAGCACGCCGGCGCCGATGACCGCGGTGATGACGTGCATGACCCCGGAGAAGCAGGATCCGCGGCGGCGGACGCCTGTTGAATAATAATAGAAAAAGGTTTCGAGAAAAAAAGGCAGTGAGAGAGATGAGACAAAACGGAGAGGGAAAAAAAATGAAGAAGAGGAAAGGGAAAACAGAAGCAAAACCCCTCACCGTCCTCGTCCGCGTCATGCGACAAGGTGGAGAGGTGCAGCGGCTGCTCTTCTGTCTTGGTGCCCTCCTCCGCGGTCTTCAGGGGCGCGGCCTCGGAGAACTCGGCACCGACGGGGACGGGCTGGGTCGGAGGCTCGACGACCGCGAGCGCGAAGTCCGAGACGGCGGCCGAGACGCGGGCGAGCGAGACGCGCACGAGGTCCGCGGTGCGCCGGGTGACGGAGCCTTGACCTGCGTTGGAGCGGAGCGAGTCGGTGCCGCCTCCTCCGCGGGTGGCGCCCCCCGGGTGCATCGGGGGCTTGTCGGCCGGCATGGTTGTTGTACGCGAGTTTTTTCGAGTCCGGGTCGGGGTCGACGACTAGGCGGTAGGGCGGCGGCGGCGGCGGCGACTTTTTTTCGAGAGCCGACGGCGACGGTGAGGGTATGCGCGTCCGAAAGAGCTTTGCTCGTCGTCGATCGGAATGCAAACGCCCGAGGCGATCCTTCGTTCCGAGATCAAATAAATTGGCGGAAATTCCAGGGGAAACGGGAGGCTCTACGAGCGGGAACGGGGCGCGCGAAAGAGAGAGGGATCGAAAATGTGAGAGGAAAAGAAAGCGCCAACTTGACGAAGCTTCGAGTTTTTTTTCCATATCTTCGCCGCCGCCGCCTCTCACTCTCGCTTCTTCTTCTTCTCTTCCTTTCCGCTTTCTCCCCTTTCACCGCGCTCTTCCCTCTCGCGCACATCTCTCAGAAACAAAGAGGAAGAACGAACGAACGAATTCTAGTCTCCTATCCAAGAATTCAAGCATGCCTCCTGCTCTCGAGGCGCCGCTTCTCGTGAGGCAGCAGGAGCAGCAGCAGCAGCAGCAGCAGGTAAACGAGATATTTTTTTCTTGGACCGGCCGAAAGACCGAAAAGCAGTCGATCGCCTCCAACAGCCACGTGGCGCGCCATTCTCACTATTCTCTCTCGTGGATTGGTAGAAACAAGCAAGTAATAAAGCTATCGTGTTTCAAAGACCCGTTGAAAGCACGCAACGGCCTCGTTTGCGGGAAGCACAAAAAAAGACCCGAGGCATGCGAAGCCTTGGCGGCGGCGAGCAAATTGGCTCCTTTTTCTTTTGGACGCCGCGCTTCACTTCTCCGAGGCCTTTTGAGCGCAAAGACTCTCATGGGCGAGAGTCGAGCACGACTTTTAATGCCTTGAGCAGCTCGAGCTCGGCAAAAGCGGAGCCAGAACGTGTGTCGAAGCGTCCGCCATTGCCTTTCTCTCTCCCCGAAAAGCCCAAAAACCGACCGGCTACCTCTCAAAACTCAAAAACTCAACAACAGCAGCAGGACGCCAGCTCGGGCGTCGTGAAAAACCCCCTGCTGCTCACCAGTGTCGTCGTCGCGGCGGACTGGACGCGTGATGACGCCGACGACGAAGAGCAGAACAGCAGCTGTTGCTCCTGCTCCTGCTATTCCTCCTCTTCCTTTCTCCGCTCCACGGCAGCAGCGGCACGGCCAGAGCTCTTCGCTCTGGCTCTGGCGCACTCTGCGGCGTTCTGGGGCCTCTTCATGATCTCGAAGTCGTCCTGCGGAGAAATGAACAGCGGCGAAACAGGATTCTGGAGCCCGCGGGCAGTCACGACGGCCGCGGCTTTGACGTACGAGCTCGCCGCTCTTGCGACTGCGGCGAAGCTGCTCTTGGCGCTCTCGTCGTCTTCGTCCTCGTCGAGCCGAAAAGCGAAGAGCTTGGTCGAGAAGATTGCAGCTTCGCTCGCCGGGGCCATGTTCAGCGTGCAGTGGGGCGCGTTCAGCTATCTCTTCTGGGCGGCGCTGGCGGAGTGAGTAGAAAGAGAGGAGTAGAAGAAGAGAGAGAGAATTGTAATCAAAACTATCATCGAAGCACTTTAACCGTCATTCCTTCGCTGCTTCAAAGACTCCCAATTGTTTTTTCTAGTGCCTTCGTGCATGCAAAGGCGACGAAAAAGAAAGAATCGATTTATCTCGAGGTACAATTACTTTGCTAAAAGCGAGAGAAAGCCAAAAAACACTTTGAAACTAAAAATAGAAAAAACTTATCGCTTCTTGGCCTTTTTCCCAGAGCCAGAAGAAAACGGCGCGTTGTCAGTGAGCATCCACGTGCCGATCCACAGCGGCACGACGAAATACGGCAAGTAAAACCCGACCAGCGTGAGCCTGTTTTCGAGGCTCAGCAGCTGCGCTTGCTCCCCAAAGGCCAGCTCTGCCAAAATAGGCACGAGCGTCGTCGCGACGGAGAAACCATAGGCCGCTGCGGGCTTCCGGACCCTTTGGTCTCCCTTGACGAAGCAGCTCAGAGCGTAGAAGAAAAAGGGCAGCTGGAGAAAGATCTCGGTCCAGACCAGGGAGCAGAACCAGACGGGGAGAGAGGCCATCTAAAAAGAGAGAGAGAGAGATGAAAAAGAGGGTGGTTTTTTTGTGTAAGTTTTTTTCCTTTTCCTTTTTTGGGGGGTCCCTTCTCAGTTCTTTTTCTTCCTCGGTGCTATGGCTCACCAGCGGGTCCTTGTACGTGTCGAGGTACCATTGGAGAGCGGCGCGGCACGGAGCTGGGTACCATTCACGAGGGAACACTGTTGTTTGTTTCTTGGGAAGATAGAGGTCGGGTCGGGGTTGGGAAGAAGAAGTTGAAAAGTCTACTGGCCAGAGTGAGAAAACGGGGGGGGAACTCTTTTTCTAACTCACCGGCCTGCGAGTCTACCAGCAGCGTCACGGGGATGTGCGACGCGAAGAACAGCGCCGCGACGATCGAGCCTGGGCGCCTGGAGAGAGGAAGCGGCGCTGGAGGCATCGCGTCAAAGGCAATTGGGGGAGCAAGCAATCGAGTTTCGAGGAGGGGTCGCGACAAGATCGAGCTTGTTTTTTTCAAAAGTGGAAGTTTGGCCCAAATGGCTGGAAAAATCGAACACGTCGCCGTCGCCTCTCGCTTCGCTGTATTGTTTTTCACTTTCCCTCTCTTCTTCTTCTTCGTCTTCTTTTTCTTCTTCTTTCGCGCGCCTTTGCGCTTCTTTCTGCCACTCTCGAACGCTTCCAAGTCCGTGGTTGCTTAGAATTCGCATCGCGGAGTGCAACAAGACAAGGCATCGCGGCCAGAGAGCACTAGGTCTGCTCTCTCGCTTCTGCTTTGCGTTTGCCATCAATCGAAAAACTAGTTTGACAGAGCAACGCCGGTTCGCTTCGAGCGTCGTCGACGTTTTTTTCCTTTCCATCACCTCCTCGCTCCTTTACATAAATGCGCCACTCCCTCGCCCGCGCCGCCCCGGCAGCGCTCGCGAGCATCGCCTCGACGAGCTCGACACCGGCGACGGCGCTGCGGCCCGCCACGCAGCAGCAGCAGGCGCTGCTTCCGGCCCGCCGCATCACTCGCAAAATCGCCGGAGCTCGAAACCAAGGAGAGCAGCGTCGGCCTCGGCCACTGCAGGCCTCCACCACCAACTTCCGCTTCCCCAAGCTGAGCATGCCCGGCTTCGACGGCGCGCTATCGTCGATCACGTCCGACATTGACGCCGCAGAGAGCGACGGGACTCTCATTGATGTGACCATCAGGGACGTCAAGGTGAGTTTTTTTTCCCCTTGAGAGGGAGAGAGGTCGGCGGCGACAACCGAGGCAGCGGTCGACTTTTTCTTCAAAAATCGACTTTCCGCTTTTGGAAGCCTTTTACGCCTTCTCTCCGCAAGATCTTGATTGCTGGATGTATCGCGCTACATGCGTTTCTCATCTGCAATAGTGAAGCGTCCGAATGAGCAGCAACGTTCGAAAAAGCGGGCAACCCTTCCAAAATGGCCCTCAAACCGTGTTTCCGGCTCCTCTGGAACCCTTCCACGCCCCCTCAACTCGTGATTCCAACCAAAGTGCACGCGTTGTGCTTTTGAGCATTGTTCAAGCGCCCGATGGAAGCACAAAACCGAGCAAAAGGGGTCCAAAAACGCGAAAATGCCCCCCCAAAATGCGTTTTTTCGCGCGTTTGCAGGGCATTTTGACCGCCTTCCGCTTGTTGCTTTGCATTCTCATCTGCGAAATCGCGTGAAATGTCACCAGAGCTAACGCGTGAGCGCAGCGGCGGAACAAATAGAGGCGTTTCAGCGGGCTTTTTTTATTTTGAGGGCGACGAGGTCGCGAAAGGTCGAGGTGCCCTCCTCTGCCCACTCGCTGCCCCTCGACGCGGCAGGTTGCTCACGGGGACCCGAAAACTCGAGTCGCCCGCTCGACCTCTGCTTTATACTATTGGTTTCCTGAGAGCGTGTTGAGCACCCTGGTGGCGGTGCGGGACCGCGGATCGGAGCAGAGACGACGCTATGACCCTCACCTTTTCCTCCACCTCCCCACCCCCTCAATTCAACTCACTCGTCAGGCCGTCTCGTACGTCTCTCGCCGCAGGATGGATGCCGTCGATTTCGACCCAGACGAGGTCGACGAGGAGGGCCTTCCGCTTGTCTACAACGAGGACAGGATCAACGCCTTTTGGTCCGCGCGGTTGGGCGAGCTGGCCGGGCGCTGGGCGACTTTTGCGCGCATCTCTGCGCCCTGGTTGACGAGGCTCGCGACGGCCGTCGTCCGAGGGACGCTCGAGCGCGACCGCGCTGCCCTGGCCCGCGACGCCGTCGACAACCTCGAGAAGTTGGGCCCTACCTACGTCAAGTTGGGCCAGATCTTGTCTATTCGGTACGCGTGGTGTCAGAGAGGGAGTAAAAGAGAAGGAGAGAGGAGAAAGAGAGGGAAAGAAGAGGGGGGGGGAGGACCTCTTCTCTCTCGACTGCGTGCGCTCGACGCACCGAGTTCCTTTCCAGGCCCCAAAAATTCGAATCACGCTCACGCCCCCTCTCCACCCCAAACCACGCACAAACGACTCACCGATACAGCCCGGACGTGCTCCCGCCGGACGTGATGGACGAGCTCGCGCGTTTGCAGGACAACATCAAGAGCTTCAGCACGGTCGAGGCCCGAGCAATCATCGAGGCAGATATGGGCCAGCCCATCGACGTGCTGTTTTCCGAGTTTTCCCCGGCGCCGATCGCCGCTGCTTCACTGGCACAGGTGCGGAGCATTGTTCTCTGGCTCTTTCATGGAACGCGGAACAAACACGACGCATCAGGATACCCTGCGCCGCATTTCGGAGAAGCCCCTTTCTCACCCCTCTGCACGCAAACTTCTTTTCCGCACCCACAGGTCTACCGTGCGCGCCTGCGATCGACGGGTGAAGAAGTCGCCGTCAAGGTGCAGCGCCCTGGAGCGCTTTCGACGATCAGCAAAGTGAGCATAAAGCGTTTTCGAGGTTTTCGCTCAAGTCGAAAAGAGCGCACTCCATCTCCGCGTGCGACGTTCTTGCTCTGACCCCGACGAAACATCTCCGCAACACTAACACAGGACCTCTACGTGCTTCGCCGCGCGGTCGGAGGCTACGAGAGGCTCGTGCGGCGATTTACGGCGCAGACCACCGACTACCAAGTGCTCCTTTCGACCTTTGCCGAGGGGCTCTACACCGAGCTGGACTTCCGCAACGAAGCATTGAACAACGTGAGGATGCGTGAGCTGATCGACGCGTCGGAATTCGCCTACGGAGACAAGATTGTGATCCCCGTCCCGCTGTTGGACATGACGAGCAGGTGCGTTTTGCTTGTTACGCGGTGTTGCCCTTCTCCGCACTCGCTGATGCGTCGCATGTGTTCTTTTGTTACAATTCGCGGACTTGCTAACCCAACGCCATTCTCCGCACTCCGTTACTGACAAACACGCACAGGCGGGTGCTCACCATGCAGTGGATCGAGGGGGTCAAACTCACCACGCTGTCCCCCGAGGAGATCAGGGACCTCGTCAAAGTCGGGCAAGAGGCCTTTCTGGTTCAGCTTCTCGAGGTAAGAAGGGAGAAAGCGGACGGAAGTTCTGCGTTTCGCCGCATTGTAGTATAAACTCATTTCTCACCATTCACGTTCACTCACTCACAGATCGGCTTCTTCCACGGCGACCCGCATCCTGGTACGTGTGCGGCGTAGCTGCGACGCTTGATTTCTGAAGGGGGGAATGGCGCGGCGCAAGGGCGCTCTCTGATGCGGAGATATTTCCTGTTGTGCGGAGCTCGACTTCCCCCCCCCCTCCCAAGACCCTCACCCCCACCTCCCTCCTTCTTCTCTTTTTCTCTCTCCCTGCTCCTCCTTCTCTCTTTCATCTCTCGCCTCCACAGGTAACCTGCTCAAGGTCACGGCCGGTCCGGACGCGGGCAAGCTCTGCCTGCTCGATTTCGGCCTCGTCGCCGAAGTGCCCGAGCCTGACCGCGAGGCCATGGTCTCTGCGACCATCCACCTCGCAAACCGGGACTGGGCTTCTCTCGTCGACGACTTTGTCGCTCTCGACTTCCTCCCGGCAGATTGCGACCGTGGCGTCATCATCCCGGTCATGGACAGGGTGCTGAGCCCGTACTTGTCCGGCGGAGGCGCGAAGGCGTTCAACTTCCAGGTGCGATGATGATATTTTTTCAACAGAGGAGGGGGTCGCGAGATGTCAAAACCGCTTCCATCCCGTTCCGACCGCCGTCCACGCCATGAAATCGTTGGCCAAGCCCCGTTTTGGACGTTTGACGACGCCAGCTTTCTCATGGTGTATCTGTTGGGCGCGTCCGAGCCCTCCTTCGAAATCGATTTTTTGCGTCTCGGAAAGCAACCTCGTGCTTTTTTTTGCTCTATGCTCACTTTCTCTCTCGCTCGACCTCTTTTCCCGAAACAAAAAAACAGGCTCTCTCGCAAGACCTCCTCCGTACCACGCTCGAGATCCCCTTCTCCGTGCCCCCCTACATGTCCCTGCTGGCCCGCTCCATCGCGACCCTGGAAGGAATCGCGCTGCTGGGCGACCCGAACTACCAGATGGTCGCGCAAGCCTACCCCTTTGTCGTCCGCAAAGTGCTTCGAAACTCGACGGCGTCGGTCGGGACCCTGCTCCGCGACATCGTCTTCGACGCCTCCACGGGCGCCGTCAAGCCCACGAGGCTGTCAGCGTTGCTCAACGCGGCGCTGGGCTTCGTCGCGGAGCGCACGGACGGCTTCGTCGACCTCGACGCGGTGCCCGAAGACGGCGCGTCGCTCCAGGTGAGTTGAAAAAAGTGCATTTTTTGGTCCAGACTGACAGTTGTCGGGCCCTTTTAGCGACCTTTCGGGCGCTCGTTTTTGCTTTTTTCGCTCTCTGTCCCCCCGTATCGCCCCTGGGCTTGTTTTCCGCGCATCGCAGATGCTCTGAACGGAGAAAACGAGGGACTTTTGTTCATTTTTACACGTTTTTGCTCACTCTCCGCCTCTTTTCACCACCTTTCGCCACTTTTCCGCCCATCAGGACGTCGTTTCCTTCCTCCTGTCGCCCGAGGCGAGGGACCTGCGCCCTCTGCTCGTCGAAGAGCTGGTCAACGGGCTCGATCTGTGGGCGAGGGACGCCCTCCGGAGGGCCTACGGCTCTTTGCCGGCTCTGGCCCCTCGTTTGCCCTTTATTGGCACTTTGCCCATGCCCCCGCCGCCGCCGCTGATCGTTCCTGGCCTCGGGCTCGTCAGCTTGAAGGACCTGGTGGACCGCTTGGGCCCCGAGCTCGATCGCCGAGAGGAAATTTACCTCCAGTCGGCGACGCAGCTCGCGCAGGCAGCGCTCGGCGGCGTTTCCGGTTCGAGTGCTGATTTGGACCCGGCGCACAAGGTTTCTCCCTCGTCAAACCCCGTGGCGCTCGTCAGGCGTTTCCTGTCCCCTCCCTCGGAGCAGGCCAGGGAGCTGACCTCTGCTCTCGCGTCGGCCGCGGGCGAGGGCGCCTCGCGCGCTGTCGTCGCCGAGCTGGCCGACGCCGTCGTCGGCCAGCTCGCAGAGAGGCAGGCCGCGAGGCTGGGCGTGCCCGTGGGCGTGTTGTTCCCGGGGCTCAACGCGGCGAGGAGGATTCTGACTGCCGGGAGCGGCAGGGCTGCTCCTGCTGGTGTGCTGACTGCTTGATTTTTGTTTTGCTTGGGTTTGAGAGAGAGAGAGAGACCAAAAATTGCTATCCCTTATTTTCTTTTTCCAAAAACTGTTTCCTGCACACCCTTTTTGTAGAGCTTTTCTCTTCTTCCTCCTCTATTCGATTATCTGTCTCTTCTCGTTCTCTCCTATTTTGATTGCGGGATCTCGATCTCTCTTTATTTACTTGGTCATTTTGAAAAAAAGAAAAAGGAAAGAAAAAAAAAGGTGCTCCTCGAAAAATCGTGATAATAAAATAAAGGCTCCTCTTCTCTTTCCTCCGATTCCCGGCCTCTCTCTCTCTCTCTCTCTCAACGCAGTTCATTGTTTTGTGTTTCGTTTGTTTATCCTGTTCATCTCTAAGAAAGAAAGTAAGTCGTCGCCGAATGAAAAAAGACCAAAAGAAAAGGGTTGAAAATCTTTCTCCCCCCCTCTCTCTACTTGGAAGAAGGAGCCGGCGCCGCCTTTTGCGGCGAGGGCGCGCCCGCGGCAGCGACGGCCGAGGCCTCCATCTTGGCCTCCAGCGCGGCTTCAGCGGCCACGGAGTCGACGACAGCAGAGACGACGTCATCGACACCCTCCGCGACGAGCTCCGTGACCGTGGCGGCGTCGGGCGCGTCCTCGGCGATGGGGGCCTTGGAGTCGACCGGCTGCGGCGCCGTGGTCGACGACGCGCCCGAGGGCGTCGTGGGCCACGTCGCCGCGGCGACGTTGGCCGCGGCGACGGCGTTGGCGACCGACGTGTCGATCTCTGCGTCGACGCTGCTGCTGGAACCGGAAGAAGAAGACGAAGCCTCGGAGGAGAACTGCAGCTGAGACTCCGAGTCCGCGACCTGGTGCGAAGCGGAGCCCGACGCGGCCGACATCGCGTTCATCTTGGCATAGTACTCGGTCATCGCCCTGGTCCCCTCGTCCCCGTACTGGAAGTCGTACGAGCACCCGCTGCAGGTGACCCGCGGCACGTTCTTCGACCAGACCGCCCAGACCAGCGAGCCCGCGAAGTCGTTCTCCGTCGCGATGCGCGTCAGGTACGAGAGCAGGTCGTCGCGCGCCATGTACCCGTTCTCCATGCCGTACTCCTCCATGATGATCGGCTTGTTGAACGAGTGCGCGACCTTCGCGCGGTCGGCGATGTAGTTGGGCCCGATCCAGGTGTACTCGGCGGGCGTGATCTGCCAGTGGTCCGGGTAGACGTGGATGGTCGCAAAGTCGATCGTGGGCAGCGCGGTGTTTTTCGTGAAGTCCTCGCCCTTGAAGCCGCCGTTGATCCAGTTGTTGTGGCAGCAGGAGTTGTCGCCGTCGGCGCGGTAGCCCTCCTCGCCCGTGGAGACCAGGTGCTTGGCGTCGAGCGACTTGATGTAGGCGGACATTTCCGCGATCCAGGTGTACGCGAGCTTGCCCGGGACGCAGCCTCCTGGCGTGTTGCGGCACACGGCGCCGCCGTTGCGCTCGTACTCGTCCTTGGTGTGCGGCTCGTTGAGCACCTCCCAGCCCAGGATGGTTGGCTCGTCGGCGTAGGCCACGCCCGTGACGGTGTTCTTGCGGGTGATGATGGTCCGCGCGTAGTTCTTGTAGGCGTTCTTGACGCGCGGGTCGACGTAGAAGAGGTGCTTGTCGCCCCCGGAGAGCTCGGAGCCGCCGCCGCCGCCCAGGACCTCGTCGACGTACCACTGCATGCCACCTAGAGTTGATTTGTGTTTGATTTGAATGTTGACACAATACAATATAGAAGGAGAACGAGTGAGCGAGGGAGGAGAGAAGAAAAATAGAAAAGGTGAGAGGGAAAGAAAAAACTCGATGAGGAAAAAGAAAAAAACTCCTCCCTACCCCACTGGTCCTCGAAGTTTCCGAGCGTCATGATCAGCCTGATCCCGTTGGACTTGGCCGCGGCGATCATCTTGTCGAGCCTCTGCAGCGTCGCCTCGTTGAAAACCCCCACGCGGGGTTGGATCGGGTTGGGCGTCTTGGTGCACTCGCGGCAGCCGAAGCCGTTGAGGTAGGCCGCGAGCCTGACGACGCGCGCGCCCTGGTTGGCCTGTACGCAGAAGAACTCCGGGATGTCCGCCTCGGGGAAGTCGGGCCCGTTAATGAGGTAGACGGCGTTGGTGCCGCCAAAGTACCACGGCTTCCCGCCCAGCGTGAACTTGGTCCCGGCGGTCTTGACGAACTCGGAAGAGACGGGCTTGTTCTTCGACGGGTTGCAGGCGTAGGGGTTGTTGTTGTTGTTGGTCGAGGCGTCCATCTGGGACATCTGCATTTGTGAAGACTGCTGCTGCTGCTGCTGGGTCTGCGCCTCCATCGCCGTGGGCTGCGAGGGCATGGTCATCGAGGAGGAGGAGGAGGAGGAAGACGATGAGGCGGCAGCATCCTCGGCCGTCGCGCCGCGGCCGGCGACGAGCGCGGCAGCGGCGGCGACGAGCGCGGCAGCGGCGACGCGGCGGAGGAGAGAGGAGCGCTGCTTCTTGGCGGGCATCGATTCCACTGCAGGGGCGTGGACGCGAGCCATGATTGCTTTTGTCGTCTCGGAGAGAGAGACGCTGGGGTTGGTTTAGGTTGGGGGGTAGAAGAGGAGCCGGGTGAGGAAGGAGGAGTAGAAAGAAACAAGGGAGAAAGAGAGTCCTCGTCGCCTGGTCTGTGCTTGCGAAAAAGGGGGGGGGAATTCTTTTTTCCGAAGGCACGGGGTCTCTTGTTGGCCTCGTTTCCTAGGCAGAGCTCGTTCTCATACTGTTTCGACTCAGCGAGAACAAGGGGAAGAAAAGGAAAGGGGTCGAGCAAGAGAGCGGGGGACGGGAGCGAATGCGAGCATTTCGCTTTCGCCTGGAGCAGTTACATTGGCGCCTCGAGTCGAATGCGTCCGTTTTCTTTCTTTCGCGCCACTTATTCACGTTCATTTTGTCTGGAGACGATAAGGGACATCATCAGCTAGCCTTGAGGGACAAAATGGCAAACAAAAGAAAACAAGAGAGGGAGGGACGAGGCCGCGACGGTTGCCTTTTTTTGCTTTCAATGGCGGCGGTCAATGTCGGCGCGGCGCTAGCCATTTCGCATTCTTGCTCTCGCGTGCAGGCCTCTTTCACCAGGACGACAGCGCGGCACGGCGAGACAGAGAGCGATATAGATAAGGAACGTGTGCAGTGTTCTCGCTTCAAGGCCAAGGAAGAAAACACACGACAAAGCACTCACCTCGGAGAAGAAAAAGAAGAAGGAAAGTTTTGGTTGAGGTCGAGTTTCCTCTTTCGACGAAGCAAAGCAGCGCTCGGGTGAAACCACAACGCGGGCCATCGAAACTCTCAGGGAGAGGTCGATAACCTTCTTCTCTTCCTCTGCTTCATCCTCCCCGTCCTGTGCTTCTCTCGTTCTCCTCCTCCTTGAGGAAGAGAGGCTCACATCTGTAGCTCCCCATAGTAATCACGCGCTCTCAAAAAATTGCCGCGTAGGAGGCAGCCAGAAAGCTTTCGGAAAGCAACACGTCCCCTCGATCGAATGACGAGCCGCCCTTCTTCTTCCCGCCAGGCCTCGGCCAAGGCCAAGGCTGCTGCTGTTACGGCTGCAACTGCAGTTACTGCTCCGTTCGAATACGATGACGAGCTCACGGAGTACGAGAGGGAGCGCCTGGCCAAGATTGAGGAGAACAAGCGCATCATGATGGAGCTGGGTGAGTGGATGTTTTTTTTTCGTTCACTTCCGACCTCGCCGTTCGTCTTTGCTTGTTCCAAAAAAAACTCAACCTACCTTCCTTCTCTTCCCCCCCTACAACAACAACAACAACGACGACGACGACGACGACAACGGCAATGACAACAGACATCCACACGCACGCCGCCGCCCTCGCGCCAGAGCCCAAGAAGAAGGCCAACTCGGGCCCCTCCCGCCGAGGCGTCGGCGCCGCCACGGCCCGAGAGAAGAGGTCCGCCGCGCGCGACCCGGACGCGCCGCGCCGCACCTCGCTGCGCATCAAGGGCGAGCAGGCCGACGGCAAGTACATCGTCGAGGAGAGGCAGGGCAAGCTCATCACGACCGAGGGCGCGTTCGAAGGGGGAAGGGGCAGCGGGTGGAGGCCGCAGGAGGGGCGGGCGGCGGACGACGTCGTGAGGGCGAGGCACCCGCCGGGCCTGGTCGCGTTCGCGTCGCTGAACCAGGGGGACGACGCGAGGTATCTGAAGATGCTCCGCGAGGCCGCCGCAAGCGGTGCTGGAGGAGGAGGAGAGGCCGAGGGAAACAAAAAAGTCGACGAAGACGAAGACGCTCCGATCCTGAAGAAGAGGGCGTCGGCGGCGTCGGCGTCGGCGTCAGGACCAGCGGCAGCGACCTCTTCCTTTGTGTCGTCCCTTGCCGCCGCCGCCGCCGCCACGCCGGCCGCCGCCGCCGCCGCCGCCGCCTCGCCCTCGACAGCCACGGCTTTCGCCGCCTCGACGCTCGCCGAGCGGGACGTGGTGAAAGTCGTCCGCGACGGCTGCGTGCACCTGGCGTGGCACCCGGGGGGCGGCTCCGCGATCCTGGCCTCGGCGGACAAGAAGGGCGCGGTGTCGCTGTTTGACGCCGACTGGGCTTCTTCTTCGAGCTCCTCTTTTTCTCCTTCCTCCTCGGCGGCGGCAGGGGAAGACGCGGAAGCGGCGGACGAGGCCGGAGTTTTGGAGTTCGCCCCTCACCACTCGTACGTCTGCGGCCTCAAGTGGGCCGGTGGCGGCAGACTCTTCACGGCCTCCTACGACGGGAGCGTCCGCGTGCTCGACCCTTCGTTCGGCGCGCCGCCGCCTCCGGGCAATAGCAACCTCGGCACGGCCGGCGGCGACGTCGAGAAGAACACGCGCGCTGCCTCGGGAGGGGTCTTCGCCCCGGCCATCCTCCACACCGAGGCGGAATGGTCCGCCTTCGACTGCTCCGACGACGGCCGGCTCGGGATCGTGGCCGACAAGGGCGGGGAGGCGCTCCTGTTCGACCCGAGGGCGGGGGCGGCGTCGGCGGTTTCGTCGGCCGCCGCTGCCGATGCTGCCGCGAACGCGGCAGCATCGGCAGCCTCCGCGGCGGCTCCTCCTCCTCCCGCCACCACTGCCCCTCCCCCTCGCCCGACCTCGGCCCTGCCCAAGTGCGTCGTCGCGGCCTTCTCGCTGCACGAGAAGAAGATCAACACGCTCAGTATCGACTGCGCCGGGGGCGGCAACCTCTTTGCCGCGTCGGCGTCTGACGGCTCGATCCGGATCTTTGACCTCCGGAAGTTGGTCGGCTCCGCTTCGACCTCGCCCTCTTCCGGCAAAATCAGATGCGACCTGGGTGCGGACTCTGGCAAGAGGGCCAAGGCCGCCAAGCCGGTCATGGAGGGCGGGCACGCCCAGTCGTGCCAGGGCGCCTTCTTCGCCCCTGACGGCTCCGGCCGCCTCGTCTCAACCTCGCGCGACAACACCGTCAAGATCTGGTCGACGAAGATCAGCGGCGCGGACTCTGACGCCCTCGCTGCGCCCCTCGTCTCCATCCGCCACGACAACAACACGGGCCGCTGGATCACCCCCTTCCGCGCGGTCTTCACCCCGCGCGGCGACGGCGTGGTGGTGGGCGGCATGAGGCGCACGATCGACGTCTATTCTTCGGCCGACGGGAGGCAGCTCGCGGCGCTTCGCAGCGATTTCATGACGGCGATCGGGTCCCGCTGCGCGATGCACCCGGAGAGGGCCGTGCTGGCGGCGGCGACGGCGAGCGGGAGGGCCAACGTGTGGAGGAACGAGAAGTGATGGTTTTTCCCTTCTCCTGTTTCAAAAAAAAATGCAACAACGTCATCGTACAGAGCGCAGCCTTAACTTTTTGCTTTGAACCGGATCTCGCGAGGGAGAGACAAGAAAAGACAAGAAAGAGGGGGGGAGAGAGAGTAGGGAACTTCAGGTGCGCCGTGGTTCAGGTGCGGACCTTTTTAGCAGGGAGTACGTTCGCAAAATAAAAGCGGGAAAACTCAGTGCTGCACTTTTTCCTCTCTCTCTCTCTTCTTTTCTCTCTCTCTCTCTCTCTCCCCTTCTCTCTATCTTCTTTTCTCTCTCTCTCTCTCTCTCTCTCTCTCTCTCTCTCTCTCTCTCTCTCAACAGTCCTCATTTCAAATCTCAACCGTGTGGTTGAGGATGACCCCGCCGGACAGGCCGGCGAGCACCCC
>Ga0210003_1001902_pt1 | contig 17999 bp, 27 predicted proteins | sample LantaG_FD_182804 | JGI IMG/M metagenome (GOLD analysis project Ga0210003, IMG submission 182804) | Deep subsurface microbial communities from Baltic Sea to uncover new lineages of life (NeLLi) - Landsort_02402 metaG (SPAdes) (version 2) | ecosystem: Environmental > Aquatic > Marine > Oceanic >...
TTCTTTTGGAAAACACATATCAAAAATGCCTAATGTATTATTCTCCCAATATGGTTTCATACTTAATCCCCTACTCCTTCGAACAACTATACAAGGATTGGTAATCTTTAACGTTAATCCATCTCCTGTATTTTTATATTCAACATCATAATAATTTTCTAAATGGACATTATATGTTGTATTTCCTTCAACAACAACTTTAGAAATGATATTATTATATGGTGTTGTTGGTTCTTCAAAATAAAAAAACAATAAACTAAATCCTAGATATATAAATACAATAAAGATCCAATATGTTATAGCATACTTTTGTTTTTTCATTTTCATTTTAACACGAAATTACACTATTACTGAATTTACTACAAAAAAAAATATAACCATTAATGAAATAATACTAACAAAAAACCCTACTGCTGCTATCCAAGCAGTCATTTCAAAAAAAGACTTATGCTTCAATACATACTTTCTAAATCTCTTTTCATTTGGTTTAAATATAAGCCAATGAAATAAAAAAAGGAAGGTACAAAATCCTAATATAATTGTTGTTGTCTTCATTCTTTTATTATAACCATAAAAACTTAGGATTGTTTTGCCTTCCTTTTATGGTCTTCTTTTATCTTGAACTACAATCCATCCTCCATCATATGGTATTTCTTTTTCTAATGGTTCACAATGTATTTTATTATTTTTAAATTTAATAAAAGCCCCTAAGTCATTTTCATCGCACACCATGTTGCCGATTTCATTTATATTGACTGCTCCTATTATTCCACTTATCATTGCCCCTATTACTAATCCAACTATTGCTCCGATTATTAATCCGTCCGTTTCATAACACATTTTTTATTGCCTCCTATTTTATTTTGTCATTCTTTTATTGTAATTGAACCAGTTGCAAACATAAATGCTAATAACCATAAAAACTTAGGATTGTTTTGCCATACACTTACTCCTACTGCCATACACATAATACATATATCAAGTATTACTGCTCCCCAATTATTCTTTTTTTTCATTCTACATTATCTTTTAAATAAAGATCCTATTGTTTTGTTTAAAATAAATGTTTCTATTCTAGACACCCTTATACATAATTCGCCATCACTCGTTCTAACAATTTCACCATCTACAATATTACCATAATCCTTTAATTCTTGTAATCTCATTTTTTAGTTTCCCCAATTAATTCTTTTTTTCATTTTTATACCAATTAGCTATTATTTTATACCACTCTATTATTGCTAACACAACACCTAAAACAAGAGGAAATAAAACCATAATTACTAAAAAAATAAAAACTATCTTGTCTCCTTGTGTTTCTAATCCTGTCATTCTACCTTAGTTCCGTCTCTCACTTCTTCTTTAAAATAAGGTTCCCAAGGATAAATTATAAATCTATTTATTTTTTCGAATATCCATAATTTTGGAACAAACATATTATTTTTCATATAATGTAATGATATAACAAAATTATCTTGAAAATTATTATTTAATATTGTATCTCCGGTCTCAACAATATCATCACAAATCAATGTGTTTTTATTTATTTCTTCTTTATTTAAAACTAAAGGAATTTTTAGATAATTAGATAAAATTACTGCCAATATTATTCCGCCTCTAGGTATTCCATATATATTATCAAATTTAATATTTTTTAAATTATTATACAATTCTACAACTGCTATATTAAACTCATTCCACGTTAAATATTCTACATCAAAATATTTAAATATTTCTTTACGTGTTTTTAATTTTTTATCTCTAATTTCAGAATGTAAATCGGTCCGTAATATTATTAAATTATTATGATTATTATTATCTATATTTTCATCTATATGATGAACAACTAAACCTCTACCTTTAAATAATTGTTTATGCTCTTCATTTTTCATATTTGATATTTCACAATGACCTTTTTCATTTATTAATTTATTTCTTGCAATTTTACATTCAATACTACCTCTACCTGTTATTCCTTTATAATTCCACGCATTTTTTCCTTTTTTATTTTTATTATGTATTTTATTCCATTCTTTAGTAAATATAAATCTTCCATCATTTTTTTTTCTAATTTTATTTACAAAATTAGAATTAACAACCCATTGATGTCCGTGTACAAATCTTCTATTATTTTTAACTTCTTGTTTACAACCACATTCACAGAATTTTTTATTCATTTTTATATTTCTCCTCCCAGAGGTAGTGTAATTTATTTGTCATGTAAATAATAAAAACACTTTAATATATAAACTTATTGAATTATAAAAAAGGAGAGGAAGTTGAACAGATTTAATAGTTTAAAGATTGGCTACAAGCTTCTCTCTCCTTAATGAATATAAAAGAGTAGAAAAAGTAAAGACTAAGAACAGTCTAAACGTTTTTATTAGTCTTTTTCTACTCTCTATGAATATGAAAGGAGAGGAAGTAAACGTATTATACAGCCTAAAACCTATTAAAAGACTTCTCTCTCCTTAATGATTATACTTTGAATGTTGTATATATTTCCTTTGCAATCAAAGTTTGTATCCTATTACTTGCAACACCATCACAATGGCCTTTAGTCCAATCTTTATTCTCTTCTTGTTTCTTTGCTTTAATATCAATGTAGAGGGTATAATATTTTTTATCCTTTGCTTTTATTATTCCTTTACGAGCATGAAACAAATTTCCTTTTACTGCATGATTATATTATCCTGCTTTCTTTCTCTTTCCATTAACTTCTTTCCAAAAACTTTCACTTTTACAACCACTATAACGTAAGTACGCAGTTATATTAGGAAACTTTCGTGGGTGTGCATATAATAATTGACATACAATAATCTTATTGCCAACTCCTTTTATATGTTCCAACTTTTTACTTTCTTCTTTAAAATGTTTAGCTAACCTACTTATTATGTGTGCTTTTTCTTTTTCAAGTAATTTAATTGCTCCTTGATAATTCTCACTTTCAACTCCGTACTCTCTTTTTATGGCAATATTCATATTTTTCATTCTTGTTATATCTTTGGTTAGTTTCTCATATAGTTTATATTTCTGCAATAACTCTGTCTCAGTCTTATCTTTCTCAGTAAACTCTTTGAACTGTTCTTTATCTTTTTTATATAATGCCATTATAGCTTTTGCATCGTTTAAATGTGTTTTCTCTATATTGTTTTCCTCATTATAAGCTTTAACCTTTTTTCCAGAAATTACAAAAATATTCTTACACAACTCAAAAAACTTATACTTAGGAAATCCTGTCTCAATTAGTAGTATATCCTTTTCTTTATCTGGTTCAAAATTCTCTATCTTAAATTGTTTTTCATTTTCGTTTAATATAACTAACCCATCTGTTTTGTGTGCCCAATCTATTGCATAATTCATTTTTACGTTCCTCCACGTTTTTGTAATAAATAGAGAAGGAGTAAACGCCTTCCTCAGTTTTTACATAAGTAATAGTCTCCTTCTCTTTGAATATCTCTGTAAATATGATGGGAGAGAAGTTGGAAATGTAACTTAGTCTCAATTAGACTGTTAGGCTTCTCTCCTTGTAAACATGAAAAGGAGAGAGAAGTTGATTATGTTATTAGTCCACAATTTACTATTAGTCTTCTCTCTCCTTAATGAACAAAATTTTGTCCATAACATAACAATAACACGATTATATCTAAATCTAATGAATTTTATATAATATACAAAAAGGTATATTTATTTTAATCTCAAAAAACCGCACCCCCCCTTTGTATAAGAGATTTTGTTATTTTTTAACAAAACACACTTCATGTTGTTTTAAGACAATATATTTTGTTAAAATTTAACAAATTCCACTTTTTTTGTTAAATCGTCAACTCAATATAATTTAACACTTTTGTATGGTCTTAAGACAATACTTTGCAACTTAATTGTTAAAAACTAACAAGATCTCTTAAAGCGCGCTACACGGGTTTTTAGAGATTAAAATAAATATATATATATATATACTAATATACTAATTTTTTTTGTTAAGTTTTGTTAAATTGTGTTAAAAAATTAAATAATATACAAAAAGGTATATTAATCTTTGATATTATTTAATTTATAATATATATGTTAAAGATATAATATACAAAAAGGTATATTAATTTTTTGATATTATTTGTTTTATAATATATATGTTAAAGATATTTTTTCTTTTTTTCCTAGATATCTGATTAAAAAAGAATGAACTGCAAGATATATTAATTTTTGATATTATTTGTTTTATAATATATATTAAAGATATTTTTTCTTTTTCTCCTAGATATTTGATTAAAAAAGAATGAACTGCAAGATATATTAATTTTTGATATTATTTGTTTTATAATATATATTAAAGATATTTTTTCTTTTTCTCCTAGATATCTGATTAAAAAAGAATGAAATGCAAGGAAAATATTAAAAATCAACAAGTTTATATACAACCTATAATAACAAAAAATGTGTCATAAATTTTATATATTAATATTCACTTTTTCCTGGGAGGCAATAATGTGAGAAATAATGAAATAAATAACGTAGAAGAATCTAATTTTGAATATATAATTTTGAGGGGATAGAAAAATGTTTATAGCTATTAATAGTTTGACAAATACATCGGAGAGTAGTATTGATCCTAATTATAGTGAAGATTTTTATAGAGAAGAAAGATGGATAGCAAATCCATTATATATTGAAGATTGTCCAAAATGTAATGGTATAATAAGTATAAAACGAGGTCAATATGGTAAATTTTATGGATGTTCAAACTATCCGGGTTACAGATTTACTATAAGAATTAATGATGATTGAAATTAAATTTCTTGTTGATTGGCAAGGTAGAAAGAAAAAAGGTGATATTTGTAGATATAATGAAAAATCTGCGAGCGAATTTGTAAAACAAGGTATTTGTGAATATGTAAAAGAACCAAAGAAAGAAGAACCAAAGAAAGAAGAACCAAAGAAAGAAGAACCAAAGAAAGTTGAAGAACCAAAAGAACCAAAAGAACCAAAAGAACCAAAAGAACTAAAAGAACCAAAGGAACCAAAGAAAGCTGAAGAACCAAAGAAAGTTGAAGAACCAAAGAAAGTTGAAGAACCAAAGGAAGAGGAAAATGAAATAAAAGAAAAAGAAGAGAGATTATATTTAGATGAGAGTAAAATTGATGAATATTGTGCAAACAAACAAATTATTGATTTTATTAAAAGTAATTTTAAAAGAATGAAAGAAAGTAGTGCAGTACAAATAACTAGATTAATTTTAGAACAAAGATTAGATATACATATTACAGATGTAATTGGTAATAAGTTTAAAGGATTTTATCAATATAATATGGGATTATTTGATAAAGATTTAAAGTTTAAAAAAGAGTCTATACAACAAATTAGATTATTATTAAATGGTTTCCTAGCACAATTAGGAAAGGATATACCTCAATATGATAGTGAGGAGCATAAAGATTTTGAAGTTAAAATAATAAAAGGACAAGAATGTTATATTATAGATAAAACAACAGAATATGAAAAAGTTAGAAAACATATTTGTGATGAAAATGGAAATGTTTATTATAGATATAATTTTAATAAACCTGATTTAGAAATAACATCACCAGTAAATAAAGATACAATACAAAGGTGTATTATACAAATTACAAGTAGTGGTGTAGGTTTTGATTATCCTGTGGATTTTAAATATTTTTGTCCACAATGTGGAAGTGTTGTTTGGAAAAAATTATATGAAACCGCATGTACAAACCATCGTATAAGATGTGAAGGAATAAGAACATACTTTAATAGTAATGGTGAACCAAAAACAAAAGAATGTGGTGCCGGATTATATCCAGATAATGAGGTTAGTAAAACAAAAGATGCTTTTTATTATGATGCAAATTATAGTGATGATGATGGAAATGTACATACCGCTGGAGTAATAAGTTTTGAACAATATAAACCAGGATTTTATGAAGCAGTTATATTTAAAATAAAAAATCCTAAAAAAACAAAATTATTACAAATATTAGATATTAAGGAAATGGAAAATAATGAATTTATACTTCCTGAAAAAATAGAAAGAGAAAATTATGTTATTACCTTATATAAAAAAATGGATGAATATATTTTTCAACAAACAGAGATGGAAATTTTTGGAATGGTACCAATTAAAATAGCATTAATATTACAAGCCGCAGTAAAATATTTTGGTTTTAGATTAGTTTCTAATATACAAATAGTTGGTGATGCAAGTACTGGTAAAAGTACAATACTAAAATTTTATGGGTTTTTATTGAATGGACATTTGAATATGAGTACTAATGGTTTAAGTATTAGTATTCCAGGATTAAGAGGAACACAACAATCAGTCAATTTAATGGGCAAAGAAAATAAGATAATAACAATTGGATATTTAGGAACTTTTAATACAATACATATTGATGAAGCAGGAGAAAATAAAGAGCTAATACAAAATTTAAAAACATTTTTAGCTGAGGAAAATTATAGTTATGATAAAGCAGGGGCAGATGGAAGTTTTAAAACTCGTACCACACATATCAATTTAAGTCAGAATTTAGACTTTAAACATTTAGGACAGTATAGGGGACAGATAAGGAAGGCCTATAGAGAGTTGAATATAAAAATTGAGGACTTAGAAAAAGTAGAATGGGATGAAGATTGGGATTTACATTTACCATTATTTAAATATGAAAATTTATATTTACGTAAAGTAATAACCGAAATTCGTGCACAACTTATACAATCTCAACAATTTTGGATTGATGGATATGATTATGCATTACATCAAAGATTTCCTTATTATTTTTATTTATCTTCAACAAAACACAATGAGAAGTTAATGAAGATAGTTAAAGGAAATGTTTCACGTAATACAATAAGAGAAAATATGGAACTAATTAAAGTATTAAAAACAGAAATAATAATTAATTTTCTTATAGCGTTACAAAAATATAAAGAAGGAAATGATGACATAAAAAGTTTTTCGATTGTTGATGATATATTAGATAGTTATGGTATAGAATGTGATAGCAGGATGAAAGAGTTTTATTATACATTAGTCAAAGTCTCAAGGATTATAAATCAAAGAATGGAAATAACAGAAGAGGATTATAATTTATTAAGGTATGTAATTGAGAATACAAATTGTAAGTTAGATATAAATAATACTGAAAATTATAAAATACATGGGCCTCCAGATATAGAAAAGGAACGTAAAGAAGAACAGAGGATAGAAGAACACACAAAAGAGATTGATGATGGTTTTGGATTAAGTGAGGATGAATTTAGATGATAACACTTTCAAAAAAAAGATGTAAATGTGGAAATCAATATGAATATATAGAAGGATTTTTATATTGTCATAGATGTGATATAGATGATTTCAATGTTAAAAAATATAGTCCTGATTGTAAATGTGATTATTGTATAAAAGGAGATGAATAAAATGGAAAAAGAATATCAAGGAGATTTTATGAGTTTTGATTGTATTAAATGTTTTAATACAAATCGTGTTACAATTAAAGATGGAGAAAAGGATATTTATTATTGTTCATATTGTGGAGTAAAAATAGAAAATAAAGAGAAGGAAATAGAAATAGTAAATGACTTTAATGAATTTATTAAAAAGTGGACAGGTAGTAGTTGTACACATTTAATTGATAGTGATGAGAATGATGGTGAAGAGTTTAGAGAGAAATTAAGAAAATTATGTGAGGGTGATTGAGATGAAAAAATATTTAGAGAAATGGTATGTGTGGGTTTGTTTATTGTTTGCCTTATTATTTACATATGGTTTTATTACAGCACAAGTATATGCTTGGCATCCGGCAGAGTTTCATTTATATGCAAATGAAGAAATGGTTGCAACAGCACAAGAGTTATTCAAACAAATGGAGATAGAAGGCTTCAATGAATGTATAGTTAGTTGTAATGAATATTTTGAACCAGAAGAAACTAATTATGTTGATACACCAATTATGAAATGTTTTGATAGTTGTAATCAATATTATGGGGTAGACTTAAATGACTGAAAAGGATGATGTATTATTTGAGGCACCAAAACCTGTTAAGGATAGTATATGGAAAAAAGTTAGTTGGTGGTGGTATTGTAATAAAGAATCGTTTTATTATGGTTTTTTGATTATTGTAATTTTTGGAGCAATTATTATATCAATATTAAGTATGGCATATTTTACAGAATCAAAATTAAATACAGAGAGATGTGAAACAATGGCAGAGAATGGACACAATGTTAAGATAGAAATACATAAAGTATTATTGCCATGGAAAAAATGTTATATTGAAGTAGAAGATGGAAAATATGTACCATATGATAGATTTGGCATGATAGGATATCAATAATGTTTATATATTAGTAATGATAAAAGTTATGTAGGAGGAAGTAAGAATGCAACCAAGAGAAAAAAATTCAATTGTAGGCATAACAGCCAAATATAGTCTTTTAGAAGAAGATGATATTATTAAAGAAGGCGACGAATATTATAATCAGTTTAAAAACAAGTGGATGCCAGTAATGAAAGAATTTATAAATCAAAAATATAATAGTGAGGAAAGTAAACCTGTTAGAAGAAAATTTATTTAAATAAGGAGGTTATAGTAATGCAGTATAAGTATGAATATGACATTGTAGAAACGAAGGATGAGTTTATTAGTTTACTTTATACTAATTATGATGTAAAGTGGACAACAGCATGTAGAAGATGGTATGATTTAGATAAATTATTTCCTAAAAAAATTGTTGTTTATACAAATAAGGAATTTGTGGAAAAAGTAAAAGAAGTAAAAAATACAACATTAATATTTGATGAAACTAAAGAGGTTTTTATAAAAGAACCAAAACATGAAGTATTTGAATCAGCAAAATATTTAAGGGACGAAATGATTCAACCGTCTTGTTTGAAAATGTTAGAATTAAAAGACATGAAAAAGTTTGGATATAAAATAACAAGGCCTTTTTTGAGTAGATACGGATTTAATAATGATGAAATAAATTGGTTGGATGAAAAAGGATATCTGGAGGAAACAAAATGAAAGAAGAAGTTAAAGAATTATTACTAAGTACAAAAAGAGAAGGAATGGAAAAACTTGTTGGGGCATTAGATAAAGTTAATTTTTTTGAGATGCCTGCAAGTACTAAGTTCCATGGAAATTATGAAGGTGGCTTAATTGAACATAGCCTTTCTGTTTACAAACTGTTTAAAGAAATGATAGAAAAGTTTAAATTAGAGTTAAAAGAGGATAGTATTATCATTTGTAGTATATTACATGATGTTTGTAAAGCTAACCAGTATATTAGGAATGGAAAGAGCTGGGGATGGAATGCATCAAATCCAAAAGGACATGCTAAATTAAGTTTGTCACGTATTAAACAATTTATCAAATTAAATGATGAAGAAGAACAGATAATAAAATATCATATGGGATTTTATGGAATATCAGCATTTAGTGACAAAGGTGAATATACATTAATGGAAATGGTTAATGCGTATAATATAAATAAATTGGCTAAATTATTTTACTTTTGTGATGATATGTCATCGCAATTTTTAGAGGAGAAGCGATGAAAATAAATAACAAAGAAACTAAAAAATTAAAACACATGTTTGTCAATTTATTAAATACATTAAATTGTCCAATGTGTAATTTAAAGTTAGAACAGATAGATATTATACAAATGCATGAAGTTGCGCCAATAAATGCAACACATGGTTTTAAGTGTATTAATTGTCCATTTACAATATTCTGGTAAAATAAAATGAACAAAACACAAACAATAGATAATTGGATAAAAAATCATGGAGCCGCTAATTTCGATTTGAAGAAAAGAGATATAATACTCTATGATGGAGGATTATTTAGTGTTGAAAAGAAAATAAAAAGAAGGCTGAGAAGTAAATTTGTAAAAATCAAAAAAGGAAAATATAAAGGATATAGTATGCTAAAACATATTAAAGGAAAGAAAGTTAAGTATGAAGATTATACTGCAACATTTTGGTTTGAAGAATTAGATGAGACAATAAATTATTTAAGAAGCATGAAAAGAATGTTAAATAAAATAGGATATAAAACAGGAAGGAGTATAAAATGATAACACTTATTTGTTCACCATTAAATTGGGATTCATCTTTTATGCCATATCATTATTTGTATTTAGGTAATTATATTGGAAATAGAGGAATACAGTATAATATATTCGATTACCATCCTAATGTTTATTGTCAAACAATTAAAAATATTTTTACTAAGAAAAGTATGATAGAAGTTGTTGAAGAAAAAATATTAACATATTTACGTGAACATAAACCACCTTATATAGGATTAGCCTTTTATACAACCGATTATAATATAAACATGGAATTATGTAGAAAAATAAAACAGATATATAATCCTATTATTATAGCTGGTAATGTACATTCCTCAGTTATGTATGAAGATTTAATATTTGAACATTCGCCCGTTGATATAGTTATACGAGGAGAAGGAGAACAAACCCTGTTTGAAGTTTTAAAAACGTCAAAAACGAATTGGAAGAATGTTGACGGCATTGTATTTTTTAATAAAGGTAAATTAGTTATAAATAAAAATAGAAAATTGTTAGATAGTTCTAATATAGAACCAGGTAAGGCATATGAAAAATTAGATATGAATTATTATATTCGTCCTACAACAAGCATTATACGGAATGTATTAACAAGAGGTGTTGGTATATATACTGGTAGAGGATGTCCTTTTAATTGCACGTTTTGTTGTGCAAATATGTTATGGAATATACATGGTAAAAATTTTTTACGGACAAGAAAGTTGGAAAGTGTTATTAATGAATTATTATTTTTAAAGAAAAGATATAAAATTGATAGTTTTTATATTATGGATGAAACATTTACAATGGATAAGGAAAGAGTATTTAAGTTTTGTAGATTATTAAAAGAGAATAAAGTAAATTTAATATGGGCAGCAGAAACAAGAGCAAATTTAGTTACCAAGGAATTATTAAGTAAAATGAAAAATGCAGGATGTGTACAAATAGAATTTGGTGTTGAGAGTGGAAGTAAAAAATGTTTAAAAGAAATAAATAAAAATGTAAAAGTTGAAGATGTAAAAAATGCTTTTAAATGGGCCAAAGAATTAAAAATGAGGACGTTTGCAAATATGTTAATAAATATTCCTGGAGAGACAGAGAATGATCTAAAATTAAATGATAAATTATTAGAAGAGATACAACCAACTGAAATAGTTCATTCTATTACAACACCATATCCAGGAACACAAATGTATGAGAAGTATGTGAATCCAAAATTAATAAAAGAGGAATATCCATTATTATTAAGCGAAGGAAGAAGTAGTGGGGGAAACAGATTTAGGATGTGCAAACATAATTTAGATTTAAATATGATATTAAAAGATATTACAAATAAGAACAGGAAGTGGTATCAATTAAGTTTTATATCATTTAGTTTTATGCCACAATATTTAAATATGTTATTATGTAGTAAGTTTAGGTTGACTTATTTGGTATCTTTTAATAAATTATTTTTTGATAACATAATGGGAAGACTTAGAAGAAAATTTTTGGTAGGAAAATGAAAATATTATTTTTAGCAACACCGTTTGAAAACCTAATGAGATATACTGCTAGGTTGGATGAGATTAATTATCCTCTTGGAATAATATATTTATATTCTATTTTAGAGAAGAAAGGAAATAATGTTAATATGTTGTTTTGTAATAATGATGTGGAAGATGTATATGTTAAAAAATTAAGAACTGAATTAGAAAATAATAAACCAGATATAATATGTTTAAATATTCTCACCATGAGTAGAGTATCGGCATTTTGGACAATTGAACACATAAAAGAATATTATCCTAATATAAAAATAATTATAGGAGGAGTACATTCATGTATTGCATATGAACAATTATTAAAAAAATATCCACAATTAGTAGCAGTTATAGGAGAAGGTGAGATTACACTTGTTGAGTTAATTAATAATATTGATAATCCTAAGATGTGGAAAGAAATAAAAGGATTAGCTTATACGAAGAAAGAAAAACTTGTTGTAACCGAGGAGAGGGAATTAATAGAAGATTTAGATATATTACCAATTCCTAAACACGAATACTTTTTTAAAGAAGGAAACAGAACACATGCATATTTAATTTCAAGTAGAGGGTGTCCCTTCAAATGTAGTTTTTGTTGTCTACATACAATATCAAAAAGACGATATAGAAAGAGAAGTATAGAAAATATAATTAGGGAGATTGATTATTTAATGTTAAAATTTCCACAAATAAAAACAGTTGAGTTTTCGGATGATACATTATTATTAGATTTGGAAAGGTCTAAAAAATTAATGAAAGCTATAATTAAAAAAGAATATAATGTTAGATTTAGATGTAGTGCAAGGTTTAAACCATTTGATTTAGAATTGGCTAAACTAATGGAACAAGCTGGATTTCATACTGTTTTGTTTGGATTAGAAACCGGTTCAGAAGAGTTATTAAAATCTATACATAAAATGATAACAAAAGAAGATGTAATAAAAACATGGGAAATTATGGCACAGACAACGATTAAGCCTGTCCCGTTTTTTATTGTTGGGTTTCCAGGCGAGACACAAGAAACTATAAATGAGTCTATTGAGTTTTTGAGAAGGCTTAAAAAAATTAAACATTTTTGGTATTATGATATTGGATTGTTAAATGTATATCCTAATACTGAAGTATATGAGATTATGAAAGAGAAGGGAAAGATAAATGATAATTATTGGATGAACGAACACAGTTCACAAATGTATACAGTAGAACATTCATACGAACAATTATTAGAGTTTAAGAATCAAGTTATATTTAAAACAATGATGGGTTTAGATATTTTTAGATTTATAGTTTCATTAATATTAGTAAGAATAAGAAAAACTGAACAACCTAGGTTTATGAAAGATAAATTATTTTTACCTATATTAAAGAAATTATTATTTATTTGGTGATATTTGGAGGAAAATAAAATGGAAGAACAAAATAGTGCAGTTAATGAAATTGCAAAGTTAAGAGAAGAAAGAGAAAAATGGGAAGTAGAAAGAAAAAAGGCAGAAGAAAAAAAAATTAAAGAAGAGGAGGAAGCAAGATTTATACAGGAACAAGAAAAAATAAAAAAGAAGGATAAAGGAAAAAATATAGTAATAATATTATTGAGTGCAGCATTAGTATTGTTATTGTTGATATGGATGGTATCAGGGTTTATGAGGGAGATGGATGCAAAGTTGGATGCAAAAGATTTAGAAATTGCAAAACAAACAAAACTTATTGAAGAACAAATACAATTAAATGATGCATACACTAAAGGGGTAGCAGAGGCTAGCATGGCAATAACAAATCAAATTGTAACAAGTTTAAACTTACAAGGTTTTGTTGAGATTGATTTGCCGGTAGGTAATAATCAAACACAAATGATTAAATTGGGAGTGATACAGTAATTCAATAAGTTTATATACTATTAAAATTTTATTAATATACTGTAATGAGAGTGTATAGTGATGACTGAGGAATTTTATGAGGAAGTGTTGGATGATGAACGAGATAGTGTTGTTGCTAAAGAAGAAGAAGATGATGATGACGACAATGAAATAGTTTATGATACAACTGAAGCATATAAGGATGATTATGAATATGATGAAGTACATGGGAAAAAACAAAAGATATTAAATAGGTTAAATTCAACTGTTTTAGATAAAGAAGAAATGGATGAAATATTTAATGATGAATAAATGCATGATACGTTAGAAATAAAAATTTTTGAATTTACAGATAAACAAGTTATTGTAGGGATTAGAACACACAAGAAGTTTGGGAAGGTAGTTTATGAACAAATCAATTATAATGATAAAAATAAGAATGATATAGATAGATTTAGAGTTGTAAATGATGTTGAGGGTTTATATCAACGGATGATAGATAATTATGATTTGAAAATTAAAAATGACAAAGTGTAAAGCAACAAAAACAGATGGAGGTAAATGTCCATACGATGCCTGTTTATTTGGTTACTGTATGAGACATTATCAATATTTTATTTATAAAAAAAAAGAAGAAGTAAAAAAAGATGATAATACTATATGATTTGAAGAGGAACAAATAAATGCAAATAGTAATAAATGATGAGGAATGTTGGATTTGTGGAAAGACAAGTAATATTAAGGGTGAAATTACCATGCATCATTGTCTTCCTAAACATTTGTATCCAAAAAAGAATGTTGTTGTTCCAATATGTAAAGCGTGTCACGATAAACTTAATGAAGATGATATGAACGGATTATATGCGTTTGGTCATAAAATAAATAAAACGTTGAGTGATATGAAAAGTATGAGTGCAAAATTTTACAAAAACGTGATGTATAAAGTGACAAAGAAAAATAAGAAAGGAGGATATGTTGAAAATGGAAGAGATACATTGTGAGTTTGAAGATACACATGACGAGAATGCTTTTCTTACAGGATTTATAGAATTTAAATCTTTAAAATTATATGAGAAGGGTGAGATAGTTCCTAGTGATAAAAATATTAATCCTAAATCTCCATGTTTAGTTATTGAAGTTTTAGATGAAGAGGAGAGTACAGCAGACGTTAAATTAATGAAGCCGGCATACTGGACTCCGATAAATAAAAAACAAATCAAGTTTATTAAAAGATATTTGGCAATGAAGGCGTTACAAAATGAAAGAGAAACAATGGTATGAGTATGAAGAGGATGAACGAGTAAAAAACGTATATAGTAAAACTACATTACAAGAATTTTGGGATTGGTGGAGTGATAAAGAAAACAAAGTAATGGAAATACGTATTAAGGACTTTATACTTATTAAAGAAATAGCAAACAAGCTTAGTATACCTTATTCTATAAGTGGTGTTTATGTAAATAATGTTGAACAATTAAAATATGTTTTAAAATTAGCAAGAGAAAAAGCTACTATGTGGTTTGGTATTAACCCCAAGAAGAAAAATACAAATAGATGGGGAAAGAAAAGTTATGGGGGAAGAGATGTAAATATTAATGAAATAGGATTTATTTTTGTTGATATTGATAGGCAGAAGAAATCAGATAAACCCGCAACAAAAGATGATTTAAAAGATGCAGATATACTTGCAAATAAAATATTAGATAGATTGGAAACATACGAATGGAATAAAGGATATATTAAAATATGTAGTGGACACGGTGTACAATTAGTTATTAAATTAGATTTTCCGCTTAAAATGCCTGAAGTTAATTTTAAGAAGCATAATATAAAAAATCCTAAAACTAAAAAAATGGAAATTATATATGGTGAAATTATAGATGAAGAGTTTCAAAAATATAAAGAAATTATAAGATTAGGTATTGGTGCTCAGATATTAAAATTTAGTCGTAAGTTTAAAGATGAATTAAGAGTAGAGGTAGACAAGAGCGGGTTTAATATCGGGCGTGTTGCTGCGTTACATTGTAGTAAAAACTGGAAATACAACACTTTTCGATGGCGGGGTATTGTAGAGTTAAAAAATAAAATCAACGCAGGATTGAGCGATTATGTAATGAGTAAAGAGGAGGATATTAAACAATTTAAGGAACAAAATGTATTTAGTAAATCAAGAGCATTAAATAATGAGGATAGAATAAAGAAGGGAAAATTGATGGAACATAAACTTATTAAATTTATATTACAACCTAATTTGCCTGTTGGTGGTGGCAATAATAAATTATGGTTCCAATTAAAATGTTTACTAAGGGATAGTAAAACAAATTTAGGCAGTACTGAGTTTAGAGAGTTTCATAGTCAATTAGAAAAAAGTTGGATGGCAACGTTATCAACAAATCCCCCAACTAAAAATTTTGATTTTGATAAAAATATTATTAATAGTTATTGTTTAGATCATCATATTCCTTTATTATATGATTTTTGGTCACATAAAAAAATATTAGTTGATATGTATGATAAAGAAATATTAAAGTGGGAACACAGAAAAGGTGTTAGATTTACAAATTTAGATAAAGGAAGCACAATACAGGAAGACTTAAAATATTGTTTAGAGCATTTAAGAGAAGGAGATAAGAGTAATTATGATGTAATAGGAATTTTTATAAATGGATTAATTAAGAAGTATGGGGAGGAAAAAGCCAGATTCTATTTTGATAATTTATTTGATAGAGCCTTTAATTATAGGTAAGGAAAAAATATATATATAAAGGATTAGGTTATTCTAATGTATAATGTTTTTATTTTGGGGTTATAATGTTAAATATAAATAAGAAGATAAAAAAAATCATTAAGTTTAATACTCATTCTGTGAGAAAAATTGCCCCCCAAAGGTATTTTGCGGCTGGAAGTCAAAAACTTCCAGTGCAATTTACTAATCCTTTAAAAAATTTTAACTTAAAGAAGTTAGGAGGAAAAACAGATTGGGACGGAGATGGTATCAAAAATTGGAAAGATTGTCGGCCACGTAATGTAATGAGGCAGGATATGGTTACATTGTTTCATGGAACAAAGAAACAAAATATACCAATAATACAAAAACAAGGACTTAAACCTACAAAAAATGTATTTGGTCCACCAGCTGTATTTTTAACTGCACAAAAAAATAGAGCTATATATCATGCAAGGAAAGGTAGTATGAGTGATGAAGGTGCAGTATTAAAAGTTAAAGTCGATGATAAACATTTAGGAGGAGAAAGTTTTTCTCAGTTTAAAAAACATCCATTTAAGGAAGTTAAAATATATAATACAATACCACCAAATAAAATATCTTTAATGAGAGGTGTTTCATTAAAAAAACAACAAGAATGGAATATGATGTCTTTGTCAGGAAAGAAAGCACAACAGTCATTAAGGTTTGATACAGATGGTGACGGTGTTCCAAATAAATATGATTGTCAACCTAATAATAAATGGAAACAGGATAATGAAACAAAAAGAGAACAGTTCTCATTAAAGTCAGGAGTACCTATAGTAGATTATCCGGAAAGTTTTGGACATACAGGAAAAAGAGTTTTTATGTCGCCGGATGAATTTATGGACAAAGTTAAAAAAGGATATGATATTCCAGAACATAGAGAATGGTCAAGAAAAGAACATGAAGAACGTGTAATATTTACAAATGCATTAGATAAATTAAAAAAAGTTATTGCTGATCCGAATATTGATGTAGATGCACCTTATTTAGAGTATACAAAATCAGGTGGTATAGATCATGAAGGAAGACACAGAGCTGTTGCAGCAAAAAGATTAGGAATGAAAGAGATACCAGTAAATATAGTATATTCAAAAGATGAAACAAAAAGAGAACAAATGGGTAGAAGAAGACCTGTGTATTCTTATACTGATAAAGAAAAGTTAAGTTTTCCTTTTGAGCCAGGAAGAATAAGAGTTGTTCCTGAGAAAGAGGATGGGTCTTTTTATGGAATGTTAAAAAGAAAGAAGAAAGAAAAAGAAGAAAGAGAAATATATGAACATGAACAGGCAATGGAAGTAAATAGAAAGATTAATGAGATGTTAGCAAGAGATGAGAAAGAAACCAAGAGAGAGCAGATGGGTTTTGGCATTAGTTCATATAGTAATAAAGTAAGTGGACCAACAAATGTTATTACAGCAAAAGAAAGACAAGTATTTACAAGTATAGCAAATAATCCTTTTGAGTCGGCAGGAGAGATGGATTTTGAGAAAGGAGGATTAGAACATGCACGATTACATATTGGAAGTGAAGGTGTTATAGAGTATGCAAGAAATCCTGATTATGAAGTAGGATGGCATTCACATCATGGAAAAGGTTCAATACTTCCAAGTTATACAGATATAGTAGAAGCTAAAAATTCTTCTGAAAGAGAAGGTGTAATATTTAAAGGAAAGGATGCACTATCAATGTATGAGGGTAGTAAATTTCAATCAGCAAGTGAAGACGACATTCAAACATTACATAATAAAATGAGAACTGATGTTATGACAGGAATATCAGATTATAAC
>Ga0210003_1001903_pt1 | contig 17999 bp, 33 predicted proteins | sample LantaG_FD_182804 | JGI IMG/M metagenome (GOLD analysis project Ga0210003, IMG submission 182804) | Deep subsurface microbial communities from Baltic Sea to uncover new lineages of life (NeLLi) - Landsort_02402 metaG (SPAdes) (version 2) | ecosystem: Environmental > Aquatic > Marine > Oceanic >...
GCCAGTTCGAACCTGGTCTTTCGCTCAAATATATTGTCCTGTGGTGTAACTGGCAACACGTCTGTTTTTGGTGCAGAAGAGTATAGGTTCGAGACCTATCGGGACAACGTAAGATTAAATTTGGAAGCGTGGCAGAGTGGTCTAACGCGGCAGTCTTGAAAACTGTTGACTGTAACAGGTCCGTAGGTTCGAATCCTACCGCTTCCGCAAAGTGAGTTCTTTGACATATAAATTAAAAAAATAGAAATTATGGAAATAACATCATTTATTTTAGGTGTATGTGCGGTCATTGTTATTATGATGGTCGTGGGTACGTTTGTGAATTATATGAAAACAATGTCCTTGAGAAAGGAAATAAACGGTCTCCAAAGAGAAATTGAAAATCTTCATAGAGACATAGAAACCAAAGAACGACAACTGTATGATTTTGGTAGTGGTTTGGACCAAAATCTTCGTGATGAATTAGAGAAACTATATCGTCACATTGATAGTCGTCATGACAAACTTGAAAATGGGGTATCCCAACAGATTGCTGACATTTACCGTCAGTTAGATAAATTAGAAAACGAAGGAAAATCCGTTATTAACGGGTAATCCATAAAACGTTAAAGGACTCACTTATAACCCCTTCAGAAATGTTGGGGTTTTTTTTTGGTTTAAAAAATAATTAGTATATTTGTCATATGAAAAAAATTACAGTTTTATTTCTTACGATAATAATTACTTCATGCTCAACTGTTGAGGAGAGAATAAACGATTATTCCTATACAGAGCTATGGCACTATGAAAAAGGTGAAAAATACCAAGTTTATAGAACCAAAAAAAATTCATTATATATCACTAAACTTAATAAAAAAGAAACTAAATTTGTTAGAAAATATATTAAATAAATTATGTGCGTGTCAACATGTAAAGAATGCCCGTGGGTGGTTAGAAATAACCATAACAACAATATTGTAGAATTTTCTAAGAGAATGGACAAACCCCATAACTGTCATATGGTTAATGGGGGTAAAGACCTTTGGAATGCGACTGAGAGTACAAAGTGTAATGGGAGAATACAATATGAGAAAACCCGTTACAAGTTGTAACGATTTGAAAATGTTGTAGGTTAACGTTCAAAGGTTATGTATATAAAACCCTAACATTATGATTACGTTAACAATAGTTTTTTAGGTTTCTTTAACAATCCGAACCCGTAATTATTAGTTAAATTATAATTATGAAAAAACAAATTCTAATCTTATTATCGATACTATCGATATCTGTTTTCACTTCGTGTAAAGAACCCGTAGTTGAACCAACTAAACATTACTTAATTACTGAGACCACTATTGATGGTGTTGTTTATAATAAAGTTGAGGGTGTCATAAATGAGGACCTAATAATGTCATCTGATAGAAATTGGTTTTTATCTGGTGGTGTATTTGTCGATGAAGGGGCGACTCTGACAATACCATATGGTCAAACAATTTATGCTGACGTAAATTTAACAACTTTCTTATCTATTAAACAAGGTGGTAAAATAAACGCTGACGGTTCTAGTGATAACCCAATAATTTTCACACCATTAAAGGATAACCCAACTTACGGTGATTGGGGTGGTATTATTATAAATGGTAGGGCTACTATCAATACCGGATTTACCGCTGAAGGTGAGGGTGGTACTGGAATCTATGGTGGTGATGAGGATATGGATAACTCAGGTAGTATTCGTTACGTTAGAGTTGAATATGCGGGTAAAATATTAGGAACGGATAATGAATTAAATGGTTTTTCATTTAATGGTGTCGGTTCAGGTACTTTAGTTGAGTATATTCAAGCGTATAAAGGTTCTGATGACGGTATAGAGTTTTTTGGGGGTACGGTTAATGTTAGATACGCAGTATCCACAGGTAATCAGGATGATTGTTTTGATTGGACACACGGATGGAGCGGTAAAGGACAATATTGGTATGCACAACAAGACATAGGTGGTGGAGATAGAGGAGTTGAGGCGGATAATAACGGTGATAATAATTCAGTCACTCCATTTTCAAATCCAACCATATCTAATATGACATTAAATGGTGTGGATGATGGTGACGGTTTAAACGAGGGTATTAGGTTACGTGCCGGAACTAAAGGTAAGATTTATTACTCAATAGTAACAGGTTTCCCAAAATACGGTGTTAATGTTACTGATGTTAAGACTTTAGAAAATATAACAAATGATGAGTTATTCGTTGCTAATTCAAACGTTACAGGTAATGGTATTAATTTTAATAATTGTTTATCGTTTAATGGATTAACAAAAATATTAAACGATAGTTGGTTTTATTCTGACCCAACTATAGGCTCAGGTACCTCGTGGATGATTGGGTGGACAAAACAATAGATTTTGAAATTCAAATTACTGATATTTTTAACGTTACTATGTAATGTTGTTTACGGACAAACAATAAAAGGTAAGGTTGTCGATAACCTAAATGAACCAATACCATTTACCTATATTATTGTTGCCGACACCTCAATAGGGACGACAAGTAATCTTGACGGTAATTTCTCTCTTGATTTACCACGACCTAATTCTGTCTTGGTTTTTTCTTCTATGGGGTATAATAAAGTTAGCATCACTACCAATGGTGGAGATACTGTAATTGTTATGTATGAAAAGAACATAACCATGTCAACAGTTACTGTTACCGCAAGAAGGAATAATACTAGTGAAATAGGTCTAATATTAGATAAAAAGAAGTTAACAGGAATAGAATCTTCAATAGGTTCAACTGAATTAAGTAAAAAGGGCATTTCAAATGTTGAGGATGGTTTAAAGAAAGTAACGGGTATCACATTTTCAAATAACAATATAAATGTCCGAGGGTTAGGTGATAGATATAATCAAATCACTCTTAATGGGGTACCAATACCTTCTAACAATTCCGATAAAAAGAATATAGACTTATCATTACTACCAATAGGTATTATGGATAATGTTAAGGTTAAGAAAAGTTACTCATCAGAACAATGGAGTAATGTAGGTGGAGCTCAAATCAATATTAGTTCCCCCGGCATTAAAAAAATAAAAAGTATTAGTTATAGGTCAAGTTTTAATACAATAACACCAATACCGAGTAGTAGTTTAAATTTACAATATGGTTTTGAGAATAATAAACGTTTTGGATTTTACACTAACATAAGTTTAAAACGTGACATCCAAAACACCTCAGGTGTTATGAGGTTAGTAAACAAACAAGGGGAACCAATCCTAAATTATGACTTTAACGATAACGTAAATCAAATAACGCCTTCAGGTGTTTTAATATTATCTTATAATAAAAATAATTTTGGTCTAAAGAATACCTCAATGGTCATCAGTCAAAATAATAACACCAATAGGGAAACGTTTGGTGAACATTTTGATTATACACCAAAATTGTATACCACCAGGGTGACACCAACAAACCACACCTTATTTGTAAATCAATTAAGTGGTTCTTGGAAAAAAGATAAATGGTCTGTTGATGGTATTGGTGGGTACTCTAATGTGAGTAGTGGTGAGAATGAAAGAAAACAATTTGTCTATCTATACGATGGAAATTACCAATTCAATAATATTGATAAATTAGATAATCAGGTTTTTTGGTCACAGAATAAAGAAAACCGTTTTAATTTAAATTTATTGAGTAAATGGGATAACGATAATATTATTCATGAGTTTGGTTATTCATTTATGGTTTCAAATAATAGTTTTGACTATCAACAAAAATATTACGATTTAAAAACAATAAATGATGAAAATTCTAATATTAATCCTGAGTCACCTGAAGACTACTTAACTAACGGTTGTTACACTGAGTTATGGGTAAATAATCCGGCATCGATAGTTACAGGGTATTCAATGATTAATGGTGGATATTATAAAACTAACATGTCATTTAATAAAATTGATTTAAGTGGTGGTGTGAGACTTGAGAAGGTTATTCAGATGGTTGATTATCGGGACCAGTTGTCTCCAGTATTTTTAAGACGTAGTGAGTTAGATAATGTAGATATATTACCGTATTTAAGTCTTAAGTATAAGTTATCAGATAAGAAACAATTTAAGTTTAGTAATTCAATAACAACTATTAGACCTAGATTTAGAGAAATGGTGCCGTTTATATTTACAGAAGTATTTGCGGGAGCTAAAGTACAGGGTAATCCTAACTTAATAAATTCTAAGGTTTATGGTACCGATTTAAGTTTTGAGTTTTATCCGACAATGGGGGACATAATATCTATCACAACATATGGTAAGTTAATTAATAACCCAATAGAGAAGGTTAATGTTGCGACCGCAAGTGGGAGATTAGAAACGTACCAAAATGGTGACCAATCGTATGTCTTGGGTGTTGAGGTAGATGTTAAGAAAAAAGTTAATGATTTTTCCTTTGATTTAAACACATCTTATTTATTATCACAGATAACCGTTTCAGATAATGGTTCATCATCAACGGTTACAACAAATAAAAAGAGACCTTTACAAGGTTCGACACCTTTATTAATTAATTTCGATATATTTTATAAATTTAAAGTTTTACATAATATCGGATTAACATATAATTTTATTGGTGATAAGTTAAATTCGGTGGGGGTATTTGGTTTAGGTGACATCTATCAGAAACCGCAACATTTCTTAAATTTAATATATAATTTTAATAAGGATAACTACATTTTATCACTCAGAGTTAATAACATATTAAATACCGAATATCAATTAAGACAGCAGAGTGATATCGGTGAAGTCATTACCAATAGTTATCGGATGGGTAATACGTTGTCTATAAGTTTTAAATATAAATTTTAAAATCGGTAATAACACTGAAGTGTGTTTTTACGTATACAGATATGTGTGTATGATAAATCCGTCATTAACCACATTTTTAACCCTTATTGTTGGTTTTATCATACATTTATCCTATACTTAAATTATTAACCATAGAAGAATTAGACAATATGTCAAAATACACATACATCGACGATAAATTAGTCAATGAACACGGACATTCGGTTATGATGGGATGGGAGAAACCAATTATGGAAAAGGTTGCCGAGTTATTATGTTTTAACTCAGGAGATGTTTTAAACATCGGTTTCGGTATGGGTATCGTGGATACCTACATTAAAGAAAGAAATCCAAAGTCCCACATCATTATTGAAGACCATCCTGATGTTATACAACACATCAAAGAAACGGGTTGGGAGTCTCAAGCCAATTTCATTTATACAAAATGGCAAGAACAAATTGGAAAGATTGGTCCATTTGATGGGATTTATTTGGATACTTGGGCAGACAATAGAATACCTTATATTAATGATTTGTTGGATAACCATTTAAAAGTTGGTGGTATTTTCACGATGTGGTACAACTATGGAGAGTTTAATGCAATTCTTAAATCACTTCCGTCAAATTATTCGGTGACGTATGAGTATGTTATAAATAACAATATTATTCCTGAGGCCAAAAAACAATATGAAAATGGAGGTTTTTACATTGACCCTTCATTGGACAGGATAACAATACCAATTATAACACGATTAAGATAATGTCAGAAGAACGAAAATACTTTAAAAACGGTGTTGAATATTATTTTAAGTTTGATAGTGACGACCCCATTAAGTTCGCAGAATCAACTGAAGATTTATCGGATATGGAGTCGATTGAAAGGAGTACACTTAAAATGGAGGTCGGTCCGTGGGACGGTAGTGAGATTAGTTGGAAGATTGGTATGAAAAAATTTAAAGTTTTTTCTAAAGAGAAGGAATAATTTCGTATATTTGTATTGTTAAACAGATAAAGATATGACAAGAGAAAAATTATGGCGTAACGTAAGTGGTGAGTATAACTACCAATTCAATTGGATTGATGAGAGCGGAGCCACCTGCGGATTCAATGATGTATGGGCACCTAACAAGCGTGAAGCGGTTAAGAAGGCCAAGCTTAGAGAGACCAAAGCACATTGGGCATTGTACGACGGTAAGAAGTATGTAACGGTACCTGAAGAGGTTAAAGGAGAAGGTCATTGTTTCCGTATGAAAGGTATGTACGTTAATGTTAAGTCTATGTATAAAGCAACTAGTAGTCAGGCGGATTCCATGAACCGTATTGGGTGGATGTTATCTAATTAAAGTAGAGTATAATGGAAGAACAAGGAACATTATTAGAAAAAGCGTCATTTACATTCTCACAGGATGCTAATTGTTTAACAAACGAAGATGAATATGAATCTTTAGAAATAGAAGCACAAAGTTCGCTAGGTATAGACAGAGATGGAGATTGTTTCTTTGTATTAAAGACAGAAAAATGGTCAGTAGATGGAGTAGAAGAATTAGAAAAGTTATTTGATAGAATTAGAAAAGTAGTAATAAATTATGAAAACAAAAAGTAAATTTGAATTTAAAGACACAAGAACCTTTAGTGAAAAGGTCATGTCATTTGCGAAAATGATATTGTATAGTATATTGTTCTGGAAAGGTCGTAAGAAAGGTATGATTCACACTCGTAATATTGGATTTGATGATTTCCGATACATCTTCTTTCCTAAAAGATTTGAAAAGTATGGTTATTTAGGAACACAACTATGGAATGAAGATGGTTCTTATTTTAAAGCATTATATCCATTAGTACTTGCTTTAGATTATGAGGCAAAGCCTAAATGGTGTCCAAGATGGTTTCTAAGATTCCTTCATGTATTTGGTATGGATAAATCAATTGTTAGAGTTCGTAATCGTAGATTATCTAACCTACTTAGTAGACTAACTAAAGGAATTGGGTTTATTGATTATAAAACTAAATGGTATGATTATGATTTAAGAATTAGTATTCGCGCCCCAAAACATTTACAAGATTTATCTGGATGGATTGAGTATGGATTTTACAGTAAAGGTAGACAAGTGGAATTAGTTGAGCAAATCAAAGCGATAGACCCAGAAGCAAGTATTACATGGGGTAGTGTTAGTAGATTTGAAAAACAATTGGAAGAATTAGAAAAACAATTAGAAGATGGAAGAAGGAATTAAAACATTTAGAAAAAGTATGGAAACTAAAAAACGATTAAGCAGAGAAGAAAAACGTGAACAAGCAGTTATTGATTTAATCAACCAAATGTTTATTATTGCTGGTCATGATGTTACCTACGATGACATTTTAGGTGTAGAGAATTGGTTTCAAAAATACACAATGACTGTTGAACAGGGTGATGAATTCAAAAAATGGGGTAAAAAATACCTTATGAAAGAATTACGTGAAACGGCTAAATCAGCAGAACGTGAAATGCAGTGGTTTAGCCTTCAATGGGGATTAACTTACAGTAACTGGGAAGATTATCATAAAATAAATAAATAAAATGACAGAACAAACATTTATAGATTTAGGTTTTAAGCGTAACAAAGTCACTCCAGAGGAGTCAGGATATGATTCCACCTATTACTACTACACTCTTGATATTGGAGACATTTGCTTAATGTCTAATTCAGATGATGTGGCAAATGATAAAGAATGGTCGTGTTGTATTTTTGATTCAATGACTATGGAAATTAAAGGTGCTGGTGATTTGATTAATTTAATTAAAATTATAAAAAATAATACAATATGAAAGCAATATTAGAATTTACTTTTAACGAAGAAAATAACGACCGAACTGAATTCCAAGATGCCGTAGATGGTACAAAATGGAAGCATTCAGTGTGGGAGATGGACCAATGGTTAAGGGGTAACATTAAACACGCCCCTGACGATATAAGTGATGACACTTATAAAGCATTTGAATTATGTAGAGAACAACTACACGAATTTATAAATAATAATAATTTAGATTTAAATTTTTAATATGGGATACGTAATATTAAAACATTCCGATGACTCCAAACATACCGTCATCATAAACGATTCTGAAGGTATTGTCAGGGAGTTTGACACCCAAGAACAAGCACAATCTATTGCGGATTTATTTAAAGCGAATACCACTCACGATTCAATATATGAGGTAAAAAAATTATCATGAAATTAAATTATTGTAAAGTATGGGGACAGGTTTACCTATTCCCCTATGTTAAACTAACACACACTCGAACTCTTAATGGTGATTTAGAACTCATCATTGGTTGGTTAAAATGGGAAGCCGTAATTGGAATTTAAAATGAAACACACCTGTATAATTTGTGACGAGCCCGCAGATAGAAAATTTTCCACATCATTTGAACAAGGAAATTTATTTACCTGTAATAAAGATGTTTGTAAAGAAATTATAGTTAATCAATTAAAGGGTATTAGAAATAACCTTAACTAATGAAAAAAGACTTACCGATATTAGACCTTCACGGTGTTTATTATGTTGAGGTTGAAAACACTCTTTCTAATTTTTTCTTTTGGGACGACCATAAAGAAGGGATTATAATAACAGGTAATTCTTATGATATGAGAAAATTAGTGACTGAATGGTTAGAAGGTTATGATTTTTTATACTATATTGAACCACATAATCAAGGTAGAATAATAGTAAAATAATGGAAAAGAATTATATTGAACAAAACCTAACATATACCGATGATGGTCGTTTGATGGATGAGAATGGGTTGGCAATTATGATGGATTGGGAGACCCCCATTATGGAACAAGCTGCTGAGGTTATTACTCGTAAAGGTGGTAGAGTTTTAAATGTTGGGTTTGGTATGGGTATTATAGATACTTTTATTGAAAATCATGATATTGAAGAACATTGGATTATTGAGGCACACTTAGATGTATACACCAAAATGTTATCTGATGGTTGGCATTTAAAACCTCACGTTAAAATCTTGTATGGTGATTGGAGATGGTACTTACAATTCTTACCAAAGTTTGATGGGATTTATATAGACACGTGGGATGAGAATTTCTTAGACTTTCACGATTATTTACCAAACATCCTAAAAGAAGACGGAATCTATTCTTTTTTTAATAACCCAAGAGAAGATTTAAAATCTTTACATATGACTGAGCCTGAGTTTGATATTTTAAATAATTTTTGTAATATTGAGTATGAGACTTTAGAGTTAGATTTTATCGACACTAAAAATAGACAAGGTCCTGACGGTTTTTATTGGAATACCGAATGGAAAACTTATTTTTGTCCTACAGTAACACTTAAATAAACACATTCACATAAAAATAAGTTTTCAAAAATATTTAGATAATTATGAAAGATAAATACAACCGCAATGACTATCAAGGTCGTACAAAAAAACAATATAAATTTAGTAGTAAGGTTATATTTTGGTCTGCAATTATCAGTATCGACATTCTAATAATTTCATGGTTAATTCGAATATTTAACGATTTGTAATCATGAAGAACACCAAAATCATAAATTTATTTGGAGGTCCAGGTGCTGGAAAATCAACAACCGCATCAGGTTTATTCTACTTACTTAAACGTAAAGGAATACTTTGTGATAACCCTTATGAGTTCCCAAAGCAGGTGGCATGGGAAGACAATAGTTCTCAAATTACAGACCAACTATATATCTTAGCCAATCAACACAGGGGTTTGGTTCGAGCATATGGTAAGGTGGACTTTATTATTTTAGATTCTCCGTTATTATTATCGTTAGTATATAAAAACGGATATTCGGGTGAGTACCCATCTAAATTTTACAAAGATAGTTTTGATATGATGGTATTAGACCTGTTTAAAAGTTATGAAAATATAAACATATTTTTAGATAGACCTGAGGATGAATTTGAAGAAACAGGAAGATTTCAAAGTCACCAAGAGTCTTTAGAAATGGATAATAAAATAAAAAAGATTTTGGATACTAATAATATTCTGTACCATACAATTACTGTGGGTGAAGAATCGGTAAAAGAAATAATTGAAATAATTAAAAATGAAAAATAAATTGATGAAACAAAAGGCAATACATGCCGAGTATCGTAAAACATCCGAGACATTCCCTGAATGGCTTAAATATGAAGTAACCCTTTTAAATGAGGATGGAACCACGTCTAAAGTACCTGCGTATGGTAAAGACCTACAAGATGCGTTAAGTAGGGTGGTTCACGACAGTAAAGTCAAAAAATTAGAAAAAAAGTACATTAAAAAATTACCAGTTACCGGGTGGGTAATAGCCTGGTTTTTAGGATTATCCCTAATATTAACAAATATGTATTCAAGTATAGGGCATAATTATGTTGGTGTTTATATCGTTGGTGCCATTGTCACATATACCTTTATGACCCTATCAGTCGCTAATTGGTTTAGTTTACGTAATTTAGATAAAAAATAGAGTATGATTGTAATTGATAATTTTATTAAAGACCTAGACTTTCTTAAAAGAATTGAAGAGAGTGAAGACTTTTGGAAAGAAGGTTATAAATGGTATGACGGATGGTGGGAAAAAGAAACAAGTAACCTACGAGAAGAGTTAATTGAAAGGGTATGGGGAGACCAGTCTCCTCATCCTGCAATAAACACATCAGGTTTTGAGCATTGGGTTGGTGATTATGATAATACCAGTACAAAAACGGTATTAAACCGTGAATGGGCATTAAAATTACATTTCGATAAAGATGAAGAGTTATGGGTCGATGAAAAACGTTTTGTAACTCCATTAATTGGTACCATATTTTATCCATGTCGTGAAATTGATGAAATGGAGGGTGGTATGTTGTACCATTGGGAAAAATTTCCACCACAACGGGCAAATGCCGATACAACTATTTTTTGGCCGGAAGAAGAACCTGAAATTATTAAACCAAAATTCAATAGGTTAATTATATTTGACGCAGGATGTTTACATGGGGTTAGTAAAATTGTGTCGGGAAGAAGAAGAGCGGTAGCAATTAATTTATGGGATAAAAAACCCACTGAATTTGCAAAAAATAACTATTAACTTAATATCTCACACGATAGTATTTCGTTATATGTAAAAAGATATAAAATTACTAAAAATTAGTAGTTTATATGTCATAACATATAAAAACAAAAAAATAAAATGGAACAAATTAAAAAGTATTTTCAGTTCTCAGGAACTATCAGTGGGTTAACATATTTCCTACGTAACGCGTTAGCAACAGTATTAGGTTTTTTCGCCGGATATGGTATGGGATATAGTTTTGCCGTAGGTAAAATGGGGTTATTAACGGTATTCTTACTATTATTCACACCTATATTATATTTTCAATTAACCACCATATATAAAAGAATATTATCTCTATTCCCTGATAATCCTAGCTTGTATACGGGAGTATTGGTATCACTACAAATCATTATGACTGCAATGCATCAAGATAATCCAGTTAGGTCAATTCTAACATTAATTCTTTTGGTGTTCGGAGGTATATTAATATTTAAGAATTCTAACATCGAACACCACGAAGGTTAAGATTTTAGTTGTATATTTGTATCAAATTAAAATGGTAAATATGGATTTAGGAAAAGACTTTAGAAAGTACGCGATGAGTGATTTTAATCTCTCGTCACAAAAAATGGAATATTTGGGACAACAACTTGAATCATCACTTACTCCCTATATTTTAGAGGAGCGTGAGATGAGAGTAACTCAAATGGATATCTTCTCACGTTTGATGAGAGACCGTCTGTTATGGGTTGCAGGACCTGTTAACGACCACATGTCAACAATGGTTCAAGCTCAACTTATGTATTTGGATTCGGTAGATAATATGCCAATTACTATGCACATCGACTCACCTGGAGGTTCAGTAAAATCTGGGTTATCAATGGTAGATGTAATGCACTATATCAAATCTGATATTGCAACCGTAAATACGGGTATGGCAGCATCAATGGGTTCAATCCTATTAGGTGCCGGTACAAAAGGAAAGAGGTCATCACTTCGTTTCTCTCGTACAATGTTACACCAATCTTCAGGTGGTGCTGTTGGTAATATTCAAGATGCGGAAATAACAATGAACGAATGGAAAAAATTGAACGATATTCTTTTCGGGTTATTGGGTGAATTTTGTGGTAAAACTGCGGAACAGGTTAAGGAAGACGCTTCTCGTGACCTATGGTTGTCATCTCAAGAGGCACTTGATTATGGAATAATTGATGAAATTGTTAAGTCTAAAAAGTAATATGTGAAAAACACATAGTGCATAGTGACTAAACCCTACCATTTTGGTGGGGTTTTTTTATTTACAATAAATATTAAATTAACATACTATACTATATGGAAAAAACAAAAGTCTCACTAAAGAGACACATAGTTAAAACAATCACTTGGAGAATTATTGGCACTATAGATACGATGTTATTAGGATGGTTGGTTTCAGGTGACCCAATTATCGGTCTAACCATCGGTTCATTTGAAGTGGTTACTAAAATGGCGCTGTATTTTTTACACGAACGAGCTTGGTACAGGTACGATTTTGGTGTCAAAAGAAACAAAAAAATTAAGTAATATCGATTCTATAGTATATTTATAAGTTATAAAATATAATTAATGGAGTGGTTTAGAGTAATAGAGCTAATGATAACGTCTTTAACGTCAATCGTAATAGCTTTGGTTGGTGCGGGGTTCTTTAGAAGAATGACGGATAGGAAAGAAAAAAGTAAGTCTAAAGAAAATTTAATGGCACAAATAAAAAAAGATGAAATTATTCATTTAGCCATTAGAGATATTCGTCGTAGATATAATGCAGATAGGGTATATGTATGGCAATTCCATAACGGTGGGAACTATTATACCAATGCACCAATGCAAAAAGTATCGATTACTTATGAAAGATGTTCCGAAGGATTAGAAAGGAAAGCGGAGAAAAATCAAAATCTTTTAGTTTCTAATTTTACATCATACATTAAAGATGTGATGAATTTAAACATGTTTTTTACGGACATATCTAATGTTCCCGATATAGGTCTAAGAGCCATCATGCAATCAAATGGTACTAAATCTCACGTGGCAGTCCCAATCTATGATACTCAAAAAACATTGGTTGGTATATTCTCAGTCGATTGGGTTTTCTCTAAAATCCCTGAAGACTTTCTTAAACAGGATGGTGACTTTACACAAAATTTTAAACTAGAAGTGGATTCTGAAAGTGACACTTTAGAAAAGTATTTACAGTAATGAATATTAAAACACGTATTAACAAAATTAGTAAGGTAACTTTCACAATATTGTTAGTTGCTCTAATGGCGGTTATTAATACGATAAAAGGTGGTGTTATTATGACATGTGGTTACGGATATCAGTATTGGTTTATTGAAACAATATCTTTACTACTAGGATTTGGTTTATTATATTTTATATTGAAGTCTGATAGAAAATCAAACTGCACAACAGTAATAAACGAAAGAATTAAAAAATGATTACATACACCGTAAATTTTAGCAATGAAGGATTAACCACCCTAACATACCCAATGAATCAAATGTGGTATTCAACATCAACTGGTCAAGTAAACTTTTATTAATGTTATAGGATATATTAACATTTAACGAGTATTTATAAAATATATAAAAAACATTAAAATGAAAAAATTAATAAATTTCTTAAAGAATCTTTTTAAAAAAGATAGCTCATCACAGAAACCAATTGTTACCATAACAATAACCTCTCAACCTAACCCAACTTCAACGCCAATGCCACTTATCATTGCAGTACCAACGGATGATATTTCTTCGTTTTTATTGGATAATGGGTTCACATTTGTATCACAAATGTTAATGGAGAAAGCTTTACCGAATAACGTATTACTAAGTTATGATTTGAAAACGAAAGTATTAGTTAAATCCATGAGTAGTTCTAAGGTTTCGGTCAATGTTGATGATGATATATTAAGAGTTCAGAAATTCTTAAGGAATCACGGACACTAATTAAGTTAAGTTAAAATAATAATTTTAACGTGTAACTATCACCAAAATTACTCAGTGATATGTATGGCTCTGAAGAAGACAATTTTCTAATACCCCTTAAGATTACATCATTAGTCGTTATATCTGTAATATCTAAATTATTTTCTAAGTCATTTAAGGTTTCTTCTGAATTTGTATAACCTAAATAGTAAACTTGATTTTTAAAGTCGTCTAAAATTGCATATATGGAGCTATCGGTCCTATAATTATTTTCAATTTCATTTTGAAGTTTTTTGGCTAATATTGGTGAATTAAACACCCATTTATTTTCGTCTATTGATACCATTTCCTCCTCAGATTCAACCCTACCTTCTCCATCACAATTAGAACACTCAACGTTTCCATCTCCACTACAATTAGAACACTCAACGGATTCTTTACCATTACACTCGTCACATTCTTCCTCATCACCCTCATCTGAGGTTGTAGTATTATCACACTCGGTACAATCCTCTTCTCCGTCTCCATCACACCAACTACATTCATTGGTGCCGTTTCCGTAACACTCTTCACATTCTTCCTCAGTATATTTTATATCCTCAACACTAATAAAATCAAACATATAAAGATTATTTGATTTATTTTGTGCGGTTTTAAAATCATCACCTTCACTAATGAAGTAAATTATATAAGATAACCTAAGTACGTCTACTCCCTCCATATCAATCATAATATCTCTGGCGGTACTAAAACTAATAATATTGTTTACTATATATGAAACGCTAGGTTTGTCTCCATTTGTATTTGAACTTTTAACATTCAAGTTAACCCATTTAAGTAGTGTTTGTGAAATTCTCTCTAAATCCATCTTTTAAGTCTATCATTATAAATATACGTATATTTATTAGTAAAACCATAATTATCGTGGAAGAAATAAATAGAATTAAAAATATTATGAATATCCAAGAGGATATGAAGCCAAGAACTGCACTTATACAGACTAAAAGTCTTTTAAAAATAATTAAGTATACCATATCCGAGTTTAAAGATTCGGTTAATTTTAAGACTCTTTATGTGGATGATGCTTTATTTGACTCTATTAGTCAAAATTTAAAGTTAATCGGTATAGAATACGAATATAACACAGGTCCTTATGAGTATACTGACTACATTTATGCGTTTTGTAAAGAGAATTCATCACTTTTAAATGATGGTAACTATAATCATGAAGATTATATGATACCACAAAAGAAGAAGTTTAAATGGGTAGGAGTTGAGGAGTACACTGCTTATCATCAAGATACATGGACAGGTAAAGAAGAGGGATATTCTAAAGAATTTTTAGAAGATAGTATTGACAGTGGCAATTTTGACATTTCTATGGGTAGTGTAGAGTCTGAAAACATGTTAGATACATTCGATACTCGTACTTATTTAGATAGTCTCGAAGAAGTCCCAATGAATGAACGTATCGAACGTGAAAATACCTCACTTATTGAAGAGTTAAGAAAACTTAATTCAATAATATTGTTATAGGTCAAATTACAAGGATTTTAAGACAAAATAAAAGGGAGATGGTAGCGAACCTCTCCCTTTCTCGTTACCATAACTGATAACGGTCCTAAACCCCTTAAAAGGGGGGTTATTATTTCATTTGACACTCACAATTGGTGCAATTACACCCTTCAGTGAGACAATTTTCGTTACATGTACAGTTTTGACAGCTCATATTGTTGTTTAATTATAAATATCGTTTATTTTAAGTAAAAAAAGTAGTAATTATGAAATTTAATGTAAATATTTGTCCCATTTGTGGTGAAAATACCGAAAGAATCGAAGAAGAATATATGGTTGGTAACGTCCACTTAGAATGTTTCTTAAATAAAGAGATATTAACGTAAAAATTCATTCATTTCATCTTGATTTGGGTATCCAATCGCTTTATTACACGTTATACAGTACAATCTCATCTGATTTGTGTCGTCAACAAACTTCACTTTAGTTTCTTTATGATTACAAGAGTTCTGGATTTCAATTTTTTCCCTTTCTAACCTTTTAATTTCACTTTCTAAGGCATTAACCTTAATCTGCTTATCCTTTTCCATATTAATTTTCTTTAATCTTATGTCGTAAAGACACAAATAGAGGTAAAACACCCCAAAATTGTTAAAAAACCTATATTATAAATATCACACATAGTTTAACCATGAGGTTAATATGTATTTGTCGTGTGATACTGGCATATGTCCATTATGTATGAACGGAAATGCTGCGGGATGTACAACTACTCGCCCTTGTTTGGGTTGTACTTTAGTGTTGGCGTATAACATATCTGTCTCTCCACCCTCTAAAACGTCATTTAAATAGAATATGTATACAAATGCTCGACAACAATTATCAGGATGGTCAGTCTCAAAGTGATAAGCATTATAATGACCTTCATTTTTAACGTATTTTTGTAATTGACAAGTGGTATATTCGCTAGATGATGCAAAAACTTGACTCCCACTAAACTTATTTTGGTAAGGTAATGACTCAACATATTCATTAGTTAGTTCATTAAACTTACTTAATATAAAATTACCGTATTGGTCCATTAAATCGTCATACATAAATAGGTTTAAATCCGTAGTATTTTTAACTTCAGTATTAACACCTCCAGCCATTTCGCCAACAGATACTAAATCATCTCTTTTTTCAAATAGGTCAATAAGTTCATTACAGAATTCAGGAGTAAACACTCGGTCTTTTACGAAAACAAAATCAGAAAGTTGCATATTTTTTATCTTTTTAAAATGTATGTGATAATTATTATTCTTAATATAATATTATATATAATAAAATATAGTATAATTAATTTAATTAAAATTTATATAGTATTATTATATAGTGAAATTTTAGATTTAAGAGACTTTAAGGTTATAAGATATACCCATAGACCACGAAGTGGTAAAAGTCCAACGTATCTAACCTGGTGACCCCTGATAGGTTTAATACACTTAACCATATGACTCCTTTCTGCTATCTATTTCTTTTTGTATTTTCCAGATTTTAGTTTTAAATACTAATTCAATTTCCCTTTCTTTAATTATATTTTTTTGGGTTAATAACGATTTGTCACCGTCTTCGTAATTAAATAAATTATACTCCAACTCTCTAATCTTCATTTCAATATTATTTAAATTAATTGAAAGTGACGAAACTCTTTTTGTTAACTTTTCAATTTCAAATTCTTTTAATATTTCATTATAATTTTCAGCAGGCACATGTCTTTTTATCGTATTATTTAAACCGTAAGGTAGATTAGCATGATTTATATAAGTGTGTGTATGACTATTACCTAGACATTTTTGTATAGAATTTTTATTGGGATTTGTAAAACCAAAATTAGTAAACTTATTGTTTGGACCATCAAAACTATAACCAAATAATTTTAAATCTAATTCAAATTGATGTTCAATTATTTTTCTAGTTTTATCAGTATAAAATTGTTTATAGTCTTTTTCATCATTAACTCTATTTTTATTGGCGTGAGGTAAAAAACAATCGTGTAACGATAAGTGATTAACTATAGTATTAAAATCAACCTCAATGTTTTCAAAACACCCAATAAAATCGGTTAAAAATACACCACTATCATCAACAAAAAAATAGGTTTGAGGTGACCTATTCATATACCATGGAATACCTAAAAAACTTAGTTTACTTTCATAATCTATATCAACATTTTTTATAAATTTAAGACCGTCACTAAGACGACCCTCATGTCTCCATATTATCCATTCCTCAAAAGAAACTTTAACATCAATACCATCAACCCAATATTTCCATGTGGAATACATTAAGTCGAATGGATTACGAACAAAGCAAAATTTAAATAATTTATCGAAAACATCTCTTTCCAAATACTCTCGGTATTGAATCATCGGCACATGTATATCATTATCATTAATCTCGAAATCTTGATATTGGTATAACGCCTCCTCTATAGATGTTCCAGCGGTTTTAGGTATGTGTATAAATAAAAACGGTGGTGTATTACTGTATATCATAAGTTGTAAATAATTCTTCGTATTGTTCTGGTGTCATAATAATATATTTTATTATAAATATTAATTATGGCCCTTTTGATTTAACATAGTTTGCCACGCCTTAAAATCTTTACGTTGTTCACGGGGAA
>Ga0210003_1001904_pt1 | contig 17998 bp, 19 predicted proteins | sample LantaG_FD_182804 | JGI IMG/M metagenome (GOLD analysis project Ga0210003, IMG submission 182804) | Deep subsurface microbial communities from Baltic Sea to uncover new lineages of life (NeLLi) - Landsort_02402 metaG (SPAdes) (version 2) | ecosystem: Environmental > Aquatic > Marine > Oceanic >...
GAGAGTGGTACTGGATAACGGGGTTTGAATGCATTTCATGAAAATGTTGCACGGCAAGGGACACGAAATGCCGGTGAACAATATGCCCAGGAACAACAGCAACAACAACAAGCTATAGCCGGGGAACAAGCTACCGCGGAGTTTCTTAAAACCTTGCGAGCACATTATGATGGCGCTAACCGTGGTGACCAATTCTGGACAACTTTTACACGAAAATCTACGAACAATCCTGAAGAATCAATAGAAATACCTGGTATTTTAAATATATTAAATATACCTGTCCAACTTTACGCCCCTGTGCCATCAAAAACAAGAAGACCTGTATCACCAAGACAGCAACAATTGACACCTTTATCACGTGCACAAGCTGGTGTTGGCAGAGGTCCTGGACTTCGTTTATGGCAATTATTAGTTAGAAATCTAAATTCGTTTAGAAATATTAAAAGTTCTGAGATGCTTTTAACAAGTCTTGGTCAAATAGGAACCGCGGTCGTAATGGCAGCTAGACAAAGAACCGGATTGAATGTTTTTGATAACCCAGATTTCAGTATGTCAGCGGATGAAGTTGGAACTATCGCACTTCAAATGTTACAAAATCCACTTTTGCGTGATAGAATCCAAGTTAATCCCCCGGCAGCAGCTACATATACAGAAAGTAGTGCACGAAAGGCTTTTCAAGACATCAATGGGGGAAAGAAAAGAGGAGGAAGAAGAACTCGCAAACATAAAAAACGTAGAAAGAAAACGCGCCACCGTCGAAAAAGAGGTAAAAAAACACGACATAAGAAAAAGAAACGCACTCGTAAACATTAAATAAATTTATTCAAAATTATTAATAAATTTATACTTCACTTAAGTAATGCGTAGCTTTATTAATGCCATAAAATAAGCCACCAAACAATAATGTTTTCACTAAATAACCCGATATGTTATGCTGTCCGTCCTTCATAAATAATGCCGGGAAAACTTTTAGAAATTTCTTTTGAAAAAAAGGCATTTGAAACACGAAAAACAACGCCATTATTATTACGGGCATTTGTAATTCACTATATAAAATATCCAACTTATCTTGTTCCTGTTTGGTACTTTTATTTTGTTGCATCAAGGACTGCATAGTATCGTGTTGACCAATATAATCGTTTTTTTCTGTTTCTGGCACATAATTTGGTTGTATCTGAGGGTCCTGCATATGCGATTGTGTTTGCATAGGAATATGACTGGTAGGTAGGGAAGTCATCCCAGTAGAGGATGCTTGTTGTAAACCCATAACAATTTTATTAATTGAATCGGATGATAATTCTTGGGGTGATAACGGTGGTTGTTCAGAAGGAATTTCAGTTTTTTCTAATACAACCCTGTTCTGTTTTTCGGTATTACCACCTGGTAGATCATCTATACTAGTTGAATCAGAAGCCATATAATAATATCTTATATTGATAGATGGCTTGTATTACGCAAATTCTACACTTTTTTTCGTCTTTGTGCAACTTTCGGATTTTGGATTAAATTTATAACATTTATCATCATATTTAAAAATTTGTCCCTTAATCTTGCTTAATGGAGCAGCTCTAAATATTAAACAATTCCTTTTATTGCACGCCTTTCTAAATAATGTGGCTAACCCAAATCCCAATAGCATAGAAATAATTATTTGACCTAAAGGAGCATATAATAATCGTTTAAAATTGATATTCATATATATAAAGACTATAAAACTTATTTCTTCGCTTTCTGCCCTTCTTGTATAGGATATTTCCGAATTAAGTCATCTCTCGTGGGACAAGTAACTTGTTCAGCATCAAATCCAAAACAAGCACCGCTTTTGTCTTTATACTGCATTTTGTGCAGATTATCAGGATTAGGATAGACATATATTATGTCTGGTCTAGGACTTCCTATGTAAACTAAAAAAATACCGATTGCCAAACTAATAATAAATGCTGGTATATTTATAAATTTCATATATATATTGATTTTATTTTTTATCCGATATGATTTGCCCAGATTGATATTCAAAATCTAATTTTTTTAAAAGAGTTTTCACCTGTTTCATAATAAAAAAACCGGTTTCTTCTTGCTCCATCATAGTAACAGCATATTTGCTTTCACGCATGTTGGTCATAAGAGGAAAAATTTGTTCTACATATAAATTTAACGCTTGCTTCAGAATTTGACTCGATTGTTCTATGTCATCTATATCTGCCATATATTCAGCAATTAAATCTTTAAATGATGTAATTAATTGTTGTAATTGAGCATTTTTGATATCCATATATTGTTTAATGGGGATTTTCCTAGGCGCATCATCCTCATGTCCATCTACCCTTATTTCATTTTCCGATTCAATAATCCCTGTTAGCAAAGTCAACTGTTTTGTCTGTTCTTTGTAAGTAGTTTTATCAGTTGTAAATTGATCGGTAATTTGTTCTTCTGTCCTTAAACCAAAAAGTAAATCCAATTTTAAATCAATTATATCTGCCTTAATTTCATTTAAACTGTCTTGTGTCATTTCTGCAGCAGTAGGGAGTAACATCCATTTTCCTGGTCGAATTTGGATATCTAAAGCGCAAGGAGCTTCTGTGTGACCACATTTAGCAGTCAAGAGGCTTCTACCATTAATTGTATCAGTGAATATTGTTCCTCCGCTCTGTTTACAATTAATACATCCAATGCGCAGATTTTTTAGTTTCTTTTTAATTTCACCAACACTTAATCCTCTGCTGCTTGCCGTAAGTTTTTTTTTTGCATTAGTGTATTTGTTATCATATTCGCCTTTTAATTTATAATATAGAGTCATTGCTTCCTCTACTTTGGATGAATCATGAGATGACGGAGATTTAGGTGTTAATGATAGTGTTTTAATATCTTCTTGAGGGGGAGTATCATCGGGACCCCATGTAGGACTTTCTGGCAAGGGTGATTCGTCGCCCTGGTCGTCTTCGGTTGCATCGGAAGTTAGTGGAACAGGCAATTTACCGGAACTCTCAGTAAAAGTGGGAGTATCCATTTATATTTATACGGCATAATAATTTTTATGCAATACCTCAAAACCACTTTCAAATTTAGGGAGATTTGTGATAATTTCATTATTCATTTTTTTCCTTTCTTCCCTTAATGCCTTAATTTTTACCATCACATATGCGTGATTTTTTTCGTTTTTTTCTTTTTTTTCTTCTGGAGTCAACTTATTTCTTTTTCTGTAGGCTAATATCACTCCAATTAATATTAATAAAAATAAAAAAAAACCACAATTCCATATTATATTATAATATGTAGCCCTTTTATCGTGACATTGCTTTAATGTTTCTCTTAAAAAATACTTTACACCTGGTTCGGTTAAAGTTGGACCATTTACTGAAAACATCTATATACTTATTAAAAGCAAAAAATGAAAAATATAATACATAATTATTATATACAATGATTTCGGCAGGTTTTTCAATAGGTATATTTGGATTTTTAACAATTACATATTTTTTATCTAAGTTCTTTTTAATTGATAGAAAAGGACCCCCTGTACCATCTGGAACAGTGGCTACCACACTTTCTTTAATGTATGTTGTATTAGTCGTGGTATCACAATTATTTATCAATGTTCGAAATTCTTCAGAACTTTGCAGTGGCACACCTCAGATTGTAACTTCATTTATTTATACGATTATTCCAAATTTCTTTATTTTAGGGCTTATAATGATAATAATGAAAATATTGCCCGGATGGAAATCACCCTTTTCCAACACTATTGGGTATTTGACAGTGTATATGTTGGGTGTTGGTGGTGCATTTTCTGATTTATTGAAATCAAACAAAACCGATGGGATTAATTTGGGACCATTGATACAAAAAATTTGCGATAACCAGGCAATAGTTATAAATGAAATAACACCATTCAATTTCGAATTATTCTTAAACAAGATGAATAAAGATAAACTACTAAAATCTGGTTATAGAAGTAAACCGGCATATCACAAATTATGGGAATATGTCGTTTTAAAAGATTCAATTGCTGAGTTTATGTGGATAGGATTGTGTGGAGCTTTAGTTATTTCTACTACATTTAATGCCTTATTGGAAATTTCGTGTGATATTCCAACGGCGCAAAGAAAAGCCGCTGCTGCTAAATTTGAAGCACAAACAGCTAAAGCAAAATCGGAAGAATCAAAACCAAAATTATTTACCGTGCAAGATTAAAATTTTAATTTAGGAATTGCTAAATAATATAAGACAAATAAATAACTAAGAATTGCTAATAAGAGTGCTACTAACCAATTGGGTATTACTGTTTTTTTTTTGTATCCAATGCCAAACTGTCGTAAGGACCCATCTTCATTATATAGAAAATGTGGTGCGTACACCTGTACTAGACAAAATATAACAACAAAAATGACAATGGCTACTGATGTAATATTACGTCGAATAAATGATCTATACATAATAATTTATATATAGATTAGTTTTTATTAATTTACTTCAATATCCTTCATCACCGTCTCTCTCTCCAAAATCATCATCATCCGCCATTTCAGCAAATGATGTCATTAACTCGGCATTCATGCGTTCTCTGTACACTTGTTCTTCTACTTCTTCAAGTCGATATATTTCCCTGTTTCTTGCTGTTACTTCATCGTTGTTGTTTAACCGTAATTCCATCAACATGTCATCCTCTATTTCTTGTCTTTCTTTATCATATTGGTCAACATCATATTCATACAATGCTCTCGTTTGACCCAAACTCCATTTACCCAAACGGTGTTCTTTGAGAATATTTTCTACTTCCCTCTCGGGCTTGGCTAAATCTCCCAAACTTTTTGTGATTTTATTTTTCTCTTTTTCTTTAGCTTTCAACACATTTTTAGTAATATCTTCATTATTTAAATTCATCTTGGATTTTTGATTCTCCATTATTGAGATATATGTTCCTAACAAAGAAGCTACTTTTTTCTCGAGTTTATCTTTTTTACCTTCTAAAATTTGTTTACGAACAGAATCTTCTATCCCGGCATCATCTGTTAAACCTAATAATTGTAATTCCCTTTCTTCATAATCATCCGCTTCCAAATCCATATCAACTGATTTAATATATATAAATATACTGCATAACATATAAAATTTTACTAATTTTCCCAATATATTACCATTCATGATAGTACTTTCAATCGTATTATTTATTAATACTAAGTCCGCAAATAAACTGGTTGCATCCATTAAGTCTATAATATCTTTGCTTTGTTCTTGAATATACTTTAACACCGGAAATAGTTCATCATCTTTATAAAATTTTTGCAAACTACTTGTTTCACTAAAAATCAAAGCTTTAACATCTGTAATATGTTTTTCACTGATTTTCCAATTTGGAGGTAAAACAACCGTCTTATAATCAACGCTATTCATAATCATATTTGGATACACGCGCATTATATTCTTAATAAATGTGTTGTAAAATGTGAACATTGTAATACTTGTTTCATCTTCCTGTGTCATATATATATTTTCACCTCTTAATTTCCAATCATTCATGTTGTCAAAAAATGTTTCTGCTGCCGTTTTTGCCTCTTCATTATGTAAAAATAATAGAATTTGCGTTTTAAAATGTTCGATGTTTTTATCTAAAAATACATTCATAGCCAAATAACTTTCATTATTACCTTGTCTTATTGTATCAAATGTATCTATTAGAGCTGTAAACGCATCCAATATATCGAGATTGCAAATAACAGGCGCTTTCTTCTGTTTTAATTCTGTAATTTTAAGTTCCAATGCTTTTCTTTCGCTTAATCTTACAGGATGAAGATTTATGTCAATAATATTGGTTTTATTAACTGATGCTAGAATGTGATAAAAGGTGGTTTGCGAAATAACAATACCTTCGCGTTTTAATTTGTCGATACTATCATGCATAACTTTTCGAACACCATCTTCATCCTTGTCTTGTGCTAAGCCGTCCTTCATTCTTTTACGCATTTGTTGCACAATTGGATTTCGGCATATATTACGAATATGTTCTGCAAATGGAATATTAAATTCACAAAATCGTATAAATGACAAATAAATGGTCTCTTCGGAAAAATGTTCCGATAATTGTTGATATTTTAAATGGGTATCTAATGGTGAAAAAATATAATTGACTGTTTCATAACTCGCGGCTATATTTAATATACGTTCCAAATTAACAACTATATCATTATACCTTTTGATACCTCCTTCCTTATCCATAAAATAACGAATTGTTTCACGAATACCTTCGTTGCAACACGCATTTTCTAACATAGGTTCGTCAGATAAATTTTTTAATAGGGGAGCTTCTTTATTAACAACTCTTTGAATTAAATCTTGAATATGAAACGAAAATGCTATTAGTTTACCGCGTAATGTGTTTAACTGACCAAATTGATTATTTGACCCACTTTGTAAATTTGCGATTAATACATTTTCAAAAGTACTGCTTATATTAGAAATTTGTTTCATTTTTACTGGAAACAATGGTGGTAAAAATGTATTCCACTGTCTAACATCAAACAATTCAGGAATATCATCTTCGACATTCTGTTCAGAATATGCTCTTTTAGATTCTAATTTATGCTGTATTACAGATTTATCAAGAATTGACACTATTCGTTTCTTTACTTTTTCAGCAAATTTGATAGTAACACTTTCTTCTTTTAGTCTATTAATTTTCGGTAGTGCTGACCAAGGTCTAGTATTTTGTCGCAGCTTCAAAATAACACACACTAAATATAACAATGACGATGTTTCGCCATCTGGGTCCACGGGGAATCCAATGAATGAGCGCACACAACCAGGAAATGTCTTCTTTGTAATAATAGATGGTATCATTGTCTGAATAGCAATTAAATAATACGATAAAGCGAAGGTAAGAAGAGTGTCATCATGCGCGATTTCATATTCGGGAAATTTTTTACCGGTTTTCTTTTGTCTTTCTTGTTGCCTAGCATTATATGTTGGTTTTGTCCCTATATAATGTTTTATATCTTCAACCACATGACTAATTACGAAATCGAATTCTGATTCCGTATTAATTCCCATGCTCCTATCCAACATACTTAATACTTTATAAATCATTTCAGCATCGGGCGATTGAAGTTGTGGCATTTTCTTATTACTCATATTAATCAGAACATCACCAATGTCTTTCTCCAATACTTCTCTGCTAACAATTTTATAACCAGTATCATCAAATCCTTCACCTGTATCATATTCTATTGTTCTGATTGCATAACCACTATATTTATCAACGATTTTCTCTCCATCATCGCTTATTTGACCTCTACTTGCACACACTTGTTCCAATACAGTTTTATATTCTCCTCTTGCAAAGGCTTCTGCTAATTCAGTGTAAAATGTAGGTAATAATTGCACATCTGTTTTTTTACAGTAATACCAAAATTCATTTTCTGAATCTGTAGCACTCCAATATGGTTCTCTACACACTTTAGATACAAAAGTTAAGATATTAGATTGTTTTTGCACAAAATCGGATTGTGACAGAATATGGTCTCTTAAACTAGCATAAGGAGAAACAACTATTTCTCTATCCTGGATTTTCTCTCCAATAGATTGCATCAACATATCATCTTTTAAAAATCTATGCAATTTTATTAATTTTAACATGGGTAATCTATTTTCATAAGTTTTAAGGTCTTCATTTAATTTATCAACTAATTGTTGATACTCCATATTAAATTCCAAATCAAATTGCTCTAATATTTCCTTTGTTAAATCACTGCGCACCTTCTCTTGACCTATTGGTAATGTACTACACTGACTTTTAATTTGCAAACAACTTTTCTTGAGATTACAAAACATATCACTGCCTGGTTGCAACCCATCTAATTCACCATCTCTTACCCATCTATTATCATTTGTTCTTCTATAATATAATAATTCTCCGTCGTCACCCATGTAAGCATAATCCCCTTCAGACACTCTGCGTTTTCCGTGGGTTAATGCATCTGATTCTGTAATTGCCTGTGAATCTGTCAAGCCGACATTCTTCATTAAATGATTAAAAATAAAATCTCTATAGGCTGCATCATCCATACCATCACGGATTTCTCTGAATTCTTCTCCCACATCATAACGCGTTACATCATATTTCTTATCAAAATATACATCAGTCGAATCATCATCATCCCTTAACTCATCAATATCCATATAATGTTTTGCCAATACAAAATTTTTACACTGGATATCTTTACTCTCTAAAGCGGTAATCCCCGCATCTGTTTCTTTTTGAACCTGATCTAAAATAGCGTGAATATCCACCGGTTGATATAAATCAATATCTTTCAGTGTTACCATTGTTGAAAATAATCGCATATTATCAATGCCTATCATTGTATCTAATACAACAGTAGAGCAGATAGGTTGATTCGTTAGACCATACATAGTGAATACACTATCAGCGCCATTTCTTGCGTCTAATAAATTAAATAACATACTATCATTTGTTTTTGGCAAATTTCCATATGTGGCTTTCAAATAGCGTTGTATATCTGTAGTACTGTTAATAAAATCGCGTTTTAATATTAATATTCGTTCATCCATGAATCTCACTATATTTTCATATTGTTTGAATGTTATATCATCTGGATATATGAGAAATGGTTCTAAATATTCTATGATTTTCAAATAAGAGATTCCTTGTTGATGTTTTATAATAAATTTTTTAACCAAATCAAATAATATTTTTGTTTTGGGAACTAATTTTTCTAGGAAATCTTTATATGCTACTTCTTGATTTCTGTCGTCAAAATTATTTTTTTGTGAAAATTTAATAGCTTTGTATCCTTCCAAAAAATTTTGAGGATTATACTTCGGTGCTTCGTCGCTTTCTTCAACAATAGTTTCATCCGTTACCGATGTGCTATTATTTAAAATGGAAAAGTAATTAAATATCAAATGATTTAATTGTGCCTTCAATAATATTGATGTACTTGGTAAATTGATTTTAGAATAAATTAATGCTGGTTCGGGTAAAGTTAAAAATCCCGTAATAGCCATTTTATCGTTACTAGCTATTTGAACTCGTTTCCCAGTACTTAATGGTTTCTTGATATCAGAGGAAGTTATATGAGATAGAGCTTTGTTATAAGAACTAAGAACAAAACGACATCTATGAGGAGCTTGATTTTTGGCCGTGGTTGAATCAAAATTGTCCAAATTATCCAGAACAGCTAATATATTTGTATTAACGCTTTTTTCTATTATAACATCGACTTTATCAGTTGGAAGTGCAAAAGGTTCTAATTGATTATTAAGATTGCGATATAAATATAAGTATTTATTTTGCGCGTCAGGAACACTATTCGTTTTAAATTCATTCACTAATCGTGCAATTTCTATTTGACTTTCCGCAAGAGTAGTAGAAATAAAATCTACATCCGCTTCATCATCGACGTTGATATTATATAATTTTTTCCTGTTTTTAACAATTGGCAAACACCAATATAATTTCTTGTTTAATTTTTCTAATCTTTCCACTAAAGGTTTATATTGCGCAGTTTTTACAATGGGTTTGTCAATACCATCGTTGGTTAGAATAGAAAATATTTCCCGTAATTGTTTGAACCGTTCTATCATAATATGTATTTTGTTTAATACCAGCGGAGTTCGTTTGGTTGTCGGTATAGAAGATAATAAATCATCTAATAAATCGTTCGTCTGTGTTTCCAAACCAAATCGTTTTTCGGTTACTTTTACAGGAATCAACTCAGTAATCTCTTCTAAACTTTCTCCAAAAGTAATTGAATCAGCATCCAACAATACCTGTTTTAAATGGGTATAAACATTTATGACTGACTGAACTTCTAAAATATCCTCGTCCAATGGTTCAAGCTCTTCTGGGCTTAACTCTAAATCAGGTATATCCTCTTTTGCTTTTGGAGGCTCAAATGAGCGAATATTTTCGATTGGTAAATCTAATGGTATGCCTTTATAAGCAAAATCTATATATAGTTTTTTATTATCTCCATATGTTGAAATTTCTATCATATCATTTTCTAAATCGGTTATTTGACCATTTATTGTTAAAGGTACATCTCCTCCCAATCGAATGCTTATCCATGCACCTGTTGTTAAACCGTTTTGCCTTGCATATCCTTTCTCAACCGGACGACTAATGAATTCGATGTCTTCTATACTTTCATCTGTAAACTGATTGTCTAGGATATTTACTACTATTTCCTCTAAGGTTTCAGGATTTACCAAAGTAGCTCTATTTTCATCTAAATAATCAATGTAAAAAGTTATTTGATCAAGATTGCTATTATCAGGTGCCCCAAGTCTAATAATATCACCTAATTCTAAAAAATATTCTTGTTCAGGTTGTTCTTCTGCAGACATTATCTTATACTTATAGTAGAAATTATCTCAACACCGAAAACTGATTTTAAAATCTAATTAAAGAGAATCATACATACATATAAAATATGCCTGATACTCTAACCATACACCTAGACCAATATTTTGATATTACTTCATTACCAAACTGTCCGGAAAATTTACAACACAAGACGGTTATTCGCGAAGATACTGTAAAATGGTACTTCCTACAATATATTAAAAATAATTTGTGCGAAGCAAATTATAAAACGGATGGTTTATTTCGCTCTGTATTAACGGATGGTAAGAAAGTGTATGTATACTCTCCACCCAAATCTCTACCATTCTCATCGGTAAAAGATGATAAATACGATGATTATATTCTAGAAGAATTGGTAGAAGGCACAATGATAAATTTATTTTGGAATGATTATTTAAATGAATGGGACATTGCTACGAAAAATAGTTTAGGAGGCAAATACTCATTTTATCAAGATAACAAAAAAACATTTCGCACAATGTTTCTTGAAGCTATGAATAATCAACAGATTGAATTTGACCATTTTAATAAAAATTTGTGTTATTCATTTGTTTTGCAACACCCAGATAATAGAGTCGTAATCCCTTTTAAAACAACTAATCTAGTACTAACTGGATTATATAAAATAGAGGGAACAAATGTTACCGTCCTTGATAAACATCAATGTAAAGTTCCCAATATACTATTTCCTAAAACACTAGAACAATATTCAGACTATAAAGGATCGTCATGGCAAGATTTGGAAGATTATTTTAATCAAATGAATTTAGATTATCGTATTACGGGAACAAATATTTACAGTCCTTCAACAGGATTACGCAGCAAATTAAGAAATCCAACATATGAATATGTGCGTAGATTGAAAGGAAATAGCCCTAAAATTCAGTTTCAATACTACTCATTGCGACAGGTGGGTAAAGTCGGCGAATTTTTGAAATATTATAAAGAATACAGAACCACTTTTTCACAACTAAGAAATGATTTACATCAATTTACAATGCAGATTTGGGGAAATTATAAAAGATGTTATGTGCAAAAAGAAAAACCTTTGATAGAGTTTCCCAAGAAATTCCGGGTTCATATGTTTAATCTACATCAAATTTATATAAATGATTTGCGCGAATTGGGGCATTACATATCAAGACAAATAGTTATCAAATATGTAAATTCATTAGAGCCAGCAAAGCTTATGTATTCTATGAATTATGACTTGCGTCATTGTGAAAATGATGCTAACGTCGCCCAAAAAGAGCAGATGTAGATTTGAATATTTCTTAATCTTCGTCAATGAGAATTTCAAGTTTTGATTTCAGAGCAGCAATCTCAAACTCTTGTTTTTTCATTATACCTATCATTGTAGTAAATATAGGTATAATATCATCATAAATCTTGATTTTTTGAGGAATTTCTAAATGTTTCCATTCGTTTTGTAATATTCGGTGGCGTTGGTCCATTGGAATATTATTCACCCATTCATCCATTTTACTTAAATTATCTTTGAATTTCTCTAATGTTAGAAATGGAGGTTGATTTTTTCTTGTTTGGTTTCGGATTTCTCGTTGTTCTTCATGAGTATAATTATGTTTACCAAATTTTAATACAAGCATACGATTATCAGGCATAATTTTACCTTCAATGTTTTTAGCCAATTCACCAACTTGTGTTCGTAATTTTATAATTGTACCATCTAATTCTAATCTACGCTTCTTTTCTATCTCCAATTCTATCTCTTCCTGAAGAACGCGCTGTTGTTCTTTGAGTTTATTTTCATCTTCTTTTAATGCTTCGAGTTTGTAAATTAAATAGGATGTCATTTTTTTATTTATATAAAAAATAATTAATTTAATTCAAATTTTTATATTTGACTCAATTAGTTAAATTCTTCCATAATACCAGCTAACACTATGATAGCATCATCGCACGCATTTCTTATAAGTCCTTTCCCTGCATTTATCAGGGGAATTTGCTCTTCCTCAAAAGGGTCCACCATAAATCCCATCCGGATAATACTATGTTCATCGTGTGGATGATTTTTTCTAAATCCCACATATGACAATGTTTTCACTTTTTCGCCTTGATAATAATTCTTGTTGAGAACATATTCTATAATTTTACCCACTGTATATCCCAAACCATCCAATCTCACATCAACCGCATTTTCAATTGTCGATACCGATTTTTCAACAGGAAGATCTCCAATCGCTTTTTGTCCGACTTTTGTTAATTTTTCTATTAAAATTTCACAAGCTTTTTTGATTAGGTTTTCATTGGTAAACACGCCAAGTGTCTCAACTTTAAATTCAAAACTATCTTTCTTAAAATATCTCAAGCCTTCATGATTATACCAATTCTGTTGCAGTAAAGCAATTACCTCAGGGTTTTCCTTTTCTTCTGCTGAAATTTCAGCCATTTTTGATTGCCACGCATCGTCTTGTTTTATCTTATCAGGGGTGAATTTGTATGCGCTAGTTGAAGCAACATTAAATGCACCATCCTCCGCTGCTGTATGCATTGACATTTTAGCACTAATGGACAACTCTTCTCCAGGAGCAATTGTTGATACTTGTGGTCTTAATCTAGCAAACAGAATAAAATCACCTGTGATAGGACACGGCGGAAATATTTTTCGCACTGCTGAATCCTGTAAATGTTTTCCAGTTGTAGTATTTTTAATTTTGAAATGTTCTGTGGTAACATCTATTGTATTTTCAGATTCGTTTTTGAGATTGATTTCCACTACCAACTCCTTGTATGGAAGATCCAAATCCGAAATATGTACAGGGATACACATTAAACGCTGTTTCAAAATTTCATTATTCAACCTCGAAGTATTGATATGAATATCAGCATCATTTTTATCATGGGGAAAACAATTAAATACTAATGTAGGAATGTCGGATAATATTGTTCTACGAATTGCATTTATATAAGACACATTTACACCATCTACGATAACTGTTAAAATACCATTTTCTTCCCCTTTAAAAGATATTAAATGACTATCAGCTTTAGGATTCTTAACTATTTCAGCGCTCATTATTTTGCTATACATAAATATTTTATTATTATATCAATTTTTTATTGAGTTATATTTCTTGTTTCAATTACTTTGGTAATATTAGATGAGTTCTGTCTTATATTATAGCAAATTTTGCAAACATTGTAAAGAACTAATAAATACAATTGCCAGATCAAAAACAAAAGACGACATTCATTTTGTATGCATTGATAAAAGAGAAAAACATACAGATGGGTCAATCCACGTTGTTTTAGAAACAGGACAACGTTTATTATTACCTCCTAATATTACTACTGTACCAGCTGTTTTATTATTGCATCATGGAAATCGTGTTGTTACAGGTATTAAAGAAATAACCCATTATTTAAGTCCTGGTGAAACGACAATTATGAATCAAGCAACTAATTTTAATGGTGAACCACAAGCTTTCTCATTTTGTGAAATGGGGAATAATTTATCTGATAATTATTCTTATTTGGATCAAAGCGCCGATGATTTGGCCGCAAAAGGAGATGGTGGTACACGCCAGATGCATAATTATTGTAATATAACGCAAAATGATACAATTGCAACGCCCCCTGACGACTATGAACCAAATAAAATTGGACAAGTAGATTTAGGTAAAATGCAAATGGAACGTGCAAATGAGGTTAGACAAAAACGGTAATAATCATTTAAAAAAATCATGATAAATATAACATAATATGAGTATTTTAAAAGCTTTCACCGGACATTTAATAGAATTTGCTAATGAAATAAGAAATGTATTTCCAAATGACTCTCATCTGCGAACAAGTGGTGTTTTTCTTGAAGGTTTGGTTAAAATAAATCCAAAATCAATTATTGTTGGGTGGAAAGAATGTGTTAACGATTTATACAAAGACCAAATCTTAAAAGGTAATTTAGAATACTTTATTAATAAAGACTATAATAAAGATTTAGAAGGGAGCGATAATAAAGGAAAGATTTTAACAACAATTGATTCTTTTCGTGATAAAATTAGAAATATGGGAGATGATAACAAAAAAAAGTCTATGAAATATATTCAGAATTTAACTAAATTATGCAATTTGTATTTTCAAAACAATAGTGTTTAGTTTCACTTAAATAATTTATTTGATTTAGATATATAAATGTCCAAATCAAATACTCCTGTTTCAGAAGAATTCTGCAAAGCAATGAAAGATTTTGCAACAGACCTTTTAACAACATTTCCAGAACACTCTGGCACATTAGACCCCGGTTTAGTTGATATACTGGATAATAATAATAACACTGAATCAGTAAGTGTATTATTTAATTACGTTAAAGAACTATATCCTAAGCGATTTTTCGATTTTCTATATCAAAATGAAGATATTTTTACAAATGATGAGATTGATACACATTTTCTACCCGGGATTGAATTTTCTGAATTATGGACCAAAGAAATTACTGCAAACACAAAATTAGTAATATGGAAATATCTGCAACTTGTGCTATTTTCGGTAATTAATAATGAAAATGATGGCAAATCATTTGGCGATACTGCAAAATTATTCGAAGCAATCGACGAAGAAGAGCTTCGAACAAAGTTGAAAGAAACCATGGAACAGATGTCTAATATCTTTGATATGAGTGGAGATAGTCCATTTTCACCCGATGCACCCAATGTCGATACAAATGATTTGCCCAATCCCGAAGATCTTCATAATCATATCAATGGTATGCTTCAGGGTAATTTAGGTAAACTTGCTGCAGAAATTACAGAAGAAACCATGAAAGAATTAAATGCAGATATATCTGGAGTATCATCAGTAGGCGATGTATTTCAAACACTGTTCAAAAATCCCGCGAAGTTAATGAATATGATTAAAAAGGTGGGCAGCAAACTTGATAGTAAATTAAAATCGGGTGAATTAAAAGAAAGTGAAATAATGCAAGAAGCTATGGATTTAATGGAACAGATGGACACTATGCCTGGGATGTCTAATATGAAAGATATGTTAAGTCAAATGGGGATGCCCGGATTAGGCAAAAACGGTAAAATAAATATGAATGCTATGAAGGGTAAATTAAATCAAAATATGAGAGGAGCTAAGCAGAAAGAAAGAATGCTTATAAAACTGGAACAAAGAAAAGCCCAGCAAAAGGATCAACAAATTCAAATTTTACAACAGCAACTAGCGGCTGCCAGAACGGCAAATGCCAATTCTGCCGAAGCAACAGTAGACAGAAAAACAAATGAAGATGCACAAGAATCTAAGAAAAGCAAGAGAAGAAGAAAAAAGAAGATTCGCAAGAATAAAAAATAAATAGAAATATATATATCATGAGCAATACATTCTGGTTAAACAATCCTTCAATATTAGTGGATAAAGAACATGTGACAGAAATTTTCCCTACCAGCAGTTTAAGTTATGTAGGAAAATTAAATGCAATTACTAGAATTGTTATTATTCTCTCCATTTTAGGATATTTAATGACAAAATCCGTGAGAGTTTTAATGAGTGCAGCCGTCACTATTGTTATAATTGCAATCATCTATAAAACGCAAAAGCATGAAAGAGCAAAAAATAGTATCAATAAACAAGTATTGAAAGAAGGATTCGCTAACTGTGCTAATTATGAAAAACACAAATCTAATTTTACTGAACCAACGAATCAAAATCCTTTAATGAATGTTTTATTACCTGAAATAAATGATAAACCAAAAAGGAAACCTGCTGCTCCTGCATTTAATAGAAATGTGGAGAAAAAGATAAACAAAAAAGCCGGTAATGTCGGTCCTGATAAAAGATTGTTTCTAGATTTAGGAGATAGTATTGGTTTTGAACAATCTATGAGAAATTTTTATTCGATGCCAAATACAAAAGTTTGTAGTGATCAAACGGCCTTTGCTAAGTTCTGTTATGGTGATATGCCATCTTGTAAAGAAGGTGACGCATTCCAATGTACAAAAGATAATCAAAGATATACACTTTTTTAAAATAAAAATATTCAGTATAATTATATAGCAATGGCAACGGTTTCTAATTATACATTTAATAATATGTCACGCATTGGAAATGACCAATGTGGCATTACGGGAAGAGATGCGCAGAATAACGAATTTGGTACATACTCAACAACTAATTATTTTGCAAATTGGTGTGGTATGAAAAAACCAATCGAATTCGCCACTTCGCAACCAGATATGTTTTATAACGGAGGATATGGTCCTTGCGGCGCAGGAGGATGCAATATTAACAGTGATTCTAAGTTAAAAATCGGGTCTATTCAAACTCATCCAAAATGTAAAATCAGTCTTTACCAGCGACCTTTTGCAACAGTTCCTTTTCTTGGAAGAGGACCGCCGCGACCCGTTATTGAATCAAGGCTTCAACAAGGGTCTTATATAGCTGAAACTAAAAGCTGCAAAACTATAACTGAAAAATCCTTTCAACAATACATAGAAACTCCTATGGTACCTTCTCTCCGAGCAACTATCCAAAACCCGGCGAATTTAATAGAAGGTATTGCTGCCAATGGATGGATTAGAGGCGGTTTACCCAGTCGTGAAATCACGCGCGACCAAGACTATCTATCTCGCAACTAATTTAAATACTTAATGAATAATTATATCAAATGTACAATTATTCACTCAAACTCACCTATAATACCTCCGCTGATGATGATATATATCGAAATGAATTAATGCAGGTATTTGGTATACAAACATATAATGGAGATATTATCAATGATGTTATTAATAAGGAAATTATACCATTAGGGGAAAACCATTTTGAACCGATTTATGAAATGATGAATAAATACAATGAATTTCCATTTCCTTTAGATAAATCGATTTGTATCACTTTGTTACTTGGCTGGGAGTATTTTTACCTATTTCATCTGTGTATTGGAGAGATTAAAGAAAATAAAGTTACAGATAGTATCACAAATCTAATTTCTGAATTAATAAAGAAGAAATAAAATCTACATAATACATATATGACTTCCACGCGACTAAATAACGATAAGGGCGAATATTGCCAACAACAAAGAGACGCAAGATTGGCTGAACAATTTGCACTTTACAAATATAAATGTATTTCAAAAGATAGTGCTTTTCCTTGTGTTGGTATTAATGTTCCAATGATGACAAACGGATATAATAACAATATTCTCTCCAACAATGCTTCTGATATCGAAAGTGCATTATTTGGTATTGGATCCACTAATTTAGTTAAAGCAAAAGAACCCGTTGTTGCCAAAATACATAAATTACCTAGTAAGAAATTTTTCACCAGACCAGAATCATTTATTCCAGAACCTTTAGTGGTAGAAAAATTTCAAAGACCTATTGGCCCATTTTGTTAAATTATATATATTTAATTAATATATATAAATGTCCAGTAAAAAATGGAAACATTGCGGCAATAACTGCAAAAAAAACAATAATTGCGGTAAATGCAAAATTGGACCAGCTGGCCCACAAGGAGCTCAAGGCGCGCCTGGTGGAGGCGGTAGTGGAACAGGTCCTACTGGCCCAACAGGACCTACTGGTCTACAAGGAGCTACAGGAGCACAAGGAGCCATTGGTGCACAAGGAGCCATTGGTGCACAAGGAGCACAAG
>Ga0210003_1001905_pt1 | contig 17997 bp, 12 predicted proteins | sample LantaG_FD_182804 | JGI IMG/M metagenome (GOLD analysis project Ga0210003, IMG submission 182804) | Deep subsurface microbial communities from Baltic Sea to uncover new lineages of life (NeLLi) - Landsort_02402 metaG (SPAdes) (version 2) | ecosystem: Environmental > Aquatic > Marine > Oceanic >...
GGGGGGGGGGAGGTGGGGTTGAAGGTGGAAGAGAGAATGAGAAAGAGGGGAGCGAGAAAGAGAGGAAGAAGAGAAGGAAAAAATAAAACTCTTTCTTTCATTATCCCTTACCCAAACAGGCTGACGATGTGGAATTCGGGCGGGATGTGCTTCTTGGCCTCGGCGAGCGGCACGAGCTGGAGCTGGTAGAGCGCCCTGTTTTTTTTGTTGGTTTGGTGGGGGATAAGGGAGAGGTGGTCGGAGGTTGAGAAGAAGAGCCAGCGCCGCCGGCGCCGCCGGCGTCGAGTTTTTTTTCGATCGAAAGAAGACTCATCGCCGCTCTCTCCGACGCCTGCTCTCCTCGCATTCGTGGCCCACTCCACCTCGACAGACACCAGACGCTGACAGACCTGCCCGTGAACACCCAGGGTGCTTCGCCGTAGGGCATGCTTGCTTCGACGTTCTCCCGAGGCGCTTTTTGCTTGCTTGCTTGCTTTTGCTTTTTTTTCGAGATTCTGCTTCAGAATTCCTTTCGAGATAGTTTTTTTTCCTCGAGTTTTTTTGGATATCGAAAAAGAAAAGAAAACAAAACGAACCCCCAGCAAAGTCGACGCCGCGTCCAATTCCAAGCGGCTTTCGACCTTTCCTGTCCTTCGTCTTGACTCTTCCGATATTCAGAAAAGGCTGCTGGTGGAGAAACAGAGGTTGAAACCCTTCCCCGATGCTCCGGCCACGAGGGCCAACAACAACGATGATGTTGAAGAAGAGCCGAGGAGCAATGCCTGTGACGACGACGACTGCGGCGGCGGCAACTCCCATCTTCCGCACCCCAATTCCCACGCCGAGACACGCTTCTTTGCCCCCTCCCTTGGTGACACGACAGAGCATATCAATAAGTGATCGTAAACGCGTTCGAAGCATCATCATGACGCGAGCAGCACCGTCTTCTTCTCCAGCAAAGGACAAGACATCATCGTCGGCGTCGTCGAAATCTCGATCGCCGTCTCCTTCTTCTTCTCCGACCTCGTCAACCTCCTCTTCCTCTTCCTCTTCCTCCTCCTCCTCCTCCCCAACCTCTCTCCTGCCCCCGCTCTCCTTCCAGTCGATCGACGACGACTCCGCCGAGGCCGTCGTTATCGTCGGACGCAGGTGGTGGGACTGGAACAGCTGGACACCCCGAGGTCGAGGCTTGGTCTTACTCAACATTCTCGTGCTGCTGTGCGCGTCGAACTGGGTCGTGGTAAAGCAGGCGACAGACGCCGCCGCTCCGGCCAACTTCACCGCGCTGCGGTTCCTGGTGGCCGCGCTCGCGTTCGCTCCTTTTTTGCCGAGAGTAAAACAGGAGACGTTCGTCGCCGGTTTAGAATTGGGATTCTGGTCAGCAGCGGGATACGCGACGCAAGCGCTCGGCTTGTTAACCACAGACGCCTCCCGGGCTTCTTTCCTCAGCGCCTTTACCGTCGTCGCCGTGCCTTTGCTCTCGGGAACGCGCGTCGCGGGCGAGCCCAAGGCCGTGCAGCCCGTCACCTGGCTCTGCGCCGCCTCTGCCATCCTCGGAGTGTTTCTACTCGAGGACGCCGCCGTCGACCCGGGACCGGGGGACGCGTGGGCCCTCGCCTCGGCGCTGCTGTTCGCTGTCCAGATCATGAGGACCGAAGCGAGGTCCAGGGAGACGGAGGAGGAGCAGGTCTTACCGCTGCTGGCGGTGACGGTGGCGACGGTGGCGGCGATCTCGGCCGCTGCCGCGGGGCTCCTGGCCTGCGCCGGGGAAGGGAACAGCGTCGCTTCTGCATTGGGCGCGGCTCGGGTGTGGCTGTCTCACCCTTCCGAATCTTTGACGAGCCTCCTCCCTCGCGCCCCGGAGCTGCTCTGGACGGGCCTGCTGTCGACGGATGCCGTGCTGTTGATCGAGCTCGTGGCTTTGAGGGACGTGACCAGCATCGACGCTGCGATCATTTATACTCTGGAGCCCGTGCTCGGCGCCTTCTTGGCGTGGCTGCTGCTCGGGGAGAGGTTCGGTCCTCTTGGGTTTGTGGGCGCGGCCATCATCCTGAGCTCGGCGCTGGCGGCGCAGCTGCTCGGGGGGGCTGGGGACGAGGAAGAAGGGAAGGAGGTGGCGGTGGCGGTGGCGGTGGAAGAGAAGAAGAAGAAAAAGGCGCGGTGAAACGGTTTTTTTTCATCGTTCTTTCTTTCTTCGTTCTATTTTTTGTTCTTCTATCCCCCCCCTCGCAGCAGCAGCATCAGCAGTATTGACCCGTCTATTGTTACAGAATGTAGTGAAAATGAAAAAAATCAAACGAAAAAAACTCTCAAAAAAGAAGCTGGAAACCCGTCGGACGGAGCAGCGGCGCGGCGACGATGCGGAGCGCGAGTGGCGCCGAGGGAGCTGCAGCAGCAACGGCGGCAGCAGCATCAATTCCCTCCGCCGCCGCGGATCCGATCGCTTGCGTCCTCAGGGAGACGACGACGGGGCCCAGGTACCCGGCCGGGAGCTGCAGGACAGCGTGCCAGAGAGTCGCTGCTGCTTTGTCTTTCAAGTCCTCCTTTTCGACGGGCGAGAGCGAGACGACGCGTGCTCTCTCTTCTCCGTCGTCGTCGCCCTCCTCTCTTCTCCCTCCTCCTCCGTCTCTTTCTCTTTCTCTCCTCCTCTCTATCGCCACGTCGAACGAGGAGACGTCGAGCCCCTGCACCGGCTCCGAGGCAGAGAGCAGCAGGAGCACCCTCCCTTGCTCGGAGGCGGCGACCTCTGCCTGAGCGGACAAAAGAAGAAGAGAAGGAGCAAGAGGGTTTTGAGAAGGAGGAGAGATCACAACCTCTGGCGCCGCCGCCGCGGCAAAGGGCGCGAACAGCCGCAGCCGCGGCGCCAGTCTAATTTCCGTGCAGTTCCCGGACTGCTGATTCCCTTCTCGAGCCCCGAAGGGCGCGCCCCAGACGTCGAAGACACCGCGAGGGGAAAGCGAGACGCAGAGCGAGGTTGAAGGAGGAGAAGACGAAGAAGATTTTGAAGAGGAAGAAGCGGGGGCGCGGACTCGGACAACCCACTCGCTGCAGCTCCCCCCTCCTCCTCCTTCCCCCCGCGCCGCCGCGACGCTCACGACCTCCCCTTCGCCTCCGTTGACGACAAAAGAGCCCTCGGGGAGAGAGTTTGAAGCCACAGGGTGCGAGAGAGCGACCGCAAGAGTCGCGGAAACCCAAGGAGAAGAAGAAGACGATGAAAAAGACTGAGAAGAGCTCGAAGAAGAAGGAGAAGAGGTCGCAGGGAAACTGCTGCTCCACTTCTTCTTCCCCGGCGGGCCCGTGGCCTCGTCCCACGACTCCAGGAAATCCATTCTCGTCACTCTGCGGGCCCCTCCCCTCGGCGCCATCGCCAGGCGAGAGCAGAACACGCGAGCGGAGGCCCTTCTTCGGGCCGCGAGCTCTCCCAGGGAGGAGATGACGACGTCGGCCGAGAGAGAAGAAGAGGTTGAAAATCCAGAAGCGTCAAAGGAGAGCTCTACCGTCGCCGTGAGGTTCGCTCTGGTCAGAATGCCGCTCGAAGGGCTGGCGGAGAGCCAGCCGGCGGGGGCTCCCCCGGCGAAGAAGTCGACTCTCACCTCGAAGGGCGTTTCGATATTTTGTTCTTCGTCGTCGTCGAAGTTTGACGACAAAGGCGGCAAAGAGACAACCAGCTTCTCCCTCGAGGCTTTCCCATTCTCTCCCTCTTCTCTTTCTCCTCCCTCGAACAGGATCACGGGAGGCAGGGAAGGGGGCCAGACCGACAGCGCCGGGCGGGGAGGCGGCGGCGACTGCAGCAGGAGGTTCGCGGTGCTCGCTTCTGCTGCTGCTGCTGCAGCAGAAGCAGCAGAAGCAGAAGCAGAAGCTGCTTCGTCGCTCCCCCCCCACCGCAGCACCCCCCTGGCCGCGCTCGCCACGATCCTCTCGTGCACCTCCGCGGGCGTGGCCCCGGGCCACGCCTCCATGAAGGCCGCCGCGGCCCCCGAAACGACGGGAGTCGCCATCGAAGTCCCCGACGCCACCGCCGTGTTTGTCGTCGGAGAAGAAGAAGAAGAAGAAGAAGAAGAAGAAGAAGAAGAAGAAGTTTCTCTCTCTCCTCCTCCCTCGATCCCGCCGCCCTGCCGCATGCTCGTGGCAGAGGTCACGTTGACCCCCGGAGCGTGCAGGTCCACGCAGGGACCGAAGTTGGAAGAAGACCAAACACCGTCGAGCTCGTCGCTGGCCCCCACCGTCAGCGCCGAGGAGAGCCTGCCCGGGCTCGCGCCGCAGGCGTCCGAAGCCGCGTTGCCCGCCGCGGCGACGACCAGGGCCCCACCGTCGACGAGGGCCTGGGCGGCCCTGTCCAGGGCCGGGGAGGGGCGGGAGGAGCCCACGGAGAGGCTCACGACGGCGGGAAGGGAGAAGGAGGAGGAAGAAGAGGGAAAGCCGTTTTCGCTCTCGTCGCTCTCGTTCCCCTCTCTCTCTTCTCCTCCGCCTCCGCCTCCGCCTCCTCCGTTCCCGGAGAACAGCACCGAAGAGATCCAGTCGAGCCCCGCCACCACGTCGCTGACCGTGGCAGCCCCGTCGCACCCGACGACGCGCACGGGAACCACCGTGGCGTTCTTGGCCAGCCCGAAGGTGAGCCCGGCCGCGAGCGCGGCGACGTGCGTGCCGTGCCCGGCGCAGTCGAAGGCCTCCTCCTCCGAGCTCGCAGGGGCCCCTTTTCCTCCTCCTCCCCGGCTCTTTTCGAAGACAGAGAACCCGCGTCGCACTCTCGAGGCCAAGGAGGAAGACAAGGGGGCTAAAATGGGTGACCAGCGGAACTCGGAGTGGGAGGCGAGGACTCCAGTGTCGACGACGAAGAGCGTCACGCCGGAGCCCGCAGCCGAAAACTCAAAGTTGAAGCTCGTCTTTCTACTATCCTCTTCTCCTTCCTCCTGACCCTTCTTCCTTTTCGAAAGAGGGACGGGGGAAGAGAGCCTGGCGAGGTGCCAGGGGGCGTCGAGCTGCGTCTGAGGGTAAGGGAAAGAGGCGCTTCTAATTCGTTTGAGAGGAGAAGACACCGAGGGAGGAGAGAGGAGGAGGAGACTTCTTTCTCCTGTTGCTGTTGCTGCTTTCCCGTTTCCGTTTCCGCCTCCTCCGCCTCCGCCTCCTCCTCCGTGGAGCGTCACCAGGTCGTCCGGGTGCACGCTCGCGACTCCCGGCTCTTTCTCCAAGGCGGCAGCGACCTCGGGGGAGGCGTGGACGAGCGCGCCGAAGAAGACCGAGCGGTAGAGGTGGCGGCCGCAGCGGGCGAAAGCGGTGGAGGTGGAAATGGAGGTGGTGGTGTAGTTGCTGCTGCTGCTGCTCTTGCCGTTTCCACTTTTCCCTCCTCCGCTTCCTCCTCCTCCTCCGACCTCCCCTGCCTCGAGCCTCTCGCAGAGAGAGGTCACGTCTCCGTCGTCGGACCCGGGGACGAGCTCGACGATATAAGGGGAGAGAGTCGTCGTGGTGGTTTCGTCGCTCGTTCCTTCTTCTTCTCCTTCAAAGCCGCCGAAGAAAAAACCGCTGCCGCGGCTGCGCGTCAAAGAAGGAGAAGAGGAAGAGGAAGAGGAAGAAGAGCCCGCTGCTGCTGCCGCCGCCGCCCCCGCCACGCCGTAGGCCCCGCTCGCCGCGGTAGCGGCCAGGGCCGCGGCGAGCAGGGTCGCGGAAGCGGCCAGGGCCGCGGCGAGGCCTGGGGTCCTCCTCCTCGAGGAGCGAGACATCGAAAAAACGAAAAAAAAGTAACTGAAACGAAGAAAAAATGGGAAAATTTTTATCACAAAAAAAACAACTTTCTCTCTTTTCTCTCCTCTCTCTCTCTCTCTCCTCCTCCTCTTCTCAAGCCCTCGCCTTCGCCCCAGCAGCCACCACGGACCTCTTCAGCACCTCGCCCAGCTCCTTGCACCCAACCCTCTTCTTTCCTTCCTCCCACAGGTCCCCGGTCCGGAACCCTTCGTCGAGAGCCGAAGTCACCGCGTTTTCGAGCCGTTCGGCGACTTTCGGGAGGTCGAGGCCGTAACGACACATCATCGCCGCCGACAGCACCATCGCCATCGGATTCGCCAAATCTTTGCCCGCGATGTCCGGGGCGGAACCGTGCACCGGCTCGTAGATCCCGGGGCCGTCGTCAGACACAGAAGCAGAAGGGAGCATGCCCAGAGAACCGGTCAGCATCGACGCCTCGTCGGAGAGGATGTCCCCGAAGATGTTCCCGGTGACGATCGTGTCGAAGGCCTTGGGGCTGCGCACCATCTGCATCGCGGCGTTGTCGATGTACATGTGCTCGAGCTCGACCTCGGGGAACTCGGAAGAACCGATCTTGGTGACGACTTCACGCCACAATTGAGAAACTTCAAGGACGTTGGCTTTGTCGACAGACACGAGCCTGTTCCCTCGCTTCTTGGCCAGGTTGAAGGCCACGCGCGCGATCCTTTCCACTTCGGGTTCCGAGTAGACCATAGTGTTGAACCCGGTGCGTGCTCCGGTCTTGTCGCACTTGCCGAACCCTCGCGGCGCGCCGAAGTAGATGCCGCCGACGAGCTCGCGCACGATCATGATGTCGACGCCCGACACGATCTCGGGTTTCAGGCTCGACGCCCCCACCAGCTGAGGCAAGACGACGGCGGGTCGGAGGTTGGCGTAGGCGTTGAGGGCGGCGCGCATGGCGAGGAGGCCGCGCTCGGGGCGCTGGGCGGCGGGGAGGGTGTCCCATTTGTAGCTGTGGGTGTTGTGTGGTGAAGGTCGAGGTTGAGGTCGAGTTTTTTTTCTCTCTCTCTATCCCTTGGCGGCTAGCTTTCGAATTCGCTTCCCCCCCAATCATCTCCTTCTTCTCTCTCCCTCTCTCTCTCTATCTGGTCCTCCTCTCAAGGCCAAAGCTACGACTCACCCTCCGATAGCAGCCAGCAGCACCGCCTCGGACCTCAGGCAGGCGTCGAGCGTCGCCTTAGGAAAGGGCTCGCCCGCGGCGTCGATCGCGGCGCCACCGATCAGCGCCGTCTCGAACAGGAAGTCGACGCCCTCGGCCTCTCCCGCGGCCTGGAGCACGTCGACGGTGACGGCCGAGATCTCCGGTCCGATGCCGTCGCCGGGGAGGACGCACACGCGGCGAGCAGCGGCGTGCACGGCGACGGCGCGGCGGCCGGGAGTTGAAGTTGAAGACGACGACGACGACGTCGACGTCGAGCGAGCAGCAACGATGGGGATTCGTCGAGGGGCTCCTCCGACCGCCTTGGCGGCAGCGCCTCCGCCGGCCCGCGCGGTCACAGCAGCGGCAGACTGCATGAGAGGGAGTGGTGAAAGCGCGCGTACACGGATCGAAATTCGGAGAGAGGAGAGAGAGAAAAAGCGGTTGTGAAGGAAAGAGGGAAAGAAAAAAAAAACAGATTTTTTTGAACCTCAACCCTTGTCTTTGTTGCCAAGACCAAACTCAAAAAAAAGAAATGCGATGTTACAAAATAAATGGATGAATGGAGAGCAGCGTCACGTTTATTGAATCACTGCCTGTTTTTCAATCCTCGACGAGAGCAGGAGGAGCAGGAGGCGAAGGCGAAGAGGCAGAACTCGAAGAACTCAAAGAAAACCCGGACGAAGAAACCTTGCTCACAGCAGCCAGCAGCGCTCCGGCCTTGAGCAGCATCTCCTCGTACTCCCCCTCGGGCGTCGACTGCAGCACGACGGCGCCCCCCGCACCAATGGAGATCCCGGGAGGTAAAAGACGGGGAGGAGAAGGAGAAGAAGAGCAGCCGTTTTCTCTCGTCGTTGTCGTCGTCGAGTTTCTCGCCGCTTCGTCCGCGGCCGCCTCGGCCGCCGCCCGCGGCAGCAGCACCGCCGTCCTTATCACGATGTTCAGGTCGAACGCGCCCGTCGTCGACAGGTAGCCAAGAGACCCCGAGTAGAGCCCTCGTGACCCTTTCTCCAGGGCGTCGAGCAGGGCCATGGATCGTACTTTGGGGGCCCCCGTCATCGACCCGCCGGGGAACGCGGCCCTGACCGCCGCGACGGGGGAGGTTACGGTTTTGCTGTCGCCGTAGCCGTCGCCGGTCTCGCTCTTGTTGTCTTTGTTCTTCTTCGACGACGACAGCAGAGGGTCAGTGATTGAAGCAGAAGAAGCCTCAGCCCCAGCCTCAGCAGCCTCAGCGACGGCGCGAGCCCACCCCAAATCCCCTCCTCCTCCTCCTCCTCCCGTCCCTCCCATCCCCCGCGCGACGCCGACGACGGTCGACACGAGCTGGTGTACGGTCGCAAACGTCTCGACCTCCATCAGCCCCGGGACGGAGACGCTCCCAGGCTCGGACACCCGGCCCAGGTCGTTGCGCAGCAGGTCGACGATCATCAGGTTCTCCGCCCGGTCCTTTTCGGAGGAGGCCAGGGCCGAGGCGACGGCGGCGTCGGCTGCCTCCGCCGCGGCAATAACGGCTTGCTCGTCGTCGCCGTCGCCGCCGCCGCCGTCGGCGCCGCCGCCAGGTGTCGGCGGCAGGACGCGCCTCGCCGTTCCCTTGATCGGCCTCGCCTCGAGGCGCCCCTCGGCGCTGCCGCGGAGGAAGCGCTCCGGGGAGGAGCAGCAGATCCGGGGGCCGCAGTAGCCGTCGATCGATGAGAATGGCGAAAAAGAAGGAGACGAGGTTAAAACTTTAACCTCGTCTCCTCCGAGCGCGACAAACGCCGAGTAGGGCGCCGGGTTCCCCCTCCGCAGCTCCCTGTACAGGGCGAGCGCCGGCGGCGGCGGCCCCTCCTGCTCGAGCCTGGTCGTCAGGCAGAGCTCGTACGACTCGCCGCGGGCCAGGGCACCGAGGCAGGAGCTCACGTCCTCAAGGTAGGTCGCCCTCCCCCGCCGGACCCTGAAGGGCCTTTGTTGTTGTGATGGAGGAGGAGGATTGCCAGCGACGGAGGCGAGCGGCGGAGGGAGGGTTCGCGCGTCTCCTGCTGCTGCTGCGAGGGAGCGCACGCGGGAGGAGAGGCGCGAGACCCACGAGAGCGCCTCCCGCTTCTCGGCGGAAGGAGAACAAGTTGACTCTTTTCCTTCTTCTTCTTCGTCCTCCTCTTTCTCTTCCTTCTGCTTCTTCTTCTCCTTCTCCTCGTACAGCGCCAGGCAGTAGACGTCCCCCGTCGCGTGGTCCGCCGCCAGCATCCGATCCGCGAAGAAGAAGGCCGCGTCCGGGGTCGCCGTCCCGCTTCCGGCAACGGCGTCGGAGGACGAAGAAAAAGAAGAAGAGTGCGCGGCCTCGCCGCCGCACTCCGCCTTCAGCTCGTAACCCAGAAGCGCCAGGAACCCGCCCTGGAAGTCGAAGGGCAGCAGCGGGTCGGGCTCCCTGGCGCAGGCGCGGAGCTGGAGCTCGAGGGCGTCGAAGACGGAAGAGGAGGAAGAAGAAGTTGAGCGAGAAGTGCCGTCGCGGGTCGTCACAGAGAGCGTGTTTCCCCGATTTTCTTCTTTTTTGCTTCCGAGTCGGTAGAGGGCCCTGCTCCATAGGGGGCCCGCGTGGCCCCCCGAGGGGCCGCCGCCCATGAACGAGAAGCGCCCGCGGTCGCTGGTGGCCGTGTCGAGCCACCAGACGTCGGGGGCGCCGTGGTCGAGGAGGCGGAGGGAAGAAGGAGAAGGAGAGGTTGAAGAATAAGGAGAAGAGCTCGCCGCTGCCGTTGCTGCCGTCGCCGCTCCTGCTCCTGCTTGTGCCTCCTCAGCTCCTCGATTGAACAGCCTCAAGAACAAGCTCTCGGTCCCGCCTGCGCTCTCGAGGCAGCCCTCCACTTTCTCCCAGCAGAGCTCCAGTGTCGACGAAGGAGCGGGGCAGGGGAAGGGGGACCTGGAAGAAGAAGAAGAGGAAGAAGCAGATGATTTCGCCGCGGGCGTTGCCGGGCCCGGAGTCCGAGGAAGACTTTTCCCTTCCTCTTCTTCTTTGAAGCACCCCTTCTCCAGCCCAGCCCTCTCGGCGACCAAATCCCTGAAGTTGGCAAAGAGCGCGTCGCCGTAAGAGGTGGCCACGGACTCCGGGTGGAACTGGACGCCGAAGAGCGGCAGGGAGGCGTGCTCGAGGGCCATGAGGACTCGCTGAGAAGAGGAAGACGACGACGAAGGAGAAGGAACGACGCCGGCGACCGGCAGAGGCGCCGCCGCCTTCTTCGCCGACTTGGTCTCGACGGCCACGGTGCCCCCGACCGTCCACGCCGTCGCCCGCAGGCACGGCGGCAGGGATCCCTCGTCGACGGCCAGGGAGTGGTACCTCACGACGCGGAACGGAGGAGGGAGAGAGGGAAGGTTTGCTGCCCTTTCTGCTTCTGTTTTTTCTTCTTTTTCGCATCCTTCTTCCGCCTTGACTTCCCGCGGAGGCATGCCGGCGAAGAGCGGGCTCGAGCCGCAGTGCTCGACGAGGCTCAGGCGGCCGTGCACGGGCTCCGGCGCCGGTCGCACTAGTCCGCCGCAGGCGTGCGCCAGGGCCTGCATCCCCAGGCAGACGCCCAGGATCGGGGGGAAGCGAGAAGAGGAAGGAGGAGAAGAGGAGCTAGAAGAAGCGGCCTCGGCGAACAGCGGCGCGCAGACGCCGACGTCGTTCGGGACCAAGGGCGTCCCCGGCCCCGGGGAGATGACGACGCCGTCCCACTCTCTCGCCAGGATGCGAGAGCGCAGCTGCGGCCAGGGCAGCGCGTCGTTGTGGATGACGTCGGGTTGCGCTGGGAGGTGGAATGGTGGAGTGGAGAGAAAGAGAGATGAGAGAGAAGGTTGAGCGTCGTCGTCGAGGTCGAGGTCGTTTGGCGTGGCGAACGAAAACAATTCGAAAGTTCTTCTCTCTTCTCTTTTTTACCTCCGTTGACCATGCTCATGAGCTGAAACAGGTTGTACGTGTAGCTGTCGTAGTTGTCGATCAGCAGCATGCGGACTGGCCTTCGCCGAGGTGAAGAGGCGCCAGGAAGTGGGGGAGAAGAAGAAGGAGCGGAGCCATTGGCGGCAACAGCAGCAGCACCAATTGATCGACGACGGCAGATTGACAAACTCTGCTCCTCCTCCTGTTCTTGCTCGTTCTCAACGTCGCTCGTCGGCGCCATCGTCCCAGGCTCTGCCTCATGCAGAGGGGCAGGGGCTGCCAGCGAGACGCCGCCACCGCCGCCACCTCCGTCGCGAGCCATAACGGGAGGAGAAAGCGAGGGAAAAAGAGAAAGAGAAGAAGAAAGTGAAGACAGCGAGAAGGGAGAGAGAGAGAGCGAACTTTTTTTTTTTTTTTTTTTCCGCTTTCGAGAGACCGCTGCTCTCCCCTTTTTCTTCCATTCTTCACTCTTCTCTCGTCGAAAGCAAAAAGAGAGCAAAGGCCTCTTTCTTCTTCCTCTCTACCTTCGCGCGCCGCGATGTCCCTCGCATTCGACGAGTATGGGCGGCCCTTTATCATCATCCGGGTGAGTTTTGGAGAAGAAGAAGTCGAAGAAGAGAGACGGAGAGAAGAAAGGGAAAACAAGAAGAGGCGGCGATGATGAACGTTGTGATGGGGCTCGATGGCGCTCGCTCTCTTATCGTTTGCTCTCGCGCCTCTCGCTTTCGACGCCCTTCGCGCCTTTCTTGATCACCTGTGAGGGATCACGAGAACGTGCTATATCTTTGACTGTTGATGGCACTGCCTGAAGCACCCAAAAAGAGGCCAGGGCGCGCCTCCCGCGTTGCATGGGGGAGATCGTCGAGGCCGGACGTCTTCCGTTTTCGTTTCCGTTGGCGATCGCGTTTCTTCTTCATCAACCTTCTTCTTCTTCTTCAACCTCTCGACTTCGACCTCGAGGCGCTCTTCCGCTTCTTCCTCTTCTCCGCTTTACTCACGCCCAAACAAAAACAAAAAAACAAAAAACAAAATCAATCCAACTCTCTTTCAGGAGCAAGACCGCAAGTCCCGCGTCCGAGGCATCGACGCCGTCAAGGCCAACATCAGCGCCGCCAAGGCCGTCTCTCGAGTGCTCCGCACCTCCTTGGGCCCAAAGGGCATGGACAAGATGCTCCAGTCCCCTGACGGCGACGTCACCGTCACCAACGACGGCGCGACCATCCTGGAGCTGATGGACGTGCAGCACCAGGTCGGGCGCCTGCTCGTCGACCTGTCGAGGTCGCAGGACCACGAGATCGGCGACGGCACGACCGGGGTCGTCGTTCTGGCGGGTGCCTTGCTGGAGCAGGCAGAGGCGCTGCTCGACCGCGGGATCCACCCTCTCAAGATCGCGGAGGGCTACGAGGCGGCGTGCAGGGCCGCGACGGCGGAGCTGGAGCGGATCGCGGTGGAGTTTGCCTGGTCCCCGGAGGGAGCAGCCAAGGCCGCGAAAGAGGGTTCGGAAACATCTTCCTCAAGTAGCGACATCGAGCCCCTGGTCGCGACCTGCGCCACGACGCTCTCCTCCAAGATCATCGGCAGGTGCAAGCGGGACATGGCGGAGATGTGCGTGAAAGCTGTCCTGGCAGTGGCAGACCTCGAGCGCCGCGACGTCAACCTCGACCTCGTCAAGGTCGACGGGAAAGTCGGCGGCCGGCTCGAGGACACCAGGCTCGTCGAAGGGATCGTCGTCGACAAGGACTTCTCGCACCCGCAGATGCCCAAGCGCGTCGACGACGCCAGGATCGCCATCCTGACCTGCCCGTTCGAGCCGCCCAAGCCCAAGACCAAGCACAAGGTCGACATCGACTCGGTCGAGAAGTTCGAGGCTTTGAGGGAACAGGAGCGGACCTACTTTGTGGAGATGGTCCAGAAGTGCAAGGACGCCGGGGCGACGCTGGTGCTGTGCCAGTGGGGCTTCGACGACGAGGCCAACCACCTGCTGCTGTCGAAAGGTCTTCCCGCCGTCAGGTGGGTCGGCGGGGTCGAGATCGAGCTGATCGCGCTGGCGACGGGCGCCAGGATCGTGCCCCGGTTCTCGGAGCTGAGCCCGGAGAAGCTCGGGCACGCCGCCTCGGTCAAGGAAGTCTCCTTCGGGACCACCAAGGACAGGATGCTGGTGATCGAAGGGTGCCCCAACTCGAAAGCAGTGACGATCTTCGTGCGTGCGGGAAACAAGATGGTCCTGGACGAGGCGAGGAGGGCCCTCCACGACGCGCTGTGCGTCGCCCGCAACCTCGTGCGAGACAACAAGGTCGTCTACGGCGGCGGCGCCGCCGAGATCGCGTGCTCGCTCGCCGTGACCGCCGCCGGCGAGAAAGTCACGGGCGCCGAGCAGTTTGCCCACCGCGCCTTCTCCGACGCTCTCGAGGCCGTCCCCCTGGCCCTGGCAGAGAACAGCGGGCTGCCCGGTATCGAGGCCCTGGCCGAGGTCAGGGCGGCGCAGGCGTCGACCAACAACCCGCACCTCGGCATCGACTGCAACGGCGTCGGCACGGCCGACATGAAGCAGCAGGGCGTCTTCGAGACGCTGATAGGGAAGAAGCAGCAGCTCGTGCTGGCCACGCAGGTGTGCAGGATGATTCTGAAGATCGACGACGTGATCATGCCGGCGAGCGATTTGGAGTAGGGAGGGAGGAGGGGGAAGAAGAAGAGGTTGGAAGGTGGTGAAAAAGAAAGAGAGAGAAATTGTTTTTCAGTTTCGTTTTTTCGTTTTTTTTCCTTTCGTTTTTGCAGCGTTTGTTAAAAAAAACATTTCATTCCTGAATCAATTTAAACATTTCTCTCTATTTAATCAATCCGAGTCCGAGGGGTTGTAGTCTCGGAGGCCGCCGTCCTCCTCCTCCTCGTCGTCGTCGTCATCCTCAGCTTCGAGGTGGCGGCGAGAGCGCTTGGCGTTTCGGTTTTCGTCTTCGTTGTTGTCGTCGTCGTCGCTGCTGCTGCTTCCCTTGACGACCTCGTCCTCGCTGCCGCTCTCCTCTCCGTATCTCGCTTCCTCGTCGTCGGACTCGTCTTCCTCAGACTCATCTTCATCATCGTCGCTGTCCTCCTCCTCGTCGTCGTCGTCGTCGTCGCCGTCGCGCTGGACGGCGGCGCGGCGGTCGCGCCTGTTTCCGGCGAGCTCGACCTTTTCATCGGTAGCAGCGAGCTCCTTCTTCTCCTTCTTCTTCTTCTCTCCGTCGTCCTCCTCGTCGCCAAACTCTCCGCCGCCGTCGGCAGCAGCAGCACCGCCACCATACTTCATCGCCGCGGCGGTCGCCATCTCGCGCTTGTCTCGCGCCTTTTGCGCGAGCAGGTCGGCGTAGGCGCGGAGCGGCGGCGGAGGAGAAGATTGAGTCGCAGAAGCAACAAACGCGGCAATGCCGGCGTCGTCGGCCGGCGCCAGCGACGCCGCGGCCCTCCTCTTCCCGACCCACGAGACGTTGGCCTCCATGGCGGCAACCAGCCCCTTGGAGGCGGAGCGGCACCGGTCCCCTGCCCCGCCCCTGCAACCGCAGTTTTTGGAGAAGGAGCGGAGCCGAGCGATCGTCGGCGCGGCGATCTCGGGGAAAGCGGGGTGCGTCGGCCACGGCGCGGCCGCCGCCGCCGAGGCCAGCGCCTCGCAGGCGCGCTCCGCGATGTCCGCCTGCCACGTGGCAGAGGCCACCGAGACCTTGGAGGCACGCAGGAGGAAGGCATCGGAGGAAGTCGAGAAGGAGGACCCGTGGCGCTGAGGAGCGCCATTGGAGGAGGAACCGCCTTTCTTTTTGCTGCTTCCTCCCCGCGCGGCCGTCGCCTCGGCCGCGGCGGCGACGTTGTCGAGGAGGTCGAGCAAGGGAGCGGTGACGGGCACGAACCTGCCCGAGGCAGCCCCGAGGTCCGCGGCGGCCTTCAGGAGGCGCAAGTGCAGCGGCGCGTAGCGCAGAGAGGGCACGAGCGAGGCGGAGGTGAGCAGGAGCTGGATGACGGGGAAGGACAGAGGCTCGAGCACGTGGAGGTTTTCGTTCTCGTCGGCTTCGTCGTCGTCGTCGACGTTCCCGCTTCCGCCGCTCAAACCTCCACCACCGCTCGCCGCCCGAAGCAGCGCCGCCAGAAGCCTCGCCCACAGCTCCAGGCAGCTCACCGTCTGCCAACAGTAGACCGTCCTGTACCCTTCCTTGGCCTTGGCGTCCAGGGCGCCGCGCACCAGCTGCGCCAGCTGCCTGACGTACCCAAAGGCAGCAGCATACGCCGCGGCCGGGGGCGCCGACGCGTAGAGGTCGACGACGCAGGCGCTCATCAGCGCGAGGCGCGGCGCGGAGGCCGGGGTGACGAACTTGGCCGCCTTGACGAAGGCGCGGTAGGCGCCCTTGAGGGCGGCGTCGAAGGCGTCGGAGGAGGCGGGCAAGGCCGCGGCGGCTTCGCGGACAAAGAGCGCGGCCTGCAAGGGTGCAGCCGAAGCGCTGTTGCTGTTGTTGCTTCCTCCGGACGACGACGACGAAGAAACCTCGGCCCCGAAGACCGAAAGCGCCGCCTTCATCGTCTTGCGCTGCAGCCTCTCGGAGCAGACCAGCAAGAAAGCAGAGGGCCGCAGCCTGCGGAGCACAAAGGCCTCCATGCCCGGGTCCGCGGCCGAGGTCAGAAGGTGGAGCGAGTTCCCCAAGTAGCTCCTCGCGAGCGGCTCGACTTTCTTCCATTTCGGCGACGAGCGCGGGTCGAGGTTGGTGGTCTGAGCCTCAGGCTTCTTCTTGCCGCCGCTCTCGTCCGCGGGCGGCATAGACAGAAGCCTGCGGAAGATCCCGTCGGCCTCGCGGAGCACAAAAAGCAGGAGGGCGTTGGAGGCGGCGCCGGAGGCCAGCGCTGCAGAAGCCGCGGCGTCGTCGTCGGCGTCCGAGTTGTCTTCAAAGTCCGACTCTTCTTCCTCGGAGTCGCTTCCCCGACTCTTCTTCTTCTTGTGCTTCTGCTTCTTCCTCTTACCGACGGCGTCGGCGCTCCCTTCGCCGTGGTGACACGCGGCGCGGTAGGCCTGCAGCAGGCACTTGAACGCGCGCAGCGAGAGCGTCTCCTTGGCCTCGGAGCACCAGCGCAGGATCTGCGAGGGCACGACGGCGCGCTTGTTCGATTTTTGTCTCCTCTGCGTTGAGGCTGGCGTCGGGGAAGAAGGTGCGATCGCTGCTGCTTCATCTTCGTCTTCGTCGGAGGAGGAAGCGGAAGGAGACGCGGGTTCGGTTTCTTCTTCGTCTTCGTCGTCGCTCGACGAAGCGTCGTCGTCCTCGTCTTCGTCGTCGCTGCCCTCCTCTTCCTCTTCCTCCTCCTCCTCGTCGTCGACGTCCCCGGCAAAGTCCAGGAGCTCGGCGTCGGCCTGCTGCAGGTACTTGAAAAACTCGGGGTCTCTGGTCTTGAGCGCCTCGAGCTCGGCGCGGTGCTTGGAGGCAGCGGTGGCCTTGGCGCGGCGTTGTCGAGGTTTCGAGCCGTCGGCGTTGGCGTCACCGTCGCCGGCGTCCTCTTCGGTCGAAGCAATGCCGCCCTTGCCCTGGGGCGTAGGGACCACGGACATGAACCCGCCGTTGAGGAAGGCGTCCAGATCTAAGGACGCGGCATCGACCGGTGTCGCCTTGGGGCGAGAGAGCTCGGCGGAGGCGCTAGCGCGCTTGGAAGAGGGCGCAGCAGCAGCGCCGTCGGCGGCGGCTGCATTTGACATGCTCTTTGACGACGCCGACGCTGCCACTGACGCTGCCTTTTCGGCGCGGCGCCTCTTCCCCGTCACTGCGGGCATGGTGTTTTTTTACAGAGTTCTGATTACTATGCGATCTCAGGGATGATGTGACGCGATGGGGGATGTAAATCTGAGAGAGAGGAGCAAGGGAGGAAAGAGAAGAGAGAGAGAGAGCAAGAGCAGAAAGAGTGAGAATCGGTGGCGGCGTTGCCTCTTTTCTTCGACGAGCGAGAAGCTTCACGCAAAAGGAGTGAAGCGAAAGACGCTTCGACGAAGCCGGCGATGGCATCAACACACGCTCTCACTTTCACCTTTTTTCCCCCTTTTTTTTCCCCTCTTTTTTCCCCCTTCTTCTAGGGCGACCCCACGCGCTTTCCCGTGCAAAAGCCACTCGTTTGGCTCCTCGCTGCTGCTCCCTCCCTCCGTGACGCATCCAATTCCCCTGCGCATCGCACCCTAGTTCCGCAGGGAAATAGGAGAACGAAGCGTGCTTTTTTTCGTTAGCCCTTTTCTTTGCCATCGAACCTTTCGACGCTTCTTCCCATCTCTTGTTGCCCTTGACGGCTGAATTGGCACCCGTTTTTGCGTGCTTCCGGAACTCGCCTCCTCGCAGATTGCAAGCCAAGAGTCACATCTAGACTTGCAAGCGTGAATTGGCTTTGAGACGAAGCTCGTTTGCCCGTTTCGTCGACGTGAAAAGGGCACTCCCCATCGGCTAGCCAAAAAAAACCTCCAAGTCGCCGTCGTCCGTCGTCGAATTTCCTTTCGTTTGATAGGCATGTCTTCTCCCAAGGCGGCCTACGTGGAGAAATTCCACAACTCGTACCCTACGGGCCCCGATGCGGCCACGCACGTGAGTCTTTTGTGGAGAGAGAGAGAAGATTTGGAAAGAGAAGTGGAGACGGAAGAGAAGGAGGGGGGCAAAAAGGTCGCCTTTTTTTTTCTTTTTTTTTCCCTCCTTCGACCTCTTTTTCTTCTTTCGACCTCCAACAACACCCTCCTCCTCCTCCTCCTCCTCCTCCTTCCACCTCCTCCTTCCTTCCACCTTAGGTCCTCATCGGCTCCTACCGCAACGCCTTCTACATCGTCAACTTCGCGATCTGGGGCGTGACGCTCGTCACCTGCCTCGCCTGGTACCTCTGCCGCTCGACCAAGCTCCGCCGCGTGCCAGTGCAGTTCCTCTACGACGACGACAAGTCGACCGCCCCGGGGGGACAGAGCTCGAAGCGCTCGGCCACGCCGAGGTGGCGCCAGTCCGAGACCCAGGAGGCCACGGCCGTGGAGATCAACTCAGAGGAGCTGCTCCAGTTCCTGCCGCTGCGAACGTCGCTCTTTGGCCGGGCCTGCTACGCGCTCTGCTGCGCCGTCTCGGCGCAGTTCCTGGCGCTCTACGTCATCTTCCTCGTCGACTTCTACAACCGATGCCAGGTGGGCTCCATCGACAACCTGTGCTTCTCGGGCGACCACTTCCTGTTCGGGGGGTACATGCAGAACGGGCAGACCTTCTTCGTGGTCTGA
>Ga0210003_1001906_pt1 | contig 17992 bp, 19 predicted proteins | sample LantaG_FD_182804 | JGI IMG/M metagenome (GOLD analysis project Ga0210003, IMG submission 182804) | Deep subsurface microbial communities from Baltic Sea to uncover new lineages of life (NeLLi) - Landsort_02402 metaG (SPAdes) (version 2) | ecosystem: Environmental > Aquatic > Marine > Oceanic >...
GCGGATCAACAACACACCTCGGGTGACGATCCAGAAGTGCGGCGTGCTGGGCAAGGTGAAGGGCGAGCCTGTCGAGGCGGTGGCGCGGATGTTGCCCAAGTCCGAGACTCGACGGGTGTTCGACACGATCGTCAAGCGGTACTGGAACCACGCGTGGTACTTCGTACCCCAGGCGATCCTGCGCGGTGGTATCGACAAGGTGCACGCCGCGATCGAAGTGCAGGCCCCGGGCTCATGATCGGCCCCCGAAGAACGGCTAGGAACCTGCAGCGCCACCCGTGCGTTGACAGGTAATGGCGATGAGGCTGTTCTTGGTCTATGTGGTGGTCGAGTTGGCTGTCCTGGTGGCGCTGGCATCGGCGATCGGGTTCGGCTGGACGGTGCTTCTGGTGGCTGGCACGTTCCTGGTCGGCCTCGCGCTGGCAGGTTCCCAGTTGCGCCGCCACCTCCGGCGGCTGCAGTCCGGGCTGACCGCTGCCAACGCTCAGGGGGCGGTCACCGACAGCGTGCTCGTCGCACTGGGTACGGTGCTCGTCGTGATACCCGGTTTGGCCAGTTCTGTTCTCGGCGCGCTGCTGCTGCTGCCGCCGACCCGCGCGGTCGCACGACCACTGGTCACCGCAATGGCTGCTCGACGGGTCCCGCTGATCGTCGGTGTCGGCACGGTCGGCAGCGCTGCGGCGGGCGCCCGGTCAGGCTATGCACCCCGGTCGGGCTATGCACCCCGGTCGGGCTATTCACCGTGGTCAGGTTATGCATCCCAGTCTGGCCATGCATCCCAGTCAGGCTATGCACCCCGGCCGGGCCGCGGTGACTACATCGACGGGGAGGTTATCGACATCGACGGCGATGTTGTCGATGTCGAGCAGCCCCGACTGCCTGAGTGACAACCACCACCCTGCTGCTCAATGGGCGGGTCCACAGCCCCTCGATGCCCGACGCGACCGCGATGGCGGTGCGTGACGGGATCGTCGCCTGGCTCGGCAGCGATGCCGTCGGGCGCGCGCAGTTCCCCGGCGCTGAGGTGACCGACCTCGCCGGCGCATTCATCGCGCCGGCGTTCGTGGACAGCCATGTGCACACCACCGCCACCGGGCTGACGCTCACCGGTCTGGACCTGAGGCAGGCGACGTCGTTGCGGGACTGTCTCCAACTGCTCGGCGTCTACGCGCAGACCCATCCCGACGGCATGATCTGGGCGCACGGTTGGGACGAATCGGGGTGGCCGGAGCGAACCGCGCCGAGCACTGCCGACATCGACGCCACCGTCGGTGACCGGCCCGCCTACCTGGCCCGCGTCGATGTGCACTCCGCGGCGGCGTCGACGGCGCTGCGTCGGCGCGCCACCAAACTGGCTGAGGTTGCCGGCATGCACGACCAGGCGCCGCTGACCGCAGACGCGCACCACCTGGCACGCCGGGCCGCCCGCGACGGTCTCACCGCGCAACAGCGCACAAATGCCCGGCGGGCTGCGCTGGACGCTGCGGCCGCCGCGGGCATCGTGGCCGTTCACGAGTGCGCGGGTCCGCAGATCGGCGGACTCGACGACTGGCACGAACTGCGCGCCATCGAGCATGGCGTCGAGATCGTCGGCTACTGGGGTGAACTGGTCACCAACGCCGAGCATGCGCGGCAGCTAATCGAGGTGACGAAGGCTCGCGGGCTGGCCGGTGATCTGTTCGTCGACGGCGCGCTGGGCTCGCGGACCGCGTGGCTGCACGAACCCTACGCAGACCTACCCGAGTGTTGCCCGACGGCGAACGGCAATAGCTACCTTGCCGCCGACGCGATCACCGCCCACCTCTCGGCCTGCACGGAAGCGGGCGTCACGGCGGGATTCCACGTCATTGGTGAGGCAGCCGTCTCAGCCGTGGTGGCCGCGCTGGAAACCGTCGTCGAACGATTCGGCCAGGTCGCCGTGGCGCGGTTGGGCCACCGCCTCGAGCACCTCGAGATGGTCACCGACGAGCAGGCTGCCAAGCTCGGTAGTTGGGGGGTGATCGCCAGCATGCAGCCCAGCTTCGATGCGTTGTGGGGCGGTGAGACGGGGATGTACGCGCGGCGTGTCGGCGTCGAACGAGCCCGTCGGATGAACCCATTCGCGCTGTTAGCATCTCAAGGCGTGCCACTCGCCTTTGGCTCCGACAGTCCGGTGACCGACATGAATCCGTGGGCCACCGTCCGTGCAGCGACGACCCATCACAGCACCGGCAGCGCCATCTCGGCGCGAGCCGCGTTCGCGGCGGCCACCCGAGGTGCGTGGCGTGCAGGCGGTGTCCGAGACGGCGTGACGGGCACGCTGGTGCCCGGCGCGCCGGCTTCATACGTGATCTGGGAAGCAGATGAATTCGACGTCAGCGCGCCCTCCGACGCGGTGCAGCGCTGGTCCACCGACCCGCGCTCCCGGGTGCCGGTGCTACCGCGCCTCGACGATCGTCTCCCGCGGTGTCGGCAGACCGTGCACAGAGGTTCGATGATTCATGGCTGACGCCGCAGAGGCACCCACCGCCGAACCCGACGTCCAGCAGACATCGCGACTGACGCGCTTCGGCCGGGCTTTGGTGGACCGCTTACCCGCGCTGAGCGTCACCATCGTCGCCGGTCTGGCGCTCTGTGTCAGCTTCCCGCCGTTTGGATGGTGGTACGCGGCGATCCTGGCGTTTGCGCTGCTGGGTTGGGTGCTGACCCGGCCCTCCACCACGGCCGCGGGCGGTCTGGGCTACGGGTTGCTGTTCGGACTGGCCTTCTACGTGCCGTTGCTGCCGTGGATCAGCGGGCTCGTCGGCGCGCTGCCGTGGCTGATGCTCAGCCTGGTCGAAGCGTTGTTTCCGGCACTGTTCGCGCTGCTCGCGGTGCTCGTCCGTCGGCTGCCCGGCTGGCCGCTGTGGTTCGCGGGACTCTGGTCGGCCGTGGAATGGCTCAAGTCGACGGTTCCCTTCGGCGGATTCCCGTGGGGCGTCGTGGGGTTCTCCCAGACCGAAAGCCCAATGCTTCCGCTGGCCTACATCGGCGGCGCGCCGCTGGTGTCCTTCGCGGTGGCGTTGCTCGGGTTCAGCGTGTCGGCGATGACTTTCGAGGTCATCGGATGGTGGCGTCGCGATGCCGCGACCCGCGCCGCCGCGCCGCCTGCGGTCGTGCTCCCCGGCCTGTGTATCTGCCTGGTCTTGTTGGGGACGGCCCTCGCGTGGCCCCACGTCCGCAAGTCCGGCCTCAGCGCGGGCGACGACCCGCTCGTCACGGTGGCGGCGGTACAGGGCAATGTTCCGCGGCTCGGCCTGGAGTTCAACGCTCAGCGCCGCGAGGTCCTCGACAATCACGTGCGCGAAACACTGCGGTTGGCCGAGGACGTCCGGGCGGGCCGCGCGCCGCAGCCGATGCTGGTGATCTGGCCGGAGAACTCCTCGGACATCGATCCGCTGGCCAACGCGGACGCCGCGCAGCAGATCTCCACCGCGGCGGCGGCGATCGACGCTCCCATCCTGGTGGGCGGTGTCATCGCCGCTGCGGGCTACTCGCGGGACAACCCGGTGTCGACCAACTCTGTGATCGTGTGGAACCCCGAGACCGGCCCTGAGGACCGCCACGACAAGCAGATCGTTCAGCCGTTCGGGGAGTACCTTCCGTGGCGCAGCTTCTTCAGTCGACTGTCGCCGTATGCGGAACGGGCCGGCTATTTCATTCCCGGTCAGGGCAGCGGCGTGCTGCGCGCTGCCGGTGTGCCGGTCGGGATCACCACTTGCTGGGAAGTCATCTTCGACCGTGCGTCACGCGAGTCGGTGCGTAATGGCGCACAGCTGCTGGCGGTGCCCACCAACAACGCCACGTTCGACGAGGCGATGAGTGAACAGCAGCTGTCGTTCGCCAGGCTGCGGGCCGTCGAGCACGACCGCTACGTCGTCGTCGCCGGGACGACCGGGATCAGCGCAGTCATCGCACCCGACGGCCGTGAGCTGGCCCGCACCGGGTTCTTCGAACCGGCCTACCTCGATCAGCAGATCCGATTGAAGACCGTACTGACACCCGCTACCCGGTTCGGCCCGATCATCGAGGCCGTACTGGTCGCCATCGGCGTTGCGGGGGTCCTCGGCGCGATACTGCACAATGGATCATTCGCGGGATCATTCGCACGATTGCGGGGTCGGCGATCGGCGACCGATGACGGCAAAGGAGTAGCCACATGAGCGTCCCCGGTGGCATCCCTGATAACACCGTCCAGCGGACTCTGGTCATCATTCCCACCTACAACGAGTGCGACAACCTGCCCACGATTGTCGCGCGCGTGCACAACGTCGCGCCCGATGTGCACATCCTCATCGTCGACGACGGTAGCCCAGACGGCACCGGGGACCTCGCCGACGAACTCGCTCTCGCCGACCCGGACCGCGTGCACGTCATGCACCGCCCCACCAAGGACGGTCTCGGGGCGGCTTACCTTGCCGGCTTCGCGTGGGGTCTGCACCGTCAGTACTCCGTCCTTGTCGAGATGGACGCAGACGGTAGCCACGCACCCGAGGAACTCCACCGTCTGCTCGAGGCGGTCGAGGCGGGCGCCGATCTGGCGATCGGTTCGCGCTATGTCACCGGCGGTGAGGTGCGTAACTGGCCCCGGCGGCGGTTAACGCTGTCGCGCACCGCAAACGGATATTCGCGTGTTCTCCTCGGTGTCGACATTCATGACATCACCGCGGGTTACCGCGCCTACCGGCGCGAGGTCCTGGAGAAGATCGACCTCGCCGCTGTCGATTCGAAGGGCTACGGATTCCAGGTGGATCTGACATGGCGTTCCATCAACGCAGGATTCACCGTCGTCGAGGTACCTATCACCTTTACCGAGCGTGAGCACGGAGTATCCAAAATGGATGGCTCGACGGTCCGGGAGGCGATCGTCAAGGTAGCCCAGTGGGGAGTGCGCGCTCGCATCGACCGCGCCCGCGGCACGGCTCGTTAACGGGTGCAGCTAAGCGGGTCAGCTGCCCTCAACTACCTCTGCGGCGGGTCTTGATGATGTCGAGGCGCTCCTTGAGCAATTCGTCGAGTTCCTCGACCGAGCGACGCTCCAGCAGCATGTCCCAGTGGGTACGCGGTGGCTTGACCTTCTTGGGCTCCGGGGCATCGCCCTCGATCAGGGTGCCTTCAAGGCCGTTGCGGCACAGCCAGGCGCCCGGAATCTCGGCGTCGTCGGCGAACGGGACGTCGAACTCCTCGCCGTTGTCGGTGCGGTAGCGGGCGACCTGACGCGGCGCCAAGTCGTGGTTGCGGTCCGTCTCGTAGCTCACAGCTCCAAGGCGGCTGCCTCTCAATACACGATCAGCCATCGTCAACTCCTCAATAAGCGCAATTCGTCCGTGCTATCAACTCTCGGGCATCAACGCAGAGGTCCCTCGTAGAGTTCCCGACGCGACCCCGATGATACCGGCCCGAGTGCAGCCCGCGGTTTAGAGTCGTTCTCGTGACTTCTGCGACGTCTCAGGCATCCCAGCGCGCTGTCCGGACGCGTCCCCAGAGTTGCCGGTGGTGCGGCCGCGAAGTCGCCGACAGTGAGCTGGGCAGACGGAGGCAATACTGCAGGCAATCCTGTCGTCAACGCGCCTACGAGCAGCGCGCTCAGATCAAAGGCACCTCCGTGCCGCCCGACTCGGTGGTACTCACCGCCGAAGAAGCCGCTGAACTATCCGATCGGGTTTATCAGGTCAGGTGCGCGGCCGAGGACATGGCTACCGGGCTCGACGAAGGGGCCGACCGCGGCGAACTTCGTGAGCTGTGCGACGCGTTGATCCAGGTGGCTAATGCCGCGGATGGCTGGCGGTAACTGCCCGCCGCGGCACGCTCAGCAGCTGAACATCGCCCCCGTCTGCGGTGGTGGCGACACAGATTGCAGGCAGCCGAACGGCACCACGCCGCCGGCGCTGATCCAGACTGCCGACCGATGTGCATAGTTCACGCAGAACAGGCCTGTCGCATCGCTGCGGCATCGATTGTCGCCGAATGCCAGAGACTGGCCTTCGGCCAGCTGCGGGCCGACGCCCTTGACGAACGGTCCGGGATCTCCGTGCAGAGATCCGACCTGCACGGTCGTCCCGAAAAAGTCGACCCACCCTGGCTTCCATACTCCTTCGGCGCCCGCGGGGCGGGGCGCGGGGGAGGTCAACTCCAGCAGGCAGGACAGCGTGCCGTCGTTGAACATCGTGTCGGTGAGGCACTGCGTGGTCTCGTTTGGCGGCCCCGAAGGTGCGGTGAACGCGATATCGTCGCCGAGTCGCGTGGTGACGCCGTCGAGGTAGGCCTCGTGGTAGGCGCCCGCATCGGCGGGAGTGCCCGCTTCGATCCACGCGATCACGTCCTCGATGGATGCGCTCTCACCTGGCGGTTGGCCGGTCGTTCCTGTGCCGGGTGAGGCCTCGTTGGTGGTCGAGGTACTGCCCGGTGGGGTCGCCGGTGATGAACCCGAGGTTTCGGCCTCGCCGCCGACTGACTGAGAACACGCTGCCACCAGTGCAGTGACCGCTATCAGGCCCGCAATCCGCATCCAGCCAGGCTAGCGGCCCGACACGCATTGCCTGGCGAGGCAGGCCGGGCAGGAGTTCGCTACCGTCGGCAGGATGCACGAGCACACCGTCCGGGTGAAGATCGCCTCAGGCACTGTCGAGGGTTTCACCCGTGACGGAGTCAATCGGTGGCGGTCGATTCCCTACGCCAGCCCGCCGGTGGGCCGGTTACGCTATCGCGCGCCCCAGCCGGTACAGCCGTGGCCGGGAGTTCGGTACTGCCACGGGTTCGGCCATTGTGCACCCCAGCAGCGCATGTACACCCTGCTCGCGCCCGGGAAGTACCAGCAGATGAGCGAGGACTGCCTGACGCTCAACGTCGTCACTCCCGCCGGCGAGGCCCGGGAGATGGCCGGACAGACCCGCGGGCAGGCCGGGGAACCGGCGCAGGAACCGCTGCCGGTCATGGTGTTCATCCACGGCGGCGGATACATGCTGGGAAGCTCGGCGACACCGATTTACGATGGTGCGTCGCTGGCGCGCAAAGGCTGCGTCTATGTCTCGGTGAACTATCGGCTGGGCGCCCTGGGGTGTCTGGAAGTCTCCTCGCTTTCCACCGCCGACATCACCATCGACGACAACCTGTTCCTACGGGACCTGGTGATGGCGCTGCGCTGGGTTCGGGACAACATCGCGGTTTTCGGCGGCGATCCGGACAATGTGACGATTTTCGGCGAGAGCGCGGGCGCCCACGCCGTTGCCACGTTGCTGGCCACTCCGGATGCCAAAGGTCTTTTTGCTCAGGCAATCTCGGAGAGTCCTCCGAGCGGTATGGTCCGCAGCGCCGATGTCGCCGCCGAGTACGCCGCCAGGCTCGCCGCGCAGCTAGAGGTGCACGAAAAAGATGCGGCACAAGCGCTCCTGGCAGCGCGGCCCGCCCATCTGGTGAACGCGCTTGAGCGGCTGATCGTCAAGAGTCATAAGGACATGTTGGGTGCATTCGCCATCGGACCCACCTACGGCACCGACTACCTGCCACTCGATCCGATCGACGCGATGCGAACTGGTAAAGCACACCCTGTGCCGTTGATCGTCGGCACGAACGCCGACGAAGGTCGGCTGTTCACCCGCGTCCTCAAGCTGCTTCCAACCACCCGAGGAGCCATTGAGCGGTTGCTGCACCACGCTGATCCCGATGACCGCGCCCGGATCACCTCCGCATATCCGGGATACCCGGACGCCGCGTCCTGTGTCCGCCTCGGTGGGGACTTCATCTTCGGTTCGTCGCTGTGGCAGATCGCCCAGGCGCACAGCAGTCATGCGCCGACTCATGTTTACCGCTACGACTTTGCGACCCGGGCGCTGCACTTGGCCGGGATGGGTGCCACTCACGCGACGGAGCTGTTGGCCGTGTTCGATCTCTACCGATCCCGACTCGGGATGCTTCTCACCGTGGGGGTGGATTCGCGAGCGGCACGCAAGGTCAGCGACGATGTCCAGGCTCGCTGGCTGGCGTTCGCCGACCGCGGGGTGCCGGGGGCGGACTGGCCCCGTTACACCAGCGATGACCGCGCGGTCCTGGTTCTGGATCGACGGCGCCGAGTTGAGTTCGACCCGCACGCCGAGCGCCGACTGGCGTGGGAGGGATTCTCCCTACCCGCCCGGTGATTTTCCGGTCGAGCGCGCGCGTCTGTGCGTGACACGCCTCTCGGATTGACCATTTTGCCCACCTTGGCGAAATCTTGGATGTCTAAGCCGCTGTTATTGGCGAGAGGCCGCCTCGTCGAGGATCGCCCGCATGGCTTTCTCCGCGGCAGCGTCGTCTTTCAACCGGATTGCGCGAGCCACCTCGTCGTGTAGCTCGACCGCCGTGGGACTCGGTGTGGCGGGCAAGGTTGCATGGTGTGTACGGCCGCTGAGCAACTCCTCCACCATTCCGGTAAGCGCCCTGAACATCTCGTTTCCGCTGGCCTCGAGAAGGGTGCGGTGAAAGACCTTGTCGGCGAGCAGGTAGGCCTCGAAATCTCCCGAGCGCCCGTGCACGACCATGTCCGACACCGCCGCCGCCATGGTTCGGCACTGGTGTGGATCGGCCCGCCGGGCAGCCAACGCCGCGGCGGCCGGTTCGAATCCCTGACGCAGTTCGGAAAGCGACTGGAGCTGGGCGGCGCGATCAGGGGAAGCCAGCCGCCAGCGAATCAGTCTGGGGTCGAAGACATTCCATTTTCCCGAAGGCTGGATGGTGATGCCCACCCGGCGGCGGGATTCGACCATGCCCATCGATTCGAGCACGCGGATCGCCTCACGGGCGACGCTGCGTGACAACCCGTGGTCAGCGCTGACGCCGTCGAGCGTGATCACCCGCCCGGCAGGGTAGTCGCCGGATACTATCGCCGCGCCCAGTGTGGCCAGCAAGCTGCTGTGCAGAGCGCTGGCGCGTGGTTCCGGTTGCACGAATACATCGTGTCATAGAGTGCGCCCGGCTCTATAGAGCGGACGTTTTGGATTTATTCGTGCGATCATATGCTCTTTCGAGACCCTGGAGTCCACGGTAGGACCGCCTGGCGCTCAGCCCTTGACGACTTGAGTGCCACCGGCGAGCTCGTCGTGCTTGCCCTGTTTGGTCGGGCTGCCGTTGATGGTCACCGCGATGACGATGTATGCGATGACCGCCAATAGGCCACCGAGATAAGGGATAATCGGTAGCAGCGTCCATGAGTTGCGGATCGCGGACTGCCGAAGGTCCGGTTTGGCGGCGCCGCCGGGGCCGTGCACGCTCAGCCCAAGCAGCTTCTTGCCTAACGTCCAGCCTTGCGTGACTTCCATGGCGACGAAGTAAACGAACATCAGCAGGCCGGAGAACAACCCGGTCACCAACACGTTGGACGCCATGCCGACGCCATACAGGAATATCGCGCCGACGATACCGACGATCAGGCCGTCGATGATGCGCGCGGCAAACCGCAGGCCGAGACCACCTGGTTTTTGCCCACCGCCTGGCAGCGGATAGGACCCGGGGTATCCGTACTGGCCGGGCCCGGGCGGAGGCGGTGGGGGCGGGGGCGGGTAGTTGCTCGTCATGTGGTCCGCTTTCTGTACGAAGTCGGCGATGCAACCTCACCGTACCGAGCAGTCCGGCCTCACGCAGGCGATATCAACGGGAGTGCGGAAAGTGAATCTCCACGGCAGCGATGATCAACCCTCCGATCAGGCTGATGTCGGTGACCAACGCACTCCGCAGCTCTGCCTTGCGTTGAGGCTCGACCTCGTTCCAGAACGCATGCCCGGCAAGTGAACCCGGCACCGCACTCAATGCCAACGCCGCAGATGCCATCCGAGGAAATTTTCCCGTCGCGAGCAGCAGGCCGCCACCGATCTGCACCGCGGCGTTGATCCGTGGCACCGTCTGGGCGTTCGACGGGATATTTGCGCCCACCGGGGTTTCGGGCTTGCAAACCCGGGTGTTTCAGGACCATCGCACCGAGTAGCTTCGCAGAGGTGACGGACGTGGCGTTGAATCTCGCGTGGGAGCAGCTCACGAGGCACGTGTTGCGCTGCCGGTTGCCGTTCTGCGACGTCACCATCGGACTTGTCCACAGTGGCAGTGAGGTTCTGCTCGTCGACACCGGCACGACTCTGCTCGAGGCCCAGGCGATCGCCGAGGACGTCGTAGCCCTCACCGGCCACGGAGTTGGCCATGTTCTGTTGACGCACAACCACTTCGACCATATCCTCGGCCACTCGGTGTTCGCAGGTGCGCGGACGTACTGCGCACCCGAGGTCGTCGCGACAATGGTGACGCAGGGTCCCCATCTGCGGGCCGATGCACTGCGCCACGGAGCCGACGCCGACGAGGTGGATTGTGCAGTCGCGGCGCTGGCTGCACCCCGGGTTTCACCTACCGTGGCGGTGCTCGGGCTTGGTGACGTCGAGGTGGCGATCAGCCATCCAGGTCGCGGACACACCGACCACGATCTCATCGCGGTCGTCACCGATGCGGACCGCACGGTGGTGTTCTGCGGCGATCTGGTCGAGGAATCTGGTGACCCGTGCGTGGACGAGCAATCCGATCTTCTGGCATGGCCCGCCACTCTTGAGCGGGTTCTTGCTGCGGGTGGAGATGCGGCCGCCTTTGTTCCCGGCCATGGAGCGGTGGTCGACGCCGCGTTCGTGCGCCGGCAGGCCGCGTGGCTTTGCGACCGGTCAATGCCGAGGTGACTAACGATCAGGCCCGGGTCGGCACCCTCATGGCGCTGGGGTCGATGGTGTGCGTCCAGCTCGGCCTGGCGATCGCCGTCACGCTCATCGACGACATCGGCGTGGAGGGTGCGGCTTGGCTGAGACTGGCGTGGGCAGGAATCCTGCTTCTGGTCATCATCCGTCCGCGCCGTTCGGCGTTCACCCGCAACAGCTTTCTGATGTGCGTGCTGCTCGGCGTGGTCACCGCTGCGATCACCTTGTTGTTCATGGCGGCGCTGGACCGAATCCCGCTCGGGACTGCGAGCGCGCTGGAATTCCTCGGGCCGCTCGGCGTAGCCGTCGCGCGCGGCCATGGTCGCGCGCGCATCCTGTGGCCGGGTCTGGCCGCGGTGGGGGTGGCACTGCTGACCCAGCCGTGGACGGGCACCGTCGACCCTGTCGGTGTCGCCTACGCACTCGCGGCGGCAGTGTGCTGGGCGGGATACATCCTGCTGACCCAGTGGGTGGGCGACGAAGTCGTGGGTATCAATGCTCTGGCGGTGTCGATGCCCGTCGCCGGTGTGGTCGGTTCGCTGATTGTGGGCCCGGCCGTCATCGAGCGGATGACACCCCAGATCCTGCTGATCGGTCTCGGCCTCGCCGTTCTGTTGCCGGTGGTGCCTTTTGCGCTGGAACTGCTCGCTCTTCGCCGCCTCACCGCGGCAGCGTTCGGCACCCTGATGAGCCTCGAACCGGCGTTCGCGATGCTGATCGGGCTGCTGGTGCTCCACCAGATTCCCGGGGCCCTGGCTGTGGTCGGCATCGGCTTCGTGGTCGCCGCCGGAGCGGGTGCGGCCCGCGCCGGCGGTCGGACCACAGTGCCCTTCGAGGTGGGCTGAGCCGCACCGGCCAGGACCGAGGACGCCTACCGGCCGCTGAAGGACCTTCGGCCCTTCCCGCTGACGGGGCAGATGCGGGCAAGATGGTGCCGAAGGACTGGGCTGCACGAAAGGAACTGCTGAAACATGGGTGACAACCAGCTTCAACCAGAGGACACCCTGATCGACCGAGGTGTCGAAGACGCACTCGATGAGGGATATTCGCCCTCTGAGCGGCCTTACGGGAAGAGCGCTTTCGACGTGCACGAGAGCATGGACCAGCGGCTCGCGGAGGAGGAGCCGGATCCAGCCTCGCGTCTCGGCGACCCGCTCGACAGTGATGAGCGAGAACGCTCAGATGAATCCGAGCGTGAATCTGAGTTCCCCCGGCGAGACGAGGTCGGACGGGGCCGAGCAGGTCGACTTGTCTCGCCGAACATGGGGTTTGGCGAAGACACCGAGGCAGAGTTGGTGGCTGCCGACTTGGGTATCGACGGAGGAGCGGCCTCAGCCGAGGAAGCCGCGGTTCACATCATCGACGGCGGGGGAGACGACGAGGAGGAGTAACTACCTCCTAGTGCTCGAATCTCCCGTCAATTTCGGAAACCCTTGCGCCGGTATAGGGTTCCCGCCGCCAGCAGGATCAGGCTGATCACCAGGATCGCAGTCGCCAGCACGTTGATCTGGGGCGGCACCGCGGCCTTGACTGCGGCGTTGACGTACAGCGGATAGGTAACGGTGGACCCGCTGACGAAGTAGGTGATGATGAAGTCGTCCAGCGACAACGCGAACGACAGCATCGCCGCGGCGACGATGCCGGGCACAATCAGCGGCAGCGTGATCTTGAAGAAGGTGCGGGCGGGTCCGGCGCCCAAATCCAACGACGCGTCCTCAAGGGTCCAGTCGAAACCGCGAACCCGGGCGCGCACCGTCATCGCGATGAAGCTCACCTCAAAGGCAATGTGGGCGATCAGAATCGTGGCGTAGCCGGCCGGCCAGTTGAAGTCCAGGAACAGCGTCAGCAACGCCGCACCCATCACCACTTCAGGCGCGGTCAGCGGCAGTATCAGGAATGTTTCGACCGCGCGTTGCCCCCGCCAGCGCTGGCGCACCAGCGCGATCGCGACCAACGTGCCCAGCACCACCGCGATAGCCGTGGACACCGCCGCGACGTTGAGGCTGAGTTTGAGGGCCTCAGTCAGGGGCGGGTATTTGAACGGGTCGGCCCAGTTCGCCAGCGTGAAGCCTTGCCAGCTGTAGTTGAACTTGCCTGCCGGCTTGTTGAAGGAGAACAAGATGATCACGAAGATCGGCAGGAACAGATACAGAAGCACAAGCGCTGCGACGAGCCGTAGCGCCGTGTCGCCCCAATTACGTCGGGCCCGAGCAGTTTGCGGGCGCGGCGAGTGTTGGGTGGCAGATTTGACGGCAGCTCCGATCTTCGGTGTCATACCAGGTCCTCGGTGCCCAGCGCACGGGCGTAGAGCAACACCCCGACCAGGATGGTCCCCATCAGGACCAGGCTCAGCGCGGCAGCGGCAGGGTAGTCCTTGACGACGAGGAACTGTTTCTGGATGACGTTGCCGATCATCGTCGTCTGCGTGCCGCCGAGGTAGTCGGCGTTGATGAAATCGCCTACCGCAGGGATGAATACGAGCATGCTGCCCGCCAGCACGCCCGGCATCGCCAGTGGCAGGATCACCCTGCGGAAACTGCGGGGTGCTGAGGAGTAGAGGTCTTTGGACGCCTCGAGCAGTCGGGGGTCGATCTTCTCCAGGCTGACGTACAGCGGCAGGATCATGAAGATGATCCAGTTATAGGTCAGGCCGCCGATCACCGCCCAACTGGTGGACAGCAGCCGCCCCTCACTGGGGAGTAGCCCGATGGTGCCCAGCGCGCCGACGACCCAGCCGTCGTCAGCCAGGATCGTCTTCCACGCGATCGTGCGGATCAGGAACGTGACGAAAAACGGCAGGATCACCAAGCCGAGGATCAGGTTCTTGAATCGGCCGGCTTTGAACGCGATGACGTAGGCCAGCGGGAAAGCCAGCACCACGCACAGCACGGTGGCCGCGAATGCATAGCCGAACGACCGCAAGATCTGCTCGCGGTACTGGCTGAACGCATCGGTGTAGTTGCCGAAGTCCCAGGCGAAGGTCAGCGTCGGCAGATAAATCGATCCGCCGGTCTCCGACAGGGACGTTCGCGCCAGGGAGAAGAACGGCACCACGAAGAAGATCCCGAGGTACGCCAGTGCCGGCAGGACCATCAGATACGGGGCGATCTTGCTCCGCTGCCGACTGCTGGTGGCTACACCGGCCACGTGTCAGCCGCCGGTAACGGCGGCGTAGGCGGTGTTGAATTCCTGTGTCTGCTCGTCGGTGAGCGCGGCCCAACCCTTGGACTTGTCAAGAATTTCCTGGGGCGGGTTGATGAGCGGGTTTGCGGCGGCGGCAGGATCGATCTTCTTGAGCTCCTCGGTCATCCCCGACAGGACCGGGACGAACTGTGTGTAGGCCACCAGCTTCGCGTAGTTCGCCCGGTCGTAGACGTAGTTGATCCACGCCTCGGCGGCCTTCTGGTTCTGCGTGGTGTAAGGGATCACCATGGTGTCGACGAACGTGGTCGCGCCTGACTCGGGAACAACGAACTGGAGGTCTGGGTTATCGGCCTGCAACTGCACAACGTCGCCCGAATATGCCTGTGCCACAGCGATGTTGCCGGCTGCAAGGTCGTCGGCATAGTCGTTGCCGGTGAACCTGCGGATCTGCCCCTTGTCGTTCTGCTCACGGACCAGGTCGACCGCCTGCTGGACGCCTTGGCTGGTCGGATTCTCAGGGGTGTTGCCCTGCGAGAGCATGATCATCCCGAGGCCGTCCTGCGCATCGGAGAACAGGCTGACCTGGCCCTTAAACGCGGGATCCCACATGTCGTCGATGGTGGTGATGTCGCGGCCAGTCGCCGCGCGGTTGTAGGCGATCCCGACGAGGCCCGACATATAGGGTGCGCTGAATTTGTGACCCGGATCGATGCTGTTCTCGATCAGGTCGGGCCGGATGTTCTTCTTGTTGGGCACGCCCGCGTCGCTGATGTCGTTGAGCCAGCCGAGCTGGTGCAGCCGCACCGCCATGAAGGTCGTCGGCACCGCCAGATCGGCGCCGATGTCCTGTTTGCGCGCCAACGGCTCCTTGACCTTGGCGAACCACTGCTCGTTGTCGTTGAAGTCTTCTTTGTAATCGACGGTGATGCCAGTTGCGGTCTGGAACGCCGCGATGAAACCGTCGGCCATGTAGAGCGGCCAGTTCGAGATGCGCAGGGTGCCGCTCGCGGGGCTGCCGTCGTCGGTGGTGGAATTCGAGGAACCACTGTCTGACCCGCAGGCGGTCAGGAATGACGAGCCCAGTGTCAGAGCGGCGGCGGCCGCGGCGCTACCGCCGATGAAGCGCCGCCGAGAGGTGCGGCTCGCGGTCAGTCGGGCCATCAGCTGGGGGTCGATAGGGGAGGGAACTTCACGGGACATGTCGACTGTGCCTTTCGTCGGCTCCGAATGGGGGGACAGCTCGCGCCGGGTTGGCCGGCGAGTGAATAAGCATCAGGAATCGTCGAGCATCTCCTCGAGATGTTCGATGGTCGGGATGTCGGCGGCCGGTAACACCAGTGACGCCTCAGGGGCCCAGCACACGAAGACCTCGTCGCCGGGCCGCAGCATCGGCAGATCCTGCTCCGGTCCCACGTGGGCGATGATCGTCGAGTCGTCGGGGGCGGTCAATGACAGCCGAACGACCGGTCCCAGGAAGGTCAGATCGCTCACCGTCGCGCGCACGCTCGCGACGTCGCCGGTCGGGGCTTCGTTCGACAGTGGAGACACCTTGATGCGTTCCGGGCGCACCATCAGGGTGGCGACACCGCCAGGTTCGATCGTGGTGTCTCCTGGGCGCGCCTTCAGCGTCGAGCCGAGGACCTCGATCTCGACGAAGTCGCGGTTGGCTCGGCCTGTCCGGCGGCCGGCCCACAGGTTGGCCTCGCCGATGAAGCTCGCCACGAACACCGTGGCGGGCCGGTCGTAAATCTCGTTCGGTGTGCCGATCTGGTCCACATTGCCTGCGTTCATCACCGCGATGCGGTCGCTCATCGTGAGCGCTTCCTCCTGGTCGTGGGTCACGTAGACGAACGTGATCCCGACCTCGCGTTGAATGCGTTTGAGCTCGAACTGCATGGCGTGGCGCAACTTCAGATCGAGGGCGCCCAGCGGTTCGTCGAGCAACAGCGCGCTCGGATAGTTCACCAGCGCCCGGGCCAAGGCCACTCGCTGCTGCTGACCGCCGGACAGCTGGTCGGGCCTGCGTTCGGCGAAGTCTGTCAGTCGCACGATCTCTAGAAGATTGTCGACGCTCTTGCGGACTGCTCCTTTTCCTCTGGCTTTGTCCAGCTTCTTACTGCGTGGTCCATAGGCGACGTTGTCCCAGACGGTCATGTGGGGGAAGAGCGCGTAATGCTGGAATACGGTGTTGACGTTGCGCTTGTTCGGAGGTGTCCTCGAGACGTCCGTGCCTTCGAGACGAATGGCGCCCTCGGTCGGCGTCTCGAAACCCGCGATCATCCGCAGCGTGGTGGTCTTGCCACACCCGGAGGGCCCCAGCAGCGAGAAGAACTCGCCCGCCGCTATCGAGAAATCGGCGTCGGCGACGGCGACGTAGTCGTCGAAGCGTTTCGTGACATGGTCGATCTCGATGACGGGACCACCCTTGACACGGGTTGCCTCCGATCGCCCGGTGTGGTCTGCAGCGGCGGTATGTGTGCCAGTCAGCGCAGGTCCTCCTCAGGAGCAGCCTTCAAGGCTGTGGATAAACCTTCGCGGATCGGGCGGACCTGCGCAAGCGCTTCCGCAAGGAATTTACATTCTCACGATCGAGTCAGTCGCCGCCGGTGGGCAACGGCGAGAGAAACCGCGCTACAGGGCGCGCAGGGGTGGTTGAGTGGGGCCGGAAGTCGGGGTGGGGAGGGAGGTGGCATGGCAGCGGTCGATGTTGCGGTTTCCTCCGCGTTGAGTCCTGAGCGTGCCTGGGAGCTGGCTTCCGATCTTGGTCGCTTCGGCGAGTGGCTGACCATCTTCGGCGGCTGGAAGGGCGAAGTGCCCGCCGACATCGGCGTGGATACCCGGGTGTCGTCATTGATCAAGGTCAAGGGGTTCCGCAACACGATTCATTGGCGCGTCACCCGATATGACGAACCCAAGGAGATCGAACTCGTGGGAACTGGTCGCGGTGGGGTCCGGATAACGCTGAGGATGCAGGTCGAGTCGGTCCGAGACGTCGAACGTGGTCGGGACGGGACCAACTTCCGCGTGATAGCCGATCTGTCGGGTGGTCTGCTCAGCACCCCGATCGGCGGGTTTGTCGCCAAGCTCATTCAAGGTGACGTACGTCGATCGGTGGGCAACCTGGCTGCACTGCGCTGAGATTCAGCCCCACTCGTGGTTCATGGCTCGTGATTGGTAGCGGGCCTCGGGTGAATCGGGCGCTGGGCGGCCCCGCGATAGGGCGATGAGCACCATCGCCAGACCCGCGGTGACGGCGCCGCCGAGGAAGATCGCGACGAAGCTGCTTTCTTTGGGGGTCCCTGCCAGCGTCGTCTGACTGAGCAGCACAGCGACCAGAGCGGCGGCGGTGGAGCCGCCGACCGTGCGGGCGATCGCGTTCATGCTTGTCGCGATCCCGGTCTCGCCGGCCGTCACCTCGCCGACGACCAGGGTCGGCAGTGCGCCGTAGCCGAGGCTGATGTAGACGTTGGCCAGGATGCTGGCGACGATCACCTGCCACGGTGAGGAGTGCGCGAAGGCAATGAACAAGAAACCGGACATCCCTGCGCAAGCAGCGACCATCAACACTGGTCGCGCTCCGAACCGGTCGATGAAACGGCCGCCGATCAGCGCGACGACAAAGCCCGTGAACGCGCCGGGCAGCAGGTAGATCACGCTGGCTTGCAGCACCGTGGCACCGAACCCGTACCCGGCCGGATCGTTGGGATCCCGCGGGATCTGAACGAACAGCGTGAAGCCCAGAAACGCGAAGTACAGGCCCATCCCCACGAAGATGGTCGCCAAGTTGGTGAGCAACATCGTTCGCCGGGCCAGCATCTGGGTCGACACCAGGGGTCGGGCCGCCCGCTGCTCCCAAGCCCACCAGCCGGCCAGCACGACGCCGCCACCGAAGGCGGTCGCGATCGTCTTGGGCGAGCTCCAGCCCCACGAGTGGCCCTGGGTGATCGCGAGCAGAACCGCTAACAGTCCGGTGGCCAGACCTACCGCGCCCAGCCAGTCGATCATGGCGCTCGAGGTAGTACTGCCTGCAGTGGGTCGGGTCGACTCCGCCATTCCGTGGTCGAATGTGGCTCATGCTTCCGGGAGCCTCGAAAGAAACTGCGCCAGCGCGTCCGTCCAGTGCGCTGACC
>Ga0210003_1001907_pt1 | contig 17989 bp, 14 predicted proteins | sample LantaG_FD_182804 | JGI IMG/M metagenome (GOLD analysis project Ga0210003, IMG submission 182804) | Deep subsurface microbial communities from Baltic Sea to uncover new lineages of life (NeLLi) - Landsort_02402 metaG (SPAdes) (version 2) | ecosystem: Environmental > Aquatic > Marine > Oceanic >...
AAAAAAAAAAAAAAAAAAAAAAAACAGGCTACGCCGAGTCCGCGGTCGTCGCCTTCATCGTCTCCCTGGCGCGCAGGGCCTCCGGCCCCGACGCCCTAGCAGCGCAGCTGGAGGCGCAGGGCCTGCCAGCGGGAGCCGCGACGCGCTCCTTCGCCGCGGAGCTGCTTTCTCGCTGCTCCTCCGGAAGAGGAGGAGGAGGCGGCGGCGGCGGCGGTGGAGGGAGGAGCGCCGTCGTCGCTGCTGCTCCTGTTCCTTCGGCGGCGGGACTTCATTCCGCGCGCTCCGCCACCGTCTCCGCGGCCCCGGTCAGCTCCGCTGCCCTGGCCAGGCGCAATGCGGCCTACAGCATGCTGAGCGACGACGAGGAAGATGAAGAGGAAGCGAAACGAGAGGGAGAGAAAGCAAGGGTCGCCGACGCCGACAAGCGGAAGAGCAGCAAGGAGTCTTCGAAGTCGAAGAGGGAGTCGTCGAAGAAATCCTCCAAAGACGAGCGCAGCCGCCGGCGCCGGCGGGACAGCGACGACGACGACGACGACGAGGGCACCGCGGCTGCCGTCGCCGCGGCCAAGGCCGCGCGGGAGGAGCGGGAGGCTGCCCGATGGCGCGAAGACGGCGACGGGGAAGACGAACAAGACGAGGAAGCCGCCGCCGAGGCCGCGCGCCGCGCCGACGCCGCCGAGAAGCTCGCGTTCGAGGAGCGCCTGCGCGCCCGCGACGAGTCCAAGACGCGGAAGGTGGGCGTGAGCGCCGAGGCCGCGGCCCTGGAGGCGAGGATGAGCAGGGCCGAACGGGCGGACCTGAAGCGGCGGCGGGCGGCCGAGAAGGCAGCCGCCGAGGAGGAAAAAGATGGAAAAGACTCTTCCCTCGCCAAAATCATGCCCGCTCTGCGCGAGGTCTCCCGCGCCGAGTACCTCAAGAAGCGCGAGGACGCCAAGCTCCGCGAGCTCGAGGCGGAGGTCGCGGACGAGGAGGCGCTCTTCGGCGGCGCCGAGGCCCTCACCGCCGCCGAGCGCAGGGAGCTCGACTACAAGAAGAAAGTCCTGTCGCTGGCGAAAGAGCGGAAAGCCACCGAGGCCGCCCTGGCCGCCGACGCCGGGAGGTACCGCCTGCCCGATGCCGGCGGAGCGGCGGACGACGCCGCTGCCCTGGAGCGCGGCGAAGAAGGCGAGGCGGCGAGGAGGAGGGGGTCGAGGTTTGACGTCCTGACTGCAAGGTACCGAGAACCGACAGTGGGAGCTCCTCCTTCTTCTTCCGCAATCCCCGGCTCCTCTTCTTCCGCCTCTGCCCTGCCCCCGCACCTCTCCGAGCAGGCCGCCTGGGAGGCGGAGCAGGCCCGGAAGGCCGCCGTGCCGACCGGAGCGAGGGACGTCAGGCCGGAGAGCGAGAAGTACGAGCTGCTCGTCGACGACGGCATCGACTTTATCGTCGCCGCCGCCCTCGCCGGCGAGGGAGGGGACGGCGACGACGGTTCCCTGCTGGAGACGGACGACGCCGCCGCCGCCGCCCGCCGCGCCCGCGAGGCCGCGAGCGACGCCCGGAAGACCGAAAGGGAACGCATGGCAGCCTCGAGGGCCGCGCTTCCGATTTTCCCCTTCAGGCAGCAGCTTTTGGATGCTGTCGCCGCTCACCAGGTGCTCATCATCGTCGGGGAGACCGGCTCGGGAAAGACGACGCAGATCCCGCAGTACCTGCTGGAGGCGGGGTACGGGGAGGCCGGGGGTGGTGGAGGCGGCGGTGGCAGTGAAGAGGAAGAAGAAGACGACGGCGACGGCATCGACAGAAACGGCGACGGAGGAGGTCGACGGAGGAGGAGAAAGTCCAAGTCTCCTTCTTCGACCAAGTCCATCATCGGCTGCACCCAGCCCCGCCGCGTCGCCGCGATGTCCGTGGCGGCCCGCGTCGCCGTCGAGGTCGGGTGTAAGCTCGGGGCCGAAGTCGGCTACTCGATCCGATTCGAGGACTGCACCTCGGACGAGACCCGGGTCAAGTATCTGACAGATGGGATGCTCCTCCGCGAGTTCCTCTCCACTCCCGATCTCGCGCCCTACAGCGTCATGATGGTCGACGAGGCCCACGAGCGCACGCTGCACACCGACGTGCTGTTCGGTTTAGCGAAGGACGTGGCTCGCTTCAGGCCGGATTTAAAACTCCTGATCTCGTCGGCGACGCTCGACGCCGAGAAGTTCTCCGAGTTCTTCGACGGCGCTCCGATCTTCCGGATCCCGGGTCGCCGTTACCCGGTCGACATCCTCTACACCAGGGCCCCCGAGGCGGACTACGTGCACGCCGCGGTGGTGACGGTGCTGCAGATCCACGTCAGCCAGCCCCTGAACAGTAATGTCAAAAAGATCGGCAACGGCAATGACGACGGCGGCGACGGAAACGGCGACGACGGCAAGAACAAAGAGACTCAAACTTCTTCTTCTGCCGCCGTCGGAGGGGACATCCTGGTCTTCCTCACTGGCCAGGAGGAGATCGAGGCCGCCGAGGAGCTGATCAAGAGCCGCCTGAAAGGGCTGGGCTCGACGGTCGGAGAATTGATTGTCGCGCCGATCTATGCCAACCTCCCCTCGGAGATGCAAGCCCGGATCTTCGAACCCACGCCCCCCGGTGCCAGGAAGGTCGTCTTGGCGACAAACATCGCAGAAACGTCTCTGACGATCGACGGCATAACCTACGTCGTCGACCCGGGCTTCGCCAAGCAGTCGGCCTACAACCCGCGCACGGGCGTGTCGAGTTTGGTGGTCACTCCCATCAGCAAGGCTTCGGCGCAGCAGAGGGCGGGGCGAGCGGGAAGGACAGCTCCGGGGAAAGCTTTTCGTCTTTACACGGCTTGGTCCTTCCAGAATGAATTGGAGGACAACACGATCCCGGAGATCCAGAGGACGAATTTGGGTAAGGTGGTGACGTGGAAGAGAGAGAGAGGGGAAGAGAGAGAGGGAAAGAGAGAGAGAGAGGTCTTCGAACCTCGTCGCGCGCCGCCGAAATAAAAAAAACCCGACTTTCGAAAAAAAAGAAGAAAAACTCATCTTCAAACTTTTTTTCCCCAAAAAAAACTCCCAAAACTTTCTCCCAGGCAACGTCGTCCTCATGCTCAAGTCCCTGGGCATCCACGACCTCCTCCGCTTCGACTTCATGGACCCTCCCCCCACGGAAACCCTCCTGCGAGCCCTGGAACAGCTCTACGCTCTGGGGGCGCTCAACGACAAGGGAGAGCTGACAAAGACAGGGAGGCGAATGGCGGAGTTCCCCCTCGACCCGATGGCGGCGAGGATGATCCTGGCTTCCGAAAAATACGGCTGCTCCGAGGAGGTCGCGACGATCTGCGCGATGATCTCGGTGGGGACCAGCTCTATTTTTTACAGGCCGAAAGAGCGGGCCCTGCACGCCGACGCCGCCCGCGCCGCCTTCTCCCGCTCTCCCGGCTGCGGCGGCGACCACCTGACGTTGCTCAACGTCTACAACGGCTGGGCAGAGTCGGGCTTCTCGACGCAGTGGTGCTTAGAGAGTTACGTGCAGCCTCGGTCCCTGAAGAGGGCGAGGGACGTGAGGGACCAGTTGTTAGGATTGCTGGAGAGGGTCGAGGTCCCGCTGGTGAGCGCGATGGCAACGAGTTTCAACGACGACGACGACGGCAATGGTGGCGGAGGTTTGGCGAGCGGAGGGGGAGGCGCAACGGCCGTGCGCAAGGCGATCTGCGCCGGCTACTTCTACCACGCCTCCCGCCTGGGAAGGGACGGATCCGGGTCCTACAGGACGCTCAAGCCCCCGAGGCAGACGGTGGCGATCCACCCGTCCTCGGCGCTGGCCAAGGCCGCCGCGGTCGTCGCCGGAGGGAGTGAAGTAGGCGGCGGCAACGGCGAAAACAGAAACGATCTGTCGGCGGCGACCGGCGGCGCCCCGCTGCCGAGGTGGGTCGTTTACCACGAATTGGTTCTGACCACCAAGGAGTACATGCGTACCGTCTCGGAGATCAAGCCCGAGTGGCTGGTGGAGGTGGCGCCGCACTACTACAACCGGAGGGAGCTGATGCAGGAGGAGGAAGGAGGGGGAGCGGGAGGGAAGGGGAAAGGAGGTGGCGGTGGAGGTCGGAAATGATATTTTTTCCGATTCGATCTTGTAAAATTTTCTCACTTTTTTCTCTTTCTGTTCTCTTTCTTTATCTCTCTTCACTCGGAATGGCCTCTCTCGGCGTCTCCCTTTCGCCCCGGGCATAGAAGACCAGACATTCAGGCCCAAGAGCAGCAAGATGGCGGCCGCACGAACAACGAAACGCATCGCCCCGGAGCTCGCGGCGGCGCTGATGCCCGACGAGCTCGCGTCGGCTTACCTGCGCCGCTCGGCGCCCCTCCCCGTCCGCACGGGGCTCTGGTTCGCTCCGAGCTTGCGCCCGGGGCAGGCAGTGGAGTTCGTGGGTCCCTCGGGCAGCGGGAAGACGGGCGTGCTGGTCCACGTGAGGGTGGGGGTGGGGGTGGGAAGTCGGAAAGGGGATGATGATTCGTCAACGACGGGCATCGATCTCGAAGAAGAAGGAAAAAAAACTCAACCTCGACCCTCTTCTTCTCTCTTTCAAAACAACCTCCCAGGCCGCGGCCGACGCCCTCTCCCGCGGCGAGCCCGTGCTCCTCCTCGACGCCGACGCCACCTTCGACGTCTCCCGCCTCGCCGCAGCCCTCCGGGCGAGGTTCAGGCACCTAGGGGGAAGCGAAGAAGATTCTTCGAAAGACTCGCTCGTCGCCGCGGCGCTGTCGAGGTTCGGGCTCGTGACCTGCCACTCGGCGCTGGAGCTGCTGGCGGCGCTCGTCACTCTCAGGGCCTCGCTCGAGGAGCTGGAGAGCAGGAGTGCTTCGTCTTCGCGGGGAAGCCAACAGAAGGTCAGGCTGGTGCTCTTGGACAACGCGGCTGCGTTCTACTGGCCTCTGCGGGCGAGCGGAACAGGAAGCGGAGGAATCAGGCGGCAGCAGCAGCAGCAGCAGCAGCAGCAACAGCAGGGGCTTCCTCCTCCTCTCCCTCCTCTCCCGCCGCCGCCGCAGCTCACCCTCGCGACGATGGCCGCCGCCTCCGCCGCGGCGCTCAGGCGCGCCCTCAAGTGCAGCGGGGCCGCGGCGCTGGTGACGCGCCACGCTGTCTTTCCGGCCTCGACGCCGCCGCCGCCGCCGCCGACGACGACGACGAAGATGGCGACAACAAAGACGACGGCGACGGCGACGGCGACGGCGACGGCGACGAAGGGGCCGACGACGCATAGGGGGTTCAGCGAGTTCTTCCCTGCCTCGTGGCTCTCTCTGGCGTCGCGCAGGGCAGACCTGGCGCTAGTGGCCTCTGCCCAAGGTGTGCCCAGGGTAAGGCTGACGTGGCGCGCGACGATGGGAGGCGGAGGCGGAGGAGGAGGTGGAGCGAACGAAGCCGCGGCTGCCCCTCTGCCGCCGCCGGCGCTCTTCTTCGAGTTGACCGACGGAGGGCTCGTCCCTCTCTGAAAATCTTTTAAATTTCCCTGTACTTTTCTTCTTCCCTTCCTGTCGCTGTTTTTCTGTCCCCTCCCCCACGCGCACTTGCTCTTGTAAAAACAAAAAACATTGCTCTTTCTTTTGGTTTTGGGTTTCGGAATTCTTTTGGGGGCGAAGGGGATTACAATTTCGTCTTATTTCGTTGTTGTCTTTGGTGCGAAAGCTCAAACTCTCGCTCGCTTGCTCTCTCTCTCTCTCATTTCCTCTGCTGCTGCTGCTCGGCCCCGCGCTCCCTCTCGGCCCCTTCCAGCCTCGACAGCATCGTCCGCAGGGCCTCGCGCTCCTGGTTGAGCACCGCGGCTGAGCGTTCGGCGGCCGCGGAGGAGGCGGCGGCGGCGGAGGCGGGAGGAGGAGGAGCGGCGGCGGCGGCGGGAGAAGAAGAAGCAACAGCAACCGGCGCTGCCGCAGCAGCGGTCGCCGCAGCAACCCTCCCCGTGCTGCTGCTGCTCCCACCTCCCCCGCCTCCGACCCTCGCGGACAGCGCCGCGGCCTCCCTGGCGCGCTCGCCGGCGTCCGCGCGCAGCCTCCCCAGCTGCTCCCTCGCCTGGTCCCTCTCGCTCGCGTACAGCGCGGCGTCGGCGGCCGCGGCCGAGGCCGCGACCCTCGACCGCTCGGCGGCTGCGCGGGCCTGCTGCGCCTGGGCGCGGGCGGCGGCGACGCGGGAGGAGGCGGCGGCGGCGGCGGCGGCGGTCGCAGCGGTGGCGGCCGGGGCGACAGCAGCAGGAGTTGTTCTCGGCGTCGTCGTCGTTGCCACCGTTGTTGTCGCCGTTCTCGGAGGGGAAGAGCCCGCGGAAGCGATCGAGGGGGCTCCCCCTTCGTCCGGGGAGTCGTACTGGGACGCTGAGGACGCGGAGGAGGCCGGGGCCGTCCCCGTGGCCGCCGAGACGGAAGCGGCGTCGAAAAATTCGTCGCCGCCGTTGTCGGTGGTGTTGCTGTTGCCTCCGCCGCTGCTCGTGGTGAAGCTCCCGCCCCTGCCTCCGTCGACGTTCGAGGGCGGGGTCTGGTAGCGGGAGGGCGAGGCGGAGTCCGTGGCGATGGTCTCGGCCGCGGAGCGCGCCGGGGAGAAGGCCTGGGCCGCGGCGCGGAGGGAAGGGGTCGGGGTCGAAGTCGTCGTCGCCGTCGTCATCACCGCCGTCGCCGTCGTCGCAGAAGCGGCAACAGCAGCCGCAGCTCTCGCGGCGGCGGCAGCCCTGTCTGCGGCGGCGGCTCCTCTCGCCGCCTCTGCTCTCCTCCCTTCCTCGTTCCTCCTCCGCAGCACGTCCTGCGCCGCCGCAGCGGCCGCCGCGTCCGCCGCGGCCCTCGCGGCCTCGCTCTCTGCCTCGCGCGCCCTCGCCTCGGCGGCGGCGACGCGGGCGAGTTCTCTGTCGGCGAGCAGCTGCTGCGCCGCGGCCTCGGCGACCAAGCGCTGGTGCTCTGCCTCGAGAGCGACTTCTTCGACCTGCTTCGGCGCCGGGATTGCCGCCGTCGTCGTAGTAAGAGCCTTCGAAGTCATTTCTTCTTCTTCTTGCCTCTTCTTGTCTCCCGGGGAGAGGATGAGGGGGCGGGCTCCGGGGCCCGTGAGGCGCTTCTGTTGCTGTTGCTGTTTCGATCTCGATTTCGATTGCGCCGAGGGAGTCGCCTCCATCTCCGCAGCCACCGTCGTTTCGGGTTCCGGCAGCGCCTCCAGCGCAGCGGCCTCGAGCTCCGCCCTGCGCGCCTGCGCCGCCTCCTCGAGAGGGGACAGATTGGCCAGCGCGGCCTGCGGCAGGGGAGGCAGGGCGGGGAAGGCGGGGCGGCGGTTGCCGGAGGCGGAAGGAAGAGCAGGAGAAGGAGAAGAGAGCGGCGGCAGCGGGCGCGCGACGGCGGGGCTGCTGCTGCTGCCGCCCTCGCCCCTCTCTGCGTCCGCGAGCGCCAACGGATTCGTGATAGCGATCACTTCACCTCCAACATCACCGCCTCCTACTCCACCGTTGCCTCCTTTCTTGCCTCCGAAGCTGGGAGAGATCCCCTCGCTCACGGAGCTGCCCTTACGCTTGCCGCTGCTCGCGCCGGTTCCGGCGACGACGACGGCGGAAGAAGAAGAAATGTTCTTCCTCCTCCGCTGCTCCTGCCTGTACCACGCCCCCCCGGCCACGACCCCGGCGACGAGCAGGAGGGCCAGCAGGGACCCTCCGATGGCAGCGCCTGCGACCCTTCCCCTGGAAGCAGCGGAGGCGGGAACGGAGGAAGAGGAAGAAGAAGAAGAAGAAGGGGCAGAAGAGAGCGGCGGAGGAGTGAAATTGAAGGTGAGGTCGGTCACGCTCACGCCCTCCGCCGTACCCTTCGCCGCAGACTGCGGAGAAGCCGCGGTGGTCATCACGCCGACCTGCTCGAGCGCCGCGGCGAGGCGCGCGGCCCCCTCCGGCGTCGCCAGCTCCCTGGCCTTGTTGGCCGCCGCGGCTGCCGCGGCCGTGCCGCCCTTGGGGCGGAGCTCGACTCTGTAAGTCGTCGACTTTGCTTGTTCCGCCGCCGCCACGACAGCGGGCTGCTGCTGGAGCTGCTGCTGGAAGCGGAGGTGTGGCGGGAGGTGAGGGTGGTGCTGCGCCAGGCTCCTCCTCGAGGCCTTGCGCCGCCGTCTGTCGCCAAAGTTGTCGTCGGCGTCGTAGGCGGCGTCGCTCGCCGCGGCGGCGGCCACCTCGTCTTCTTCGTCCCCGGCGTCCTCCGCGGTCTGCTGCTGAGGGGCGGCAGCAGCAGCAGCAGAAGACTTAGAAAAGTCTCCATTGGGGCTCGTGGTGTCCGGAATGAGGACGACCTCCTCCGGGGTCAGGCCGGTTTCTTTTGCGATCGCCTCCCTGATCAGGCGCTCATTGTTCTCGTCCGTCGTTTTCTTGACCTTTTCGGATCCGTTCTCGCTCGCCGTCGTTGTCGCTGCCGTCGTCGCCGGAGGCACGGGAACCTCGAGGTCGAGGCCGATGACGGGTTCTTTCACCTTCGAGAGCGGGGGCAGCGGGAGGAGCGGGACGGCGATGGCGGCGGTGTCGGGGCCGGGGGCTGGCGTCGCCGTCGTCGCCGGCGCAGCGGCGGCGGCGGGTTTCGGCGTTGGAGGAGGAGGAGTTGTCGTCGTCGCCGACGCCGCAGGAGCAGCAGGAGCAGCGACGGGAGCCTGCTGCTTCTCCGCCGGCGGCAGAGGGGCGGGCTTCGCCTCTTCCTCCGCTGGCTTGGCGACCGCGGGGGCAGCAGGAGCGGCGGGGGCAGCGGGGGCGGCAGCAGCGGGCTCTTGCTGCTTCTGCTCCTGCTGCTGCTGCTGCTGCTGCTGCTGCGGAGGCGCCTGAGGAGCCGCAGTAGCGGTCTCCGGCACCGCCGCCGCGACGGGAGGGAGCGGCGCCAGCATCTCCCTCGGCTTCCTCTCGCTCCCAGCAGCGGAAGAGGCCGGCGGAGAAGACGAAGCAGGAGAAGCAGGGGTCGAGGGGGGAGGAGGAGCAGCAGGGGGGGGAACGTAGTCCTCCTCGCTCGGCACGCCGGCCCCCGACCGCGTCTCCCTCACCGTCATCCCCACGAGGTTCGCCTTCCAGAGGCCGTACATGCCGTTGGCACGCATGACGCCGGCGACCTGAGGAGGGATTGGTTGGGGGAGGAGGGGGGGGGGTGAGAGAGGAAGGAAGGGAGAACAAGAATCAAGGAAAGAAAAAGAAAAAAAAACTCACCTCCTGGTTCGAGACCTTCTCCCCGATCAGCCCCTGGATCAACCCTAACCGCCTCGCGTCCGCGCTGACCGTCACGTCCACCGTCGCCGTCCCGGGCCCGTCGACGGGTCTCCTCTCGAGTCGAGCGCCGCGCACGGCGATCGAGTCCCCGAGCCAGTTCAACGTATCTTGAAAGGCCTTGACGGTGACGCCGAGCTCGCCGCGGCCGACGGGTCCCAGCCCCCCGCCGAGGAGGGAGAGCCTGACGGTGATGTCGTCTCGGGGCACTCCGTACGGCAAAGAGGACTGGTACTGGGCGTTGGAAAAGGTGGAAAAGAGGAGGAGGAGGAGGAGGAGGGCGAGGAAGCCTGCTCCTGCTCCTGCCCTTCCTGCTCTTCCTCTTCGTTTCGAGGTCGAGGTCGAGGTCGGAGGCATCATCGCCGTTTTTTTTTTCTTTCGTCTAGTGGGCTTGTTAAGAGAAAAAAAAAAAAAAAAAGCACAGAGATCGCTGCCGTTTCGGGTACAATTTTAAGTCTCGGGCGTGGAAATTGTGCTCAGTGGGAGCTCATTGATTGTTTGCTTGCTCCTGTGAAAGGAAAAAGGCGGAATAAGGCCGGAAAGGGAAAGAGACGGGGGCGCGGAAGAGATTGGATTTCGACGATGCCGACAAAAAAGGATCTCAGATGGGACCGGCGTCGCGCCCCTTTTTGAAATTGACTTTTCCGCCTTTTTTCTGAGTTTTCCCGGTTCTTTAGGAGGCGAAATAGGCCGAGGCGCGTGTCGAAGAGCACGAGCGTGGCGAGTGGTTGTTTTTATTCCTGGGGAGCTGCTCTCTCTCGCGCGTGCGCGAAGTGAGAGCCTCCTCCTCTAGGTAGATTGAGAGAGAGGGGGCAGACGAGGAGGTGGAGGTCGAGAAAAAAAGAAAAGAGTGAAGAAATTTTCTTGTTCACTTTCTCTTCTTCTTCTTCTTTTTCTGTTCTCGCTTTCTCTTTTCCTCGCTCCGCCCCAAGCTCCTCTGTTTCTGGACAGCAGTAGCGCTCGTCCGCGCCTCTCTCTCTGTCTGTCTCTCGCAGGCACGCCCGCGCTCCCGCAACGAACAGCGAGCGGCGCGCTTGCTTGAGAGAAGAACGAACGTAGATTCATTCCTAGCTTCTTCCTCTTCTTTCTTCTTCGAAACCAAAAAACAATCAAACCATGCGCCGCATCTTCGGCACCAAGAAGCCCCCTCCCAAGGTTCCCACGCTCGAGGAGGCCGGCGAGAGGCTGACGTCGCGCGGGGACACGTGAGTTTGAGTCAAAGTGATGGTGTGGAGGAGAGAAGGAAGCGGGTGAGAGAAAAGAGGCATTCGAGGTGAACAATGACGGAGCTCTTTTTCTTGTTTTTTTTTTTTCTTTTTTTTCTTCTTCTCAACCTTCCTCTCTTCTCCTCCTTCCTCGTCCCCCAAACAAACAAAACAGCATCGACGAGAAGATCAAGAAGCTCGACGCCCAGCTCGTCGGCCACCGCGAGGCCATCAGGAAGGCCCGCCCGGGCGCCCCGCAGGACGCTGCCAAGCGGCGGGCGCTGGCGGTGCTCAAGCAAAAAAAAATGCTCGAGTCTCAGAGGGACCAGCTGTTCAACCAGCAGTGCAACATGGAACAAACCAGCTTCGCGCTCGAATCCGTCAAGGACAGCGTGGCGACGGTGCAGGCGATGAGGGCTGCAGGGGCCGAGCTGAAGACGGCGATGAAGGACAAGAACTTGGTGAGGAAGGAGCTTTTTTTTTTTCTTTTTCTTTTTTTCAAGGGTTGAAATGAAAAAAAAGAAACTCACCTCTTTTCTTTTCCATCTCTTTCTCCCCCCTCTTTTCCTCAACAACAACAAAACAACAACCAGGACATTTCCGGCATCGAGTCCTTACAGGACGACATGGCAGACCTCATGGACTCGCACGCCGAGATCCAGGAAGCATTGGGCCAGACCTTCGGTTTACCCGACGACGTCGACGAGGACGAATTACTTGGAGAGCTCGACGCTTTGGAGGACGAGCTGGCGGCAGAGGCCTCCGCCGCGCCCGCGAGCGGAGAAGCCGCGGCGACGCCGAGCTACCTGTCGGAGGAGCCGACGGACCTGCCGGCGGCCCCGGCGAGGCCGGTGGCGGTCGGGGGCGGAGGAGCGAGCGGGGGCGGGGGCGGGACGGCGGTCGCGCAGAGGAATTGATCTTATCAAGTTTTTTTCTTTCTTTCTTGTTGTTTTTCCAGGACTTCTTGTTCCCTGCTCTCGCGCCCGTCCCCTAATTGTGCAAATAAAAACTAAAACAAAAAGAGAGGAGAAGAACGAGGAGGTCGGGGTTGAAAAAAGATAAGGGACGAGAGAAAAAAAAAGATAAAAATTAGCGACGTCGCTTCTCAACTTTGCTTTACAATTCTCTTCTCTTCAAAAGCTCTCTCTCTCCCTGCTCTCTCGCTCTGCTCTCTACTCAAACAAAGCACACGATGGCCCTCTCCATGCGTGCCGCCTCCGCCTCGGCGGTAACGGCTTCGGCCCCGCGCCGCAGCCCCGCCGCCGCCGCCGTAGCGCGCACGCCCATCGTCGTCGTCCGCGCCGCGGCGTCGGCCGACGTTGCCTCGGCGAATGTCGGCACCTACAACCGCGTCAAGGTCAGCTTTGTTTTGTTCATTCCCTCCAATTGACAAAAGATGAATTCTTCTAGGGATCTGGTTGTTCGGATCGAGCAAAGCGGCTTGGAGAGCAGCGAGATCGGGGAAGGGAGGCGCGGATGACGGATGACAAAATGTGGAGGACGGCGCCGTCGCCTTTTTTCTTTCTTCGTTCGTTCTCAATCTCATTTCTCCTCTCTTCTCTCTCATTCTCCCCCAAACTAACAGGCCAACGTCCCCGCCGGCACGCCCGTCGTCGCGCCGCAGGTGAGAAAATCGCGACAAAGAACGGGAGGAAGAACCGGGATTGAAAAAGAGGGAGGGGAAACGAAGCCTACAGCTCTCTACAGGCACACCGATGCGCTCTAGCCGATTCTTCTTCTCCTTTGCCCTTGCCCTCACCTCTTCTTCTCTTCTCTTCTCTTCTCTTCTCTTTTCAACCCCGACCTCTCTCTCTCCCTCCCCTCCACAGGACCTCCCCTCCCGCCCGCGCCGCAACCGCCGCTCCCCGACCATCCGCAAGGCCATCACCGAGACCATCCTCACCCCTGCCAACCTCCTCTTACCGGTCTTCATCCACGACGGCGACGACGACATCCCTATCGACTCGATGCCCGGCGTCGCCCGCCTGGGTTGGAAGACGGGTTTGCTGAGGGCAGTGAGGGAGGCTCGGGCCGAGGGCGTCAACTCGGTGGTGCTGTTCCCCAAGGTGAGAAAGGGGAGGAGAAAAGGACAAAATGGAATGGAGAAGGCGTTTGCTCTCTCTCTCTCTCTTTTCGAAACCTCTGCTCACCTTCAACAACAACAAAAAACCGACTCACGTTTTCAAAAAAAAAAAAAAACTTCTTCAGACCCCCGAAAACCTCAAGACCCCGACCGGGGAGGAGGCCTTCAACCCCGAAGGCCTCGTCCAGCGCTCCATCCGCCTCCTGAAAGCTGAGTTCCCGGACCTCGAGATCTACACCGATGTGGCTCTCGACCCTTACAACTGCGACGGCCACGACGGCATCGTCGCCGACGACGGAGAGATTCTTAACGACGAAACTGTGGAATTCCTTTGCAGGCAGGCCGTCTCTCAGGCGAGGGCGGGCGCTGATTGTGTCGCGCCGTCGGACATGATGGACGGGAGGGTGGGAGCGATCAGGGACGCGCTGGACGACGCGGGGTTCACGAACGTGAGAGAGAGGGGGAGAGAGAGAGAAAGAGAGAAGGGTTGTTTTTTAAGAGAGGTCGCGCGCGTGCCGAGAGGTCGAAGTCGAAAAAAACTCACTTTTTCTTCTCCTTCTTTTTTCTTCTTCTTCTTTTCTTCAACCTTCCTCCCCATCTAGGTCTCCATCATGAGCTACACCGCCAAGTACGCCTCCGCCTTCTACGGCCCCTTCCGCGACGCCCTCGCCTCTGCCCCTCGCGCCGGCACCGCCGGGCGCGTCATCCCTCCGAACAAGTCGACTTATCAACAAGACCCGGCAAACTACCGCGAGGCGCTGCGCGAGGCAGAGGCCGACGAGGCCGAAGGGGCCGACGTGCTGATGGTGAAGCCCGGATTACCTTACCTCGACGTCATCCGCCTGCTGAGGGACAACAGCGCCCTGCCGATCGCTGCCTACCACGTGTCTGGGGAGTACGCGATGCTGAAAGCCGCCTCCGAGAGGGGCTGGCTCGACGAGCGCGCCGCCGCGCTCGAGGCCCTCTTGTGCCTGAGGAGGGCCGGTGCCGACATCATCCTGACCTACTATGCGACGCAGGCGGCCAAGTGGCTGAACGAGGACAGGAGGAGGTAGAGAGTGGAGTTATTGATTGAGAGAGAGCGACAGAGAGAATCGGAGAGAGAAGAGAAAGGAGTTTTTTCGTGTTTTTTTTCGTGCGAGATTCGGGTTTTTTCTCATTTTGCAAAAAAAAAAAGGAGAGAGACAGAGGGACAGAGACCAACCATTCATCCTACATCGAAATCCAAAAAAAGGCTTTTTTGATCTGAAGACGAGGCATTCAAGCAGAAGCGGAAGAAGAAGAAGAGGGAGGAACTGAGAAGAGCAAAGAGACTTCTCTTTTCTTTCACTCGAGAGGTCGAACAAGAACGAAAAAAAAAGTTCAATTTTTTTTCTTTTCTCAGTCAAGTTCCAGAAACCGAACCAACCTCTCGACCATGCTCGGAGGCCACCCCCTCTCCGCTCCCGCCCTCTCTTTCACCCACTTTTCGTCAGCCCACCTCGGCTCCCACAGCGTCGCCGCGGAAAGCTCGCCCTCGGCCCCTTTCCTCTTCAGCGAATACCGGAGCGCGGCAAGCGCGGCATGGAGCTCGGCCCTTCCTTTGAGAGCCGAGGTCCCTTCTGCAAACGCGTCTTCTAGTTCCAGCAGGGCCTCTTCCGGCTTCCCTAACTCTGCGAGCGCCAGGGCGGCGGGAACGCGGGCGAGCTCCGCCGACGCCACCGTGTTTCTGAAATTAGCTGCTTTCGTGAAACTCTCCCTTGCCAGCTGCCAGTTTTTCTCCTCGAGGCCCTGTGTCTTCGCCAGGGAGATGAGCCTCGCGACCTCCGCAGCGTCCTGGACCACCGAGACGGAGGACTCCTTGTCTCGCGGGGATGGGGGTTGAAGCGGGCGGCGGACCCGCTGCTTCGTCGGGATGCTTGCGGAGGCGGGGCGAGCAGAGAGGAGGAAGAAGAGGAAGGATGAGGAGGAGAGCGCAAAGATCGCCTCTCTCTTTGTCGACGACAAGGACTTCGAATCGCGATTGCTCGTCGAGGCCGAGGCGCTGCGTTGGATCCTCTCGGCATGGAGCTTGTCTGTTCTCTTGAAAGCACAGCTGGCTGTCGATGCAGGCAATGCGCCCGTGGTGGTGGAGCCGCGAGGGAGCATGTTTCTCTAAGGAATGGAGCTTCCTTCCGATCTGCTCGTTTTCTTTTTCTTTTTTTTTCGAAATCAAAAGAGTGCGCGGAAAAAAGAGCAGCGTTCGACGGTCGTTTTCTTACTTTTTCCTTTTTTCTCTCACTCTCTGAAGCTCGCTCGCTCGCTCAATAGAGAAAGCGAGAAAACCCCAATCCGATCACCATGGGCAAGCCCTCACGTGTCAGGCTCGTCGCCGCGGACGAGCAGGGGATCGTGCGAGGTGCGCGCGCGCGGAAGGAAGGAGAAAGGAGAAAGAGAGGAGAGCAGAAAGAAGGCATTAGTTTCAAGCCGTCGGTCGGTGCCAAACCAATCAATCAACTTTGCTCAACTATTCTCCTTCTTCCTCTCTCTCTCTTCCTACCTCTCCCCCACCTAATTCCAATCCCATAGTCGTCGAGGCACCCGCCTTGACGCAGCTCGACGCGATGGAGGCCGTGGCCAGGTGGTAAGAGAAGGTTTTTTTTTTTAAACGAAAAACTAGCTTTTGTCGTCGATCGACATGTCCCTCTCGCTCAATTCTCTTTCTACTTCTCCACGCTCCCGGAAAACTAAACAAAAACGCACAACCAGGGGCGACGGCGACAAGAAGCAGGCCGTCGAGTGTTCGGCCCTGCACGTCCACGGCGGCGTGGGCTGGGCGGCGGAAGGTAAAGAACGGAGAGAGAAAGAGGAAGAGGAAGAAGAATCGGCACTTTCGGCTCGGGGGCGTCGATTTTTTTCATCTCAACCTCTTCCTTTTCCTTCAAAAAAAAAAAAAATCAAACCAGGCTCGCTCCTCGCGCTGGGCCGCGCCTCGGGCGAGACGCACCTGGTCGACCCGGACACGGGCAAGACGCTCGCGACGATCCCAGCGGCGGCAGCAGCGGCGGGCGCAGAAACAGCAGACGACGAAGAAGAAAACGGCGACGGCGACGGGAAAACCCCGAAGAAGAAGAAGGAAAAAGACTCGAAGAAGACCAAAAAGCCAAAACTGAACCCCGTCCGAGGCCTCGCCTTCCTCTACGACGCGGTCGGGACGGGCTGCACCCGCTTCCCGCTGCTAGTGGTCGCCTCCGCCTCGGGAACTGTCCGGGTCTTCTCCCCTCCGGCAGACTTTTTCTCCGCTTCGAAGAGCTCGAGCTCTTCGGATTCTTCGAGTTCGAAATCGTGGTTGCTCGTCTCCAAGTTTGACGCTGCGCCCCAAGGCGGCCTCCGCGCCCTCTCGCTCGCGCATTCCCCGGGGGGCGTCTCCTCCAAGGGCATCACTGCGAACGACGCTTCTCTTCCTGCTTGCATCGTCCGCGTCGCCGTCGTCGCGGACAGGTCCGAATTATCGATCTGGGACCTCGCCACCCGAGAAAAGACCTTCGAGGCCAAGGGAGAAAAGCCCGACCGCCTCCGGCTCGTCGACAAGGCCGGAGGCACTTCGGTCGCCTTCCTCCCTGACACCGACGAGCAGCTCGTCTCCGCCCCTTCCAATCTCGGAGGAATAACACGCTGTTCCGGTGCTCTAGTGGCCGTGGGAACGGGCACGGGGAGGGTCAGGCTCTACGACACGCGGCACGGGCGGAGGCCGGTCTCTTCCGTGGTGCTGAGCGGCGACGGCGGCGGAGGGAAAGGGGTCGGGTGCTCGACCAGCTCTTCCGCCTCGGCGACTCCGATCAGGAACAACGGCCTCTCCGGGGCAGGCGCCGCCGTGACGACGCTGGTTCCCGAAGCCGGAGGGGCCGCTTTCTCTAGGGTCTGGGCCGGCGACTCGGCGGGCCTGCTGCGCTCCGTGGACCTTCGGACGTCGAGGCCCGAGGGCACGCTCAAGGGAGCGGCGGGCGGAGTGCGGTGTGCGGCGGCGCACCCGAAAGCCGCGCTCGTGGCTTCTGTCGGCGCCGACGGATTCTTGCGAATCCACCACGCCCGGACGCGCAAGCTGGTGGGTTCTCTGTGGCTGAAGCAGTCTCTGCGGAGCGTGTGCTGGTGCCCCGTCGCTGCTGGTGCTGGAGGAGGAGGAAGGAACGGCGGGAAAGAAGAGGAGAAGAAGAAGAAAGAGAAGAAGGAGAAGAAAAAGTCAAAGAAGCGGCCGAGGGAGGAGAAGAGCGACGACGACGACGACGAAGACGAAGACGCTTCTTCTTCTTCCGACGCCGACTCCGACTCTTCCTCCTCCGAATCCGAAGATGAGCAATCTTTCCTCGAGGCAGCCGACCTCAGCTTGCTCCCTCCGGAAGAAAAGGACAAGAAGAAAAGGAAGAAGAACAAGAAAAAGGCGGTTCCTCCTCCTCTCCCCGGAGGTAAAAAAGAGAAAAAGGCGAGGAAGAAGGGGGGCACCGCGAAGAAGAACAAGCTGAGGAAAGAGGCTGCCAAGGCAGCGAAGCAGGCTAAGTACGCAGCTGCTCGCGGGAATGGAGGTGGAGGCTACGGCGAGTGAAAGAGTTCAGAGAGAGAAAGGAGAGAATTGGGGAAAGTGCAAAAATAAAATCTCAGAGTTTTTTTCAGAAGCAAAACAAAAAAAGCTGAAAGTAAAAAAATGAAAATTCAGAGCTGCTGCTGTTGCTGTTCCTGTTCCTGTTCTTTTCCCTCTTGTTCCGCGCGAGCAAGAGGAGCAGAAGCATCAGGAGCAGGATAAGGCTGATGTTGCTGAGGAGCGGCAGCGGCAGCGGTGACGGGCCTTGGCGCGAGCGCGACGAGAGGGAGGTCGTCGTCGTCGTCGTCGGTTTCGCCGTCGCCTTTCTTCTCTTCCTCTTGCTCTTGCTCTTTCTCTCTCTCTTGCTCCCTCGCTGCCGCAGACTGCTGCCGCTGCCTGTAGAGCTGCTCCAGGGGCAGATCTTCTTCCGAAGAAGAAGAAGAAGAAGAGCTGGACGCGGGTTCTTCTTGGATCTCAGGAGCAGCGGCAGCAGCGGCGGCGATAGCAACTCCCTCTTGCTCTCCCTCTTGCCTCTTCCGCCGCCGCTTCCTCTCCTTCTCCTGCCCCTGCCGCCTCCTCTCCGCCCTGCGCTCCCTCTTCCTCCTCCGCGCCCTGGCCTCCTCCAGCGCCGCAGCCTTGGCCGCGGCCGCGGCGGCCGCCTTGGCAGCCTCCTCTTCTTTTCGCTTGCGAGGGGAGCGCGGAGGGGGGGCGAAGTCGGCTGGGTCGTAACGCTGCGCCGGCCTCGACTCTCGGAGGCGAAAGTTGCCGTTTCCGTTTTCGCCGCCGTTTTCGCCGTTGACGTTTCCGCCGTTGCCGGCGCCGGCGTTCATCACCAACCCGTAGTGCCGCTCGTTGGGGGGATGCTCCTCGACGCGCTTGTCCCAGGCCCAGGCGCGGAGCTCGCGGGGGATGTTGCGGGGGTCCAGGGGTGGAGAAGGGGA
>Ga0210003_1001908_pt1 | contig 17988 bp, 17 predicted proteins | sample LantaG_FD_182804 | JGI IMG/M metagenome (GOLD analysis project Ga0210003, IMG submission 182804) | Deep subsurface microbial communities from Baltic Sea to uncover new lineages of life (NeLLi) - Landsort_02402 metaG (SPAdes) (version 2) | ecosystem: Environmental > Aquatic > Marine > Oceanic >...
ATAATATCGGCAACTTTTTTCATCATTTTACTTTCCCTTTTATCCTCTCAATTTTTTAGACTAAAATTTATTATAACTGACTGGTCAGTCGAAAGTCAAGAAAAAAATAAAAAGGTTTTTAGTTTATCGTTTTTCGTTTTTAGATAAGAAAGAAAAATAGTTGTCAGTTGTCACTGTATAGCTAAAAACTTAAAGCGAAGAGCAAAAACCATCATTTTTTCTCCCCGCGATACTCAATACCATATACTTGATACTATTTTGTTATTTTATTTGAACGTTTATTAAAAATCTTATATAATAAATTTATTAAATAAACAGGGAGGAAAAGTTATGAAAAATAAAAGATTTTCAAAATTTTTAAATTATTTGTTTTTGATGGTTTTTCTAATTTTAGTGTTAACTTTTACATCACTTGCTGAAACTGCTCCTAATGGAATTGTAGGATTTTTAACTGATTGGGGAGAAACAGATTACTTTGTCGGTGCCTGTAAAGGAGTAATGCTCACCATAGAACCTGATTTAAAATTGGTAGATATCTCTCATGGTGTAACTCCTTTTGAAATTCAAGAAGGTGCAAACACACTTCTCTATGCTGCCCGAGAGTTTCCGGAAGGTACCGTATTTTTAGCAATTGTAGATCCGGGAGTAGGGACTGAAAGAAAACCTCTTTTAGTTGTAACCCAAAACGATAAATATTTTATTGCACCGGATAATGGAATATTAACTATGGTAATAAATGAGATGGGAGTAAAAAAGGTTTATGAACTTAAGAATAATGAATATTTCAGACCTGGGAAAATTTCTAAAGACTTTCACGGAAGAGATATCTTTTCTCCTGTGGCTGCTCATATAGCTTCGGGGGATTCAGTTTCTGAAGTGGGTCCAGAGCTTAATCCGGAAGATCTGGTTATGTTACCCATTAACAAATCCAAGGTTGAAAATAAGACAGCAATTGGTTATGTAGTTTATATTAATCAATATGGGAATATAATAGTGAATATTATTCAGGATGACTTTGATGCACTGGATATAAAACTTGGAGATGATGTCAATGTAAAAATAGGTGACAAGAATCAAAAGATTAAAGTCGGAACGACTTATGGAGATGTCCCCGAAGGCGATTGGGTATGCTTTATTGCCTGTAACGATGTTCTCGAAATTGCCATAAACTGGGGGAACGCCAATGAATTCTTCCAAACCGAACTGAATAGTATTGTAGAACTTAAAAAGTAAATTTACAAATAGAAATTAGTTTTTAAGATTGGGCAGAAATATTAATTATTTTCGAGTAATTATTTTTCTGCCCATTTTTGTCATCGTGAGCTCTGGTTTACCGGAGAGCGGTAATCTCTTTATTAAACTAAAAACTTAAACCTAATAACCTAAGAGCGAAAAACCATCATTTAAAATTCAAAACTTTTCGGACCTCTTTAATATTTCTGGTAAAATCAAAATATCCGGAAACGCATCTTAAGGTGCGTTAAACAATCAGCCAATGAAGGATAGGATATTTTCCTATTGAATCAGGACGGCCCACGTGATTAAACTCTCTTCCCTATAGTAGATGTTACTAGTTGACGAGAGTTTTTTTGTCTAATTACCATTGCGAGCAAAGCGAAGCAATCCTCAAAGTCAAGCTTAAAATTTGAAAAGGTAATGAACATCTTTTTATATCTTTTTCCAAGTATTACTCGATAAGGTTTTTACATGAGAATCTGTAATTTTTTTTGCAAAACTGAACCGTAATCTAAGATATCCAATCTTTTTTAACTATGATCTAGGATCTGCATTTTAAATTTTAATTTATAAAAAAATGTAACATTTTTACTTGACATTCAGAAGGATAATTGATAAAGTATGTTAAGATGTATGTACAACTATAAGACTATACGGAGGATTTATAATGCAGTTTAAGCAAATTAACAAAAATATTCCAATTCCTGTATATTATCAATTGAAAGAAATCATTCGTGAGAAAATTGAAACTGGGGAATTAAAGATTGGGGAAAAAATTACATCAGAAAACAAATTAAGCGAAATATACCAGATTAGTAGAATGACTGTCAGGCAAGCAATTAAAGAGCTTGTTGGAGAAGGGTTGCTTTATAGGGATAAGGGAAGAGGAACATTTGTATGCAAACCCAAGATAAATTACGGATTTATTCAGAAGTTAACCACCTTTTACGATGATATGGTTGGAAAAGGTTATACGATGAGGACAAAGATTCTGAAACAGGAAATTAAACCTGCAAGTAAGGCGATAGCAAAAAAGTTAAATATTGAAGAAAATGAAAAAATTATATATATTTTTCGTGTTAGATATATTGAGAATGTACCTATTGTACATGTTGCAAATCATATACCATATAAATTGTGTCCTGATTTAATAAACGAAGACTTAACAGATAAATCACTTTATCAAACTCTTGCTGAAAAACATGGATTAGTTGCTTATAAAGCGAGGGTTACGTTGGAGGCCATTGTAGCGTCGGAGTATGATTCGGAGCTTTTAAATATAAAAGAGAGTGCCCCAGTACACCTAATGAAGAACATAACTTATACTAAAGAGAATACGATAATGGATTATTTTGAATCGCATTTCAGAGGAGACAAAGGAAGGGTTCAAGTTGAGCTATATAAGTAGTAAAGAAGGGTATTATTAATTAATTTAGAGTGATACCTACATTTGCGTGGAGATAATGTAATTTAAACTGTAATTAGTTTTTGTTTTTTAAATTTTTCTTGATGGAGAACTAGTAAATATTAGAAATCCTATTCTTGCATAAAACTAGGAATTGCAATAATTTATCAAGACCGCTCTCTTATTAATTGTATGATAGTTGCTAAAAATATACATTTGGATCGACTTCCCAATTGTTTTTGGGATGGATTAATCATAATAGTTTATTATGTAAGTGAATAATCAAGGGAGGATTTTTTAATGTTCGCTGTTGCTGTTAAGTGGCCTGGCAAGGTTGAATTAGTTGAAATACCTGAACCAGAACCAAAACAATATGAGGTAAAAATAAAGACAGAGGTATCTACTCTTTGTAATGCTACAGATAGAAAATTGATTGAAGGGCATTTTCCTGGAATTGACAAATATCCGCTTATTCTAGGGCATGAATCAGTAGGTAAAGTGGTTTCTGTTGGAGAGAAGGTAAGGAATTTTAAAAAAGGTGATAGACTAATTGGTGGATTGATTTTAAATCCTCCTGATCCTGATTATAGCAGTGGGTGGGGTGGATTTTCAGAATATAACCTAGCTGCTGACCACAGGGCGATGGTTGAGGATGGGGTTAATGATAAAGAACATGGTTGGGCGGAGGTTTATGAGATCCAAAGCAAAGTTAACCAATCGATTCCTATTGAATCAGCAGTGTTACTTTGTACCTGGAGAGAAGTCTATGCAGGCCTCAGTGACTTTAATATAATAAATAACAATGAAATGAATAATATACTTATCTTTGGAGCTGGTCCCGTAGGATTGAGTTTTGTAAAGTTTTTAAAAAACCTGGGAATAAAATTTATTGGAGTTGTTGATCCTATAGAAGCAAAAAGAAAGATGGCTCTGAAGATGGGGGCAAATAAGGTTTTTGCTCCCGATGAAACCAAATTGAAGAACCTTCCACTATATTTAGGGAATAGGATAGATGCCGTTATAGATGCTGTTGGCAATGAAAATATTATTAATGCCGCAGTTTCTTTAATAAAAATGGCTGGTTCTATTTGTGTCTATGGTGTAATTGATAAACCAGTTATTAGTCTCAATAAAAGCACAGGTCCTTATAATTTCAATCTATTAATCCATCAATGGCCTACGAGATCAAGGGAAATTGCTGCCCAAGAACCTCTTATTAAATGGATTAAAGAGGATAAGGTTAATTACAAAGACTTTATCACAGCCGAGTTTCCAATTACTAGAATTATTGATGCCATTAATTTATTAAAAAAAGGTAAGGATTTAAAAATACTATTAAGGTATTAAAATAAAAAGGTAAGGGTACTATTGCAGATTTAACATTTAAACTTGGGAAGGTAACTATATTTAGAATGGATAGTAGTTTTATAATCTTTTTATAATGCTCGGTGATGCAATGAAAGATAAAAAGGCATATTATGGGTTAAGGGTTGGATAAATAACTTAAAAGTAAATGAAAGAAAAGTATCTCTGCTTGTCCTAATGAATACAATAAATATTGTTAATATTATTAAGGAAGAAAATTATCCTCAAAAAAGGAGATACATTAACAAATTTTATTCCGTTTCAGAGATTGATGATAATATCGGATTTGTAATACTAATAATGTTATTAGATAAAGTGTCAATTCAGATAAGTAGGTAGAATATATATAATGTGCCTGCATAACACCGGTTATAAAAGTTCGAGAAATATTTTAAGAAAAATTAAATTTAACTTTTTGAAAAATATCAAAAAACTTCCAATATATTTTCCTTGATATTTAAAAGAATAATTGATAATATACTTATAAACATGTATATACATCTGTAAGACTATACAGAGGATTTATAAAGTAACTACGTAGCTAACTTAGGAGACGATTTGTTTTATTAGATTGTGTTTAGACAAATTCTATAACTTAGGAAGGAGGTGTAAATTTTAAAATAAGTTTAATTATGATAATGGTAAAAACTTAAGAATTTACGTATAAGGAGGAAAAAAATGAAAAGGATTTGGTTACTGACTTTAGTGTTGGCAATGTGTATAGTTTTTGTTATTCCGGCCCATGTAAGTGCAGACCTCGAACGGTTCAGGGGAACCACTATTAGGGTTCTTGATGTTTCTCGTAGCTATCACAAAGCAGGGTATGATTTCATTGTCCCTATGTTTGAGAAAAAATATGGGATAAAAGTTGAAATTGAAGAGGTGCCGTTTGAAAAAATGAGAGAAAAAACTCTCTTGGAAATGACCGGCAGGACAGGACGTTACGATTGTATTGCAGTAGACTGCATGTGGTTAGCTGAATTTGTGTCGGCTGGTTATCTGTCACAACTCTATCGCTATATCAATGACCCGGAGCTTTATGACCCAGCCATATGTGATATTAATGATTTTGTGCCACGAGCCTTTTCGGGCCAGAGCGTTTATAACGATACTATATACGCGATGCCCCTTTCTCCAGGAATGTCCATTCTATTTATTAGAAAAGACCTGTTGCAGCAACATGGTCTTTCTATTCCGACAAATAGACAAGAATTCTATGAAGTAGCCAAAAAGGTTAATGATCCTGCCAACGAAATCTACGGAGTCACACTTCAGGCAAGTAGAGGAATGAACTTCAGCCATAATTGGCTTGACTATATGTATTCTTATGGCGGAGAAATTTTTGATGAGAAGTGGCACTGCATTATTAATAGTCCGGAATCTCTGAAAGCACTAAAATTTTACTTGAGCCTCAAACCCTTTACGCCACCAGGAAGTGGGACATTTGGTTGGGATGAAGTTTTAACCGTATTTGGCCAAGGTCATGTTCTAATGGGCGCAGGATATAATCCCTTCATGATGTATTTCGAAGATCCCGAAGTTTCAAAAGTTGCGGGCAAAGTTGCATACGCTTTAATTCCGGAAGGGCCAGCAGGTCGTTATGCTTTATATGGTTCATGGGGTATGGGTATTTCTGTAGACTCCAAGAACAAAGAAGCTGCGTGGCTCTGGCTTCAGTATTTGACTGGAACCGAAGTTGCAAAACAATGGGCTATGGTGGGAGGACCTCCTTCTAGGCACTCCATTTTCCAAGATAAAGAGGTTCAAGATAAATGGCCATGGATTCCTGCGGTCTATGACTTCATGCTAAAAGATGCAAATCCCGATTTTAGAACTAGGATTCCAGAGTGGGCGGAAATTGCCGAAGCCATTGGCCTATGGGGAAATCAAGCCTGGCTTGAGAAAGTAACTCCCGAACAGTCACTCGTTAATATGCAGCGTGATGTTGAGGCGATAATGGAACGCGGAGGGTATTTTAGTGGCAAACGTACGCTTCCGGCCCAACACTGGAGAGATCTAACTTATTACGACAGACTGCCATCTGAATGGGAAATGATTAACGTACCCAAGGAATAGTAAATATTGCAGGGAGGATAACCCTCCCTGCAATTTCACTCGAAGGGTTGAGGAATAATTAACATGAGTAAACAAAAAGCAAAAAATGTTTCCTTCTATAGGAAAAGATTCTTTCCGTGGTTACTAATATCACCCACCATATTAATTCTTTTTACAATCGGTATCTACCCATTAATCTACATTCTACGATTAAGTGTTTTCAATCTCTTTTTGAGTAAACCTTGGGTTCCATTAGAGTTCATAGGTATTAACAATTTTAAGGAGATTTTGGAGGATGCTCAATTTTTCAATTCTATTAGAGTTACCGTAATGTTTACGGGCTTAGCAGTAATTATTGAATTCTGGTTAGGGCTAGGGCTTGCTATGATGGCTAGAAGAGTTAAAGGAGGTACAGTCTTTAGAACCTTTCTTATTATCCCCATGGTTACTACTCCGGTAATCGTAGGTTTGGCGTGGCGGTTCATGCTGTTCCCCCGGTTAGGAGTTGTTGCTTGGTATATTCAGCGTTTAGGTCAAATGTTTGGAATAGAGATTCCACTTTTATTAGCTAACCCTGACATAGCGCTCTTTACTGTAATCGCGGTTGATATATGGGAATGGACCCCGTTTATGTTTTTGATTCTCTTTGCTGGGTTAACTTCCTTACATAAAGAACCTTTTGAAGCGGCAAGGGTTGACGGTGCGTCGGGCTGGAGGATATTCCGAACGATAACGCTGCCCCTATTAAAACCTGTCATATTAATATGTTTATTAATTCGAACAGTGGATGCTTTTAATACTTTTGACCAAATTTATGTGCTAACAGGTGGGGGGCCAGGAAATGCGACGGACACTTTAAGCATGTATTTGTATCGAACAAGCTTTGTTTTTTTCAGCACCTCAAAGGGAGCGGCCCTAGCTCTACTAATGCTCCTTGTCATGTTGATCTTCTCTAACTTCTTTATAAAATTGCTCGGAAAGAAGGTATCAGTGTAGATGAAGGTGAAAAAAGAAGTGACTTTCAGTAGCCATAAGAAAACAGTGGTTACTGATAGTTATCTAAGCTTTAGAAAATACGAACAGAAACGTAAGATAGGGCTCTTTCTGATATACCTGGTCCTTATAGTCACATGTTTAATTGCGTTTTTCCCATTGTTCTGGATGTTTGGAACCTCATTGAAAAGTAGGGTAGAAGCATTCGCTACACCGCCAATTTGGTTTTTTTCGCCTAAACTTGATAGTTACAAAACCCTTTTCTTTAAAAAAAACGCGGGCCTTTTCCTTTGGAATTCGATCATCATATCCATGTCATCTAGCTTTATTTCGGTGGTCATTGGGACAATAGGCGCATACAGCTTGACACGTTTTGAGTTTAAAGGTAGTCAAAGTATAGCATTTTGGATTTTATCAAACCGTTTAATGCCTCCAGTAGCGCGGGTGCTGCCCATTTTTTTTATCGGGCAAACACTAGGCCTTTTAGATACTAGAATTTCTCTAATTGTACTATATTCTGCCATGCAGCTTCCATTTGTTATCTGGATGATGAGAGGTTTTTTGCAAGAGATCCCTCGAGATATAGAAGAAGCGGCTATGGTGGATGGAGACTCGTGGTTCGCGGCAGCTAGAAAGGTTACTTTGCCTATGGCGATGCCCGCAATTATTGCAACTGCAATTTTCGTGTTAATTTTGTCTTGGAATGAATTCACCTTCGCGTTTATTTTGGCAGCAGGCCGTGCAAAAACCCTTCCTCCAAGTGTTTTGACCTTTATGGAAGAGGGAACAGTTTTGTGGCATGAAGTTGGAGCAGCAGCATCTATCATATCAATACCAATTATTCTGTTTGCCCTTTTGGTGCAGAAAAACCTGGTTCGCGGTTTAACTTTTGGAATGTTAAAAGATTAATATCAATCTATGTAAATAAATTAGGGGGGTCTGACTTGGCAGAGGTTGTGCTAAAGAATTTAAGTAAAAAATTTGGGAAAGTGGAAGCAGTTAAGAATATCGATTTGACAGTCAAGGATAAGGAATTATTATGTCTTTTAGGTCCTTCTGGGTGCGGGAAAACAACCGTTCTTCGAATGATTGCTGGTCTTGAATTACCTAACTCAGGCACCGTGTATATAGGTGGTAGGGAAGTGACTTATCTTGAGCCAAAAGACCGAGATGTAGCAATGGTTTTTCAAGAGTATGCTCTTTACCCACACTTAACGGTTTTTGAAAATATTGCTTATCCGCTAAGAGTACGGCGACTTAGTAATACCCAAATTAAAGATAAGATAGAACGAGTGGCTGAACTCTTAGACATCAAGGAGATTCTTAGCCGTTTGCCTTCTCAGCTTTCCGGAGGGCAAAAGCAGAGAGTTTCACTAGGAAGGGCAATTGTTCGTGAACCACAAATATTTCTTATGGATGAGCCACTTTCTAGTTTAGATGCACAAATGAGGGCTGTAATGAGATCAGAGTTAAAGAGGCTGTTTAAAAAACTACAAGGTACAGTTATCTTTGTAACACACGATCAACTAGAAGCTATGTCAATGTCTGATCGGATGGTCGTTATGAGCGCAGGCAAGATACAACAGAAAGGTACGCCGATGGATATTTTTGAAAGACCACGAAATTCTTTTGTGGCAGGATTTATTGGAGATCCAGCTATTAATTTCTTCGATTGTGAATTTGACCGGAAATTAGGAAAGCTTATTGTTAATGAAGTTCTTGTTTTTCCTCTCTCGAAAAGTCTTAACCACTTTTTGTGTATGCGGGACAGTAACCTTAATAAATTACGCATGGGAATAAGGCCGAATTTCATCCAGGTTTCTGCCACAAAGCCATCGTCCTGGTCCTTTCAGGCAGAAGTATATATTTGCGAACCACAGGGCACCGAGGAGATTATTAATTTACAGTTTAAACAATCACTCTTCAAAGCTAGGGTTAACGTAGGTATGAAAATGACTATGGGTCAAAAGATTTGGGTTAGTTTTGATGAGAAACATCTATATCTGTTTGACCAAGAAACAGGTCAAACCTTGACATAAGAGGGTGTATACGATGCGTCGAAATTTGATTCTACTATTGATTTGGATCTTACTTACCCTGCGTGGATGTTATGGATTTACCGGTAATTTAGGAGAACATGCAGTGCCAATTGGTTTTTGGTTACTCTTAGTTGCAATTTTCTTTGTCTATAACCAGAAAAGGCCTTTCTTAGCCTGGCCCGCTGAGTTCTTTTTTTGGTTGACAGTGTTGTTAATTTTCATTGAGTTATTTTATATTAAATATTTTATCTAAACTAAACCAGATTATAATAAGGAGGATTTAAGATGAGACTCAAAGACAAAGTTGTGGTTATCACGGGAGGGGGCAGAGGGATGGGTAAAGCCTATTCTCTCGCAGCTGCTAGAGAAGGGGCAAAAGTGGTTGTTAATTATCGAAGTGATGCATCTAGTGCCCGCAAAGTGGTAGAAGAAATAAGAGAAGCAAATGGTCAAGCTTTAGCTGTACAGGCGGATATCGGTATTCAAGAACAATCACGACGTTTAATTGCAGCAGCTGTCAAAGAATATGGGACAATTGACGTTTTAGTAGCAAATGCGGGGATTCTCCATAAAGCATCAGTTATGGAGCATACTGAAGAAATGTTTGATGATTGCTACCGGACTAATATCAAAGGGAATTTTTTCGTGGCTCAGGCGGCTGGCGAAGCAATGATGCCCCTAAAAGCAGGGAAAATCATTTTTTGCGCTTCAATAGCAGCCTTGGTGGGAGAACATAATCTGTTGGCATACACGGCATCAAAGGGAGCAATTTTATCAATGTCTCGAGTGTTTGCCCTGGAATTAGCGCCTTATAATATCCAAGTTAACGTGGTGTTACCAGGAACGACGAGGACAGACATGTCGCATCACGTTTTGGCTGATTCATTGATGTCGTCAACTTTAGTGGATCCGATTCCTTTGGGACGGGTAGGCTGCCCTGAGGATCTAGTAGGAGCAATATTGTTCTTTGCTTCTAAGGATTCGGACTGGTGCACTGGTCAATCACTAGTTGTAGATGGAGGATTTTGTTCAAAGTGACCTATTGTCCAAAAAAGTCGGTAGTATAGAACCAGACCACCTTTGATAGGAGGGGTTTGCCCGTATGGAGAAATTTACAGTGTATCAGTTGACACCAGAGCTTTTTTCACGCTTTGGTCAGATAGTAAAAACACCTACCAAACTGCCAGATATTTCCAATCATGTATTGGATTTTTGGAGCAAAATTGCTTTAGTACCAGACGCTGGAGACTTAGAGATAGGCTTGTGCAAAGTAAAAGACCGCCCTTGGAAATTAAAAGAAATGGAAAATCACTTGGAGACTCCGGAAATCATTATACCCTTAGATGGTGATATGATTCTTCCAGTGGCACAATTTTTCTATAGGGAACCTAAGCCCAAAGCGGCGGAGACCGTTCTTTTTAAGATCTCACCAGGTATTTGCCTTATTCTATCTATTGGAACATGGCATTGTTTGCCATTTCCAATTAATAAGGCCACAGCTGAATTCCTGGTAATATTCCAGAAAGGGACGGCCTATAATGATTTAATAATAGAATCCTTAGATAAGGAAATTGCCTTCTAGGATCTGTTATTTTAAGTGTTCTTGATTTATTGATCTGAGTCTGTCTAAGGCGATGGCATAACTAGTGTTGTGCCTATAAATCTTCGGCAGACTTGGTTCTACTTCTTTACATTTTCATTCATTTGTTGATGGAGGTATTAGAATGAAGAAAAACTGGGAGATTAGTCCCTTTGGTGTATACTTTAATACAAAAACTAGAAAAAACCAAGAAGCGCCAACTAAGCGGTTTCTCTCTGATATGAAAGGTATTTACGTAGACGATAGTACTTTTGTTAAATTAGCTAAGAATGAAAATCCTTTGGTCTATGAGTTTTACGGACTAAACAACGAAATAGGGACGGTTGTTAATGCTCAGCAATTAAGTAACTTATTTGGTATAATTATTCCACTAAAGGAGGTACTTAATTATGCAATTTAAAACAGATCATCGTAAAGAGGTGGAAACTTATTCTGGAAGAATACGAAAAGATCCAGAATAAGTTTCCCCCTGTTCCTTTATTTTAGTTAAAGACTTATGTCTTGCTCATTATTTCAACAATAAAGAGCTAAGGCGTTATTATCGTAAATGGCAGGAAGAGAAAAGACAGGATGAGAACGAATATTCTAAAATTTATAAAGGGAGAAACAAAATTGATGTAGAAGAAGTTCAACCACAAGCAGTTAAAAATAAGAGCAACTACAGGATCAACTATTTCACAATCTATAAAATCAATGGAAATTTTAGAAAATAAAAAATTTGATATTCGAGGGTTAACTACTCATACTTTTGGTCTAGAAGAAATCGAGGATGCTTTCGGAAAAGCAATTTCTGGGAAAGGGTTAAAAATCTCAATAGTGCCTTAAAGGTAATTAAGAAAGGGGAAGTTGAAATTGAATTATTTTGAACCATTTAATAGCTATGTAGATTTGAAAGAAATGAAGTTAAACCCTGAAGGAGAGCTGATCATCAGGAAATTAAGTGATATGGTAGATGTGTTTCAGGATAAAAAGGCAGTGAAAGAAGCTTTGAAGGAAAATCCTCTTATCTATAAGTTTTATAATGTTCAAATTCCCGAAGAAAACGAACATTTACAACATTGTATTAGTATAATTTTCCCCGGGAAAATAGGCAGTGAATATTACATGACGAAGGGGCATTTTCATAAAACAAAGGATACGGCTGAGATATATTTGACTTTAAAAGGTAGGGGTAAATTAATTATGCAAACACCCGATCAAAAATCAAGAGTTTTAGATATGGAGGAAGGGAGCATTTCTTATATCCCTCCTTATTGGGCCCATAGAACCGTAAATACCGGGGGAAAACCATTAATATTTTTTGCTGTATACAGGGGGGATGCTGGACATAATTATGGAATTATTGAAAAGAAGGGAATGGCTATAATTGTTGTTGAAGAAGAAGGTAAGCCGGTAATAAAAAATAATCCTGCTTACTAATTTAGAGGAGGATTTAATTTGTCTGAAAAATATATAACTATTTGTGATATTGGAACTAAAGTTATTATAAAGATGGATTGAAGATTAACAAGGATAAAAGTGGAAGTTAAATTTAGGCTGAATTTAGCTAAAGAATGTGGAATAGATATAACTTTAGATGTTTCAAAATATGATCTTAAAGAAGAAATAGTTAAAGAGTTTGGTATTAAAAAGGCAGATTTAATACTGGAGTGTGTTGGCTCTCAGGTAACGATTAATGATGCTATAAATAATGCCCGAAAGGGTTCGGATATTATCGTTGTTGGTGTATATCCGGAGGAAGTTAGAGTTAATATAGGGTTTGTTCAGGACAGGGAGTTGAGACTAATAGGTACTCTGATGTATAAAGAAGAAGATTATCTTGATGCCATTGATTTAATTGCAAATAAAAAAATAAAAGCCGATAAACTGATAACCGATTACTTTGAATTTAAGGATTATAATCTGGCTTATAAACATATAGAAAAAAGAAAAGATAAAGCGATGAAAGTAATGATTAATCTGTCTGAATAAAAGGTGGTGAATTTTTTGGCTAACAAAAGATACATAATTGCCTATGATTTGGGTACGACAGGGAATAAAGCGACGATATTTGACGATGAAGGAAATCTTGTTTCCAGTGCTTTCAGCGGTTACCAGACCTATTATCCGAAAACCTCCTGGGTCGAACAGGAACCTAAGGACTGGTGGAAGGCAGTAGGTTTATCCAATAAAAAGTTATTAGAGAAAAGCGGGGTTAAACTTTCTGAAATAGCTTGCCTGACCTTTAGTGGTCAGATGATGGGCTGTGTGCCGGTAGATAAAAATGGTGAATCACTGGGCCGCGCTTTAATCTGGGCTGACCAGAGGGGAGTAAATCAGGCAGAGCGGTTAACTTCTAAATTAGGAAAAGAATATATTTATCAGACCGTAGGCCACCGCCCCAGTGCATCTTACTCTGCCGCAAAGATAATGTGGATAAAGGATAATGAACCGGACAGGTTCAAAAGAATATATAAGGTTTTACATGCAAAAGATTTTATAGCTGCCAGAATGACCGGTAATTTCTATACCGATTATTCTGATGCCTCAGGTACGAATTTATTTGACCTAAATAATTTGACCTGGTCTGATGAAATTATCGAGGCGGCAGGACTATCAAAGGATATTTTACCGGAAGCCGTCCCTTCGACCAAAGTTGTAGGAAAATTGAAGAAATCAGCAGCTTTAGAATTAGGCCTAACGGAAGGAATTCCCATTGTAATCGGCGGTGGGGATGGCTGTTGTGCTGCGGCAGGTGCGGGAGTGATTGCTCCGGGGACCACCTACCATTATCTCGGTTCATCTTCCTGGATTGGGCTAGCTACAGGAAAACCGATTATAGATCCTCTGATGCGTACTTTTAACTGGGTTCATGTAGTGCCCGGATTATATAGTCCCACAGGTACAATGCAGGCTGCCGGTGCTTCATATCAGTGGATGAGGGATATACTTTGCCCAATGGAGATTAAAGAAGCAGAAGAAAAGGGTATTAGTGCATACCAGATTATGGATAAGAAGGCAGCAAAAATTCCTGCCGGATCAAGTAATTTGCTCTATTTGCCTTATTTGATGGGAGAGAGGAGCCCATATTGGAATCCGTCTGCCAAGGGTGCTTTTATCGGTTTAACTATAAAACATACTCGTGAGCATATGATTCGTTCTGTAATGGAAGGCGTTGCTTTAAATATGAGAATTATTATGAATTCTTTCATTGAACAGGGAGCAGAGATAGATAAAATCCGTTTGATCGGTGGCGGAGCCAAGGGTAATGTCTGGAGAGGGATTCTGGCCGATGTGTTTAACAAGACGATTATTATTCCCAATTTGCTGGATGAGGCAACATCCATGGGAGCAGCTTTAATTGGCGGCGTTGGTGTTGGTATCTATAGCGATTTCGATTTTGTAAATAAAATGTTCAAGATTAAAGAAATTGTAAATCCTGATGGAAATAATTTCAGGATATATAATAGAATCTATCCTGCATTTAAAGATGCCTATGAGGGGCTTCAAGATGTTTATAAAGCCTTAAACAGTGAAGATAAAATAATATAAATATGCTGAAAAGCAGAGAAGATAGGGATTATATATATCTCAAATAAATTTACAATTGCCAATTATGCAATATACCATTTGATTACAAAGCAACTAATGAAATAAAAGTTTTATTTTAAGGGGTTAATTACTCATATATTTAGTCTGAAAGAAATCAAAGACGCTTTTGGGAAAGCAATTTCCGGGTAAAGACTGAAAATCTCAATAATGCTTAGTCTCTTAAAAATAATTAAGAAAGGCAGAGTTGGAATTGAATTATTTTGAACCATTTAATAGCTGTATAAAATTAGAAAAAATGAAGTTAAATCCCGAGGGAGAGGTAATTATTAGGAAATTAAGTGATATGGTAGATATGTTTCAGGATAAAGAGACAGTAAAAGAAGACTTGAAGGAAAATCCAATTATCTATAAATTTTATAATGTTTCGATACCAGAAGAAAAGAGTCATTTACAGCATTGCATTAGTATAGTTTTTCCTGGGAAAATAGGTAATGAGTATTATATGACAAAAGGGCATTTTCATAAAATAAAGGATACGGCTGAAATATATCTGACTTTAAAAGGCAAAGGTAAATTGGTTATGCAAACACCTAACCAAAAAGCAAAAGTTTTAGATATGAAGGAAGGAAGTATTTCTTATATCCCTCCTTATTGGGCCCATAGAACTGTTAATACCGGGAACGAACCATTAATATTTTTCGGTGTATATCGGGGAGATGCTGGACATAATTATGGAATTATTGAAAAAAAAGGTATGGCTATAATTATTGTTGAAGAAAAGGGTAAGCCGGTAATAAAAAATAATTCTGTTTATTAATTGTAGGAAGGAATTTATTTTGTAAGAAATAGCAATATAAAAGCTCCCCGAATAACAAGTTCATATTTTTTATATTGCTTGAGGGGGGGGTATATGTATTTGTTCATAGTTAAGGTGGGTAACTACTGAACTTTCTATCTTGATATTAGGGGAAAAATAGTAGATTTAAGAAGGTAATTAGTGTAATACAAAATCGATTAAAAAAGCAAAGGAGAAGCATAAAATGCTTTCAAAAATGGAAAATCTAAAAAGAATTGAAGAACCGGGAATTGTAGCAGTGGTTAGGGCTGAGAGTTCCGAGCAAGCACTTAAAATAGCAGAAGCCGTTAAGGCAGGCGGAATTCAAGCTATTGAAATTACCATGACTGTACCCGGAGCAGTGGAAGTTATTAGAGATTTAGCGCAAACATATAAAAAGAATGAGATACTAATTGGAGCGGGTTCCGTTCTTGATGCGGAAACTGCTCGTATCTGCCTGCTGGCAGGTGCTGAATATATTGTGTCTCCTGCTTTTGATATTGAAACTATAAAATTATGTAATAGGTACCAGAAAATTGTTATACCCGGCGCTATGAGTGTGACAGAGGTTTTGCGGGCAATGGAAGCAGGGGCAGATGTTGTCAAGATTTTCCCAGCCGAATTATTTGGACCAAAAATTATTAAAGCAATTAAAGGCCCTCTTCCTCAGGCACCTCTGTTACCTACCGGTGGTGTAAGCGTTGATAATGTAGCGGAGTGGATTAAAGCCGGAAGTTTTGCTGTCGGAGTAGGAGGTGCTCTCACAGCGGGAGCCAAAAGGGGAGATTATGAGGAGGTAACGAAAACGGCAAAGGAGTTTATTAAGAGGATTAAAGCAACCAGAGAGGAAATGCGAATGTAGACGTACTTTTTATAATCATTTTTAGAAGTAGAAACAATCTGAGCAGGAACAGAGTTCTTTCGTATTATAGAATAAAGAAGGCATATTTTAGAAAATAAAATTAAGGAGACTAAGTATCATGTTTTTAGGAGGGTATACAGGAAAACTTGTCAGGATTAATCTAACAGCCAAAACAATTAAAGAAGAAAAAGTAAATCCTGAATGGCAGAAGAAGTTTTTAGGAGCAAGAGGGCTGGCGGCAAGGTATTACTATGATGAAATTGGTAAAGATATCAAGCCATTATCATCTGAAAATAAATTGTTTTTCTTTACCGGTCCGCTAACTGGTTCTCCTGGGCCAGCCACTACCAAAATAGGAGTAGCTACAAAATCACCTGAAACAAGGCAATATTTATGTTCAAATGGTGGCGGTTATTTTGGACCACACCTTAAAATGGCAGGATATGATGGAATAATTATAGAGGGAAAAGCAACTCAACCCGTATACATTTTAATAAAAGATAATGATATCCAGATCAAGGACGGCAAAGAACTTTGGGGTAAAACTACTTTTGAAATCAACAAAATTTTAAAAGAAGAAGTGGGCAGGGAAGATCAGGTTTTATCATGCGGTCCGGCAGCCGAAAATAGAGTGGTTTTATCCTGTATTCAAATCGGTGAAAGAAGTATGGGCCGAGGAGGAGCCGGAGCAGTAATGGCTTCAAAGAATTTAAAAGCTATCGCTGTTAAGGGGACAGGAGAGGTTCCGGTAAGTGATCCAGAGAAGTTTAAAGAAGTTGCAAAAGAAGCAGTGGCTTATGTCAGAAAAACTAAGGCAAGTCATACTAAGTACGGTACAGCACAGTATACAGCAGTTATGAATGAGTTCGGTGCCTACCCAACCCGTAATTTTCAGAGCGGTGTATTTGAAGGCATTGATACTATCTGTGCCGAATATATGAAGGAACACTATTTTGTAAAAAACCAGGCTTGTTTCCGTTGCCCGGTAGCTTGTTCTCAACTATGTGAAGTTAGGGAAGGTCCTTTTAAGGGGGCAAAAACTGACCCTGAGTATGAAACAATAGGTACCTTGGGTGCCATTTGCGGGATCAGTGATTTTGCGGCAATTATTAAAGGGAATGAGATCTGTGATGAACTGGGCGTTGATACAATGTCTGTCGGTGTAATCATCGCATTTGCTATGGAAATATTTGAGAGAGGATATATAACTAAAGAAGATACTGGTGGTCTGGAACTTAAATTTGGAAACGGTAAAGCTATGGTCAAGATGATTGAGAAGATAGCAAGAAGAGAAGATATTGGAAATTTACTGGCAGAAGGAATGCTGGGAATTGCCGAAAAGATGCCTGAACTACAGTACTATTTAATGCATGTCAAGGGATTACCTCTGGCTGCTTATGACCCAAGAGGATTTTATGGAAATGCTCTGACTTATGGTACCTCCAGTCGGGGAGCCTGTCATAATGTCGGTGGATGGAGTATCCGGAATGAGTTGATCTCAGGTGAGTATGACCGCTTTTCTGTTGAAGGCAAGGGTGAGTTGATTAAATCTCTCCAGGATACCCGAGGTTATATAGATTCGTTGGGATTATGTACTGTAGTTAGAAGTGGGTATGGTTTTACGGATAAACCTAAGGGAAAAGTCCTGGAATATTTGACTGGATATGATTTTACACCGGAGCTAATGACTATCGGCGAAAGAATCTATACAATGGAGAGGTTAATCCTTAATCGTGAAGGTAGATTTAGAAAGAGCGATATGATTCCTAAAAGATTAATGACGGAAAAAATGCCGGAAGGCCAAGCTAAGGGGCATGTGGTGAGCTATAAAATTTATAATCAAATGTTGGACGATTATTATAAAGTTCGTGGTTGGGATAAAGAGGGAAGGCCAACAAAAGAAAGCTTAGAAAAACTGGGAATAAATGATTTAGTTTGATATTTAGGAATAATTATTATCACAAAAATCAGGAGAAATATATTGAAGATTATAGTAAAATATTTTTTAGAGTATGCGAGACTTTCTGGTTGTCATGATGAGGAATTTCTTTTTAAAAATAATGAAGT